>BNJS01003585.1_pt1 | contig 84561 bp, 117 predicted proteins | sample 8540461 | NCBI WGS metagenome assembly BNJS01 (sample SAMD00202454, study PRJDB9452) | human saliva metagenome | isolation source: human saliva | place: Japan
AATAAAGACATTTGGGGTGCTTTAGGCTGAGATGATACCCATTGAACCTGCTACAGTTAGTACTGTCGAAGGGAAATGTGAAATGGTTTTGTATTTATAGAAACGAACCATCTAATCTTGTAAGCTGAACTCTAATTCCTATCTGTAATTAGAGTTTTTTTCCTTTTACGAAACTGGATGAAGATGATACAAAGCATTTAGGTAGGTCTCCTTGAATGCCCCACTTTTTCTTTTAAAAAAAGGAGTTTTTTTATGTTGAAAAAAATGGCAGTTAAAAAGATGTTATCTTTACTTGCTTTTCTTGTCTATCTTTTTTTGGTGGCGTTTTTTTGTGGGTTCAGGTTATCTGTTTGATATCCTCACTCTGATTTTTAGCCCCTCTTGGTTTACAGGCCTTTGCCAATGAAATCCTCTTTGGTCTCTGGTGTATGGCTGCGCCCTATTGCTGCTATCTTTTGTTCCAAGAGTCGGGAAGTGCAACGATTGGAGAAGTGCTAGCTGCGCTTGCTGAAGTCCTTTATGGTAGCCAATTCGGTCTAGGTGCCCTTTTGTCTGGCTTGGTTCAAGGTTTGGGAAGTGAACTTGGTTTTATCGTAACCAAGAATCGCTATGAAAGTTGGCTCTCTCTAACTGCTAATAGTATTGGGATTACGCTTGTTAGCTTTGTCTATGAATACATTAAGTTAGGTTACTACGCCTTTTCACTTCCTTTTGTCCTTTCCTTGCTTTGTAGTACGCTTTTATTTCCGTCTTTTTCTTCTGTACCATCTTGGTTCGTGCCATTGTCAAACTTTATCATCAGTTTGCAGCTGGAGGAAAAGGCATAGATGGGGCTGGAACTACGAGCGATTCAGTCCCCAATCTTCTCTGAGCCGCTTGATTTTACTTTTTCATGCGCAAGCCTTTACCTTGTTAGTTGGGAGCAGTGGTTCAGGAAAAATCGAGTCTCTTTCAAATGATTGCCCAAGTCAGTTCTCTTCCCTATAGCGGTCAAGTCCTGATAAATGGGAGCGAGGTCAGTCAGCTTTCTATCGTCGAACGTGTCCAGACGGTTGGTATTCTCTTTCAAAATCCCAATCATCAATTTACCATGGAGAACTTGTTTGAGGAGCTGATTTTTACCTTGGAAAATATTGGGCATCCCGTTCAGGAAATTGATTCTAAAATAGCAGAGGTTGTCCAGCAATGTCGCTGTAAGGCGATTTTGCACCGTCCCATTCATCACTTATCAGGTGGGGAAAAGCAAAAGGCTGCCTTGGCTGTTCTCTTTGCTATGAATCCTAGGGTCTATCTCTTGGATGAGCCCTTCGCTTCCATTGACCGCAAGAGTAGGATAGAGATATTGGAGATTCTAAAAGAGTTAGCTTCTAATGGGAAGACAGTTATTTTGTGCGACCATGATTTAACGGACTATGAAGCCTATATCGATCATATGGTGGAGCTAAGAGATGGACAACTAAGGGAAGTGTTTCAAATCCCTGCCTCTGATATGACCCGGGTTGCTTCAAAGGAAGTTGCTTCTAGCCCAGAACTATTCAATATGGACCGTGTGACTTGTGAGCTGGATCATCGTCCCCTCTTTTCGATTGTGGATTTTACATTTTACCAAGGAATTTCCTGTATCTTGGGTGACAATGGTGTCGGGAAATCAACCCTCTTTCGGTCTATTCTTCAATTTCAAAAGTATAAAGGGCGCATTACTTGGAAGGGGACAGTCCTAAAAAAGAAAAAGAGTTTGTATCGTGACCTGACGGGTGTTGTTCAGGAAGCTGAGAAACAGTTTATCCGAGTCAGTCTGCGAGAAGAACTTCAATTAGATGGACCTGATTCTGAAAGAAATCAGCGAATTCTCCAAGCTTTACGATATTTTGATTTGGAGCAGGCACTCGATAAGAGTCCCTATCAATTAAGTGGTGGCCAGCAAAAGATTCTTCAGCTCTTGACCATCTTGACCAGTAAACTTCCGTGATTTTGCTAGATGAACCTTTTGCAGGTTTGGATGATAGAGCCTGCCATTATTTTTGTCAGTGGATTGTGGAGGATAGAAATCAAGGAAGAAGTTTTCTGCTCATTAGCCATCGTTTAGATCCCTTGATCTCTGTGGTTGATTATTGGATTGAGATGACTAGTCAGGGTCTCAGTCATGTGAAAGAAGTGACAATTACCAAACCACTCACATCTCAGAGTAGCAATGCTCAAAGGGAGGTGAGATAGTATGGTCAAAGTAGCAACCCAGACACCGATTATCAGTCTCTTCTTGCTGATTTTATCCTTGGAAACATCTTTCATTCCTTCGATTGCTCTGAATCTTTCGGTAGTCGCATTTTGTATTCTCTTTATGCTCTATTACCGTCGATTTAAAGTATTGGCTTGGATGATTCTACTTGCCATTTTGCCATCTTTGGCCAACTACTGGGCAGTTCATTTGCATGGTGATGCTTCGCAGGCAGTCATGCTTGGAACGAGGGCCTTTGTGACAGTTTGTATTGGACTTGTCTTTGTTTCCTCTATTTCCCTAAAAGAGCTTCTTTTGTACTTGGCTCAAAAGGGGTTATCACGGTCTTGGGCCTATGCCTTGATTGTGGTATTCAATTCCTTCCCCCTTATTCAGCAAGAAATCAAGTCCCTTAAGGAAGCTTGCTTATTACGCGGTCAAGAACTACATTTTTGGTCGCCCTTGATTTACAGCAAGGTTCTGATGACAGTCTTTAGGTGGCGCCATCTTTACCTGAGAGCTCTATCGGCGCATGGATATGACGAACATGCACAGGTGGAGAATCGCTATCGGACTTTTTATATTGCTAAAAAAACAAAATTAATCTACCTGCTTTTCTTTTTATTGCTTCAAACCAGTCTATTTTTATAAAGGAGTTATTATGGAATTTACAGATATTGCGATGGAATTATCCAAGGAAGCTTGGCAGGCTTCCTTTCATCATCCCTTTATTTTACAGTTGCAAGAGGGAAATTTAGAACCTGTCCATATTTTCCGCTATTACCTGATTCAGGATGCCTACTATCTGAAGGCTTTCTCAGAAATCTATCACCTTTTGGCTGATAAGACTTCAAACCAAGAGATGAAAAGACTCTTGAAACAAAATGCTCAGAGTCTAGTGGAGGGTGAGTTATTTATCCGCCAACAATTTTTCAAGGAATTGGAAATCAGCGACCAGGAAATGGAGCAACATCCAATCGCTCCAACCTGCTATCATTATATCTCTCACATTTATCGGCAATTTGCAGAAGCCAAACTTTGGGCATTGCTTTTGCAAGTTTGCTGCCTTGTCCTTGGTTATACCATGATATAGGCAAATCACTTAATCTTAAACCATCACCAGATCCTCTCTATCAACAATGGATTGAAACTTATATTACGGATGAGTTAGAGCAGCAGATCAGAGAGGAGGGAGCCCTGGTCAATCAACTCTATCGAGAAAGTGACGAGACAGACAAGAAAAAAATGCTAGATGCCTTCCACATTAGTGTTCATATGGAAGCTAAGTTTTGGGAAATGGCCTACCAACACCAGACATGGAAGAGCGATTTACAGTCTTTAGAAACAGGAGAAGAATAGAAACATGAGAAAGCACCAATTACAAGTTCACAAATTAACCATTTTATCCATGATGATTGCCCTTGATGTAGTCCTTACGCCTATCTTTCGGATTGAGGGAATGGCACCGATGTCCAGTGTAGTCAATATTCTAGCAGGAATCATGATGGGACCTGTTTATGCTTTGGCTATGGCTACAGTCACAGCCTTTATCCGTATGACGACTCAAGGGATTCCGCCTTTAGCTCTCACAGGAGCGACTTTTGGAGCCCTCCTTGCAGGTCTCTTTTATAAGTATGGTCGAAAATTTCATTATTCCGCTCTAGGAGAAATTTTGGGAACAGGTATTATTGGTTCTATTGTTTCCTATCCTGTTATGGTACTCTTTACAGGATCGGCTGCTAAGCTTAGCTGGTTTATCTACACGCCTCGATTTTTCGGAGCAACCTTGATTGGTACAGCGATTTCCTTTATTGCCTTTCGATTTTTAATCAAGCAGGAATTCTTTAAAAAAGTGCAGGGATATTTCTTTGATGAAAGGATAGACTGATGCAGGAATTGACAAATCCTTTTCCTCTGGGAACGACTTCCCTCATTCACTGCATTACCAATGAGATTTCTTGTGAGATGCTGGCCAATGGTATTTTAGCGCTGGGATGTAAACCAGTTATGGCAGATGATCCTCGTGAGGTTCTTGATTTTACTAAGCAAAGCCAGGCACTCTTCATCAATTTGGGACATTTGTCAGCTGAGAAGGAGAAAGCAATCCGTATGGCAGCCTCTTATGCAACTCAAGCTTGTCTCCCAATGGTAGTAGATGCGGTTGGCGTAACAGCTTCATCCATTCGTAAGAGCTTAGTTAAAGACCTTTTAGACTATAGACCTACGGTCCTTAAAGGAAATATGTCGGAAATCCGAAGTCTTGTTGGCTTAAAACACCACGGCGTTGGGGTCGATGCGAGTGCTAAAGATCAAGAAACTGAGGATTTGCTTCAAGTCTTGAAAGACTGGTGTCAGACCTATCCAGGTATGTCATTCTTAGTCACAGGCCCCAAGGACCTCATCGTTTCAGAGAATCAGGTTGCTGTATTGGAGAATGGCTGTGCAGAATTAGACTGGATAACAGGGACAGGAGACTTGGTTGGAGCCCTTGACAGCCGTTTTTCTCAGCCAAGGAAAGACTGCTTTTGAAGCTTCTTGCCTAGCGGTTTCTTATCTCAATATCTCTGCTGAGAGAATAGTTGTTCAAGGAATGGGATTGGAAGAATTTCGTTACCAAGTACTCAATCAGCTTTCGCTCCTCAAAAGAGATGAAAACTGGCTAGATGGCATCAAAGGAGATGTTTATGAATAGAGAAGCACTTAGACTGTATCTGGTAACCAATCGCTACCAAGATTCCGTGGAAAGTTTTCTTGAAAAGGTTGAGACGGCTTGCCGTTCAGGGGTTACCATAGTCCAATTACGAGAAAAAAATCTCACAACCAATCAATATTATCAACTGGCAAAACAAGTCAAGGAAATAACAGATGCCTATCAGGTACCTCTGATAATCGATGATCGTTTGGATGTCTGTCTTGCAGTTGATGCTGCTGGTCTGCATATCGGAGACGATGAATTACCAGTTTCGGTTGCCCGACAAGTCTTGGGCCCTGACAAAATACTTGGTGTCACAGCTAAAACGGTAAAAAGAGCCCTCGAGGCAGAAGAAGGGGGAGCAGATTACTTGGGGACAGGAGCCATTTTTCCAACTACGACCAAGGAAAATGCGCCTATCACCCTGATTTCAACCTTGAAGACAATTTGCCAAAGGGTTGCCATTCCAGTAGTTGCTATTGGCGGCTTGACGTCAGAGAACATTGAACAGCTTATTGGCACGGGTATAGCTGGAGTAGCTGTCGTACGTGATTTGATGCAGGCAGAAGATATAGAGGCAAAAACACAAGCCTTTTTGACAAAGTTGGATGACATTATTTTCTAATTAATACTCAATGAAAATCAAAGAGCAAACTAGGAAGCTAGCTGCAGGTTGCTCAAAAGCACAGCTTTGAGGTTGCAGATAAAAGCTGACGTAGTTTGAAGAAGTATAAAAACTCTCTAATTCCCTTAAAGTGGGAACTAGAGAGTTTTTTTAATCTTTAAAGCTTGTATGGTTGACTGGGCCAGAACCATGGCCGAGTTGAGGAGCGTCTTGGATGGCCTTTGTGATAAAGGCCTTGGCCTTATCAACTGCCTGATAGAGGTTTTTCCCTTTGGCTAGTTCAGCAGTGATGACTGCAGCAAAGGTACATCCAGTACCATGGGTGTGACAGGTTTGAATTCGTGGGCTTTCCCAGACAAATTGCTCATCCTTGGTAAAGAGGAAATCCTTGGCACCGCCTTCGAGATGACCACCTTTGATGACCACAGACTGAGGACCAAATTCTTTTAAAATCAGGCGACCAGCACGCTGCATGTCTTCAGGATCATGGATTGAAAAACCAACAATTTCTTCTGCCTCAGGAAGATTGGGTGTGATAATACTTGCAAGAGGGAAGTAGGTTTGTTTTTAGGTAGGTTCTGGCACTGGTATCAATCAGGGTGTCTCCACTCGTAGCGACCATAACAGGATCAAGGACGTAGGGACAATCCAGCTTTTTAAGATAGGGCTGGATGATTTCCATGATTTCAGTAGTTGCCAACATCCCAGTTTTTACAGCCTGAGGCTTGATATCCGAAAAGACACTGTCCAATTGGGCTTTCAACATTTGAGGAGAAACGTGCTCGATTAATTGAACGCCTCTGGTATTTTGAGCGACAAGACTGGTCACAACAGCCATTCCATAGACATCTCTAGCTTGGAATGACTTTAAATCAGCCATAATGCCAGCACCACCACTAGGGTCAGTCCCTGCAATGGTCAAAGCAACGGGTAAATAAGTCATCTAAAACCTCCCAACCAACTGAAGTTTGTATTCTTAAGAACAAGCTGGTCTGTTTTAGAAAGGTAATAGAAGACTGCTAGTCCCCATTATCATTTCCACTTCCATCAGCTAGCATTACCTAGATTGAGTCAAAGGGTCTAACAGTCGTTAATCTCAGCTTTACGCACCCCTAGTGGTTGTTTTTCCTTTTTTCTTTAGTATAGCATATTTTTTTATAGTTTATATAGTAAGATTTGACTGAAAATCCTTTATCATATGGGTTAAAATTCAATATTTTTCAAAGAAAAAGATTAATTTTATAATTGACAAATGTAGATTTTTAAGAGTATACTGATAATTGTAATTGACAAATGTAGATTTAGGAGGTGTGATGATGCAGATTTCAGATGCAGAATGGCAGGTCATGAAGATTATTTGGATGCAAGGAGAGCAGACCAGTACGGATTTGATCAGGGTTCTGGCGGAGCGGTTCGACTGGTCCAAGTCGACCATTCAAACTCTTTTGGCTCGTTTGGTTGAGAAAGAGTGTCTGACTCAGGGAAAAAAGAAGGCAAGTCCTTTGTCTATTCAGCCCTTTTAACTTTGGACCAAAGTCGGGATTTACTTGTCCAAGATATCAAGGACAAGGTTTGTTCTCGTAGGATTAAGAACTTGTTGGCTGATTTGATTGCTGAATGTGATTTTTACTCAGGCTGACTTGGAAGACTTGGAAGCTGTGATTTCAGAGAAGAAATCAAGCGCTGTAACAGAAGTAAAATGTAATTGTATGTAAAGGAGACGTCATGTTGAATATTATTGTAACCATTATTTGTATTGCCCTTATCGCCTTTTATCTTGTTTTGGTTTTTTTCAAAAAGCCTGAAAAAAATCTGGACAAAAAGGCCCAGCAAAAAAACGGCTACCAAGAGATTCGAGTGGAGGTCATGGGGGGCTATACGCCTGAGTTGATTATCCTCAAGAAATCAGTGCCAGCCCGCATTGTCTTTGACCGTAAGGATCCTTCACCCTGTCTGGACCAAATTGTTTTTCCAGATTTTGGTGTACATGCGGACCTGCCTATGGGGGAAGAGTATATAGTGGAAATCACGCCTGAGCAGGCTGGAGAGTATGGTTTCTCTTGTGGCATGAATATGATGCACGGCAAGATGATTGTAGAATAGGAGAATGATATGACTGAAATTGTAAAAGCAAGTCTTGAAAATGGTGTTCAAAAAATCCGTATCACGGCAGACAAAGGCTACCATCCAGCTCATATACAGCTTCAAAAAGGGATTCCAGCTGAGATTACCTTTCATCGAGCAACTCCTTCAAACTGTTATAAGGAAATTCTGTTTGAAGAAGAAGGCATCTTGGAACCAATCGGCGTAGATGAGGAGAAAGTCATTCGATTTACACCTCAAGAATTAGGTCAACATGAATTTTCGTGTGGCATGAAGATGCAAAAGGGGAGTTATACTGTAGTTGAGAAGACTCGAAAATCTCTATCACTTTTACAGCGTTTTTGGATTACTAGTATCTTTACTGTGCCTCTTGTGATCCTCATGATTGGGATGTCGACAGGAGGAATTAGTCACCAAGTCATGCGTTGGGGCACCTTTTTAGCCACAACACCGATTATGCTAGTAGCAGGTGGTCCTTATATCCAAAGTGCTTGGGCTAGTTTTAAAAAGCACAATGCCAACATGGATACCTTGGTTGCTCTGGGAACCCTAGTGGCCTATTTCTATAGCTTAGTTGCCCTCTTCGCTGGTCTCCCCGTTTACTTTGAAAGTGCTGCATTTATCTTCTTCTTCGTTCTTATGGGAGCCGTTTTTGAGGAGAAAATGCGGAAAAATACTTCCCAAGCTGTGGAGAAATTACTTGACTTGCAGGCTAAAACTGCAGAAGTCTTGCGTGAGGATAACTATGTTCAAGTCCCTTTGGAGCAAGTCAAGGTAGGTGACCTGATTCGAGTGCGTCCCGGTGAAAAGATTGCGGTTGATGGTGTCGTAGTAGAAGGTATCTCTAGTATTGATGAGTCTATGGTGACAGGTGAGAGTCTGCCTGTGGACAAGACAGTTGGAGATACCGTCATTGGTTCAACCATCAATAATAGTGGAACACTTGTTTTTAGAGCAGAAAAAGTTGGTTCAGAGACTGTTTTGGCTCAGATTGTGGATTTTGTGAAGAAAGCTCAGACAAGTCGTGCGCCGATTCAGGACTTGACGGATAAAATTTCAGGGATTTTTGTCCCAGCAGTTGTCATTTTAGGGATTGTGACCTTTTGGGTTTGGTTCGTCTTGCTCAGGGATAGTGTAGTTGTGCTTGGAGCGAGTTTTGTCTCTTCGCTTCTCTATGGAGTAGCAGTTCTGATTATTGCCTGCCCTTGTGCATTGGGACTTGCAACACCGACAGCCCTTATGGTGGGGACAGGTCGCAGTGCCAAGATGGGAGTTCTCCTCAAAAATGGAACGGTTCTACAGGAAATCCAGAAAGTCCAAACGATTGTCTTTGATAAGACCGGGACTTTGACGGAAGGAAAACCTGTGGTCACAGATATCATCGGCGACGAAGTAGAAGTGCTTGGATTGGCAGGCTCCTTGGAAGAAGCTTCTCAACACCCACTGGCTGAAGCCGTTGTGAAACGAGCGAGTGAAGCTGGACTTGAGCTTCAAACTGTTGAAAATTTCCAAGCCTTGCACGGAAAAGGTGTTTCAGGGCAAATCAATGGAAAACAAGTTTCTGCTTGGAAATGCTAAAATGCTGGATGGCATGGATATTTCTAGCATTTATCAAGAAAAACTAGAAGAACTAGAAAAAGAAGCTAAGACAGTTGTTTTCTTGGCTGTGGACAATGAAATCAAAGGCTTGCTTGCTCTGCAAGATATTCCTAAGGAAAATGCTAAGCTTGCCATCAGTCAGTTGAAAAAACGAGGTCTTAAAACAGTCATGCTGACAGGAGACAATGCAGGTGTGGCGCGTGCTATTGCCGATCAGATCGGAATCGAAGAGGTCATTGCAGGTGTCTTACCAGAAGAAAAAGCCCATGAAATCCATAAACTACAAGCGACTGGAAAAGTAGCCTTTTGTTGGTGATGGTATCAATGACGCTCCTGCCCTCAGTGTAGCAGATGTGGGGATTGCTATGGGAGCTGGAACAGATATTGCCATCGAGTCAGCAGATTTGGTGTTGACAACCAATAACCTCCTAGGAGTGGTTCGTGCCTTTGACATGAGTAAGAAAAACCTTTAATCGAATTCTGCTCAATCTTTTCTGGGCCTTTATCTACAATGTCGCCGGAATTCCGATAGCAGCAGGAGTCTTTTCAGGTGTTGGACTGGCCCTCAATCCAGAACTAGCTGGTCTAGCCATGGCCTTTAGTTCTGTATCTGTTCTGACTAGTTCACTCTTACTAAACTTTAGTAAAATAGACTAAAAGCGGGCTTGCTCGCTTTTTATACTCTTCGAAAATCTCTTCAAACCACGTCAGCTTTATCTGCAACCTCAAAGCTGTACTTTGAGCAACCTGCGGCTAGCTTCCTAGTTTGCTATTTGATTTTCATTGAGTATTATAAAACAGAAACTAAAAACGTTTTCAAACTGTACTGTAATAGAGAATAAAAACTTCTGAGCAGATTCTTAGTAAAGTCAAAATAAATGTGATAAATTAGTAGTGTAAAAATTTACTGAAACGTTTTCAAAAATTATATGAAACCTTTTTTAGTAAATTTAAAAATATTTGAAGGAGAGTTATCATTATGACTCAAGGGAAAATTACTGCATCTGCAGCAATGCTTAATGTATTGAAAACATGGGGCGTAGATACAATCTACGGTATCCCATCAGGAACACTCAGCTCATTGATGGACGCTTTGGCTGAAGACAAAGATATCCGCTTCTTGCAAGTTCGCCACGAAGAAACAGGTGCTCTTGCAGCGGTTATGCAAGCTAAATTCGGCGGCTCAATCGGGGTTGCAGTTGGTTCAGGTGGTCCAGGTGCGACTCACTTGATTAACGGTGTTTACGATGCAGCTATGGATAACACTCCATTCCTAGCAATCCTTGGATCACGTCCAGTTAACGAATTGAACATGGATGCTTTCCAAGAATTGAACCAAAACCCAATGTACAACGGTATCGCTGTATACAACAAACGTGTAGCTTACGCTGAGCAATTGCCAAAAGTTATTGACGAAGCTTGCCGTGCTGCAGTTTCTAAAAAAGGTCCAGCTGTTGTTGAAATCCCAGTAAACTTCGGTTTCCAAGAAATCGACGAAAACTCATACTATGGATCAGGTTCATACGAGCGTTCATTTATCGCTCCTGCCTTGAACGAAGTTGAAATCGACAAAGCTGTTGAAATCTTGAACAATGCTGAACGTCCAGTTATCTATGCTGGTTACGGTGGTGTTAAAGCTGGTGAAGTGATTACTGAATTGTCACGTAAAATCAAAGCACCAATCATCACAACTGGTAAAAACTTTGAAGCTTTCGAATGGAACTATGAAGGTTTGACAGGTTCTGCTTACCGTGTTGGTTGGAAACCAGCCAACGAAGTGGTCTTTGAAGCAGACACAGTTCTTTTCCTTGGTTCAAACTTCCCATTTGCTGAAGTTTACGAAGCATTCAAGAACACTGAAAAATTCATCCAAGTCGATATCGACCCTTACAAACTTGGTAAACGTCATGCCCTAGACGCTTCAATCCTTGGTGACGCAGGTCAAGCAGCTGAAAGCTATCCTTGACAAAGTAAACCCAGTTGAATCTACTCCATGGTGGCGTGCAAACGTTAAGAACAACCAAAACTGGCGTGATTACATGAACAAAATCGAAGGTAAAACTGAGGGTGAATTGCAATTGTATCAAGTTTACAATGCAATCAACAAACATGCTGATCAAGACGCTATCTACTCAATCGACGTAGGTGACACTACTCAAACATCTACTCGTCACCTTCACATGACACCTAAGAACATGTGGCGTACATCTCCACTCTTTGCGACAATGGGTATTGCCCTTCCTGGTGGTATCGCTGCTAAGAAAGACAATCCAGATCGCCAAGTATGGAACATCATGGGTGACGGTGCATTCAACATGTGCTACCCAGACGTTATCACAAACGTTCAATACGACCTTCCAGTTATCAACGTTGTCTTCTCAAATGGTAAATATGCCTTCATCAAGGACAAATACGAAGACACAAACAAACACTTGTTTGGTTGTGACTTCCCTAATGCTGACTATGCGAAAAATCGCTGAAGCTCAAGGAGCTGTTGGATTTACAGTAAACCGTATCGAAGACATCGATGCAGTTGTTGCAGAAGCTGTTAAATTGAACAAAGAAGGTAAAACTGTTGTTATCGATGCTCGCATCACTCCACACCGTCCACTTCCAGTAGAAGTACTTGAATTGGATCCAAAACTTCACTCAGAAGAAGCAATCAAAGCCTTCAAGGAAAAATACGAAGCAGAAGAACTCGTACCATTCCGTCTCTTCTTGGAAGAAGAAGGATTGCAATCACGCGCAATTAAATAATTCCTCTCGTGGAACATTAAAAAGATCGGAGAAATCCGGTCTTTTTTTATAGTGACAGTTTTTTTAAAATCATAATAAAAATATCACAGGTCAGAAAAAAAGATGTTTTTCGTTTGAGGAGGGCTATTTTTACCCAGCCAAAGCAAGCTATTGATATGTACCATCATTACAAGGAAGATATTGCCCTTTTTGCGGAAATGGGCTTTAAGACTTATCGTCTATCCATTGCTTGGACTCGGATTTTTTTCCTAAGGGCGACGAAACAGTGCCAAATGAAGCTGGTCTAGCTTTTTATGAGGATTTATTTAAGGAGTGCCACAAGTATGGTATCCAACCTCTGGTGACTATCACTCATTTCGACTGTCCCTATGCACTTGATTACAGAGTACGGTGGTTGGCGCAATCGTCGGATGTTAGACTTCTATGAAAAACTTTGTCGCACACTCTTTACCCGCTATAAGGGTTTGGTCAAATATTGGCTTACCTTCAACGAAATCAACATGATTCTCCATGCCCCTTTATGGGAGCTGGGCTCTGTTTTGAAGAAGGAGAAAATCAAGAACTGGTTAAATATCAGGCTGCACACTATGAGTTGGTAGCTTCAGCTCTTGCGACAAAGATTGCCCACGAAATTGACCCAGAAAATAAGGTGGGATGTATGTTGGCTGCAGGGCAATACTATCCTAACACAGCCCATCCAAGAGACTACTGGGCAGCCATGGAGGAAGACCGCAAGAGTTACTTCTTCATTGATGTTCAAGCGCGTGGGGAATACCCAAACTACGCCAAGAAGCAGTGGGAGCGTGAGCGAATCGAGATTCAAATGACTGCAGAAGATTTAGAGTTGTTGAAGGACAATACTGTTGACTTTGTTTCCTTCTCTTACTATGCAAGTCTAGTAGCCTCAGGTGATCCAGAAGTTAAAGAATTAACTGCTGGAAATATCTTTGCCTCTCTCAAAAATCCTTATCTTGAATCCTCAGAATGGGGATGGCAGATTGACCCACTTGGTCTTCGTATCACCCTCAATGCTATCTGGGATCGTTACCAAAAGCCAATGTTCATCGTGGAAAACGGTCTAGGTGCTATGGATACACCGGATGAGAATGGTCATGTAGCAGATGACTATCGGATTGCTTACTTAGAGGCTCATATCAAGGCCATGCGAGATGCCATTTACCAAGATGGCGTTGACTTGCTTGGTTATACGACTTGGGGCTGTATCGATCTGGTTTCAGCTGGAACAGGGCGAAATGAACAAGCGCTATGGCTTTATCTATGTAGATCGAGATAATGCTGGTCATGGAAGCCTCAAACGTAGCAAGAAGAAATCCTTCTACTGGTACAAGGATGTCATTGCCAGCAATGGTGCAAGCATTGAGTAGAGCACATTTGTTCACTATTTATAAAATCTTCTCCCTACTTTATAATATGTGAAAAAGAGTTCAATTAGATGGAGCTTTTTGCTATAATGAGGGGAGAAAAATCAGACAGGAGATCGACATGTCAGAACCATTATTTTTACAATCAGTTATGCAAGAAAAAATCTGGGGTGGAACCAAGCTACGTGATGAGTTTGGTTACGACATCCCAAGTGAAAAAATCGGAGAATATTGGGCCATCTCAGCCCATCCAAATGGAGTCTCTAAAGTTGCCAATGGTCGCTTTGAAGGAACAGACCTAGCAACTTTGTATGCAGAACACCGTGAATTGTTTGGCAATCGTCCAGAACCTGTATTTCCACTGTTGACCAAGATTCTGGATGCCAACGACTGGCTCAGTGTACAAGTTCACCCAGACGATGCCTATGGACTAGAGCATGAAGGCGAGCTTGGAAAAACAGAATGCTGGTATATTATCGCTGCAGACGAAGGTTCAGAGATTATCTACGGTCACAATGCCAAGTCAAAAGAAGAACTCCGCCAGCAAATCGAGGACAAGAACTGGGATGCCTTGCTGACAAAAGTGCCCTAGTTAAAGGCTGGAGATTTCTTCTATGTGCCAAGTGGCACCATGCATGCTATCGGTGCAGGGCATCTTGATTCTTGAAACCCAGCAGTCTAGCGATACCACCTATCGTGTCTATGACTTTGACCGCAAGGATGATAATGGCAACTTGCGTGAACTTCACCTTGAAAAATCCATTGATGTCTTTGAACATTGGTGAGCCTGCAAATAGCCGTCCTGTAACTGTCAAAGCAGATGATTTACGTTCCACTCTCCTTGTATCCAATGATTTCTTTGCAGTTTACAAGTGGGAAATTACTGGAAAAGTTGACTTTTCGAAAAAGACAGCTGACTACAGCTTGTTTGAGTGTCTTAGCTGGTCAAGGTCAACTGACTGTTGACGGAAAAAACTATCCAATCCAAAAAGGTAGCCACTTTATCCTACCAAGTGATGTTGAAGCTTGGACCTTGGAAGGACAAGATTTGGAATTGATTGTTAGCCATCCATAAAAAAGAAAGGGCCTGAGTTCATTACTCAAGTCCTTTTTGATTACATAAATTGGGCGATAAAGACCACGATGATGATGATTGGAATGATGAAACGAAGAAGGAAGAGCCAGACTTGGAACAGTCCCTGTTTCCATGCTCTTTCATCGAGATGGAGTTCCTCCATTGCAAGAGCCTTTTTAAAGATGTAGCCTGTAAAGAGTGAAAGGCAGAGAGCTCCAAATGGCATGAGGAGATTGGAAACCAAGAAGTCCATAGCGTCAAAGAAGGTCTTCCCAAAAATGTGAACATCTGCCATAACACCGTAAGAAAGGGCTGAAGGGATTCCAAAGACAAAGGTCAAAATTCCTAAAATAACACTCCACTTAGCACGCTTGCTGTTGTCCTGGTTGGTGATATTGCCCACATTGATTTCCAGCATAACGACGGAAGAAGTGACTGTCGCAAAGAGGAAGAGCAAGAGGAAGAGAATGTAGAAAATGGTTCCAAAAGGCATCTTGTCAAAGAGTTGAGGCAAGACGATAAAGAGCAAGCTCGGTCCCCCTTCAGACTGGATATTGAAGGCTGACATGGCTGGGAAAATGGCTAGACCTGCCATGATGGATACCGAGATATTCATGGCTACGATGGAAATTCCTGACTGGACCAGATTGGTTTTCTTATCCAAGTAAGAAGCATAGGTCAGCATGGCTGTAACCCCTAGTGAGAGGGCAAAGAAAGATTGTCCCAGAGCATAGAGGAGACCAGCACTTGTCAGCTTAGAGAAGTCTGGTTTGAGGAAGTAAAGAACCCCTTCCATGGCATTTGGCAAACTGAGAGAACGACCGATGATGACGACAAAGATGATAAAGAGCAGGGGCATCATAACCTTAGATGCTCTTTCAATCCCTTTTTGAACACCACGTGATACAATAAAGATATTCAACAGGATAAAGGCTGCTTGAGCTCCTAGGGCAATGGCTGGATTTGAAATGATTGAAGTAAATAACTGAGCATAATCACCCGTTCCACCAAGCTGGAACAATTCCCAAACTCAATACCCAGATAAACCAGAATCCATCCTCCAATAACACTGTAGAAAGATAAGAGGATAAAGAGGGCAAAGGCACCAATCCAACCGATAAAGTTGTACTTGCCACTCTTGCCCAGTTTTCCAAAGGTTTTAATCCCAGAGACACCAGCACTTCGGCCGAGGGCAAATTCAGCTAGCAAAAGGGGAAAACCGATTAAAATAGTGGAGATAAGAAAGACCAGTAAAAAGCCTCCACCACCATTAGCAGCAGTCATGTAGGGGAATTTCCAAACGGCACCAAGTCCGATGGCTGAACCAGCAGATGCTAGGATAAAGCCCAGTTTAGAACCCCATTGCGATTTTTCAGACATAGTTAAACTCCTAAAATTAGTGTTACAAAAGAAAAAGCTACTGCCCTTGGCAAATAGCCTCATCAGTACTCAAGATGAGCGTTTCTTTTGATTGATAGACTTGACTATCCTATCATGTTTTCTAAGGTCTGTCAAGAAAACCATTTTCATGTTATGATAAAGTAAAAAATTTCGTAAAAACGCTTGACTCTGACCTAGGGGGAGGGGTTATACTATCAATGTAATACTCTTCGAAAATCTCTTCAAACCACGTCAGCGTCGCCTTACCGTACTCAAGTACAGCCTGCGGCTAGCTTCCTAGTTTGCTCTTTGATTTTCATTGAGTATAAGGAGGAAATCATGTACCATATAAAAGAAGCTGCGCAGTTTTCGGGCGTATCTGTCAAGACCCTGCACCACTACGACAAGATAGGACTTTTGGTTCCTTTAAAGTCGGAAAACGGTTATCGAACTTACAGTCAAAAGGATTTGGAACGCCTTCAGGTTATTCTTTATTACAAATATCTAGGTTTTTCTTTAGAAAAAATAGCAGAGCTATTAAAGGAAGAAAGGACAGATTTATTGCCTCATTTGACCAGGCAGTTGGACTATTTGACTCGAGAAAGGCAACATCTGGATACCTTGATTTCAACCTTGCAAAAAACCATTCAAGAACAAAAAGGAGAAAGAGAAATGAGCATTCAAGAGAAATTTGCTGGATTTAACTACCAAGACCATCAAAAATACCATCAAGAAGCGGTAGAAAAATATGGACAAGAAGTCATGGACCAAGCGCTCGAGCGCCAAAAAGGTCACGAAAACGAAGCTACGGCTGCCTTCAATCAAGTATTTCAAGCATTGGCACAAAATCTTCAAGCTGGTCTACCGACAACAGCGTCTGAAAACCAAGAAGAAGCAGGTAAACTCTTGCAAGCCATCCGTACTTATGGATTTGATTGTACTATTGAAGTATTCGGTTATATCGGTAAAGGCTACGTTTATAACCCAGAGTTTAAGGAAAACATTGACAAATTTGGACCTGGAACAGCCCAGTACACATCAGATGTGATTGCTCACTATGTCCAAACTCAGACAAAATAAAATCGGAGGAGTATTCTTCCGATTTTTACTAAATTCAAGCACTACTTGCTTAATAATTTTTCTACTACATTTAGTTTTCGCATGGTCAAATCTACATTGAAAAGCTTTTCAAGATAGTTGGTATGGAGTTTCTTTTGTTTTGCAGTTCTAGGGAGATAGAGGTAGAGACAATGGTTACCGATACAAATTTCTTCTTCACCGTAATCAATTTTCAATTTTTCTAAAGGGAGACTTTTGAATAGATTCTTGATAAAAAATCACGTGTATACGGTCATAAAGATAGTGTTCTCCAAACGGGTTTTCTTGGACAATTTTTTTAAAATCACTTTTGTTCTTGATTACCATTTTTAAGTCAGCACCAATATTTTCATTTATTAGAGTATGGACACGTTCTCGTATTTTTTCTAAATCTAAGTCACTTTCAAGAATGATATTCCCACTTTGAATATAGGTTCGAACTTGTTGAAAACCAGCTTCTGTCAAGATATCTACTAGATAAGACATTTTAGGGATAGCATTTTTTCCATTAGGAGTAACTCCCCTTAACAAGATAATATGTTCCAAAGTAGTTCCTTTCTTTTGGGGCTGATTTAGCCATTGAATAATTTAGATTTAGATTGGGATTTGATCCCGCCACCCAGCCAGTACAGAGGGCAGAAGTGATGTTAAAGCCACCCGTGTGGGCATTGATATCCAGTACCTCGCCAGCAAAGTGGAGGCCAGGTACCAGCTTACTTTCAAGAGTTTTGGGGTTGATTTCCTTGAGACTGACGCCACCCTTGGTAACAAAGGACTTGGCAAGGGACATTTTACCAGTCACAGGGATTTTGAGTGCTTTGATAGACTGGAGAAGTTGTTCTCGTTCCTTTTCAGTCAGTTGTTTGACTTTTTCAGGATAGCCTTGCACAAAAAATTCTGCCAAGCGTTCTGGAAGCAAAAGGTTTTTAAAGCATTTTTCAAGGATTTTTCCCGAGTTTTCTTCTAGAAATGCAGCCAAGTCCTTCTCAGAAAGTTGAGGCAAAACATCTAGCGAGAGAACCTCCCCACCCTTGACAAAGCTAGACATACGCAGAGCAGCAGGGCCTGACAAACCAAAGTGGGTAAAGAGCAGATCGTGAGTGATGACATGCTTACCATAGCTTAGGGTCACATCGTCCAGAGAAATTCCCTGCAAGGCCTTGTGTGGAAAATCTGTCAACAATGGACTTTCAGCAGCCTCAAGTTCGGTAATGGTATGTTTAAAATGACGGGCAATCTCATGACCAAAACCAGTCGAACCGGTAGAAGGATAGGATTTCCCACCTGTTGTGACAATCAGTTTATCACAAGTGAAGATTTGGTCAGGCGACTTAAGGACAAATTGGTCATCCACCTTTTTAACCGAAACAATCTCGGTTTGAGTAGCAACTTGACCACCTAGCTCAGTGATTTTCTTTTCTAAAGCTTCGATAATGGTTCGAGATTTGTCGCTGGCCGGAAAGACGCGGCCGTGGTCTTCGACCTTAAGTTTAACACCATTTTCTGTAAAAAAGTTGATGATATCATGGTTATCAAACTGTGAGAAGACACTGTAAAGAAAGCGTCCGTTCCCAGGAATTCCAGCTAGTAGGTCATCTAGAGTTCCGTTGTTGGTTACATTGCAACGTCCCCCACCAGTCCCAGCTAATTTTTTTCCAAGTTTCCGATTTTTTTCGATGAGGAGGGTTTTCTGACCATAAAAGCTACTGGAAATCGTAGCCATCATGCCAGCAGGACCTCCACCGATGACAATAGTATCAAAATGTTTCATAGCTCTATTGTACCACAAAAAAACAAGAGATGATGGTCACCTCTTGTCAAGAATGCAATTAATCAATTTCATATCCCATCAGCAAACCACCATCTTCTGCATAGAAACTGCAGAGACCAGATGTTGGGAGAATTTTAATATCCGCCTGTGGGAAGTTTTCACGGATTCGCTCTGAGAGCTGTTGACAACATTTCTCGTTATTGCGTTGGGCCATGACAATACGGCCACCAGCATATCCAGCTTTTCACTAACTCTTCATAGGCTGCCTGAACTGATTTCTTTGGTCCTCTTGCTTTTTGTAGCAATTCAAGGGTTCCAGTTTCACTAGCTTCTCCGACCATACGGATGTTAGAAGGCCAACGACTGTACCGATAAGCTTGCTCAAACGGCCGTTTTTCACCAAGTTATCGACTTTGGCTAGGACAAAGAGCAACTTGGTTTTTTCTTGATAGGCAGTGATAGCTTCAACCACTTCTTCAAAAGATAAGCCCTGGTCAATCAAATCATTTAATTTTTCTACGAGCAAGTCAACTTCACCGCCAGCAGACAAACTATCAATCACATGAATCTTAGTGTCAGGATGGTCTTCCAGATAAATATTCTTGGCTAGTTGAGCACTATTGTGACTGCCAGAAAGAGTACCCTGTGATGGTTACTAGGAAAATGTTTTTGGCTCCTTCAAATGCTCGTAAATAATCATCTGGGCTTGGACAAGCTGATTTTGAAGCTTCTGCAGTTGCATACATGGTTTCCATCATTTGGTCAATATCAAGACTGGCATCATCAACAAAGACCTGATCAGCTACTTGAATGGTTAAGGGACACTTACAAAGGTCGTGTCAATAGCTGGTGTTTGCCAGCTGACGATAATCACAACCAGAGTCAGCAATAATCTTCCAAGTCATAGAAATTCTCCATCTTTGTCAGTTATACATTGACAAAGGTTCTGTCTTTTTTTACAATTATATCATGAAAGCCCTTAAAACAAAAGCCTCATCCGTCTGTTGTGACAAGTAGAAAGAAAATGTTATGTCTGAACGTAGAATCTCTGAAAAGTCTCTTGAAAATCTCAGAAAATCAAACCAAGAATCCAATTTATTAACTAGAGAAGCCATTGAAACAGCCCTCTTGCAACTCTTGGAAAAAAAGGACTTGACCAAGATTAGTATTTCTGAATTGGTCAAACGTGCAGGCGTTTCGCGTGCGGCCTTTTATCGCAATTATGATTCCAAAGAGGAAATTTTAGAGAGCGTCTTTAAACGAACTGTCCACAATATTATGGAACAGTTGCATCATTATGATTTAAAGACAGACCTTTATCTGGTCTGGGTTCACCTTTCCGAGAAGCAAGAAAGGAAGCCAGAGTGATTCAATTGGCCTTGGATTACCATCTGGAAAAAATCTTTGTCCAAGCCATGCAGGAATTTCTAGAAAAATACCATGGAAAATCAAAAGGTGTCAGCTCTTATCTTCATTCCTTCTGGAGTTCAGCCATCGTCTCGGTCCTTCTAAAATGGATCAAGGATGGCATGAAGGTACCAGCTGAAAAGATTGCGGACTTACGGTTACCATTTTTTAAAAAATAGAGAAAAAGGAGAAGAGATATGACTGAAAAAAGACTAGCATGGGATGAGTATTTTGCAGCCCAAGCCTTACTAATTGCCAATCGTTCCACTTGTAAACGTGCCAAAGTGGGCGCAATTCTGGTAAAGGATAATAAGGTTATTTCCACTGGTTACAATGGTTCGGTGTCAGGGAACCGAGCATTGTATTGATCACGAATGTCTGGTCATTGAAGGCCACTGTGTTCGCACCCTTCACGCTGAGGTCAATGCTATCCTTCAAGGTGCAGAACGTGGTGTTCCTAAAAGGCTTTTACAGCCTATGTAACCCATTTTCCTTGTCTGAACTGTACCAAAACAATTGCTGCAGGTTGGTTGCAAGCGCGTGGTTTATATCAACCAGTACCGAATGGACGACTATGCCCAATACCTTTATCAAGAAAAAGGGACAGAATTGACCCATTTACCACTTGAGACAGTACAGGCAGCTCTTAAAGAGGCAGATTTAATGTAAAAATTATCAAAAATAAATGGTTTAGAAAGATTTTTAAACCGTTTTTTGGTATAATAAGAAGAATAAATTGAAAGAAGGAATTCCAAAAATGGGAAAAATTGAAGTTATTAATCATCCACTGATTCAACACAAATTGTCAATCTTGCGTCGTACAGATACTTCTACAAAAGCTTTTCCGTGAGCTAGTAGATGAGATTGCAATGTTGATGGGGTATGAAGTACTTCGTGATCTTCCACTAGAAGATGTGGAAATCGAAACACCAATCACAAAAACAGTTCAAAAACAATTGGCAGGTAAGAAATTGGCCATCGTTCCAATCTTGCGTGCAGGTATCGGGATGGTTGATGGGACTCTTGAGCTTGGTTCCAGCTGCTAAAGTTGGTCACATCGGTATGTACCGTGATGAAGAAACACTTCAACCAGTTGAGTACTTGGTGAAATTGCCTGAAGATATTGACCAACGTCAAATTTTTGTCGTAGACCCAATGTTGGCAACAGGTGGCTCAGCAATCTTAGCTGTTGACTCCCTAAAAAAACGTGGCGCATCAAATATCAAATTTGTCTGCCTTGTATCTGCTCCAGAAGGTGTAAAAGCCCTTCAAGAAGCTCATCCAGATGTAGAAATCTTTACAGCAGCCTTTGGATGAACGCTTGAACGAACACGGTTATATCGTTCCAGGTCTTGGAGATGCTGGAGACCGCTTGTTCGGTACGAAATAAGATCGAAAAGAAGATTGACTTGGAAAAGAATTTCCAGTCACGAAAGGAGGTTGAATTTTTGTTTCTGTCTAATGAAAACAGAGCAAAAATTTGACCTTTTTTGACCAAGATATTATAATAGTCTTATCTTCAGTCATTTGACAAACAAAAATTAAAAACTCAAAAGGAGAAATGAATGATTCCTGTAGTTATTGAACAAACAAGCCGTGGAGAACGTTCCTACGATATTTACTCACGTCTTCTCAAAGACCGCATCATTATGCTGACAGGTCCAGTTGAAGACAATATGGCTAACTCTGTTATTGCCCAATTGCTTTTCTTGGATGCCCAAGATAGTACAAAAGATATTTACCTTTATGTCAATACACCTGGTGGTTCCGTTTCAGCTGGTTTGGCAATCGTTGATACTATGAACTTTTATCAAGGCAGATGTCCAAACCATCGTTATGGGAATGGCTGCATCTATGGGGACAGTCATCGCATCAAGTGGAGCAAAAGGCAAACGTTTCATGCTTCCAAATGCTGAGTACATGATTCACCAACCAATGGGTGGTACAGGTGGTGGTACTCAACAAACCGATATGGCGATCGCTGCAGAACACTTGCTTAAAACTCGTAATACCTTGGAAAAAATCTTGGCTGAAAATTCAGGTCAGTCAATCGAAAAAGTCCATGCAGATGCAGAACGCGATAACTGGATGAGTGCCCAAGAAACACTTGAATATGGCTTTATTGATGAAATCATGGCCAACAATTCATTGAACTAATGATGATAGAAGGCAAACTCGACTGGGTTTGCTTTTTTTGGTATAATAGGGAGAGATTTCTTAGAAAGAGGATTTATCATGTTTGAAAAAGTCAATCGATCTGGCTTGATTATCTATCTTTACTATAATCGTGATGCAAAAAACTGCAGGATTATGGAGATATTACCTATCATTCCAAGAAACATCGTTACTTACAACTTTATGTTCCAACTCAAGAAGTGGAGCAATTGGTCGGGCGCTTGAGCAAGGAAAAGTTTATAAAAAAAGTTAGAGTTTGTCATATCCAAGAGCTGGAAACACCCTTTGTGGGCAATCTTTATCGAGAGGAAAACGTTATCATCGAAAAAGTTCAAGAAAAGTGTTGACAATTTTCTGATAATTCGGTATATTCTTAACATGCTATTTATTTAAGAAATAAGGAGACTAAAAAAGATGAAGAAAAAATTTGCCCTATCGTTTGTGGCGCTTGCAAGTGTAGCACTTCTTGCAGCCTGTGGAGAAGTGAAGTCTGGAGCGTCAAACGCTGCTGGTAACTCAGTAGATGAAAAGACAATCAAAATCGGATTTAACTTTGAAGAAACTGGTGCCGTAGCAGCCTACGGAACATCTGAACAAAAAGGTGCCCAACTTGCCGTTGATGAAATCAATGCCGCAGGTGGTATCGATGGAAAACAAATCGAAGTAGTTGATAAAGATAACAAGTCTGAAACAGCTGAGGCGGCTTCAGTAACAACTAACCTTGTAACTCAATCTAAAGTATCAGCAATCGTAGGACCTGCGACATCTGGTGCAACTGCAGCTGCGGTAGCTAACGCTACAAAAGCAGGTGTTCCATTGATTTCGCCAAGTGCGACTCAAGATGGATTGACTAAAGGTCAAGATTACCTCTTTATCGGAACTTTCCAAGATAGCTTCCAAGGAAAAATTATCTCAAACTATGTTTCTGACAAAATTGCAAGCTAAGAAAGTTGTTCTTTACACTGACAATGCCAGCGACTATGCTAAAGGTATTGCCAAAGCCTTCCGTGAAGCTTACAAAGGTGAAATCGTTGCAGATGAAACTTTCGTAGCAGGTGACACAGACTTCCAAGCAGCCCTTACAAAAATGAAAGGGAAAGACTTTGATGCTATCATTGTTCCTGGTTACTACACTGAAGCTGGTAAAATTGTAAACCAAGCGCGTGGTATGGGAATTGACAAGCCAATCGTTGGTGGTGATGGATTCAACGGTGAAGAGTTTGTACAACAAGCAACTCCTGAAAAAGCATCAAACATCTACTTTATCTCAGGCTTCTCAACTACTGTAGAAGTTTCAGCTAAAGCAAAAGCCTTCCTTGACGCTTACCGTGCTAAGTACAATGAAGAGCCTTCAACATTTGCAGCCTTGGCTTATGATTCAGTTCACCTTGTAGCAAACGCAGCAAAAGGTGCTAAAAACTCAGGTGAGATTAAGGACAACCTTGCTAAAACAAAAGACTTTGAAGGTGTAACTGGTCAAACAAGCTTCGATGCAGACCACAACACAGTTAAAACTGCTTACATGATGACCATGAACAATGGTAAGGTTGAAGCAGCAGAAGTTGTAAAACCATAATAGAAAAATGTTGAAATAGGGAATGAGCCTCGGACTCACTCCCTGTTTCGATGTTTAAGAACCTATCAAAAAATGAGGGAAAACCCTCAAAATTATAAATAGAAAGAGTGAATCTTATGCTCCAACAACTAGTAAATGGTTTGATTCTAGGTAGTGTTTATGCGCTGTTAGCCCTAGGGATATACCATGGTTTACGGAATTATCAAGCTCATCAACTTCGCCCACGGTGATATTTATATGATGGGAGCCTTTATCGGTTATTTCTTGATTAATTCTTTCCAAATGAATTTCTTTGTAGCGCTTATTGTAGCTATGCTAGCGACAGCCATTCTTGGTGTCGTGATTGAGTTCCTTGCTTACCGACCTTTGCGCCACTCTACTCGTATTGCTGTTTTGATTACAGCTATTGGGGTTTCTTTCCTATTGGAGTATGGCATGGTCTATCTGGTTGGTGCCAATACCCGTGCCTTCCCTCAAGCGATTCAAACAGTTCGCTATGATTTGGGACCAGTTAGCCTAACAAACGTGCAGTTAATGATTTTGGCCATTTCCTTGATTTTGATGATTTTGTTACAAGTCATTGTTCAAAAGACTAAAGATGGGGAAAGCCATGCGTGCAGTATCCGTAGATAGCGATGCGGCGCAATTGATGGGGATCAATGTAAACCGTACTATCAGCTTTACCTTTGCTTTGGGTTCAGCTCTTGCGGGTGCGGCTGGTGTTCTGATTGCCCTCTATTATAACTCTCTTGAGCCTTTGATGGGGGTTACTCCAGGTCTTAAGTCTTTCGTTGCCGCAGTACTTGGTGGTATCGGAATTATTCCTGGTGCGGCTCTTGGTGGTTTTGTGATTGGTCTATTGGAAACCTTTGCGACAGCCTTTGGAATGTCAGACTTCCGTGATGCCATTGTTTATGGAATCTTGTTGTTGATCTTGATTGTCCGCCCAGCTGGTATCCTTGGTAAAAATGTGAAAGAGAAGGTGTAAACGATGAAAGAAAATTTAAAAGTTAATATTCTATGGTTACTCCTTTTGTTAGCTGGCTATGGCTTGATTAGTGTACTGGTTTCAGTCGGAGTACTCAATCTATTCTATGTACAGATTTTACAACAAATTGGAATTAATATTATTCTGGCTGTTGGTCTCAACTTAATCGTTGGTTTTTCAGGACAATTTTCACTTGGGCATGCTGGTTTCATGGCGATTGGTGCCTATGCAGCAGCTATTATTGGTTCTAAATCACCAACCTACGGTGCCTTCTTTGGAGCTATGCTGGTAGGGGCTTTGCTTTCAGGAGCAGTTGCCTTGCTTGTCGGAATTCCAACCTTGCGCTTGAAGGGGGACTATCTTGCGGTAGCGACTCTCGGTGTATCTGAAATTATCCGTATCTTTATCATCAATGGTGGAAGCCTTACAAATGGTGCGGCAGGTATCTTGGGAATTCCTAACTTTACAACTTGGCAAATGGTTTACTTCTTTGTCGTGATTACAACCATTGCAACCTTGAACTTCTTGCGTAGTCCAATTGGTCGTTCAACCCTCTCCGTTCGTGAGGATGAAATCGCTGCTGAGTCAGTTGGGGTTAATACGACTAAAATTAAAATCATCGCTTTTGTCTTTGGTGCTATTACTGCAAGTATTGCAGGGTCACTTCAGGCAGGATTTATTGGATCTGTTGTACCGAAAGATTACACTTTCATCAACTCAATCAACGTTTTGATCATTGTTGTATTTGGTGGACTTGGTTCCATTACAGGTGCCATTGTTTCAGCTATTGTTCTGGGAATTTTGAATATGCTTCTCCAAGATGTTGCTAGCGTGCGTATGATTATTTACGCTTTGGCCTTGGTATTGGTAATGATTTTCAGACCAGGTGGACTCCTTGGAACATGGGAATTGAGCCTATCACGTTTCTTTAAAAAATCTAAGAAGGAGGAACAAAACTAATGGCATTACTTGAAGTAAAACAGTTAACCAAACATTTTGGCGGTCTAACAGCTGTTGGAGATGTGACTCTTGAATTGAACGAAGGGGAACTGGTTGGACTAATCGGTCCAAATGGAGCTGGAAAAACCACCCTTTTCAACCTTTTGACGGGTGTTTATGAACCAAGTGAGGGAACAGTTACCTTAGATGGTCACCTTTTGAATGGAAAGGCACCATATAAGATTGCTTCTTTGGGACTTGGACGTACTTTCCAAAATATCCGTCTCTTTAAAGATTTAACAGTTTTGGACAATGTTTTGATTGCTTTTGGCAACCATCACAAACAACATGTTTTTGCTAGTTTCTTACGCTTACCAGCTTTTTACAAGAGTGAAAAAGAATTAAAAGCTAAAGCTTTGGAATTGTTGAAAATCTTTGATTTAGATGGTGATGCAGAGACTCTTGCTAAAAACCTCGCCTACGGACAACAACGTCGTTTGGAAATTGTTCGTGCCCTTGCTACGGAACCTAAAATTCTCTTTTTAGATGAACCAGCAGCAGGTATGAACCCACAGGAAACAGCTGAATTGACTGAGTTAATTCGTCGTATCAAAGATGAATTTAAGATTACAATCATGCTGATTGAACACGATATGAATCTGGTCATGGAAGTAACAGAACGTATCTACGTACTTGAATATGGTCGTTTGATTGCTCAAGGAACTCCAGACGAAATTAAGACCAATAAACGCGTTATCGAAGCTTATCTAGGAGGTGAAGCCTAATGTCTATGTTAAAAGTTGAAAATCTTTCTGTGCATTACGGTATGATCCAAGCAGTCCGTGATGTAAGCTTTGAAGTGAATGAAGGAGAAGTTGTTTCCCTTATCGGTGCCAATGGTGCAGGTAAGACAACTATTCTCCGTACCTTGTCTGGTTTGGTTAGACCAAGTTCAGGAAAGATTGAATTTTTAGGTCAAGAAATCCAAAAAATGCCAGCTCAGAAAATCGTGGCAGGTGGTCTTTCACAAGTACCAGAAGGACGCCACGTCTTCCCTGGCTTGACTGTTATGGAAAATCTTGAAATGGGAGCTTTCTTAAAGAAAAATCGTGAAGAAAATCAAGCTAACTTGAAGAAAGTTTTCTCACGCTTTCCCACGTCTTGAAGAACGGAAGAACCAAGATGCAGCCACTCTTTCAGGAGGGAACAACAAATGCTTGCCATGGGACGCGCTCTTATGTCAACACCAAAACTTCTTCTTTTAGATGAACCATCAATGGGACTTGCCCCAATCTTTATCCAAGAGATTTTTGATATCATTCAAGATATCCAGAAACAAGGAACAACCGTCCTCTTGATTGAACAAAATGCCAATAAAGGCACTCGCAATCTCTGACCGAGGCTATGTACTGGAAACAGGAAAAATCGTCCTATCAGGAACAGGAAAAGAACTCGCCTCATCAGAAGAAGTCAGAAAAGCATATCTGGGTGGCTAAAAAAGTCCGGGGGACTATTTTAGTCTGCAGATGAAGATTACGAAGTAATCATCAGTATAGTCCGGGGACCTTTTTTAGTCAGTGGATGAAGATTACGAAGCAATCATCATTATCAGTGGGATTCTTTTTAGTCGGCAGATAGAGATTGCAAAGCAATCTTCATCTACATTGAAAAGGTTAATTTCTAATAATTGAAAAAATCGAATGAAAGCGTATCTATCCTTCATTCACAGAGCTCGATTTTAGAGCTCTTTTTGCTAGCTTATTCATACTTTTCTGAATTTTGAAAAAGAAATGTAAGCGTTTGATAGATTTACAAAAAGATTGTATAATAGGGATAAGAATAGAAAAGGAGAAGTCTCATGGCAGTTAAAGATTTTATGACCCGCAAGGTAGTGTATATTAGTCCAGATACAACAGTATCTCATGCAGCAGATTTGATGAGAGAGCAAGGGTTGCACCGCTTGCCTGTTATCGAAAATGATCAATTGGTTGGTTTGGTGACTGAGGGAACCATTGCCCAAGCTAGTCCATCAAAAGCAACCAGTCTTTCTATCTATGAGATGAACTATCTTCTGAATAAGACAAAAGTAAAAGATGTCATGATTCGCGATGTTGTCACTGTTTCAGGCTATGCGAGTCTAGAGGATGCAACTTATCTGATGTTGAAAAACAAGATTGGTATTCTTCCTGTCGTAGATAACCATCAAGTATACGGAGTTATTACGGACCGTGACGTTTTCCAAGCCTTTCTTGAAATTGCTGGTTATGGTGAAGAAGGAATTCGTGTGCGCTTTGTTACGGAAAATGAAGTTGGTGTTCTTGGAAAGATTGTTTCTCTAATCGTTGAAGAAAATTTGAATATCTCCCATACAGTAAATATTCCGCGTAAAGATGGTAAGGTGATTATCGAAGTTCAAATCGATGGTTCAGTTGATTTTACCAGCCTTAAAGCAAAAATTTGAATCTGAAAATATTCAAGTAGAAGAGATTACTCGTACTTCAGCGAAAAGTTTTGTAAGAAGGGAAGCCGAAAGGCTTCTTTTTTTACATGTAAAAGGGGATTAGAGCAAAAGATGGAAAGAAATGAGAGAATATGGTATAATAAAACGATACTAAAAAAGGAGTATTTATGGACATTTCAGAAATTCGTCAGAAAATTGACGCAAATCGTGAAAAATTAGCTTCTTTCAGGGGGTCTCTTTGACCTCGAAGGTTTAGAGGAAGAGATTGCCATCTTGGAAACAAGATGACAGAACCTGATTTTTGGAACGATAATATCGCGGCCCAAAAAACGTCGCAAGAATTAAATGAATTAAAAAACACCTACAACACCTTCCACAAAATGGAAGAGTTGCAGGATGAAGTTGAAATTTTATTAGACTTTTTAGCTGAAGATGAGTCGGTGTATGAAGAATTGGCTGAACAGTTATCAGAACTTGATAAGATGATGACTAGTTACGAGATGACCCTTCTGTTATCAGAACCTTATGACCATAATAATGCGATTTTGGAAATCCATCCAGGATCTGGTGGTACTGAGGCTCAGGACTGGGGTGATATGTTGCTTCGTATGTACACTCGCTATGGAAATGCTAAAGGTTTTAAAGTAGAAGTTTTGGATTACCAAGCAGGAGATGAAGCTGGTATTAAGTCGGTAACCCTATCCTTTGAAGGACCTAATGCCTATGGTCTTCTCAAGTCAGAAATGGGTGTTCACCGTTTGGTCCGTATTTCACCATTTGACTCTGCTAAACGTCGCCATACCTCTTTCACATCTGTAGAAGTGATGCCAGAGTTGGATGATACCATTGAAGTGGAAATCCGTGAAGATGATATCAAGATGGATACTTTCCGTTCAGGTGGTGCTGGTGGACAAAACGTCAACAAAGTTTCAACAGGTGTGCGTTTGACACACATTCCTACTGGGACTGTTGTCCAGTCAACAGTCGATCGTACTCAGTATGGAAATAGAGATCGTGCCATGAAGATGTTGCAGGCTAAGCTCTATCAAATGGAGCAAGAAAAGAAAGCTGCGGAAGTTGATTCCCTCAAGGGTGAGAAAAAGGAAATCACATGGGGAAGTCAAATCCGTTCTTATGTTTTCACGCCATATACTATGGTAAAAGATCACCGAACTAGCTTTGAAGTTGCTCAGGTAGATAAGGTTATGGATGGAGACCTAGATGGTTTTATCGATGCCTATCTCAAGTGGCGAATCAGCTAAGATAGAAAGGAACTCACATGTCAATTATTGAAATGAGAGATGTCGTCAAAAAATACGACAACGGAACGACTGCCCTACGCGGTGTTTCGGTCAGCGTTCAACCAGGGGAATTTGCTTTACATCGTAGGACCTTCAGGAGCAGGGAAGTCAACCTTTATTCGTTCTTTGTATCGTGAAGTAAAAATCGATAAAAGGAAGCTCTATCAGTTGCTGGTTTTAATCTGGTTAAGATTAAAAAGAAAGATGTCCCTCTTCTACGTCGTAGTGTTGGGGTTGTCTTTCAGGATTATAAACTGTTGCCAAAGAAAACTGTTTATGAAAATATTGCTTATGCTATGGAAGTAATTGGGGAAAGTCGCCGTAATATCAAAAAACGTGTTATGGAAGTTTTAGACTTGGTTGGATTGAAGCATAAGGTTCGTTCTTTCCCAAATGAGCTTTCAGGTGGAGAACAACAGCGGATTGCGATTGCGCGTGCTATTGTAAATAATCCAAAAGTATTGATTGCGGACGAACCAACAGGAAACTTGGATCCAGATAATTCATGGGAAATTATGAATTTGCTGGAACGCATCAATCTCCAAGGGACAACTGTTTTGATGGCGACCCACAATAGTCAGATTGTAAATACCTTGCGCCACCGTGTCATTGCCATTGAAAATGGCCGTGTCGTTCGTGACGAAGCTAAAGGAGAGTATGGATACGATGATTAGTAGATTTTTTCGCCATTTATTTGAATCGTTAAAAAGCTTGAAACGAAATGGTTGGATGACAGTGGCTGCTGTCAGCTCAGTCATGATTACGTTGACCTTGGTGGCAATATTTGCTTCTGTTATTTTCAATACAGCGAAACTAGCTACAGATATTGAAAATAATGTCCGAGTGATGGTTTACATTCGTAAGGATGTAGCTGATAATAGCGAGACTATTGAAAAAGAAGGTCAAACTGTTACAAATAATGACTACCACAAGGTATATAATGCTTTGAAGGGGATGTCTACAGTTAAGAGTGTTACTTTTTCAAGTAAAGAAGAACAATATGAAAAATTAACTGAGACAATGGGGGACAATTGGAAAATCTTTGATGGTGACGCCAATCCTCTATATGATGCCTATATCGTTGATACAAATACACCAAGTGATGTAAAAACTGTAGCCGAGGAGGCTAAGAAAATTGAAGGTGTATCAGAAGTCCAAGATGGTGGTGCCAATACAGAACGCTTGTTCAAGTTAGCTTCATTTATTCGCGTCTGGGGACTTGTTATCGCTGGATTATTGATTTTCATTGCAGTCTTCTTGATTTCTAATACGATACGTATCACCATTATTTCACGAAGTCGTGAAATTCAAATCATGCGTTTAGTAGGGGCTAAGAACGGTTATATCCGTGGACCTTTCTTGCTTGAAGGAGCCTTCATTGGTTTGCTTGGAGCAACCCTTCCGTCAGTTCTGGTATTTGTTGTTTATCAAATGGTTTACCAATCGGTTAATAAGTCATTAGTCGGTCAAAACCTTTCAATGATTTCACCAGAGGTATTCAGTCCACTGATGATTGCCCTATTATTTGTGATTGGAATTTTCATCGGTTCACTGGGATCAGGAATTTCAATGCGACGTTTCTTGAAAATCTAAAATAGAATATAAGTATATTTGAGGAGATTTTAATATCTCCTTTTTTGCTAGAAAAATTTTAGAAAAAAGTCTACTTTTTTTTATAAAAGCCTTTAAAAAAAAATTTAAAGTGGTATAATTAATACATAGTTAAGTGCAAACGTTTTCGTAAAACGTTTGCCTAAATAAAAATAAAGGAGATTTGAATGATGAAAGATACATTCAAAAATGTCTTGTCTTTCGAGTTTTGGCAAAAATTCGGTAAGGCTTTGATGGTGGTTATCGCGGTTATGCCGGCTGCTGGTTTGATGATTTCAATCGGTAAGTCTATTGTGATGATTAACCCTAACTTTGCTCCACTCGTTATTACTGGTGGTGTACTAGAGCAAATCGGTTGGGGAGTTATCGTTAACCTTCATATCTTGTTTGCCCTCGCTATTGGAGGAAGCTGGGCTAAGGAACGTGCTGGTGGTGCGTTTGCTGCAGGTCTTGCCTTTCATCTTGATTAACCGTATCACTGGTACAATCTTTGGCGTATCAGGAGATATGTTGAAAAATCCAGAAGCTATGGTAACAACACTCTTTGGTGGATCAATCAAAGTTGCTGATTACTTCATTAGCGTTATGGAAGCTCCTGCCTTGAACATGGGTGTCTTCGTAGGGATTATTTCTGGTTTTATTGGAGCAACTGCTTACAATAAATACTACAACTTCCGTAAGCTTCCTGATGCACTTTCATTCTTTAACGGAAAACGTTTTGTACCATTTGTAGTTATTCTTCGTTCAGTAATTGCTGCAATTGTACTTTCAGCTTTCTGGCCAGTAGTTCAAACAGGTATCAATAGCTTTGGTATCTGGATTGCTAACTCACAAGAAACTGCTCCAATCCTTGCACCATTCTTGTATGGTACTTTGGAACGTTTGCTCTTGCCATTTGGTCTTCACCACATGTTGACTATCCCAATGAACTACACAGCTCTTGGTGGTACTTATGAAGTCTTTAACTGGTGCAGCTAAAGGTAGTCAAGTATTTGGTCAAGACCCACTATGGCTTGCATGGGTAACAGACCTTGTAAACCTTAAAGGTACTGATGCTAGTCAATACCAACACTTGTTAGATACTGTTCACCCAGCTCGTTTCAAAGTTGGACAAATGATCGGTTCATTCGGTATCTTGATGGGTGTGATCGTGGCTATCTACCGTAATGTTGATGCTGATAAGAAACATCAATATAAAGGTATGATGATTGCGACAGCTCTTGCAACATTCTTGACAGGGGTTACTGAACCAATCGAATACATGTTCATGTTTGTAGCAACACCTATGTATCTTGTTTACTCACTTGTTCAAGGTGCTGCCTTCGCTATGGCTGACGTCGTAAACCTACGTATGCACTCATTCGGTTCAATCGAGTTCTTGACTCGTACACCTATTGCGATTAGCGCTGGTATCGGTATGGATATCGTTAACTTTGTTTGGGTAACTGTTCTCTTTGCCGTAATCATGTACTTTATCGCAAACTTCATGATTCAAAAATTCAACTACGCAACTCCAGGACGTAACGGAAACTACGAAACTGCTGAAGGTTCAGAAGAAGCTAGCAGCGAAGTGAAAGTTGCAGCAGGTTCTCAAGCTGTAAACATTATCAACCTTCTTGGTGGACGTGCAAACATCGTTGATGTTGATGCATGTATGACTCGTCTTCGTGTAACTGTAAAAGATGCTGACAAAGTCGGTGATGCAGAACAATGGAAAGCAGAAGGAGCTATGGGTCTTGTCATGAAAGGACAAGGAGTTCAAGCTATCTACGGTCCAAAAGCAGACGTATTGAAATCTGATATCCAAGATATCCTTGACTCAGGTGAAATCATTCCTGAAACTCTTCCAAGTCAAATGACAGAAGCGCAACAAAACACTGTTCAATTCAAAGGTCTTACTGAGGAAGTTTACTCAGTAGCAGACGGTCAAGTTGTTGCTTTGGAACAAGTAAAAGATCCAGTATTTGCTCAAAAAATGATGGGTGACGGATTTGCTGTAGAACCTGCAAATGGAAACATTGTATCTCCAGTTTCAGGTACTGTATCAAGCATCTTCCCTACAAAACATGCTCTTGGTCTTGTGACTGAAGCAGGTCTTGAAGTATTGGTTCACATTGGTTTGGACACAGTAAGTCTTGAAGGAAAACCATTTACAGTTCATGTTGCTGAAGGACAAAAAGTTGCAGCAGGTGATCTTCTTGTCACAGCTGACTTGGATGCTATCCGTGCAGCAGGTCGTGAAACTTCAACAGTGGTTGTCTTCACAAATGCTGAAGCTATTAAATCAGTTAAATTAGAACAAACAGGTTCTCTTGCAGCTAAAACAGCAGTTGCTAAAGTAGAATTGTAATATACTTGAGGTTGGAAGCTGTTTTCCAACCTCTTGTTTTAGGAGAAAAGCATGAAATTTTTAACACTCAATACTCATAGCTGGATGGAAAAAGAAGCTGAGAAAAAAATTCCAGCTCTTGCTTGAAGATATTCTTGAAAAAGACTATGATTTGATTTGTTTCCAAGAAATCAATCAGGAGATCACTTCGCCAGAGGTGGAGGTTAATGACCTTTATCAAGCTTTGCCAGCAGCTGAGCCTATTCACCAAGACCATTATGTTAGACTTTTGGTTGAAAAGTTGTCAGAGCAAGGGAAAAATTACTACTGGACTTGGGCCTATAACCATATCGGTTATGACCGCTACCATGAAGGTGTGGCTATCTTGTCTAAAACACCTATTGAAGCCAGAGAAATTTTGGTTTCAGATGTGGATGATCCAACAGACTATCATACTCGCCGTGTCGCCCTGGCTGAAACTGTAGTCGATGGTAAGGAGCTTGCAGTTGCCAGTGTCCACCTTTCTTGGTGGGATAAAGGTTTCCAAGAAGAATGGGCACGATTTGAGGCTGTCTTGAAAGAATTGAACAAGCCACTTTTGCTAGCTGGAGATTTCAACAATCCCAGCTGGTCAGGAAGGTTACCAAGCTATTTTAGCTAGTCCATTAGGCTTACAAGACGCATTTGAAGTTGCTCAAGAGAAAAGTGGTAGCTATACTGTTCCACCAGAAATTGATGGCTGGAAAGGGGAACACTGAACCCCTTCGAATCGACTATGTTTTTACTACCAAAGAGTTAGCGGTGGAAAATTTACATGTCGTATTTGATGGTAACAAGAGTCCGCAAGTCAGTGATCACTATGGCTTGAGTGCTATTTTAAACTGGAAATAATAACTGATACTCTTTGAAAATCTCTTCAAACCACGTCAACGTCGCCTTGCCGTATAGATGTTACTGACTTCGTCAGTTCTATCTGCAACCTCAAAACAGTGTTTTGAGCAACCTGCGGCTAGTTTCCTAGTTTGCTCTTTGATTTTTCATTGAGTATGAAAAAGAGGTTGGAATCACGAAATTCCAGCCTTTTTTTCTGACTAGATGAAGCTACTGAAATAGCCTAAATAAGTGAGACTACTGAAATGGAATAAAATATGGTATAATTGATAAGATAGATAGAATCGAGGATATTATGTCATTTACGAAATTTCAATTTAAAAACTATATTAGAGAAGCCTTGGAGGAGTTGAAAATTTACAACTCCAACAGAGGTACAAGATAAGTTGATTCCCTATTGTCTTTGGCAGGTCGTGACCTAGTCGGTGAATCAAAAAAACAGGTTCAGGTAAGACTCACACTTTCTTGTTACCGATTTTTCCAGCAATTAGATGAAGCTAGTGATAGTGTACAAGCAGTGATTACTGCACCGAGCCGTGAGTTGGCTACTCAGATTTACCAAGCAGCTCGTCAGATTGCAGCTCACTCAGATGTCGAAGTTCGTGTGGTTAATTATGTGGGTGGTACGGATAAGGCTCGCCAGATTGAGAAATTGGCAAGCAATCAGCCTCATATTGTTATTGGAACTCCAGGCCGTATCTATGACTTAGTTAAGTCTGGTGACTTGGCTATTCATAAGGCCAAGACCTTTGTTGTCGATGAGGCAGACATGACCTTGGATATGGGATTCTTGGAAACTGTTGATAAGATTGCTGGCAGCCTTCCAAAAGAGCTGCAATTCATGGTCTTCTCAGCGACTATCCCACAAAAACTGCAACCATTCTTGAAAAAATACTTGTCAAATCCTGTTATGGAAAAAATCAAGACCAAAACGGTTATTTCTGACACCATTGATAATTGGTTGATTTCTACCAAGGGACGTGACAAGAATGCTCAAATTTATCAATTGACCCAGTTGATGCAACCGTATTTGGCAATGATTTTTGTTAACACTAAAACGCGTGCTGATGAATTGCATTCATACTTGACTGCTCAAGGTTTGAAAGTTGCCAAGATTCATGGAGATATTGCCCCTCGTGAGCGCAAGCGTATCATGAATCAGGTGAAAAATCTGGATTTTGAGTATATTGTCGCAACAGATTTAGCAGCGCGTGGAATTGATATTGAAGGTGTCAGCCATGTCATCAATGATGCCATTCCGCAAGATTTGTCCTTCTTTGTTCATCGAGTTGGTCGTACTGGAAGAAATGGCCTACCAGGTACAGCTATTACTCTTTATCAGCCAAGTGATGACTCGGATATCCGTGAGTTGGAGAAATTGGGAATCAAGTTTACTCCTAAGATGGTCAAAGACGGGGAATTTCAAGATACTTATGACCGTGATCGTCGTGCCAACCGTGAGAAAAAACAAGATAAACTTGATATCGAAATGATTGGTTTGGTTAAAAAGAAAAAGAAAAAAGTCAAACCAGGTTATAAGAAAAAAATTCAATGGGCGGTTGATGAAAAACGCCGCAAGACCAAGCGTGCTGAAAATCGTGCTCGTGGTCGTGCAGAGCGTAAAGCAAAACGCCAAACATTTTAATAGTAATCGTTGGAGTACTGAGCTCCAACTTTTTTATTTATGAGAACGAAATATCTAAAGTTAAACACTACATTAAAGACTGCAAATTGCGCTTAAAAATGGTATAATGATAAAGTTATATAGTCCCGATAAGATGGTAGAAATTTCTATTTTTTGTTTCGAGTCGTAACTCGCAAAGAATGACGGCTCTAAAGTAGTCGCTCGTCATTCTACGGTTGCCGCTATAGGGCGACCACCCTATGCGCCTTACTAGCTTCAGAAATAAAAAAGTATCGTTTTTATTTCTTTCGAGTCGCAACTCGCAGATTATAAGGATTTCTATCAGTACTTTGTAACTCTATAACACTATTTTTAAGGGGGGACATTTTTATGTCAGAACGTAAATTATTCACGTCTGAGTCTGTATCTGAGGGGCATCCAGATAAGATTGCAGACCAAATTTCAGATGCGATTTTGGATGCTATTTTAGCTAAGGATCCAGAGGCGCACGTTGCTGCTGAGACAGCTGTCTATACTGGTTCCGTCCACGTTTTTGGTGAAATTTCTACAAATGCCTATGTGGATATTAACCGTGTGGTTCGTGATACCATTGCAGAAATTGGCTACACCAATACAGAGTATGGTTTTTCTGCTGAGACGGTGGGAGTCCATCCGTCACTTGTTGAACAATCTCCAGATATTGCCCAAGGTGTTAATGAAGCCTTGGAGGTTCGTGGAAATGCAGACCAAGATCCATTGGACTTGATTGGGGCTGGAGACCAAGGACTCATGTTTGGATTTGCAGTGGATGAAACAGAAGAGCTCATGCCGTTGCCAATTTCACTCAGTCATAAAGTTGGTTCGTCGTCTGGCAGAACTTCGTAAGTCTGGGGAAATCAGCTATCTTCGCCCAGATGCTAAATCACAAGTTACAGTTGAGTATGATGAAAATGACCGTCCAGTACGTGTGGACACAGTCGTTATTTCAACTCAGCACGATCCAGAAGTCAGCAACGAACAAATTCACAATGATGTCATTAACAAGGTTATCAAAGAGGTTATTCCAGCCTCTTACTTGGATAAGCAAACAAAATTCTTCATCAATCCAACTGGTCGCTTTGTAATCGGTGGACCTCAAGGAGACTCAGGCTTGACTGGTCGTAAGATTATCGTGGATACCTATGGTGGCTACTCTCGTCACGGTGGTGGTGCCTTCTCTGGTAAGGATGCGACTAAGGTGGACCGTTCAGCCTCTTATGCGGCTCGTTATATTGCCAAGAATATTGTTGCAGCGGGTCTTGCTAAGAAGGCGGAAGTACAATTGGCTTACGCTATCGGTGTTGCCCAGCCTGTTTCTGTCCGTATCGATACCTTTGGTACAGGAACAGTAGCTGAAAGTAAGCTTGAAAAAGCAGCTCGTCAAATTTTTGACCTTCGCCCTGCAGGAATTATCCAAATGCTGGATCTTAAGCGTCCAATTTACCGTCAAACAGCAGCTTATGGACACATGGGACGTACAGATATTGATCTTCCATGGGAACGTTTGGACAAGGTAGATGCTTTGAAAGAAGCAGTCAAATAAATGAATTGTAGAAAGAGGGAAGTCCCTCTTTTTTCGATATATTATAATCTCCGTTAATCATTGAAATTATAGCCTGAATTTGATATGATGTTCTTATGGATAAAAGTAGAGCAAATCGTGTTGAGCACGATAAAAAGAGAATCGGTTTAATAGCCCTAGTAGCTATCTTCTCAGTAAGTATTTGTGTTCTTGGATCGATGATTGGTTACAAAGTCTATACAAAACAAAGTTTTGAACAAAAGATTGAATCGCTCAAAAAAGAGAAAGATGATCAATTGAGTGAGGGAAATCAGAAGGATCATTTTCGTAAGGGACAAGCTGAAGTGATTGCCTACTATCCTCTCCAAGGGGAGCAAGTGATTTCATCTGTAAAGGAAATCATGACACAGGATATTAAGGAAAATCTGGAAGACAAGGAAAATCTGGTTTTTTATTATACGGAGAAACAGGATTCGACTTTAAAAGGAATTGTCAACCGAAGTGTGATGAAACAAGTCTATGATTTAACTTCGTCAAAAGTTGAAGAGACTGAAAAAACTAGTCTAGCAAAAGTCCATTTGACAGAAGATGGCAAATCTTTTACACTTGATCAATTATTTTCAGGTGCAAGTAAAGCCAAAGAGCAACTGATAAAAGAAATCACTTCTTCCTTGCAGGATAAGAAATTGGAGCAAGAAAAGATTGATCAGATTGTTAAAGGTTTCTCTGACCAAGACTTGTCTGCATGGAACTTTGATTATAAGGATAGCCAAATTATTCTTTATCCCAGTCAATCAGTGGAAAATCTAGATGAGATTGCCTTGCCAGTATCTAGTTTTTTTGAGCTTATTCAGTCCTCTTATTTATTAGATAAGGATGCGGAACTATATAAGGCTTATTATGAAAAGAAAAAAATCCAAAAAGTAGTAGCTTGACCTTTTGATGATGGACCAAATCCTGCAACAACAAATCAAGCATTAGATACACTTTCTAAGTATGGTATCAAGGCAACTTTCTTTGTTTTAGGTAAGAATGTTTCTGGAAATGAAGAGATTTTGAAACGCATGAAAGCAGATGGCCATGTCATTGGAAACCATAGTTGGAGCCATCCAGTTCTTTCAAAACTTTCGCTTGATGAAGCTCAAAAAACAAATTACTGATACTGAGGATGCACTAACTAAAGTGTTGGGCTCTAGTTCTAAACTTATGCGTCCACCTTATGGGGCCATTACAGACGACATTCGCAATAGTCTCGATTTGAGCTTTATTATGTGGGATGTGGATAGTCTGGACTGGAAGAGTAAAAATGAAGCATCTATTTTGACAGAAATTCAGCGTCAGGTTAAGAATGGTTCAATTATTCTTATGCATGACATTCATGTTGAGACTGTAAATGCTCTACCGAAAGTTATTGACTATTTGAAAGAGCAAGGTTATGAATTTGTCACAGTTCCAGAAATGCTTAATTCACGATTAAAATCACACGAATTATTCTATGACCGTAATCAGTAAGAAGGTTGCTGAAAGACCAATTCAATAGTAAGTAATTTTTCAATAAAGAAATTTAGTCTTGTATCACTCAAGGCTAATTTTTTATGTTTAAATCGTATGATATGATTAATATTACAATCTTGTTACAAAATATGTTTTTGATAGAATTTTCTGATAATTTAGGATATAATACTTTTAATTTAAATAAAAAGGAGTGATTTTATGGGAGATTGCAAAGATTTTTGTCATAAAAAGTACCAAGTAGCAACGATTTTTCTGCTAACGGTCTTTGCATTCGGATTTGCTTTCGCACAGGTTAGTGCCGATGAGGGAAAATTTGAAACATCCAATCAAGTTACACATGCTGTAATGACTAATAAATTAGATGATTCAAATAAGCTCGCACCGCCAGTCACGGCTGACAAGAATGCTCTAAATTCTTCTTCGAAGGAAAAAACAGAAGTGACAGAGTCATTAAAACAAGATGATTCTATAGAATATAGAGATAATAAGTCAGACAAGAATGTAACCACACAGAAAGAAACGACTGCTATAAAAAGTGAAGAGAAGAAGGAAGAATCAGCAGTGAAAAGTAATTCTTCTTCAGAAAGCTTACAATCACAGTCGTTATCTCAAGGTGGACATAAAGAAAAGCCAAACAGTATCTCCAGTAATGAAATGATTACTGTCCCTAAAACCTGGGAAGCAGGACATAAAGGACAAGGAACTGTAGTCGCTGTTATAGATTCAGGGCTTGATTTGAATCATGAGGTTTTGCGTATTTCTGATCCGTCAAAGGCGAAATTTAAAAATCAGAATGATATCGAAAAAGCTAAAAAGGCTGCTGGTATTGACTATGGGAAATGGTACAGTGATAAAGTAGTATATGCTTATGATTACTTTGATGGAACTGATAATATAAAAGAGGCTGAAAAAGAGTCTCATGGAATGCATGTTACTGGGATTGTAGCTGGAAATCCTGTTAATAAAGCCCCAAATTCTGAGAAGGTTTATGGGGTGGCGCCAGAAGCTCAAATTATGTTTATGAGAGTTTTTTCAGACAGAGATAAAACTACAGCTTCTGCCCTCTATGTAAAAGCTATTGATGATGCTGTTGCATTAGGTGCAGATGTGATCAATATGAGTTTGGGTGCAGGTGCGGGTTCAACGGTAGATGCAGGTTCAGATATCATTGATGCAGTAAAAAGAGCACGCGCTAAAGGAGTATCTGTTGTTATTGCTGCTGGTAATAGTAATACTTTCGGTAGAGGTTTTTCACAACCATTGGCAGCAAATCCTGATTATGGTCTCGTCGGAAATCCCTCTACAGTGGAAGATTCAATTTCTGTTGCTTCGATTAATAATAAAATTCTAACTACTGAAGTCTTTTGAAGTAAAAGGTTTAGAAAATGACGCTACCCTTGATTATGGTAAGTTTGATTTTAATAGACCTGAAACAGAAAAAGATTTTGAAAAAGGGAAAGAATACGAATATGTAGCAGCGGGTATTGGTCGTGAAGAAGATTTTGCTAATATTGATGTAAGAGGCAAGTTAGCACTGATTCAACGTGGTAAAATTCATTTTTTTCTGATAAGATTAAAAATGCTCTTCAACACGGTGCAGCTGGAGTTTTAATTTATAACAACGTTGAAGGTGCAAATGTTAGTATGTCTGTTACAGGTGATGCTAAGAAAATTCCCATCTGTCTTTATTTCAAAAACATTATGGTGAAATTCTTAAGTCTGGTCAGTATAAAATTGTCTTTAATCACAAGATGGATAATCGTAAATCAGACGTTGCAGACCAATTATCAGATTTTTTTCAAGTTGGGGAGTTACAACAGATGGACAATTGAAACCAGATGTTACTGCACCTGGTGGAAATATCTATTCATCATTTAACGACAATAGCTATGGAAGTATCAGTGGAACAAGTATGGCGGCCCCTCATGTAGCTGGTGTCGCAGCATTAGTCAAAGAATATTTAGCAAAGAAACATCCTGAATTATCAGCTAGTCAAATTTCAGAGATTGTAAAAGCTTTAATTATGTCTACTGCAAAACCACATTTTAATAAACAAACTGGAGCCTATACTTCTCCACGTCAGCAAGGTGCTGGTGTAGTTGACACGATGGCGGCAACAAGCACAGATTTATTTGTAACAGGTGCAAATAACTATCCAAGTGTTACTCTTGGCAATGTTGGTGATAAATTTACCTTTGAAGTTACAATTCATAATATTTCGGATAAAGACCAAACATTGAAGATGATTGTAAATACAAATACGGACGAAGTTGAAGAAGGGAAATTCACTCTCCGTCCACGAAAACTAACTGAAACAGTTTGGCCTGAAGTAACTGTGAAAGCTCATAGTACGAAGACAGTAACAGTTAGTGTAGATACAAGTAAGTTTACTGAAGAACTTAGCAAAATAATGCCAAATGGTTATTTTCTAGAAGGATTTGTTAGATTTGTCAATCCTGCAGATGATAGCCCTGTTATTGGGTTGCCATTTATGGGATTTAAGGGGAGAATTCCAAAATCTACCTGCAATTGAAAAACCAATTTATCAATTGATTAAGGAAGGAAACAGTGGATTTTACTCTGAAATTGATAAAGATAATCCAGGAATTTCACCTTCAGACGATGCAACTTATTTAACAAGTTCTGAAAATGATGTAAATGTTTTAAAAGCAGAGCGTCAAGGAAATCGAGTGATTGTACTTGGAGATGAAACAAGATGCTGAAGGAAAATACCATCTTCAGTTAGATGAAAAGGGTAATGTTCGCCTTGCTATCTCGCCGAACGATGATGGTAATAAAGATTCTGTTCAATTTAAAACTCTTGTTTATAGAAACTTGGTAAATCTTCGTGCGACTGTTTATGATTCTTCGGATACAACACACAGTCAGCCTATTTGGCAAGTCGTCCAACAGACCTTGTAAAAAATTATTTTGATGGCGATACTAGAAATCCAAGAAGTTACATTGTAGATAAAACAGCTTGGGGAGGACAGGATTCTAATGGAAATCGAGTTTCTGATGGAATTTATGACTATGTTATTAGTTATAAGCCAGATGTCCCTGGAGCTGAGGAACAATATACAACATTTAAAATTCAAATCGATACACAAAAACCTCTGATTACTTCGGGATATATTCGTTCTCAAAAAGATCAAGAACAATTTATAGCTCGTAAACCTCAGGATGTAGGAAATGGCGGAATTCTTCTAGAAAAAGTCTTTTATATTCGTCCTTCTGAAAATAGAGAGACGACAGATTCAGAAATTGAACAGTATCAGATTATCAAACAAAATGAAGATGGTAGTTATACACTTCCTAAGAACGTTGATAAATCGAAAATCTTCTATTATGTAGAAGACTTTGCGGGAAATGTAGATTTTATATCTCTCAAAGATCTTGTAGGTGAAGAAAATAGTGGTCGTGTAAAAATTGCTATACTAAACAATAAAACCAAGGATGAGATTGATACAACTTATGTTTATCGCATTAAAAATAGCGAAGGTCAATATGTAACTGTTGATAAGTCAAAAGATATTAATTTCTTGAAATTTGGGCATTATGTTGCAGAAATTTTTAGTTATGACCGTACAGAGTTGAAATTTGTAAGTGCCCTATCTAAGGAATTTGATTTAACGAAAGAAAATAGTTTTCAAACAATTACTTTCTTAGCTAACAAATTGAAATATGCTCCAGTAACGGTTGGCTTTAATCAAGCTGTTCCTGGAACTACAACGATTACTTTAGTAGGTGAAGACGGTCAGAGTCAAGTCTTGCCAGCTGAAACATATGGTAAACATTCTTATGGTAAGAAAGTGGTTACTGGTGAATATAAAGTTCTTGTAAATCTATCCAACGGTTATGAATTACTCGATAATCTTCAACCATTTAAAGTTTTGTTTGGTAAAAATAATGTTTTGTCACTTTCAGTTGTTTCTAAGTTAGCTCTGATTGCAGCTTTAAATAAACAAATGGAAGTAGTTAAAACTCCAAGATATTATAATACAAAACAGAATTTAAAAGAGATTTTTGATCAAAGTGTCAAAGATGCGCAACTAGCATTGGGAAGTAAACTTAACCAAGATAAAATTGACCAAATTGTTAAGGCTTTAGAGTCTGCTATGCAAACATTGGATGGTAAGGAATCTGATATCACATCATTGAAGAATGCTATTAAAGCATATGCTGAGACAGTTAAAAAAGGTAAATATATAAATTCTGATCAAGAACGCAAAGGTCAATATGATCGTGAATTTAAACTCTTGGCATTATTAATTACAAAAGATTTGATAACTCAAGATGAAATCGACCGTCTATTGACCGCTTTCTTGAAAGCACAAGACCAGCTGAATGGGAAAGAAACAGATTTCATGAGCCTAAAAAATGTTATCGTGGATGAAGTGAAGTTCCAAGACAAAGATCCAAGATTTTTGACAGCTAGCAAAGAGGAGAAGGATGCATATAATCTTATTTTCAACAAAGCTAAGTTACTTTTGGAAAATGCAGAAGCTAGTCAAGAAGAAATTAATGCAGTAATCAATGCTCTAAAAGAAACGGCTGTAAAACTTAAGGCTAATAAAGTAGAGCTTCCAACTAAAGCAGTTGCACCAGTTAAGCCAGTTTCTCAAGTGCAACCTGTTAAATTAGTAAGTCACAATAGACAGGTGTCAACTATCAAGCCTTCAATTAGCAATAATAAAATCGAGAAAGCTACATCAATTGCAATACTTCATTCCAATATAGAAGCTAAGGATGAGAATAAAACACTAGCTGGAAGTGCTCAACAAGTGCTTTTAGCTACAGTAAATAAAGAAGGAAAACAATTGCCAGCCACTGGTGAGAATAACATGATTTCTATTATTCTAAGTATTTCAGGAATTTCTCTCTTATTGTCAGTTATTGGATTTGCAACTTTTTCAAAAAGTGAGTAGAGAATACTATACATCTTTCTATAGTTTTTGATTTACAGTATGTTACAATTCTGATATAATAGTCAACAGGAAAGAAAGTCTTATGGCGTTCTTCAAGCGAGCTTGGGATAGTGGGAGCCAAGTAGGGCAAAATAAAGAACTGGCGCTTTCTGTAGTATTTTCAAAAATAATGAAGTAATAAATTAGGGTGGAACCGCGTTTCTGACGCCCCTAGGTTAAATCAACCTAGGATTGTCGGACGCGGTTCTTTCGCTTATTCAGTCTATTATGTGAAAGAAAGGAGAGACGTGGAAAATCTTTATCTTGTAAAAGACGATAGTCAACTAGCTGCATTTCGTGATTTTGTAGTAAGAAATACTGAAAAGTTGAAAGATTATCAATCTTTTTTAAAGAATGAACTCGCAGTCTGTGATTTACCGCAAGCTGTTATTTGGTCAAGTTTTACTGCTGCTACACAGATTATTAGGGAAAGTGCTGTTCCAGCCTATACAAATAATAGACGAATGGTTATGACGCCTGATTTAGCTGTTTGGAAAGAGTTGTATTTGTATCAGTTGATGGACTACGAGTGTTCTCAGCAAACTCAAGCAATAGAAAGTCACTATCATTCTTTATCTGAAAATTTCCTCTTACAGATTGTAGGACATGAGTTAGCTCATTGGTCGGAGTATTTTTTAGATGATTTTGATGGTTACGACTCTTATATATGGTTCGAAGAGGGGATGGTTGAATATATTAGTCGCAAGTATTTCTTGACAGAAGAGGAATTTCAAGCGGAAAAAAATTGTAATCAATCTCTTGTAGAACTTTTTTTCAGAAGAAGTATGGTTGGCATTCATTGAATGATTTTTGGTTCTTCGACTTATGACAAGAACTATGCAAGTATTTTTTTACGAATACTGGCGTAGTTTTTTTGACAATAGATAAGTTGGTAGAAAATCTAGGTAGTGTACAAGCGGTCTTCGATTCTTATCATTTATGGGCAAATACAGATAAAACTCTTCCCTTGTTAAATTGGTTTGTTCAGCAGAAATTAATTGAAAAAGAAATATAAAAACTAAAGGAGTAAACAATGTCTAAAAAATTAACATTTCAAGAAATTATTTTGACTTTGCAACAATTTTGGAATGACCAAGGTTGTATGCTTATGCAGGCTTATGATAATGAAAAAGGTGCGGGGACAATGAGTCCGTACACTTTCCTTCGTGCTATCGGACCTGAGCCATGGAATGCGGCTTATGTAGAGCCATCACGTCGTCCTGCTGACGGTCGTTACGGAGAAAATCCTAACCGTCTTTACCAACACCACCAATTCCAGGTAGTCATGAAGCCATCTCCATCAAACATCCAAGAACTTTACCTTGAGTCTTTGGAAAAATTGGGAATCAATCCTTTGGAACACGATATTCGTTTCGTTGAGGACAACTGGGAAAACCCATCAACTGGTTCAGCTGGTCTTGGTTGGGAAGTTTGGCTTGACGGTATGGAAATTACTCAGTTCACTTACTTCCAACAAGTCGGTGGATTGGCAACTGGCCCTGTGACTGCGGAAGTTACCTATGGTTTGGAACGCTTGGCTTCTTACATTCAAGAAGTAGACTCTGTCTATGATATTGAGTGGGCTGATGGTGTAAAATACGGAGAAATCTTCATCCAGCCTGAGTACGAGCATTCAAAATATTCATTTGAAATTTCTGATCAAGAAATGTTGCTTGAAAACTTTGATAAGTTTGAAAAAGAAGCTGGTCGTGCCTTGGAAGAAGGATTGGTGCACCCTGCCTATGACTATGTTCTCAAATGTTCACATACCTTTAACCTGCTTGATGCGCGTGGTGCCGTATCTGTAACAGAGCGCGCAGGCTATATCGCTCGTATTCGTAACCTAGCCCGTGTCGTAGCCAAAACCTTTGTCGCAGAACGCAAACGCCTAGGCTACCCACTTTTGGATGAAGCAACACGAACTAAACTCTTAGCAGAAGACGCAGAATAAAGAGAGTGACAAATTACGAAAATGGGCGAACAGAGTGAGCCCTGAGCCAGTTGCCTCAGTGATGAAGGTATCCTTAGTGAAGCTAAGGATACTAGGCAAAATTGGAGACTTTTGGCTCCAATTTTAGCAATGAAACAACGAAGTTGGTTGCTTGCGTGCCAATCACATAAGGCAAACTGGAAAATAAAAAGATACTTTTCGGAGAAAAAACATGACAAAAAACTTATTAGTAGAACTCGGTCTTGAAGAATTACCAGCCTATGTTGTCACACCAAGTGAAAAACAACTAGGCGAAAAAATGGCAGCCTTCCTTAAGGAAAACCGCCTGTCTTTTGAAGCCATTCAAACCTTCTCAACACCACGTCGTTTGGCTGTTCGTGTAACTGGTCTTGCAGACAAACAGTCTGATTTGACAGAAGATTTTAAGGGTCCAGCAAAGAAAATTGCCTTGGATAGTGATGGAAACTTCACCAAAGCAGCTCAAGGATTTGTCCGTGGAAAAGGATTGACTGTTGAAAGATATCGAATTCCGTGAAATCAAGGGTGAAGAATATGTCTATGTCACTAAGGAAGAAGTTGGTCAAGCAGTTGAAGCCATTGTTCCTGGTGTTGTAGATGTCTTGAAGTCATTGACTTTCCCTGTCAGCATGCACTGGGCTAACAACACCTTTGAATACATCCGCCCTGTTCACACTTTAACTGTTCTTTTAGATGAAGAAGAGTTTGATTTGGATTTCCTTGATATCAAGGGAGGTCGTGTGAGCCGTGGTCATCGTTTCTTGGGGAAAAGAAACCAAAATTCAGTCAGCATTGAGCTATGAAGAAGATCTTCGTGCACAATTTGTAATAGCAGATCCACGTGAACGTGAGCAAATGATTGTTGACCAAATCAAAGCAATCGAAGCTGAGCATGGTGTACATATCGAAATTGATGCTGATTTGCTAAATGAAGTCTTGAACTTGGTTGAATACCCAACTGCTTTTATGGGAAGTTTTGATGCCAAATACCTTGAAGTTCCAGAAGAAGTTTTGGTGACTTCAATGAAAGAACACCAACGTTACTTTGTTGTCCGTGATCAAGATGGTAAACTCTTGCCAAACTTTATTTCTGTCCGTAACGGAAATGCAGAGCATTTGAAAAATGTCATCAAAGGAAATGAAAAAGTCTTAGTAGCTCGCTTAGAAGACGGTGAATTCTTCTGGCGTGAAGACCAAAAATTGGTCATTTCAGACCTTGTTGAAAAATTAAACAATGTGACCTTCCATGAGAAAATCGGTTCCCTTCGTGAACACATGATTCGTACTGGTCAAATCGCTGTACTTTTGGCAGAAAAAGCTGGTTTGTCAGTGGATGAAACAGTTGACCTTGCTCGTGCAGCAGCCATTTACAAGTTTGACTTGTTGACAGGTATGGTTGGTGAATTTGACGAGCTCCAAGGAATTATGGGTGAGAAATATGCCCTTCTTGCTGGGGAAACTCCAGCGGTGGCAGCTGCTATTCGTGAACACTACATGCCTACATCAGCTGAAGGGGAACTTCCAGAGAGCAAGGTTGGAGCCATTCTTGCTATTGCAGACAAATTGGATACGATTTTGAGTTTCTTCTCAGTAGGTTTGATTCCATCAGGTTCAAATGACCCTTATGCCCTTCGTCGCGCGACTCAAGGTGTGGTTCGTATCTTGGATGCCTTTGGTTGGCACATTGCTATGGATGAGCTGATTGATAGTCTTTATGCTTTGAAATTCAACAGCTTGACTTATGAAAATAAGGCAGAAGTGATGGACTTTATCAAGGCTCGTGTTGATAAAATGATGGGTTCAACTCCAAAAGATATTAAGGAAGCCGTTCTTGCAGGATCAAACTTTGTTGTGGCAGATATGTTGGAAGCAGCAAGTGCCCTCGTAGAAGCAAGCAAGGAAGAAGACTTCAAACCATCTGTTGAATCACTTTCTCGTGCCTTTTAACTTTGGCTGAGAAGGCAGAAGGAGTTGCTACAGTTGATTCAGCTCTCTTTGAAAATGACCAAGAAAAATCCTTGGCTGAAGCAGTAGATACACTTGTTTTATCAGGTACTGCCAGTCAGCAATTGAAACAACTCTTTGCTCTTAGCCCAGTCATTGATGCATTCTTTGAGAATACCATGGTAATGGCAGAAAGATCAGGCTGTCCGTCAAAATCGTTTGGCTATCTTGTCTCATTTAACTCAAAAAGCAGCTAAACTTGCTCGTTTTAACCAAATTAACACTAAATAAAATTTGATAAACGGACTTTATCTTATCACAAAGGAGAAGAAATGGATCAGAAAAAAATTGATCGTATCAACGAGCTTGCTAAAAAGAAAAAAGCAGAAGGCTTGACACCAGAAGAAAAAGTGGAACAAGCTAAACTACGTGAGGAGTACATTGAAGGTTATCGTCGCTCTGTTCGTCACCACATTGAGGGAATAAAAATTGTGGATGAAGAAGGAAACGATGTTACACCAGAAAAACTACGCCAAGTCCAACGTGAAAAAGGTTTACATGGTCGTAGTCTTGATGACCCAAATTCATAATAATATTCTTTCTTTTAGCAAAGATAGATGAAATAATAACCAAAAGACTAGCAATTTGTGTTTGCTAGTCTTTTTTACTAAAAAAGGAACCGATATGGTTCCTAAAAGTATTAGTTACTTGCGCCAGATGTAGCGTCTGCGCCACCACCGTGGCCTCCAGCATCACCTGCATCAGAAGCTCCAGATGTAGCATCTGCATCGCCGTGACCGTGTCCACCAGCAGGAGCTGATGCATTTCCACCAACTAGACGTTGACCAGTTGTATTGAGGTACCAATCAAGCCATGGTTGGAAATTAAAGATAATTTCATTAATTCCAGCATATGAGCCATCTGGATAGTACATTGCTTTATAGTTATGAGTATTAATTACACCTTCTGGTTGTCCCGGAACAATTGTACGGACATATTCTTGATCTCCGTTACGTAGTACACCGACAACCCATTCAACGTTTTTCATTCTTGCAGGTGGTAGAGAAGCATGTACGGTTCCTAGTCGGCTACCTGCTTGAACTCGCACACGTTTACCATACATTGTGTTTGGATCTTGGTGTGCGTTATTGTAGTACAAGAATTGGTTATTATCATCCGCATATGTCAACTCAAATGGCATTGCTTTCAAGAACATATCAATTTGGTTAACTGTCAAGATACCGTGGTCTAATTTAACGTAAGTATCTCCAGAAACAGCTCCAACAAGCTCAGCTGCTTTTTCTACCCATTCAGGATCATCAGGGTCAACTCCTTGAATGGTAGTTGCGATTGGATTTGTACAATATAAATCTTCTGGTGCGATTGGTTTTGGTTTTTTCAATTTTGAAACGACTCCCACATATTTTACAAAGTTGTCTAAACATGTTTCAAGGAAATTAATAGTTCCTTCATTTGTGATATTCCCATTAACATCAAAGGCTTCTTTAGCTTTACCGAGAAGGAATTCATTTCCTGGAAGAGTGTAGGCATTGACACCTGGGGCATCAAGAATCTTACGAAGGTGAACTTGGGCACGAGAAGTACCTTGGTCGTAGTAAGAAGCACCTACAATCATGACTGGCTTGTTTTCAAATGGATGAACTTCGTATGAAAGCCATTCAAGAACAGATTTTAGGGAAGCTGAGATTGTATGGTTATGCTCAGGAGTAGCAATGATAACACCATCAGCACGAGTAATTTTGTTATATAAATAACGTAATTGGAAACTTTCGTCCCATTTTTCGTCTTGGTTAAACATTGGAACTTCGTCAATTTCAAGAACTTCTAATTCAAATTTGAGTTTGAAGTGACGACGGATGAATTCCAAGAGTTTACGGTTATATGATTGATCGTAGTTTGATCCTACAAGTCCAACAAATTTCATTCTTTTTGGTCTCCTATCTTACAAATTTTCCCAGTCAAAGTCTTCAGCATCTTTGCGAAGTAATTCTTGTGCGTTACGCAATTTTTCTGTGATTTTTACAAAGATACGGTAGTCGTCAAAAGTAGCATCTAGTTTTTTGATAACATCAAGATCTACTAGGTCTCCACTTGGGTTGAAGGCTTGAAGAGAATGTGAAAGCAAGAATTCATCTGGAAGGACACTTGCTTTAATTTCTGGGGCATTCAAGATTTGGCGAAGTTGTAATTGGGCACGTGATGAACCAAGTGTACCGTAAGAAGCACCTGTAATCATGATTGGTTTGTTCAAGAGTGGGTAAATACCGTAAGACAACCAAGCAAGAGCGCTCATCAAAACAGCTGGGATAGAGTGGTCGTACTCAGGAGTACCGATAATAACACCATCTGCCTCTTCAATTTTAGCAGCGATTTCTAGAATTTCAGCAGGTACTTGCTTGTCAGCTGGTTTGTTAAAGACAGGAATGTCTTTAATTTCAACAAGTTCAATTTCAGCTTTTTCAGCAAAGTGTTTTTGCATGTATTGAAGCAATTGGCGGTTTGTAGAACGTTTTGAATTTGTTCCAACAATAGCAATAAGTTTTAACATGAGATTTCCTTTCTCTTTTTGCATAATACGATTTTAAAACTCCATTGAAACAGTTGTGTTTCTATAGAGTAGGAATTCCTGAAGAACAGCTTAGGTGACCTTCCTTATCGATGAGGATAGCTTCGATGCCCTCCAAACTTTCGACTTGCCAGAGGATAGAAGCAGGTCTTTCTCCAAATAGACGAGTTGTCCAGATTTCACCATCGACTGATTTATCAGAGATGATTGTCAAACTAGCTAGTTCCGTTTCAACGGGATATCCTGTTTGGCTGTCAAAAATATGATGGTAGTCTTTTCCATCAACTGTCAGGTGACGTTCATAAATGCCTGAAGTCACGACAGATTGATTGACAACGGGGATTGTCATTAAGTGATTTCCCCGAGGATTAGCTGGATCTTGGATTCCGATTTGCCAAGGTTGATTATCTCTTGACTGATTTTTTCCAATGGTCAGGATATTCCCTCCTAGATTGATCAAGGCAGATGTCACTCCCTCTTCTCTAAGAAATTGGGCAACCTTATCCGCACTATAACCCTTGGCTAAACAACCAAGATCGATCTTCATTCCTTTATGTTTCAAGAACACAGTGGAAACAGAAGAATCTAACTCGATAGAATGAGGATTGATTAAAGGTAGCACTGATTCAATTTCTTGAGGTTGGGCAACTTTAGCATCTGAAAAACCGATGCGCCAGGTTTGAATTAAGGGGCCAATGCTGATATTGAGATGGCTAGAGGGAGCTAGGCTATGCTCTAAGCCAAGTGAAATTAGTTCAAACAGGTCGGGATGAACCTTGACTGGAGCTATTCCAGCTTGATGATTGATTTCCATCAACTCAGATTCCGTACTATTGGCATTGAAGCGGTATTCTAGCTCTTTGAGTAAATCAAAGGATTTTTGAAGCAAGCTATCGGCTCGCTCATCCACTAATGAAATAGTGATAGTAGTTCCCATTAGCCGTTCGGAATGTGAACTAAGAGGCAATCTATCAACTCCTTTCTCTTATGAAAAGAAGATTGAAATATTGTAAATTTATACTAAATTTAATCCCTTACATTTTCTTTCCATAATACTAGCATACCATAAAGTCAGCGTTTTCACAAATAAAATTTGTAAACTTGTCAAGAAATATGCTCATAAATAAAGAGTAATTGTAAGAAAGGCTGATAAAATACAGATTATTTACATTTTTTTACAAAAAAATCGGGAAAGTCAGCAAAACTCTTGTAAACGCTAACAGTAAATGTTATACTAGAAGAGTAAATTTAAAATTGAAGGTAGGAATTTTTCTATGAGTAAAATCGTTGTAGTTGGTGCTAACCATGCTGGTACAGCATGTATTAATACTATGTTGGATAATTTTGGCAATGAGAACGAAATCGTTGTATTTGACCAAAACTCTAACATCTCTTTCCTAGGATGTGGAATGGCCCTGTGGATTGGTGAACAAATCGACGGTGCTGAGGGCTTGTTCTATTCTGATAAAGAAAAATTGGAAGCTAAAGGTGCTAAGGTCTACATGAACTCACCAGTTCTTTCAATCGACTACGACAACAAAGTTGTTACAGCAGAAGTTGAAGGAAAAGAGCACAAAGAATCATACGAAAAATTGATTTTCGCTACAGGCTCTACACCAATCTTGCCACCAATCGAAGGTGTTGAAATTGTTAAAGGAAACCGCGAATTTAAAGCAACTCTTGAAAACGTTCAATTCGTGAAATTGTACCAAAATGCTGAAGAAGTTATCAATAAGCTTGCTGATAAGAGTCAGCACCTTGACCGTATCGCCGTTGTAGGTGGTGGTTACATCGGTGTTGAACTTGCTGAAGCCTTTGAACGTCTTGGAAAAGAAGTTGTCCTTGTCGATATCGTTGATACTGTCTTGAACGGTTACTATGACAAAGACTTCACACAAATGATGGCGAAGAACTTAGAAGACCACAACATCCGCTTGGCTCTTGGTCAAACTGTTAAAGCAATCGAAGGTGACGGTAAAGTTGAACGCTTGATTACTGATAAAGAAACTTTCGATGTGGACATGGTTATCCTTGCGGTTGGTTTCCGTCCAAACACAGCCCTTGCTGATGGTAAGATTGAACTCTTCCGCAACGGTGCCTTCCTTGTAGACAAGAAACAAGAAACATCACTCCCAGGTGTATTTGCTGTTGGTGACTGTGCAACTGTCTATGACAACGCTCGTAAAGATACAAGCTACATCGCCCTTGCTTCCAATGCTGTTCGTACTGGTATCGTTGGTGCCTACAATGCTTGTGGTCATGAATTGGAAGGAATCGGTGTTCAAGGTTCAAACGGTATCTCTATCTACGGTCTTCACATGGTTTCAACTGGTTTGACACTTGAAAGCGAAAGCAGCAGGTTACAATGCAACTGAAACTGGCTTTAACGATCTTCAAAAACCAGAATTCATGAAACATGACAACCATGAAGTAGCCATCAAGATTGTCTTTGACAAAGATAGCCGTGAAATTCTTGGTGCCCAAATGGTTTCACATGATATTGCAATTAGCATGGGAATCCACATGTTCTCACTTGCTATTCAAGAGCATGTTACAATTGATAAATTGGCCTTGACAGATCTCTTCTTCTTGCCACACTTCAACAAACCATACAACTACATCACAATGGCTGCCCTTACAGCTGAAAAATAAAAATAAATGAGCTATCTGGCCTTAGGTTAAGGTCAGATAGTTTTTCATCCAATCTGTACCCATACAATTGCAGTTTTTTTATCTTGTGATTCCTTCTAATCTGACTTAAAATGAAAAGGTAGCTACCAATACAAATGATGAGGATACAACAAATGACTGAAAATAGATATGAATTAAATAAAAACTTGGCACAGATGCTTAAAGGCGGGGTTATCATGGACGTTCAAAATCCTGAACAGGCCCGTATTGCAGAGGCTGCTGGTGCGGCAGCTGTGATGGCCTTGGAGCGGATTCCAGCTGATATTCGTGCAGCTGGTGGGGTTTCCCGTATGAGTGATCCAAAGATGATTAAGGAAATTCAAGAAGCGGTTAGTATTCCAGTAATGGCTAAGGTCAGAATCGGGCATTTTGTTGAAGCTCAGATTTTAGAGGCTATTGAGATTGACTATATCGATGAGAGTGAGGTTTTATCTCCAGCTGACGACCGTTTCCATGTGGATAAGAAAGAATTTCAAGTTCCTTTTGTCTGTGGAGCTAAGGATTTGGGTGAAGCCTTGCGTCGTATCGCTGAAGGTGCTTCTATGATTCGTACCAAAGGAGAACCGGGTACAGGGGATATTGTCCAAGCTGTTCGCCATATGCGTATGATGAATCAGGAAATTCGCCGCATTCAAAACCTACGTGAGGATGAACTTTATGTTGCTGCTAAGGACTTGCAAGTCCCTGTAGAATTGGTTCAATATGTCCATGAACATGGGAAATTGCCAGTTGTAAACTTCGCAGCTGGAGGAGTTGCAACGCCAGCAGATGCTGCGCTGATGATGCAATTAGGGGCAGAGGGTGTCTTTGTCGGTTCAGGTATTTTCAAGTCAGGAGATCCTGTTAAACGAGCGAGTGCCATTGTCAAAGCGGTAACTAACTTCCGTAATCCTCAAATCCTAGCTCAAATCTCTGAAGATTTAGGGGAAGCCATGGTTGGTATTAATGAAAATGAAATTCAAATTCTCATGGCAGAGCGAGGAAAATAGATGAAAATCGGAATATTGGCCTTGCAAGGTGCCTTTGCAGAACATGCAAAAGTGCTAGATCGATTAGGTGTCGAGAGTGTTGAAATCAGAAATTTAGAAGATTTTCAGCAAGATCAGAGTGACTTGTCGGGTTTGATTTTGCCTGGTGGGGAGTCTACAACCATGGGCAAGCTCTTACGAGACCAAAACATGCTGCTTCCCATTCGAGAAGCCATTCTATCTGGTTTACCAGCCTTTGGAACCTGTGCTGGCTTGATTTTGCTAGCTAAGGAAATTGCTTCTCAGGAAGAGAGTCATCTAGGAACTATGGATATGGCGGTCGAGCGCAATGCCTATGGTCGCCAATTAGGAAGTTTCTATACGGAAGCAGAATGTAAGGGAGTTGGTCAGATTCCAATGACCTTTATCCGTGGTCCGATTATCAGTAGTGTTGGAGAAGATGTAGAAATTCTAGCAACAGTGGACAATCAAATCGTTGCAGCCCAAGAAAAAAATATGTTGGTAACTTCTTTTCATCCAGAATTGACTGATGATGTGCGCTTGCACCAGTACTTTATCGAAATGTGTAAAGAAAAAAGTTGAGATTGAATTTCTCAACTTTTTTACATGTAATAAACAATAGCAATGTATTGGAGGGCAGATGCTGCTAGGATAAAGAGATGCCAAATCATGTGGAAATAAGGTTTTTTCTTGGCATAAAATCCAGCTCCAACTGTATAACAGAGTCCGCCAGTTACCATGAGACTCCAGAAAATGGGTGTTGTTTGACTGATAATGGCAGGAATGATAGCCAGAACCAACCAGCCCATAATCAGGTAAAGAGCAAGGCTAAATTTCTCATTGACTTTTTTAGCAAAGATTTTATAGAGAATACCAAAGATGGTCGTTCCCCATTGGATGGCAATAATCAGATAGCCAAACCAGTTATTCATTAAGGTTAAGACGACTGGTGTATAAGAGCCTGCGATAGCCACATAAATCATCGAATGGTCGATGATTCTCAAGACATATTTATGGGTCGAACCATAGGCCATAGAGTGATAAATGGTGGATGATAGAAACATGAGAAAGAGACTAATAACGAAAATGGAAACGCCGATAGAGGATAAAAATCCGTGTGCCTCATAACTATAGGTGGATGAAATAGGCAGTAAGATGAGCATGATGATTGCACCCACAGCATGGGTCACACTATTAGCAATCTCCTCTCCAAAACTGAGTTGTTTGCTGAGTTTAAGACTGGTGTTCATTGGATTACCTCCTCTTCAGTATGATGGATTAAGTCTAGAGTTTGATGATAGAGTTTAACGGTTTGGCAGCTGGTTTGGATAATGGGGTTAGCTGGATCAATTCCTTGGTTCATGTAGTCCACAAAAGCATCGTAGAGTTGGTCTGAACTTGCTTGAGTTTGGAGAGTATTAAGTGTCTGTGCTATTTCTTGAATCGAAAATACAGACTTGAGGGTTGTGATAGCAATCAAACGAGCAATCTGTTGGCGTTGGTATTTTTTCTTGTCAGGCTTTGTCAGGTAACCATGTTTGACATAGTTATTGACCATGGATGCTGTCAGGCCCTTGTCTTTATCAGGAGAGATAGGGGCGCAGACCTGATTGACATAGAGCAAAACCTGGTCCAGATAGAGGTCAATGTTTGGAATTTCTGCCCATTTTGGGTAGGAAAAGGTAGTTTTCATTTTCAACTCCTTTTTATCTAGTTTTAATAACTAGATTATAAAATAATAAAAACAGAAAGTCAAGTTTTAACTGCTTGTAGAAAGACTTAAATTATGCTATGATGGGAGAAACTAGTCAGAAATGAGGAGAAAAGATGGAGATTCGTTTAGCTTTCCAAATGAAGTAGATGCCATCATGCAGGTGATGGAGGATGCTAAAAAATGTTTAGCAGATGCTGGTAGTGACCAGTGGCAAAATGGTTATCCAAATGCTGATATTATTATTGAAGATATTATCTCAGGTCAAGCCTACGTAGCCTTGGAAGAGGGAGAACTACTAGCTTATGCAGCTGTGGCCAAGAGTCCAGAGGCAGCCTATGAAGCCATTTATGAAGGAAAATGGCAAGCTGGGGAGTCAGAGTACCTAGTCTTTCACCGTATTGCTGTGGCAGCAGATGTGCAGGGACAGGGGGTGGCTCAAACCTTTTTAGAGGGCTTGATTGAAGGTTTTGATTATCTAGATTTTCGCTCAGATACGCATGTTGCAAACAAGGCCATGCAGCATATTTTTGAAAAACTTGGTTTTAAACAGGTTGGTAAGGTTCCAGTTGATGGCGAACGCTTGGCCTATCAAAAATTGAAGAAATAATGCAAAAGAAGTACGCAAAAATGCTCTATTCTTCGCCGATTGGCTCCCTTTCTCTCGTAGCTGATGACCATTATTTGTATGGAATTTGGGTACAGGAGCAGAAGCATTTTGAGAGGGGACTAGGAGATGAAACGATAGAAGCAGTTGTTAGTCATCCCATTTTAGACCCCGTTATTGCTTGCTTAGATGCTTACTTTAAAGGCAAGCCTCAGGATTTATCCAACTTGCCCTTGGCGCCAATCGGAACGGATTTTGAAAAGCGAGTTTGGTCCTATTTACAGGGAATTCCTTATGGTAAAACAGTGACCTATGGACAAATTGCTCAAGACCTGCAAGTGGCTTCTGCTCAAGCAATTGGTGGAGCAGTGGGACGCAATCCTTGGTCTATCCTAGTACCTTGTCATCGTGTGCTGGGAGCTGGCAAGCGTCTGACAGGGTATGCTGCAGGAGTGGAAAAGAAAGCTTGGCTCTTGGAGCATGAAGGCGCAGATTTTAAAGATATAAAATAGAAAGTGAAAGACATGTTAGAATTTATCGAATACCCAAAATGTTCAACTTGTAAAAAAGCAAAACAAGAATTAAACCAACTCGGTGTGGACTACAACGCTGTTCACATCGTGGAAGAAACACCTAGTCAAGAAGTCATTTTAAACTGGCTAGAGACCTCAGGTTTCGAGTTGAAGCAATTTTTTAACACCAGTGGAATCAAATACCGTGAATTAGGATTGAAAAATAAGGTAGGAAGCCTGTCAAACCAGGAAGCGGCTGAGTTGCTAGCAAGTGACGGTATGTTGTTAAAACGTCCCATTTTAGTAGAAAATGGAGCTGTTAAGCAAATCGGTTATCGAAAAGCTTATGAAGAATTGGGATTGAAATAGTTTTTATCTATCTCTTTGATAGATAAAATATATAACCTCCCTGTTTCAAAGTATGATAAACTAGTAGGTAGACAAAGTCTGTATCTGACCGTAGCAAATAATTTCATTGACGGCAGAAGTATGGTAGAATGAATCATTATCAGGAGAGGATGTTTTTATGAATGTTACAACGATTTTAGCATCAGATTGGTACCAAAACTTGATGCAATTGATTCCGGATGGCAAGCTCTTTAGCCTACGTTCGGTCTTTGATGGGATTCCAAGAATTGTCCAACAACTTCCAACAACGATTATGTTGACAATTGGTGGTGCCCTTTTTGGCTTGGTTTTGGCGCTTCTTTTTGCCATTGTGAAGATCAATCGTGTCAAGATTTTATACCCCTTACAGGCCTTCTTTGTTAGTTTCTTAAAAGGGACACCGATTTTGGTGCAACTCATGTTGACCTACTACGGAATCCCTTTGGCTTTGAAAGCTCTCAATCAGCAATGGGGTACTGGTCTCAATATCAATGCGATTCCAGCCGCTGCATTTGCAATTGTCGCCTTTGCCTTTAATGAGGCAGCTTATGCCAGTGAAACCATTCGTGCAGCGATTCTCTCAGTTAATCCTGGTGAGATTGAGGCAGCACGCAGTCTGGGGATGACCCGAGCACAAGTTTATCGTCGAGTGATTATTCCAAATGCAGCAGTTGTGGCAACTCCAACTTTAATCAATTCCCTAATCGGTTTGACCAAGGGAACTTCCCTAGCATTTAGTGCGGGTGTTGTGGAAGTTTTTGCCCAAGCTCAGATTCTGGGTGGAGCTGATTATCGTTACTTTGAGCGATTCATCTCCGTTGCCCTTGTTTATTGGGTAGTCAATATCGGAATTGAAAGCCTCGGTCGTTTCATCGAGAGAAAAATGGCTATTTCTGCACCTGATACAGTGCAAACAGATGTGAAAGGAGACCTTCGTTAATGATTAAGATTTCGAATTTAAGCAAATCCTTTTCAGGACAGACTGTCTTGGATCATCTGGACTTGGATATTCAAAAAGGGGAAGTTGTAGCCTTGATTGGTTCTTCAGGAGCTGGAAAATCAACCTTCCTTCGCAGTCTCAATTATCTTGAAACACCTGACAGTGGCTCTATTCAGATTGATGATTTTTCAGTTGATTTTTCTAAAATCACTCAAGAAGAAATCCTTGCCCTACGCCGTAAGCTGTCTATGGTTTTCCAACAGTTTAATTTGTTTGAACGCCGCACAGCACTTGATAATGTGAAAGAAGGCTTGGTTGTTGTCAAGAAATTGTCTGATCAAGAAGCGACTAAGATTGCTAAGGAAGAGTTGGCTAAGGTTGGGCTTTCTGATCGTGAAAACCATTACCCTCGCCATTTATCAGGTGGACAGAAGCAACGGGTTGCCTTGGCGCGTGCTCTTGCTATGAAACCAGATGTCTTGCTCTTAGACGAACCAACTTCAGCCCTTGACCCAGAATTAGTCGGTGAAGTAGAAAAGTCTATTGCAGATGCTGCTAAGTCAGGTCAGACTATGATTTTAGTTAGTCATGACATGTCCTTTGTAGCCCAAGTTGCTGATAAGATTCTTTTCCTAGATAAGGGGAAATCATTGAGTCTGGAACACCGGATGAGATTATCCACCATCCTAAAGAAGAGCGGACAAAAGAATTCTTCGCTAGTTACAAACGGACTTATATTTGATATAATAGATAAAGAAAAACTCAGTTAGCTGGACTAGCTGAGTTTACTCTTTAAAAAAGATAGAAATGAGAGAAATCATGCTACTGCAACTATTTTCTTTATATTTCGAGAGTTTGATCTTGACCACCATCCTCGTCCTGATTTTTTTAGGGATTTGGATTGGACTGAGAGCCATGTCGGGAGTTGATAAGACAGCCAAGGCTCGCCAAGCCCATCTCTATGATATGATTATGATTGGGGTCTTGGTTGTTCCAGTATTATCCTTTGCGGTTATGAGTTTAATTCTTGTTTTCAAGGCATAATCCTTGCATGATTGACAAGAAAGAGTTAGAATAAAGATAGTTACAACAAGAAAGAAGGAAACTATATGTACGATACTATTATTATCGGTGCTGGACCTGCAGGAATGACTGCAGCCTTGTATGCTGCTCGAAGCAATTTGAAAGTAGCCTTGATTGAAGGTGGTCTGCCAGGTGGTCAGATGAATAATACATCTGATATCGAAAATTACCCAGGGTACGCTAATATCAGTGGGCCAGAATTGGCAGAAAGATGTTTGAACCGCTTGAAAATCTTGGTGTTGAGCACATTTATGGTTATGTTGAAAATGTCGAAGACCATGGTGATTTTAAGAAAGTGATGACTGACGACCAAACATATGAAACACGTACAGTTATCGTAGCGACTGGCTCTAAACATCGTCCTTTGGGAGTACCTGGAGAAGAAGAACTGAACAGTCGAGGTGTTTCTTATTGTGCCGTTTGTGATGGTGCTTTCTTCCGTGACCAAGATTTGTTGGTAGTTGGTGGTGGAGATTCAGCTGTCGAAGAAGCTATCTTCTTGACTCGCTTTGCCAAGACTGTTACCATTGTTCACCGTCGTGACCAACTTCGTGCTCAAAAGCTTTTACAAGACCGCGCCTTTGCGAATGAGAAAATCAGCTTTATCTGGGATTCTGTAGTCAAGGAAATCAAGGGTGAAAACCGAGTAGAATCTGTCGTCTTTGAAAATGTGAAAACAGGTCAAGTGACAGAGCAAGCCTTCGGTGGTGTCTTTATCTATGTTGGTTTGGATCCTCTTAGCGATTTTGTTAAAGAATTGAATATCCAAGATCAGGCTGGTTGGATTGTGACAGATAATCACATGAAAACTGCAGTTGACGGTATCTTTGCAGTTGGAGATGTTCGCTTGAAAGACCTTCGCCAAGTAACAACAGCAGTTGGAGATGGCGCTATCGCTGGTCAAGAGGCTTACAAGTTTATCACCGAACATAGTTAATCATAAAAAAGTTTCCAATCAGATGACTGGAAACTTTTTTATAGTCTATTTCGAAAAACTTCGTACATGAGAATGGCTGCAGCAACACTGGCATTGAGGCTTTGAACATGTCCATTCATCGGAATGGTAATCATTTCATCGACCTGTTTTTTGATGTTACTAGAGATGCCTTTTCCTTCATTTCCGATGATGAGGGCGATTTTCCCTTTTGTATTCCACTTGTGGCAAGGAGTACCGTTCATATCTGTTCCAAAAGTCCAGAAACCTTCATCCTTGAGTTTGTCTAGAGTTTGGCTCAGATTGGTCACTCGGGCGATTGGAACGTGTTCAATAGCACCTGTGGCCGTTTTGGCAACGACAGGAGTAACTCCGACAGCACGGTGTTTGGGAATGATGACACCTGAAACATTGGTCGCATCGGCCGTTCTCAAGATTGAACCCAGATTATGGGGATCAGTAAGACCATCCAGAATCAATAGAAGTGGATTTTCTTCTTGATGCGTTTTTGCAAGAATGTGGTCCAGCTCGCTATAGGCAAATTCAGACACTCGTAGAACAAAACCTTGGTGAACCGCACCTTCAGTCATCTCAGAGAGGGATTTTTTTGAAGTCCAAGAAATGGATACCTTCTTTTCTGTAGCCAGTTCTTTGACTTTCTCAATATTCTTACCTCGGAGATCTTCTTGGAGGTAAAGTTTGTTTCCTGTGTTTGCAAGGAGGGCTTCGGTAACGGCGTGGACGCCATAGACAATATCATTTGTTTTCATGCCTCTATTATACCACACTTCACTCAGCAGTCCTATTATTATATATAGGGCAGCGATCTATAACTCGCTCTTTTAAATACTTAAATATCACCAATAAATCGGTAGTGTATTTCCAGTTTAATTTGTCTATTCTTGCCTCTACCAATCGGTTGGTGGACAATAATTTTATCAATCAATTCGTTGATAATTTTTGGTGTCAACTTCTCAAGCTGGGTATATTTTCGAATGGTTGTCATAAATTTTTCAATGTTGTGGGCAGATTTCATTTTTACCCCAAGAGTTTCGGTGGCGGTTTGAACTTTTTTCTTCAACTCGGCTTGTTCCGCTTCATAGCTGTCGCACAATTTTTTGAAGCGGTCATCCGCAATCTCACCCAACAGTTGCTTTTCGTAGAGTCGCTGGATGATAGTATCCAACTCTACCGTTCGCTGTTCATTTTTGGTCAGCTGTTTTTTTGCAGTTCGCTGAACTTCTTGGTTTCTTTGATCTCAAACTTGTCCTTCAAGCGTTGTAATAAATCTGCTTCGTTAATCTGAAACGAGTTTATCAGTTCTTGAAGCTCGTTTAAAATTAGATTTTCCAGTACTTCTTTACGAAGATAGTGACCGCCCGAACAAGTATCGCCAGCTCGCTTAAAAATGGTAACATTTATAATGGTCGAGGTTCACACCATCTTTTTTTCTTGTGGGCAAAAACTTAATTTATGTTCGTTTTTCGCAATAAAAGCAAACCTGCAAACAAGTTTTCGTGTCCTGGTTTATCTTTCCAGTTATGTCTTTGAACGACTCGCTTGTGGTTCATCATTTTTCTTGCAATTTCGAAATCTTCCTTCGAAATAATCGCTTCGTGGCTATCAGGGAAAATTAGCCATTCTTCACGAGGTCGCAGACGACAATTTCGCTGTTTGTAGGAAATTTTTGCGGTTTTCAAGTTAATGGTTGAGCCGATATACTCCTCTTTTTCCAATATTTGCCAAATCATCTGAGTTTTCCAATAACAAGGGTCGCTCTCTAAAATCCGATAGTTCGAAACACCCAGCTTCTTTTTTTGTAGCGAGCAGGAGTGAGGACTTTGTCACGCCTTAAACCTTGAGCTATCTCGGTTGGCGTTCTGCCTGAAATATACTCCGAAAATATCCGTTTAACGATTTCTGAAGCATATTCATCTACCAACCACTCCTTACGATTTTCTGGATTATTGAGGTATCCATAAGGGGTAATCCAGCTGATTTTTTCGCCATTTTTGGCTTTGGTATGTTTCGAAAGCTTAATTTTCTCGCTACACTGCATACTATACCAGTTGTTAAAGAGCGAAACCAACGGTGTGAGATAGGCATCTTGGCTGGATTTCTTGTTACTATCTATATTTTCTTGCAGGGAAATGAAGCGAATGTTTTTCGAAGGAAAAACCACCTCCAAAAGATTTCCTGAAAGCAGGTAGTCTCGTGAAACACGGCTCAAATCCTTTACTACAAAATTCGAAACTTGGTTGTTTTCAACCAATGCCAGAGCTTGTTGGAAAGCTGGACGCTGGGCGTTTGAACCTGAGTAGCCATCATCGTAAAATACAATTGGGTTGCTCAAATTCTCTCGCTCCGCCAGTTTGCTTAAAATCAAGCGTTGGTTGGAAATTGAGTTAGATTCACCTTCGTTTGCGTCTTCTGATGAAAGCCTGCAATACAAAATACTAATCTCGCTCAGACCTTCAAATTCAACCTTTGTCCAATCTGGAATTTGCTTTGTTAATGTGCTGTTTGTCATCGTGTCTCCTTTCAATTACACTCTAACCCATGGACAGGATACCTCGAAAGGGCGAATAAGTCCAGTCTTTGGGGCTTACTTTTCCTGCAAAATCAGCTTTTCAAGTAATTCTTTCAAACTTTTCGAACCACCAAATTTTCGGCTAATATTAAAAGTTGCTCGCCCGATTTTGACAATTCGTTCTTTTTCATTATTCATCTGTTCGTCCTCCAATCCATTCACTAAATTCTTCCAGCGTCACCACCTGAAACATTGGCTGAAAATTATTCAGCTCGCTTTCGATTTTCTTCGAAATCACTTCTTTTCGTTTGTCGTGCGGCACAATCCATAGAACCAGTGGAAACACACCGTCTTGTTCTCGCTGTTCAATGCCTGTTTGGTAGTAGGCGATGTATTTTTTACACTGATTTACCACTCGGTTGAGGCTTTCGGTCGCCATATCGATTTCGCAAAAATAACTGTCCTCGTATTTGCCCAAAACCAGCTGAGCAAAAAGCATCAGGTTTCAGAAAAAAATCTTCTTACCCGAAAAGGTGGCGTAGGTGCGGTGGCAGGTGGGTTCAAAATCGAACCGTTCCAGCTGGATTTTGCCAGCTTCTTCCAACAATTTCAGAAAAAAACATACGCTTGTGTCACCGCCAGCGTGTGTTCCAAGTGGTGAGCGGTGGGTTCATACTTATTTTTTTAAAGCGTTGTGGACGGTGTAATGCTTTCAACCCTTTTTATCGTGATGTACCAAACGAAACTGCCTGAACCTGCTCGCACGCCACCGATTCGCCGTTCGAGGTGATTGATGAGTTGGCGATTTTTTTGATCTGGTTTAAAAAGTAAGTTAGCTCTTCGGAAAGCAGTTCGCGAATGCTGACTATCCTGAAAATAGAGGGCAACAATCTGCTTGGTGGTCGCATAACGACACCGGGCGAGTAGGGTTAAAATCTCTCGTTCTTTTTTCGTTAGTTCAATTTTCTCCATTTTGTCCTCCTCGCTTCTTTCGTCCCAAGTTTTCGGGTGGAATTTCATCTTTCTTGTTTTGAAGTGGTGTATTTTCGAAATTGGCTAAATCGTCGCCGTAGTATTCCAAACTTTCGGCATAAAGTTCATCAATTGACTGAGCATTTTTCGAAAGAGGCAGGCTTCGCCCTGAGACCCACTTAAAGTGATTGTAAAAAATCGGCATTTGGGCATAAAAGTGAAAAGGTGCAAGGGTCATAAAATCTTCGAAAGTGAGTTCTGGAGCTTGGCTGGCGAGTTCCTTGGCTTCGTGGTGTTCCAGCGTGAAAATGATTTTACTGCGACAATTACTCAAAACGCTGGTACGCAGAGTAGATGGCAGTTGCGTCAGGTGCTGGCTGGCGAGAATGTAGCCCACTTTCATCGAACGAGACACTGCAAGGGCATCCTCCAAATCTACAGGGAGCTTAAGGAATTGCCCCAGCTCATCAATGTAAATGGGTAGGAAAGGGCGATTTTCGGGGGCGAGATGGGCTTGGTGGAGGGTTAGCTGGTAGATGTAGTTGGTGATAAGCGAACCGATAAATTTAGCGTTTGTCACCCCAATCTGCCCTCTGTTGAGGTTAACTAAGGCTACTTTTTTACTGGTGAAGAGCTCCATCAGGTTAAATTTTTTCGAAGTAGAGGCAAGCATGGCTCGCAGTTCTTTTCGAAGCAAAAGCTGACGGATTTTGTTTAATACTGGCGAGATTAACACCTCACGGTTGGCATCGCTTAGCTGGTTGTAGCCCTGCCAAAAATCCAAGAGAAAAGGGTCGGAAATCTGACTTAATAGTTGATTTCGAAAGACAGGATTGGTTAAAAACTGAGGTAATTGGGATAAATTAGAATTTTCAACTTGTGCCATTACGGTTAAGGCGTGGCTGAGCACATCAACCGTGCGAATACCCCAGTTGTCGCTGAAAAGTTCTTGAAAAAGATTAAGTAACATATCCGCCACCAGCTCAGGCGAGGTGTATCGAGTCAGGTCAAAGGGGTTGAGACCGATAATTTTGTTGCTGGAGCTGGGGTCAATGATAACCAAATCTGCTCGCCGTTCTTTTGGGAAATGAGCCAACACTTCTCGTACTAAGTCGCCTTTGGGGTCAATTAACAGCGTGCTTCTACCTGCCTGAATATCTGTTAAAATGAACTGGGCGAGTAGGGTAGATTTACCGACACCCGTTCCACCTAAAACTAATAAATGTTGAGTAGCGTCTCGAGGTAAAATCTGGAGTGGTTCGTTTTTGAGGCTTTTCACCAAATTTTCGAACAGGCACATCTGGCACTTTTATATCCCAAAAGGCAGGCGGAGAATTTTGGGGTGAATATTAGCAATCCCAGCAAGCTCGCCTTCGCCAATAGGGGCAAGCCAAAAACTGGCAAGCTCCTGCGAAGAAAGGGTGAGCGGAAAAGCCCACGGAATTTGAACCTTATTAACTTTCTCTCTTGAAATCTGGTTAAGAAAAAATTCGACACCGCTGGATTCTAACATTCGAAAGGCTCCTAAAACAGTATGGTATAGCTCATTCTTACGAAAATGGCTATCACTTCGCACGCCAATCCGTACATCTGCTTGAAACTGGGCGTGGCGGAGTTTTTCCCGAATCAGCTTATCGGTGTCTTTGGAAAGCTTTGGGATATTCCCTGAAATCCACTGCCACCAAGTGGCGTTAAGATGCGACAAATCCCGAGCCAGCGGTTGTGGCGGACGCGACTTGCCCACCACAACCTGCACACAAATTTCTTCCTGCGGTTTAGGTGATGGCACAGTGCTAAAAAGGAACGAGTGAAATTTTCAACGCCATCTGTTTTGAGGCTAAAATGGTTGCGTTTGATAGCTACACGCCACGCTTTTTCAGATGTTTTTCGCTCTTTAGGGCGAAGTTTTGAAAGCTGAATGTCATTGGAAACCTGCATCATTTTGTGTAAATAGGGCGTGTCCAGTGGGCTACTGAGAAGCAAATATCGCACCTCGTTTTTCATTAAACGAATCTCCAAAATGAAGGGCTGGCGTCTGGTGTAGCCTGAGAGTCGCACCATCAAATCTAGTATGTCTTGAAATTCCACAGGGCGAGTGTAATCCATCTCGAATGCTTCAAAATTTGTTGGGCGCTTCATCGGTTCACCTCCAATCTCTTTTGTTTTTCCAGTAGCGAAGGGCAAGCATTCCGCCACAAATGAACAGAACTAGCAGACTCAAAGGCATGGCGATTTCGATTAGCCAGTGAACCGCCCGATTGACCAAATAAGCCAGCAGAATGAAAAGCAAGGTGTAGCCAACTATTTTTCGCACACTTCATCATCTGCCTTTCTGTAGTCAATGGGATTTTTTGTATACTTCGGCACAGGGTAATTTGGAATGATAATATCACTTTCAGCTTCTTCTCCCCAGATTGCCCATTTTTTATTAGAAGACACAGGTCTCCGTGCAAAGAGCTCCAAATAATCTGGTTCAGAACAGCGTTCGATGATAGCAAAGAGTTCCTCGGGCTTATGGCTATGGTCTTGTTTGGGGAAGAAGCCCCAATTCATTTGACCTTTAAACTTGATAGGAGCTTTTCCACGAGTAGCGAAAATTACATGCTCGGTGGAATTTCGCAGATAAGTTCCCAAGCCCAGAGTTGGTTTAACCCAAGTAAAAATGCTTTTTGGCTCAAAGCCCCACGCCCGAATAATATCGTAAGATTCTTCCATATAAGAGTTGGAAGTCCAAAACCAGAGATGGGCGTTATCTGCAGCAATGTCCTTTATGGGCATATTGCGGATTTCCTCGTGGCTCATCAGGTTGTAATGCTTGCAGGCTCCGTAGCTACCTGTTTGGTTCCTCATATAGGGAACATCAGCGAGGATGGTTTTGAATTTCTTTGGTTGAGTTGGTTGTGTCATTTTAAAATCCTTTCTGTTTGTGACGCTCCGAGCATACCAGAAACCGCTAGCAAAAGGGAGCATAAGCAGTTTATGGATTAGGAGCGATGAGAATGGTGCTGTATCTGTTAAGGTGCTATCATATTGCTGTTTTGTTCGGTGATGTAAAAATTACTTCACTTTCTAAGTTCTTTGAGTAGTTCCGCCTGAGCTGAAAGGAATGCCTCGTTGACAGCTTGCCTACTCTCGAGAAATTGAGCTAGTTCAATTTCTTCTTCAGTGTAAACAGGAGGAAGATTTTTTTGTTTTTTTCTCTTTGACAGGTTGTTTTTTTAGATTGAGAATCAAGATATACCAACAAGGCAATAACGCCAGCCATAAAGCCAAGAGAAACGGCAAAAATTATGGGCAAGATAAGTTCATTCATAGGGAACCTCCTATCTTATTTGTTGGGAGGCAACCAAGGCAAAAGTCTTGATGATGAAATCTGTGCGTTCCTTGGCATGGGGAGTTTTTGCCAGAATATCTGCCTCGAGCTTCGAAAGGTCGCCTACTTTGTTGAGAATGTCTGCTGTCAGAAGCTGATTCTTTTGAAGTACCGCCATCTCCTTCGAAAGTGATTTGGCAACTTCAAGCTGAAATGGATTCGCCAGTTGATGAGTGATATCTGTTTGATTTTTGAGTATTTTTGTGGAAACATAGTTTTTTTCTCCTTAATAGCCCTCATAGAAGCAGGTTTATATTAGTGGGGCTTACACAACCTAATATAAACCTGTAGGCGGTTATTTCCTAGACCTTTTATTTATGAAATATATCGCAGCAGCTGAGGTTAGAAGATACGGTAAAAAGATAAGTAATGTTAGCAAGAGAATTTTCCTCCTTAAAAGAGTATAATAAAAGTAAAAGGTTTATCAGAGGGGGAAGTCGACTTGTTCCTTTGATGGTTTTAGTATATCGCTAAATATGTTTTGAATCTATTACCTAAAAACAACAAAAACAACAGAACGGAGATAAAGCTATGTATCATCTATGTTTTGCGACTTTTATGGATATGCTCATGTTAAATCAAAATCATCGAAGTTATATTAGTAGGACGACTTTCGTAAGAGAATTTTTGGTATGCTTTGAAGACAGTCTTGGAGACTATTCGAAAAATGTTATTGGTTATTTAATGAGCCGTAGTAGGAATCCGTCTAAAATATTAATGAAAAAATTAAAGGTTGGAAAAATGGAAAACTCAACAGATAATGTAAATTACTTTGCTAAAAAACGATTAGTTGAAGATAGTAGGGAAGTTAAAGCGAGTATAATCAGCTTAATAAATAACTCGGAAAAATATTAGCAAGGATGATAAGGATAAACTAATAAATATTATCGATAATGACACTACATATAACTTTTTAAAAGAGGTGTTCTATTTCACTATAGAAAAATACTGTTAATGTTGATTTGAAAAATCAAGACTCTCGAAGATTTGCAAAAAAAGCCATTATTAACACTGATAATAACGCTAAACTTGAAAAAAATTATGCTTGATAGCTTTTGATATGAAAAAAACGAAAGTGCTATGAACTTGTGTTTCGAAAAAAATGACCAACTCTGTTCATATAAGTAGAGTGATTGAGTATGCTGTTGAAAGTGGATTCCACAATGATGAAATTATGCAAGACTTTATTGATAAAATGATTTCTAAAATAAGTAATAATGTTTATTTAGATAGAATTTTTTTAAAAACATATTTATCTAAAGAAGAAATATCAAATGACGATAAGATTCAATTTATCGACAGGCATATTCGTCAAATTACTAATAATAAGTATCTATTTGATATTTTTGAAATTTTTTTATATGAGAATAATTTTTAAAACACAGGCAATTAAGTATATGAGTAAATTAACTAATAATACTTATACTACTCGATTCCAAGAGTTTGTAGGTTCTATTGACAAAAACATAAATATTAGTGTATAATTAAGCTATAAAATTTAATATTTTCGCACTTTTTCAGACTTTTACTTCTGATTTGTATCCCTTGCACTTGGTAGGAAATAAGTATACCTACCGAGCAAGCGGTGGGTAAAAATTTGGAGGTAAAATATATGTTTCAAAAATCGTGTTCCTGACAGAATTAAGCAAATAATTTGGAACGATACCGCTAATAACCCATATTCAAAAGAGAGTGTGGCAAGAAGATTATTAGTTTACTTTTGATTACATGCCATTTATGTCTAATGGTCGAGAAATTGTCGAAAAAAATTACAGGATATACTTTAAAACAACAAGTTAAGTTATCTGAAAAGAATGAAAAAAACAATTAGCAATGTAATGAAGTATATATCTAAAAACAGATGGTTCGTCTAAACTTTTACATGAAAGGGGATCTATTGAACAACAAGAACTCCAAGATACTATTGAACATATCATGCAGGAAATTCTTGGGCTGACAAATGATCAATATTTTTCTTTTTAAAAAGAAGGGTTGAAAGATAGTAACATTTGATTTTTTTAGAGTACTCTCTGAATGAGAGGTCTTTTCTCGTCCCTCGATCCATAGTAAAATATCCCCCTGAATCAACAAGATAGTATTAAATATGTTAGTTGTAGTGAAGAAGAGATAGAAGAAAACCAAAAAAATGGAATTGACATATTTTTTTATGTATTGTATACTAATAAAGTAAAAACATCTTTGTTTTATGTAACTTGCATTCTTCTTTGAAAAAAAGAATTTATGCGTTCGTTTACGGTAAAAACCTACCGTGGGTGAACGGTAGGTTTAATTTTTTTAAGGAGGGAAAAGTATGGATTTACCAAAAGATATTAATAGCACATTTGTTTGGCTTGACACACTTTCTGATCCATATTCAGATGATTCTATTGCAAGAAGATTGGCAATATTATGCGTTAAAGACGAGATAATTTCAAGAGTTCTTGATATGCCTATCGAACGAATAGAAGAATTGCGCAACATGAATACAGCTTTATCTAACAAGATGAAATATTTTGCGATAAACCTAAAGAAAGAGCTTGAAGCTATCCCAAAAGATGAACTTATGCTTATTGGTGCGGATGGAATTGATGATGCTGTTTCTAAAACTATTGGAATGGATATTGAAGTATATGATGAAATGCTAAAGATGTTTTAGATATAATAATGCTAACTTTGGAGAACCTATATTTTTAATCTCAAGACCCTCGTGGGTCTTTTTTTCATTTCGTTAATTTTTTTCTCTAAAAATATAACTACCTGCTACAATAGTAAAGAAAGGAGAAATTTTGACAAATCATCACAAGAACAAATTAGAAAATATCAAAACCATAACTATCGGCTATGCTCGCGTTAGCTCAACAGATAATCGGCAAGAATTGGGGCTATCTGTTCAAAAAGAAGCACTCGGCTTTTGCGATAAACTCTATATTGAAAAAGATTCTGGTGGAAATCAGGAGCGAAAACAACTTGACAAAGCTTTAAAAATGGCGAAAAAATATGCCCAGCAAGGTGTTAAAACAAATTTTGTTGTGTATAAATTGGATAGACTTACCAGAAAAATGCTTCACCTCTCTGCTATTATTGAAGATTTAACTAAACATGGTATTCATCTTCAATCTATTCATGAAAATATTGAAACAGATTCTTTAACTGGAAAATTCTTTTGTTTAATGTTGGGTTATGTGGCAGAATGGGAGCTTCAAGCTATTTCTGAACGCACTAAAGACGGACTCCGTAAAGCGAAAGAAAAAGGCGTGAAACTTGGCAACAAAGGAATAGCGAAAGATAAAGAAAAGCAAATTATTGCACAATACCAGCAAAAAGAAATGTCCGTTCGAAATATTGCGAATCAGCTGAATATTTCCACCGCAACCATATATAATGTGTTAAGGCGCAATAGTATTCAAATAAATAGAAAAAATCACCTATAATTGATTGACAAATCCTTAGAAAAAAATAGTACATTAAACCTATCAACAGTTTTTAGCAAACGGTCGTTTGTTAAAAACAATCAAAAGTTATCAATAAAAAAATATTTAAAATGCTGATTTAATAGGGTTTTAGTTACCTTGTTGAATTGGCATTTTTATTTTTTTCATTGTTTTTAGTTGACGACCGTTAACTAAAAACAAGCTCAACCCCTATTGTAGCAGGGATTTTTTTGAGTGAAAAAAATAAAAAAATGGAGGTTCTTTATGGGACTTAACGACTTAAAAAGCCGACTCAGTTGAGGTGACAACCAAACTTTCGGTTTCTGATATTGGCGTGATTCTTCAAGAAATTTGCGCCGAGTGGAAAACAAACCCCAGAAGCTATTCAGAGTAGTTCGGGTGCATTAGCTGATTTTTGACGATAGAGTGATATAGAAATCGTCATTAAAAGGTAAAAGCTGGCTTATTCTCTCCGCAATTTTATGCAGTTCAGGTTTATGTTTATCAACTCGAAGATGAATGTGGACTTCAACTAATAGCGTTGGGTGATTCTGGATTTTTCGAAAATGTGGTATGGTCTTAATGGCGCGATAAAAACTGTCTGAAAGCATTAAACGCCGTGACGCCATTGTAGAACGAATTATGCAATATAGTTCAAGATAGAATAGAAAGAGGTTTAAAATGAGTACTCGTTTAAATCAAAAAGTAGTTCGTGGTGAATTGGTTGAGGTTATTGAAAGCTCAGGTGGTTTTCTTGGCGGAATTGAATATCAATTAGTCGTTGGTGGGAAGATTAAAGAACAATCCAAAGACCTAAGCTATATTCTTAGTGCCTTTGATAGATATTGGTAATTTATTAGAAAGAGTATCGATGAAGAGAAAGTTATTTTTTTCTCATTTATAATTTTACTGTCATGTTTTACGCTTTTAGGTTGTAGTTCCCCTAAGAACTTCACAGGCAAGTGGAAGACCGATATCTTTGACCAAGGAAGTGTTAGAGAAGATGGAGCGAAAATCGCAGGTAAAGCAACCGGACAAGCCGACCTTGCTTCAATTATCTCTAAATATATTCACTGGAATGCTACTATGGAGATAAAAAAAGACGGAACTTTAACAATGGATAACGGCGAAACTTTCTCCGCTAAATGGCATCAAAAAAAGGCGACAAAATTGTAATTGAAGGAAAAAAAATATTTCCGGAATTGCAACCCTGTCCGATGATCAAAAAGACTTTATATTTTCGAAAATAAGCCATTGAATGATAATTCTGATAACCAGAATGGTTTTTATGATTGGAGAAAAATTCATTAAAGTTTGAATTTAAAAAGGTAGAATAATGATGAAAAAATTAGGAATGGTGATTACATGTTTAGCGATGATTCTGTTACTTGTTTCTTGCGCAAATAAGAGAAAGGATTTAGTTTTATCGAATTTTCCAAGTATTCAGAATGAGCTAACCGAAAAAGACTTGCTTAAGGCGGTTGGAGCACCCCACGAGAAGTCCTCTTCTCTTAGTGATGTTACCCAGCTATATGAAAAACTACTAAAAATGGACTTATCTAGTAGTGAATCAATCCTGTCTCAGAAATCAAATTGGACTGTGGGAATAAATGGTATCATTACAGACTACTACGTTTACAAATTAAAAGACGGTAAGTCAGTGATTGTTTTTCTTAGTAAAGGAAAGGTCGTTGCAATTACAAGAAAAGGTATTGATTACGAGTAATGTAAAAGGTGGATTAATATGAAAAATAGCATTAAAATTCGGTTGGCAATTATAACAATAGCTATCATTGGTTTTCTATTTTATGGATTTAGAGATAATGGTTCAGTGATTTATTACGGGCAAAGCTATACAGCAGGTTCCGTATTTAATCCTGATTCTTATCTCTCAGCTGGGCTATTTAAATCCGCAGGCAAAGAGATAAACAAACTGGTTTCGAAAAAGCGTGGAAGTAGCCTTACAGGTGTGATGGTCTCTGTTGTGGTTGGTGGAATTACTTTTTTCACACTTTGGCAAGATGACGATTTTTAAAGATATTTTTAGTAGAAGCAAGAAAACAAGGAGAAAAATAATTAAAATGGCTAATTTGGATAATTACTTGATTTTTGGTTTTTTTATTGTAGTAACTGGAATTCTTATCGCTATTCAATTCGCAGGCGAGCGTTTTGCGGATTGGCTAACAGATTTAACCGAGCAATTCTTTTCGAGAAGCTTGGATAAGCACGAAGAAAAACGCAGAATGGAAAGAGAGGAAGATAAATAAGTTAAGGGGTTATAGTCTAGTTATATTGCCAGATAAAACTAAGATTATCTCCCTAGTTAAATTTAAAGCAACTAACTAAGAAGAACCAATATTTATATTTGACGAATAATAGAAAAAAGACGGCTCATTTTTTGAACCGTCTTTTAATTCACTCATAAGATGTATGAACTCAGATTACTTTTAGACTGCTGAGCGTCAGATTGCCAGAATCTTAGATGTCTTATGTTCGCTTCACCTTTCGGTTCGGATTGGATAGCTTTACGATAATATCGTTGTTTCAGCTCCACTTTGGTATACGACTTATTTTTGTATTTGCACAATATTTTTTTCAAAAATCTAAAGAAAAAAACTGCGTTTAAAAAAAATGTCCCTAATAAAGAATAAGTTTGGATATAATAGGTGTGATGTCGAACAATAGTAAAAAATTTAGACTTCCAATACTTTTTTCGAAAATTTTTGGTATGAAGCAAATGTAGGCTTTAAAGTGGTATAATAAATGTATAGATAGCTAAACAAAAGAGGTAATTTATCGTGATAATAAAAGCTCTTCGAATTAAAGGTTTTAAAAAATTTAGAGAATTGGAAGTAAAATTCAATGATGAAATTTCGGTTATTGTAGGAGAAAATGAAAGTGGAAAATCCAGTTTATTGTTAGCGTTGGATATAGCTCTAAACCAATCTGTTTTCAATCGTGCAGATTCATCGCTTGATAGATATTTGAATAAAGAGGATATCCAGCGTTTCTTTGATAATCCAAGTAAAGATACACTTCCTAAGATTGATATCGAAGTATTTTTAGATTTTCAAGGCTCTATCATAGCATCAGAATTTTCTGGCCTTCACTATAATACTCCTGAAAAAGATAAGTTTTACTGTGGGATTAGATTTGTATATGAATTTGATATGGATTTTTTAAATAATGTCAATTTTGATGAGTTTGCTAAAAACAAAATAATTCCAGTAGAGTATTATCGTGCCTCTTGGAACACTTTTTCAAGGAAAAAAAGTTATAAACGCCAGCTACTTTCAAGAAATACTATATTTTTGGATAATTCTTCTCAGAAATATGACTTGTTTGGTGGGTACGCCAGAAATCTTTATCAGGCTAAAGTGGACTTAAATTTACACCGAGAAGTAGCTTCTGACTTCAAGCGACAACTTCAAGGTTTTATTGATAATCAAAAAGAAAAATTTAAAAAAATTGATGATGATAAACATATTGGATTTGATTCTACTAAAACCGATCTCCTTAAACTGATTGACATTTATGAAAAACAATATCTCAATTCAAGATATGGGGAAAGGAAAAAGAAAATTTAATTAAAAATTGAGACCTCTTTATCTAATGGAATATTTGATATTATCTTTATTGATGAGCCTGAAAAATCATTTAAGCTTTTACTAATACAAGAAAAATTAATTGACCTATTGAAACAACGAACTAACGAACAAGTAATTGTAGTGTCGCATAGTTCGCTGGTGGTGAGTAGACTGGACTTGAAGAATGTAATATGGCTTTCAGACAAAGAAACAAAAAGCTTAAAGAGTTTAGATGATGATACATCAATGTATTTTTCGAAAATTGATAACTTGGACATTTTGAGATTTATATTGTCTGAGAAGGTTATTTTTAGTTGAAGGTGCGATGGAGTATATCATTCTTCCAGCTATTTATCGAAAGGTTTTAGGTAGTAAGATTGAGGCTGATGGTATTGAGATAATTTCTATGGGGAGTATTTCCTACGAAAGGTATCGTAAAATTGCAGAGTCCTTAAATAAAAAAGTTGTAGTAATTACTGATAATGATGGAAAGAATAAACAATACGATAATACAGACTTATTTAGTATTTTTTTCTGATGAGAATATTGAAAAATTGGACACTCGAAGTTGCTTTTTTTATAATTCCAATAAGAGCACTTTTTGATAAAGAATATAAAGACAAGAAGACTGAATCCAAATATAAGGAAGATGATATGCCCAAAGCTTGTGCACATATGTTGAAAAAAAATAAAACTGAGACCGCACTGTTTATTGAGAAAAAAATATAGAATCACTTTCTATTCCAAATTATTTAGTTGAGGCGATTCAATGGATAAAAAAATAGTATTAGCTTCTGCTGGTGCAGGAAAAAAACTTATTTTTATTGCAAATGATTTTTTTCTGAAGATAAACGAGTATTTCTTATTACATTTACCAATCAAAATGTTGAAAAATATTCGAAATGAATTGTTAAAAACGCTTCAAAGGAAAAAAATTCCAGAAAAACATCAAAGTTTCAACTTTTTGATTCATTTGTATATAATCAGTTAATTAGACCTTTTGAGCCTATTGCTAATTTTTCCAATCATAAAGAGCAAAAGGTGTTGAAGTCAATATTGAACCAGAGACTGACCCTCGTAAATATGGTTACTTTAAATTGGATAACCCTAAGCATTTTTTTAATAGATGGTAAATTCTATGTATCCAGATTGAGTAAATTTTTTTATAAAGCAAGATAATAATTTCAAAAAGATGTCTCTCAATAGATTGAATAATTTTTTTGTGATACTATCTATATAGATGAATTTCAAGATTATAACGGTTGGAATTTTAAACTTTTAAAGTATCTTCTGGAATCATCTAAGAATAGCATCGTGGCTGTAGGGGATATTTTTCAAAGCTTAGTAGCTCCAATTCGAAGGGATGGAAAAGGCTCAGATTTGCCATTTTCTGAAATCTCTTCTGCTAAAGATTTATCTCAGAAATTATCTCCTAAAATTAAGATTGATACAGATACTCTAATAAAAAAAGTCGGAGAGTAGCTCCAAAAAGTTTGTGATTTCATTAGTACTCATTTGAGGATTCCTATTGAATCTCTATCAGATAACAATGGGGAAATTAGGTGGTTAAACAGTGCTTCTGAAGCGAATCAAATTCTGATTGATTCTAACATTCCTAAATTAGTTTGGGATAAAAGAATAAACCATAATAGGATAGATAATTCTATTAATTGGTCTTATTCAAAAGGCGATACTTACCTTCAAACTTGTGTAATATTAACTGAGCCAACAAGTGACTTATCAAACTGGGTTAATCTATCTAATAAGTCAAGAAATAGGCTATATGTCGCATTAACTCGTTCTTTAGGGGATGTTTATCTTATTCCTAATACTGTATTTGGGGAGTGGAAAAATAAGTTTAACTAAAAAAAGATTAGACTTATTAGTTAAAGGGAGTTATCATGGACACACCAATAAAGCAAAAGGAGATTTTATGGAAAAAAATTCACCAACAGAAATATTTAAAAATAATGAACTTGAACAAGAGCAGTTCTCGCTTCAAGACCGCATTCGAAAATATCCACAATTTCTAAAAACGAAGACACCACACGAGACCAAGAAATTGCTATAGTAGCCAGCGTGATTAGGTGAGGTGTAGTATAAATACAACATCAGGGAACATGTATGTGATATTTTGGAAGGTGGAGAAGACGCATTTACGAGGAGGGGGAAAAATACAGTATCAATCGTTAACAATGATTTATATCTGCAAAATAACAGGAATAGTTATTTTTGCGTTAAAGCCTAACACACACATTTAGCTCGATGAAACTCGGGCTTTTTGGTTGGGTGAATGCTTTTACGCAGTGGAGAAAGGTAAAATATAGTAGATTAAATCTGGAATAGTCCACGGATTTTTCTAAAAAATTATTAGGAACTGGTTTGAATTTCGCAATTAAATTGTTCAGTTTTTATTTCGTTTAACTATATTTAAGGTAAATCGATAGCTTCTTGCGTTCGCTTCGCCTTTCGGTTCGGGTTGCTTAACTTTGCACTAGTACCACCGTTTCTGCCCAATTTTGGCACACGACTTATTGTATTTATACACAATATTAGTCTGTATAGAGGAGGGCGGAGGAATCTTTAAGAAAATATTCTAAGCTTTTTATTTCCTTTTTTTGCTTCTGTTGCGATGGATTGCCTTTCGAAAATCTCCAGCAGTTGAGCTTTTGACAACTCCATATTTTCACAAAAATACCAGTAAAAAATCTTAATTTTTAGCCCAAATACTGATGTAAATTAAACTCAAAAATAGGCTGGACTTCATTGCTACAGAGAGTTATGATGGACATGTAAAAGAAATTTAACAGATAGGAGTGATATGTATATCGATTTAGAAACTGAAATGTATCTACAAAAATTAGAAAGCAAAATACACCAGCAAACATATTGGGGTGTTGTGCCAGAAATGCCAATTGAATGGCAACCAGACCAATTAGGATTTTATCTTAACGACCCGATATCTTTGCCTGCATTTTTAACGAAACTACGAGTGTTTGAAAAAGGTTTTGCCTTCGATAATGTTGAAACTAACGTTTTTAAACGCAAAATAACAGTTTTTGCCATTAACGAAAGCAGAGAAAAGTTTATTGCGAAAATCGAAAAGTTGCTCACTTGCCAAAGTGGAAGCGAGATATGCGAAATTTTGCTATACATTTTGGCAACGCCAGTAACTTATATCGATGAAGCGATTTGTTAGCTGAAAATTTATAACAAAAATTACCCCCAGTTTTGCGACTGGGGTGTTTGTCTCTAATTGAAAAATATAGAAAAATTTTTATAATACAGTGTAAAAAAATGTCAGAAAAAAATTAAAAAAACAGTTATAAATAATACACCGCTATTGACAAAGTGTAAGGATATCGTTATATTAGTAACACCGAAGATTTCTTGTTTTGTCTAACCAACACATTTTTAATGAAAGTGAGGATGGGACAGAAAAAAATATTAAATCGATGTTGACTGCAGCAGGTGCTGGTGGTATTGGTAGCGTAGTCTCTGTTCATATATTAAAAATACCGTTCGAAAATCTTACTGTGATAAGTGTAGTGATAGTCGTTATTCCACTAATTATTTGTTGCTTTGCATTCTTGGTTATCAATTCTAACAGAAGAACCAGAAATTCAAAGAGCTGATGGCCACTTGGCTTAGAAAGGGCAATAACTATACTAAACCTAGGAATAAAGCTTCACCAAGTAAAAAAAATCACCACTAAGAAGTGGTGAGCAACAGTAAATCAGTCTTGTCGTTCTCTTGTTGGTTAACTATAAGGCTGATAACTAAAAATAAGAAATCTTCTCCCCAACGGTAGTACGATTATCGTTGGGATTTTCTTTATCTCAAAAGCATATATTTTATAGCTACTTGAGATAACTTAATCTATTATACAGACTTAAAATTATTGTGTCAACAGTTTTGTTGAAAAAAGCATTAAAATAACTAAAATTAAACTTGGCTTTGTAGTTCAATGTTTAAAACTTCGACCTTTTCTTCCTGTAATTTGCAATTCTAAACGGCAAATTCTTCCAAATCTTCCGTTTTGCAACAAGTAGTATAATATTCTTCGGCACACTCAGAATTAAGAAAACGGCAAGTATAAAACCAAGAATCTTCGTCCGTGATGGAGATTTTCAAGGGCTTAAAAACACACCCTCCACCGTGTAGCCGTGTAATTCTTCAAAAGTCGTGAGGTTAACAGTTTCGACTTTAGGAAGTTTTGGTTCAGTTTCAAAATGTTGGCTAGTGGTTGTATCTTTCCATATAAATCTCCTTTGCTTTATTGGTGTGTCCATGATAACTCTCTATAGGGGAAGAGTCAAGCACTTTTTCACGAAAACCCCAACGACTTGAAATCGCTGGGGTTAAGGGGCTAGAGTTGGTTAGTTGTTGGACTACTAGGTAAGGTGTGGACATTATTTTGCAAAGTATCTTCAAATTGTTTTCTGTGGTATAATTGAAGATAGTAATAAATTGGAGTTTACAAATTGAAAAAATATAATATCATAGATTTATTTTCAGGAGCAGGTGGCCTATCTTATGGATTCGAGATGGCTGGTTTTAATGTTCTATTGGGGATTGATAACGACGAAAAAGCTTTAGAGACATTCCAAAAAAATCATAAGAATTCAAAAATATTATGTGGAGATATTACGAATATATCCTATGAAGAAGATATAAAGCCGATAATTGGAGAACAAAAGGTTGACCTAATTGTTGGTGGTCCGCCTTGTCAGGGAATGTCGCTTTCTGGACCGAGAAAATTTGATGACCCACGGAATAAACTTTACCTATCTTACATTCGATTGGTTCAAGAAATGCAGCCGACTGCCTTTGTTATAGAAAATGTTATCGGTATTGTTAGCCTGTTTAAAGGTCAAATTAAAGATACTATTATCGAAGAATTTTCGAAAATGGGCTATAAGGTTCAGTTTAAAGTTTTGTTAGCTTCTGATTATGGAGTTCCGCAAAATAGGAAGCGTGTCATTTTTGTAGGGACAAGGAATGATGGCTTTGAGTATCCTGAATCCTTGGATAAAACTATCACGACTGAGATGGCACTTTCTGATTTACCAACATTAGAAAATGAGCTTGGTGATTTAGAAATGTCTTATATTTCAGAACCTCAAAATGACTATCAAAAAAACTAATGCGAAATCGTTCATCTGTTGTTTTTGAATCATATCGCGACTAAGCATTCTGAAAAAGTAACGAGCACGATAGCCCTCGTTCCTGACGGTGGAAATTATAAAAATCTACCAGAGGAATTACGAGAAACAAGAAAATTTAATGTCGCTTGGACACGATTTGCTAGTTGGAAGCCAGCTCCTACGATTGATACGGGGCATAGACATCATTTCCACTATAAGTATAATCGTGTGCCAACAGTGAGGGAATCTGCTCGTCTCACAATCTTTTTCCAGATGATTTTATCTTTTACGGAAGTAAAACACAGCAATTTAGACAAGTTGGTAATGCTGTTCCTCCTTTAATGGCTCAGCAAATTGCAAACAATTTATTGAAATATTTAAAAAAATAACGAAGAGTAATTATGTATCAAGTTCCAGAGAAATATTATTTTTAGACTACATCACCCAAGACCCTCGTTTTAAAAAAATGATGTCGAAAAATGTACTTGTTTATATGGCAACGAATATTTCTTATTTGGGAATATTGCCTAAAAAAATGAATTTAGTCAGCAACTAAATGACATTATCAAACAATATGCAGGAAATGCAGATAAAACAGAGAAAACAATCAATAACTGGCGAACAGAGATTTCTTCTTTGTTTGGGATGATGATTGAGAAAGATGGCTTTGTCTATTCAGGAAACAGGGCTAAGGAATTGACTGAGGACCAAGACCTTATTCGCTTTTTTAAAACCTTTTTGTATAATTTTGAATATCCTGGTGGGCATCTAAAAGATAACGAGATTGTTAAACTTTGCCAAATCGGAGTTCAATTTAAGCCAGCTCAGTATCTACTGGAACTATTTACAGAAGCCTCACAAGCTGAAGAAAAAACTATTTACCTCACCGATGAAGAAGTCGCCCATTGTATCTTTAATGATTTGAGATGCACTCGTGATAGAGAGCCTGTTTTGAAAATATGGAATCGTATCAAAGAGAATAGAGCGTCTAAAGTAGCTTACGATACTAAAGGAGATGTTATTCGATATGCCAAAGATATTTTAGATTACATGGTTATAGCGAGTTTACTAACTGTTCAAGGTGGTAGGTATAAAATAAATTCTATGGAAGAGCAAGCAATAAATGACTTTTTGCAATCAGATGCTACCTTTGATGGCTATGCTCAATTTATTGGAAATGCTTCTACAACAATTGAAGATGTTCGAAATTTTAGAAGTGCTTGGTTCGAATATGTCAATCGTGATTTAGGAGATATTGATTTTAGGACAAACTTTAATATCTACCTTCCAAGTGATATTGATTTTACTGAAGAGAAAACAGATATTATCGGACATCTAACTGAACACATCGAATACAGCGAGAAAATCTCTACCGCTGTTGTAGGGAGTTCGGGAGAAGCTATTGTTATCAATCATGAAAAACAAAAATTACGAGAACATGGGCAAGAACAGTTGCTCCATCTGGTGAATTTTATTCCAACACAGTTTGGCGTTGGCTACGATGTTCAATCTTTTGAGTGTGATGATTCTGAGCTGAGAAAGTATATTGAAGTCAAAACAACTGTCAGCAATGCTTCTATTACTTTAATTCGTTTCATATCACACCAAACGAATGGCGAACTGCTAAATCTGTGCGTGATAGATACTATATTTATCGTTTGCAGATTTCTAAACATAGCAAAAAATTGTTTATTATCAAGAATTTGTATGAGTTAGTCAAAAATGAGAAGATGCTTCTGATTGAGAGAAAAGATGGATATGATGTCCGTTTTTCATCGTCAGTTGGCTTTGAGGAGAATTTAATTTGAAGAAACTAAAAATTGCCTCTCTTTTTAGTGGAGGGGGTGGAACGGATATTGGTTTTGCTGGTGGATTTGATTTTTTAGGTAAACATTATGCTGACAATCAAATTGAGATTGTCTATGCAAATGATATTGAAGACAGTGCCAATAAAATGTTTGAAAAGAATTTTGGTGTTACTCCAGACAATCGAAATATCCGAGAAATAAAATCAGATGAAATCCCATATTTCGATATTTTAACGGGAGGTTTTCCTTGTCAATCATTTTCCGTTAGTGCTCAAAATCCGAAACGCTTAGGAATAAAAGACGAAAAAGGGACACTGTTTTTTGAGATGGTGCGAGTGTTAAAGGCTCATCAACCAAAAGCATTTTTTGCCGAAAATGTTAAGGGAATTTTGTCTGCAAACAATAAAGAAGCTTTTCCTCTAATTATTGAAGAGTTCGAAAAAGCTGGCTATAATGTTTCTTATAAACTTTGTGTAGCCACCAAATACGGCGTTCCGCAAAAGAGAGAGCGTGTGTTTATTGTTGGCATTCGAAAGGATTTAAATTTTACTTTTGAATTTCCTGAAGAGCCTATTCAGAATGTAGAAGATTATACACCACTAAAAGCAATTCTTCAGCAAGATATTGATGAAAAGTATTATTTTAGTGAGAGGGCTGTGCAAGGAATGTTAAATAGTAAATCTGGCAAAAAAATGAATAAAGGACGAGCACAAGACATTGAACAGCCGAGCAATACGGTTAGTTCCCACTTGGCGAAAGTGTCCTTAAATAGTACTGATCCTGTTTTATTAGAAAATGGACGTTACCGTCGCTATACTCCAAGAGAGGTTGCACGTATTCAGTCGTTTCCAGAAAACTATGAATTGCTTGGTTCGGAAGGTGCTCAATATAGAATGCTGGGGAATGCTATTCCACCAGTAATGATGTGGTATATTGCTGAAAAGTTAGTATCAGATTTACGTAATAGTGATGTAATTGCTAAGCAACAGAAACTCGAAGAAAGTTTTGGTCAACTGGATTTGTTTGAAGCGAGTTGATGTTTTAAGTGTAGGGAACTTGATATGGAATTGAATTTTCAAGATAAGAGTTTTATAAAAGTATTTTTTAATAGTGACGGTTATGTACTAAATTTTTCTAATTCCACTTTTGCTAAGTTTACTTTTAATTCAGTAGGAGTAAATATTCAAGAAAAATATGGGGGTTCAAAGGGGAAAGCTTTACAGGCTTTTATAGATAACGAACCAGATGAACTCGTCCTTAAATTAGCTTTAGATTTACTTAGATATTATGAAGACCTTCCTGACTCATATCACGAGAAAACTGAAGAGAGGAAGTCTCAGGCATTGAAATTGAAAGAGAGACTTTCGAAATATGAAGTTTCACAAATAGCCTACTTAAATAATGCTGCTAAATCTTTATCTGACTATTTTGATAGCGACTATATAGATAAGCAAATGGGGATTATGAATGAAATGATTTCTCGCTCTCCAGCGGACGCTATTGGAAAAGCTAAGGAATTGTTGGAATCGTGTTTTAAACATATTTTAGACCACGAAAAAATTGAGTATTCTAATTCTAATGATATTGCAACTTTGCAAAAGAAAGTCTTTAAATTTTTAAACTTGGATTCTAATGAAAATATTTCAGCAAAAAATAATCAAGATGTAAAGCTGGTTCTAAGTGGTTTGAATCAAATTATCAAGGGGATTAACAATCTTCGAAATGATAAAGGGGATGGTCATGGTAAGGGAGCTAACTTTATAGAATTGCCACCAAGGTATGCTTCAGTTGTTGTTGGTTCTGCATTAACGGTAGTGTCATTTGTTTGGGAAACATATCAAGATAAGAAAAAATAGTAAAGGAGAGAGGTTAAATGTCTAAAAATACTAATGCTCAGATTTCTAATTTTATGGATGAACATTTAAGATTTGAAATTAGAAATAATGGCTATAATTTAGACTATAATAGAGATGAACTAACTTTTTCGGAGCTTGAGAATATAATTAAGTCTAACTATAAGTATTGGGAAGAGAAAAGTAGTTCCTATGAAATGGCTAATCCTATTTTAAATAATTGGAAATATTGGCAAGAGAGATTGCGAAATCTCAAAGATTATTTAGAAAATCTCTCTGAATTTAATATTAATGAAGTTTATAATTTTTTTGTATAGTCATTTTTTTCAACTTCATATACTACTATTACTTCAAGTAGTATTAGGCTTTATCTATGTAGACATTAATAGTCCAATCAATAAAGATAATAATATTGTAATGCTTCGATTATTTGTTGATTTTTTTACTTAAAAAGTTGGGCTAAAAGATTATTTATTAGAAGCAATTCAAAAATTATATTACTATCGAAAATAATAAAAAAACTACATCGGTCAATATTTGAATTCTACTGATTCTTATAGATTGATTCCAGCGTTGTTTATATTAAACAGAGAACTACCTAAAGCTAAAGCTCCATTTAAAAATTTTCAAAGGGAAGTTATTGATCCTGTTTCTGAAACTGTAAAGGAAATTGCTTCTGACGCTCAAGAAAACTTCAAACAAACTACTGCTTTAATTGAAGAAAAAAACGAAGCTATCCGAGAGTTGTTTAATTCACATTCTCAAGAGATTAGTGACTTTAAAGAGGATTTTGAAAACTGGCAAGATGATAAAGAAAATGCGATTAAGATTTTAGAAGATACTTATAAAAATAAATTACAGCTTGAAGCTCCTGAGACATTATGGAAAGAAAGGTCAAAAAATTATAAAGTTAACAATAGGTATTGGATGGGTGGTCTTGCAGTATTTATTGTTGCTTTGATATTTTCAGCAGGAAGTTTATTGGTTAGTATTCATGAATATTTGAAAGGAACCCTAAAAGATATTCCATTTATCTCTCAATCTTTTGTATATGTTGCATTAATTTCATTTTTTTGATATATTTAGTTCGAGTTATGATAAAGATTATCATTTCAAATCAGCATATGGCAATGGAATATGAACAAAAAGGAAGCCTTAACAAGATTTTTATCAAGCTTTTAGTCTATGATGGCAAAGAAGTAGAAAAAGAGGAAAGATTAATAATTTTTTTAATGCTTTATTTAGTAAAACTGATACTGGATTAGTTAAAACGGACAGTTCTAATGATTCGGAAGCATTACTTGCTATACTTTCTAAAAATATCTAAGTAGTAAAAAAAGAAATAATATCTTATTATTGAATAGTCCAATAACCAACACCACTCTAAACCTTTAAACCCCAGCAATTCTAAGTTGCTGGGGTTTAAAAGGGCTAGAGTTAGTTGTTGGACTGCTGGGTGAGGTG
>BNJS01001757.1_pt1 | contig 84511 bp, 64 predicted proteins | sample 8540461 | NCBI WGS metagenome assembly BNJS01 (sample SAMD00202454, study PRJDB9452) | human saliva metagenome | isolation source: human saliva | place: Japan
ATGATTGGTTATGGAAAAGAGAACAAAAAGATCAAAAGTTATACGCATCATTACGAGCATCGTTTTGCTAATGGCGACATATATTCCGGCTATTCCGGAAGAGATTCACATCGGATTATGCGCCATCGCCTATGCCATAATCGGTGCGGACATCGTTTATGCCGCCTTGCGTAATTTGTGCAAAGGGCAGTTTTTGGGTGAGAGTTTCCTTATGACTATTGCGACCGTCGGAGCATTTGTCATCGGAGAATACCCCTGAAGCTGTGGCAGTGATGATGTTCTATCAGATTGGGGAACTTTTCTCCGATATAGCGGTGGAACGAAGCCGGGCTTCGATTGCGGCATTGATGGATATCCGTCCGGATTATGCTAATATTGAGAAAGAGGGAAGTCTAACACGGGTGTCTCCATCGGATGTCCCGGTCGGTAGTATCATCGTAGTGAAACCGGGAGAGAAAATACCATTGGACGGAAAGATAATCTCCGGAAGTACGACTCTCGACACGGCGGCGTTGACAGGTGAAAGCCTTCCGCGTGAGGTTTCCGAAGGCGATACCGTTATCAGCGGAAGCCTGAATCTCACAGGTGTTCTGCATATCCGTACGTCGGCGACATTTGGAGAATCAACTGTTGCGAAAATCCTCGATTTGGTAGAAAACGCGGATACAGGCAAGGCGAAGAGTGAAAAGTTCATAACCCGTTTCGCACGCTATTATACACCTGCTGTCGTGGCTGTGGCTGCATTGCTCGCCTTGGTTCCTCCGCTGATTGTGGGCGGCGAATGGCTTGTCTGGTTAAACCGTTCTCTGATTTTCCTGGTGATTTCCTGCCCCTGCGCACTGGTCGTATCCGTCCCACTGACGTTCTTTGGCGGAATAGGTGGAGCATCAAGAAAGGGTATCCTTGTAAAAAGCTCCAACTATCTGGAAATGATGGCGCATATAAAAACAGTCGTATTCGACAAGACCGGGACTCTGACAAGTGGCAATTTCTCGGTCACTGCCATACATTCTCAAATGCTGTCGGAAGATGAGCTTATAGAATTAGCTGCATTGGCGGAAAGTTTTTCCGACCATCCCTTGTCGGCATCGATACGGGATGCCTGCAATCTGCCATTGGACAAAACAAGAGTGACCAGTTATGAGAACATTGCAGGCGAAGGAATCGTGGCAACCATCGACAATCGCAAGGTTTATGCCGGAAACGAAAAACTTATGTCGCGTGCTGGTGTGTCTCCCCAGTCATGCGAAAAGATAGGTACCATTGTCCATGTCGCCGTAGACAGCGTTTATATGGGACATATCGTCGTTTCCGATAGCCTAAAAGCCGCAATCCGCCGAGACCATCGCAAGGCTGAAAGCCTCTGGAGTTGGGAAAACAATCATGCTTACGGGCGACCGCAGTGATGTGGCTAAAGATATTGCCGGAAAAAGTGAACATAGATGAGTTCCATGCCGAACTGCTGCCGATAGACAAGGTGAGGTTTGTCGAAGCACTGCGCAAAGAACATGCCCGGTCTCCCATCGCTTTTGTCGGCGACGGCATCAACGATGCTCCGGTCATCAAACTTGCTGACATAGGCATTGCCATGGGGGCTGTCGGCAGTGATGCCGCCATTGAAGCCGCTGACGTCGTATTGATGAATGATAACCCCATGAATATCGTCGAAGGTATGATGATAGCGCGCAAGACGTTAAGCATAGTGAAACAGAACATCGTATTCGCCATCGGCATCAAACTCCTGATGCTGCTGTTGGGAGCGTTGGGCGTTGTCAACATGTGGGCTGCCGTGTTTGCCGATGTAGGTGTCACCATACTTGCTATACTCAATGCGTTAAGGAGCATACGTGTCAGCAATGTGCTCCCTCATATTGGACGATCGACCTCGGTGTGACCTATTATAGTGGAGTGCTCTATGAGCTCTATCGCATCCAGCGCCAGTGGTGGATTGATGCTTCGGTGAGCAAGCGCATGGGCAACCCTACGTGCTACGCTCTCCGCCCGCGACCCCTTCAATACGAATACCGCCCTTACACTCCATCTAAATAGAGCCGAGGGGATAGCGAAGCCTGCTCGCTATCCCCTCGCTCGCTATCCCTGCAGTCTCCCCGCATATCGTGAGGCGGTGCTTTTTGCCTGCATCGAGTAGCCGTGCCTCGGGGGCTTTGCGCACTGAGGGCGTGACAGCACGATATGTGCATTTTGTCTTAGCTTTGTAGTACCTATTATATATGTAGGGGCGCAGCCTTTCTCCCGAGAGCACTGCACCCCCGTCTAATGATGTGACCGATATGAATAGAATCATCAGCCGCCTTACCGCCCTGTCGGCAGCAGCCCTTCTGATGCTGCCCAGCTGCCTTGGTAAGGGAAAGAACACCCCCGAATTCCCATCAATCAAGCCCCTCTCCACCCTCACGGGTAAGGTAGAGAAGCGCGTCATCACCCGCCTCTCTGCAGCAGGCACCGAAGAGGAGCGCACCGAAGAGGTCTACCGCCGTACGGGTGGCCTTCTGACAAAGGTCGTCTACGGCATCCCCGCTTCGGGTGGCAGTCTGCAGCCCATCGAGACGACGACGAATACCTACGACGAGCAGGGCTACCGCGTCAGCGAGGTCGTCGAGAAGCTCACCGCCACCGGCACGAAGGAGCGCACCGAGACGAAGTACACCTACCGCCCCTTCTCTCCGCAGGTCAGCTACGTCAGCAACTACAAGGAATATGACTCCCAAGGGACGTCTCGTCGCCGACGTGACGCATGAGCTCGAGGGCTCGCGCCTGAGCCGTGTCGTCCGCACCGTCTACGACTATTCTGCTGGAGGGGCTAATCCCAAGGAGACCGTCCTGCGCACGAACTACACCTACATGGACCCCATCATCGAGTCCCGCACCTTCACCCTCGTCACCGACCCCTAAGGCTGTCGGCGGTACGGGTGCGCTCTACCACGAGCAGGCGCGTATGCGTGTAGACTACTACGGGACGTAAGCTCTTCGAAGAGATCCACACCTTTCGACACCTCGGTGGGCGTAGATAAGCAGGATCTCAAGAAGCCCAATGGCGCTACCGTCTCGACCTACACCTATGGCGATACGGGCGACATCGTCCGCGAGCTTCGCGAGACCCACGGCCCCCGTACGCAGGCTGAGTATGATGCCGACAAGGAGCACAAGCTCCCCCTGCTCAAGCTCATCGACCGCTACTACTACGAGGTGAAGTACACCCAGACCAATACCGAGGGCTTTCCCACGAAGATGGAGGTCACCGTCGAGAAGGGTGTCGCTAAGACGAAGACCACCTATACGGCGAATGTCAGCTACACGTACTTCGCTGATCCCGCGCCTAAGAACTAAGCCTCTTCCCTCCGCCTAACCCGATCAAATAAGTATATCCCTACGTGCGAATAGATATCCTCACCGTCGTGCCCGAGCTCCTCGAGAGCCCGCTCCAGCACTCCATCGTCGGCCGTGCCCAGCAGCAGGGCTTCCTCGAGCTTCATGTCCACAATATCCGTGACTACGCTACGAATAAGTGGCGCCGTGTCGATGACTATCCCTTCGGGGGGAGGCAGGGATGATCCTGCAGATCGAGCCGATCGACCGCGCTATCGCCGACCTCAAGAGTCAGCGCCACTACGATGAGGTGATCTATACTTCGCCCGATGGGGAGACCTTCGATCAGGGCATTGCGAACCAGATGAGCCTGCAGGAGAACCTCATCATCCTCTGCGGCCACTACAAGGGGCATCGACCAGCGCATCCGTGAGCATCTCATCACGCGTGAGATCTCCGTCGGGGACTACGTCCTCACGGGCGGTGAGCTACCAGCTGCGATCATGGTAGATGCCGTGGTTCGCCTACTGCCTGGCGTCATCGGCGACGCAGAGAGTGCGCTCTCTGATACCTTCCAGGATGACCTCCTCGCGCCACCCTATCTACACCCGCCCCGCCGACTACAAGGGGTGGAAGGTGCCCGACGTGCTCCTCAGCGGTCACGCCGCCCGTATCGAAGCGTGGAAGATGGAGTGCGCCCTCGAGCGTACGAAGCGCCTGAGACCCGACCTCTACAAGAAGCACTTGGGGCACGAGAAATAGCGAATTAATTCCCTAAATTTGCCCTTAGGATGGGTCGCTACGGAGGGACCTCGGGCAGGAAGCCCGCGCCACACCGTCTCGTGTGCCCGTCGCTTCGCTTTAGATAAGTCACTAAATAACACACTATAATCGAAGAATCATGGCTTTGAAGTTTATCACAGCTGACGAAGCAGCCGCACTCGTAAAGGACGGCGACAACATTGGTTTCAGCGGCTTTACCCCCGCAGGTTGCCCCAAGGTCGTACCTGGAGCTATCGCTAAGCGCGCCGAAGAAGAGCACGCTGCAGGCCGCCCATTCAAGGTGGGTATGTTCACTGGTGCCAGCACGGGCGACCGTCTCGACGGCGCACTGGCTCGCGCAGGTGCAGTTAAGTTCCGCACGCCCTACCAGTCGAACAAGGATATGCGCAACGGCATCAACGCTGGTGAGCACCCCTACTTCGATATGCACCTCTCGATGCTCGCTCAGGAGCTCCGCTATGGCTTCCTCGGCAAGATCGATGTCGCTATCGTCGAAGCTGCTGACGTCACCGAAGACGGTGAGATCGTACCCACCTCTGGTGTCGGTATCCTCCCCACGATCTGCCGCCTGGCGGACAAGATCATCGTCGAGCTGAATGACAAGCACCCCAAGGAAATCCGCGGTATCCATGACATCGCTGAGCCTCTCGATCCTCCTCATCGCCGTGATATGCCCGTATATAGCCCCAGCGATCGCGTGGGTCAGCCCTTCGTGAAGGTCGACCCTGCTAAGATCGTCGGTGTCGTCCGTACGAGCGAGCCTAATGACGAAGGTGCCTTCGCTCCCCTCGATGATGTCACGAAGGCTATCGGTGACAACGTGGCTAAGTTCCTCGTCTCTGAGATGGAAGCTGGCCGCCTGCCTAAGGAATTCCTCCCCCTGCAGAGTGGTGTAGGTAACGTGGCTAATGCCGTCCTCGGTGCTCTCGGTGACAACAAGCAGATCCCTGCCTTCGAGGTCTACACCGAAGTCATCCAGGACGCTGTCATCGAGCTGATGAAGAAGGGTCGCGTGAAGTTCGCCAGCGGCTGCTCGCTCTCTGTGACGCGCCCCGTCATCCAGGAGATCTACGGCAACCTCGACTTCTTCAAGGACAAGCTCCCTGCTGCGTCCTCAGGAATACTCTAACAATCCTGAGATCGTCCGCCGTCTCGGTGTCATCACCATCAATACCGCTCTCGAAGCTGATATCTTCGGTAACATCAACTCGACGCACGTCAACGGTACGCGTATGATGAATGGTCTCGGTGGCTCTGGCGACTTCGCTCGCAATGGCTATCTCTCGATCTTCACCACGCCTTCTACCGCTAAGGACGGCAAGATCTCGGCCTTCGTGCCTATGGTCTCGCACCTCGACCACAGCGAGCACTCTGTGAAGATCATCATCACCGAGTATGGTATCGCTGACCTCCGTGGCAAGAGCCCCCGCCAGCGTGCTGAGGAGATCATCGAGAAGTGCGTACACCCCGACTACAAGCAGCTGCTGCGTGACTACCTCAACCTCGGTGTGAAGGGTCAGACGCCTCAGAACCTCGATGCTTGCTTTCGCGTTCCATCAGGAGATCGCAGCCTCGGGTGATATGCGCAACGTCGACTGGTCTAAGTACAAGAAGAACTAAGCCCACCCGGCGTAGCTCTAAGCTAAAGCGCCGCCGCCCCGGTGCTCCTCTCATGGAGGAGTGCCGGGGCGGCGGTCGTTTTATCTGTATGTAGAGGGATGGGGTAGCGTGCGGTGCTACGGATGCTTAGTCGCGGATGAGCGGCATCGTCGAGCAGCGCAGGAGGCCGCCCATCTTCGAGATCTCCTGATAGGGCACCTCTTCGACGGTCATACCCCACGCCTCACGTAGGTGGGTATTGAGTCGGGTGAAGTGGCGGTCGCTGATGAGGGCATCGGGCGAGAGGGAGACGACGTTCGTGCTCATGTAGTAGGCTTCTTCGGGGGTGACGCCGAAGAGGTTGTCACGGCCGAAGATCTCCTCGACAAGGGCGACATCGCGCTCATTCAAGAAGCCCTCACGATAGATGAGTGCGCGGCCACGGCTCACGGGCTGGAAGGCACAGTCGAGGTGGAGGACGGACTTAGCGGGCTCGCGGTCGTGCTTGCGTAGCTCGATGGGCACGACGCGCTTGTGGGGGAAGCGCTCGTGGAAGAAGTCGATAGCGTAGCGGTTCGTGCGGGCGGTCTTGAAGCTGGAGTAGTCGTCGCCGAAGTACGCCCCGACGAAGAGAATGTCGTCATAGAGGAGCACGTCGCCACCCTCGGTGTGGACGGCCTCGGGGAGGGACTCGATGTGTGCGGGATCGATGAGGGGGAAGATCGAGCTGGCGAAGGCTTCGGTCTCCCGCTCGCGGTCGGGTATGAGATTGGAGATGAAAAGGGTGTCGTCGATGGTAAAGGCTACGTCACGGGCGAAGACCTGATTGTAGTCGGTGAGTGGGGCGGGGCGCAGCGTTCGGACGCCGTAGCGATCGAGGACGTCGAGGACGCACTGCATCTCGTGCCGCACATCAGCCTCACTGGGGAAGATCCCTCGGCTTACGGCTTCATAGCTCTTGGCATCATAGGTCTCTTGGAGGGTGGGGATGGGGCCCAGACTGTCGGGGAGCCCGAGGACGACGGCTCGGAGGCGAGCCGTCTCGTTGGTGACATGGGGGATGATCCGTTCCATAGGTATTTGCTTGATAGTCGGGGAGGCTGGGAGTCAGCTTCCCCTCTTTGTTACAAATATAACGATTATAGACTGGACTACCGCGCCCTGTGTGTGGGGCTTCGCTTCTGCCCAAGAATGCTTTGCTATCCTTATAGTCTACTTCCTTTTTGTCCCCGGTGTAGTGCGCTCTCTATGAGGGGGGGAGGGGGCGTGTTGTGGGGGAGTATTTCGACCAGTACTGGTCGGTGAGCGGAGCAGTACTGGTTGGTGTCAGTTACCACTACTGGTCGGCGTCGTGACCAGTAGTGGTCCGCTCGCGAACCAGTACTGATTCATTTTTCCCCTCCATAAAGGGGGAGTCGGGTAGCTATACAAGGGGGATTTGTCTGTGTGAAATTGTGCATAAGCTCCGTGACGTGAGTTGCGGAGTGTCGAGAGTTATTGCGATGCCCCCTCAGTGGGTGGTTTAGTGCTGGTTATTAGGTGTTTGAGTCCTCTTCAGGTGGAGAAAATAGCTCTGCAGGGTGCATACAACGAATTTATTTATACAGGTATTATGGTTTAGGATTTTTTACTATCTTTGCATCGAATTTCAGGATGCTTCCTCGGCCATGTATGCTGTATAAAGTCTCTGTCCTCCTGGTAAGTGATCTACTCTATAGGCTTGCCGACTGCAGACGAGGAGGCTCCGAACACCAAATTTTAGCTTAACTAAATTAGATCATATGAACGTAAACAAACTCTCCTACGAAGCCCCTGTGGCTGATCCTTTCAAGCTCTCTGCAGCTCCTATGGATATCTGTGTCCAGTTCTCTGGTGATGCAGACTTTGATGACTTCGAAGAAGGCGAAGCTCTCTAGTAAGGCGCCTCTCTTCATTGTGTTTTTGAATTAAAACCCTCTTAACCCAGACTAAATGAAGCTTAATCTACTTACTGTTACTTCTCTTCTCTGTGGTCTCTTCCTTCTCGGCTCTTGCGCCAAGGACGAACCCCAGTCAAGCAAGATCAATACGGAGGCAGTCGATAATGGCCCCCGTGTCAATGTACCTCTCCAGCTCGATGCTGAGGTAAGTGAATTCGTCGATCCTCAGACCGCTAAGAGCGCCCGCGCTTTCAATAGCCCCCAGAGCCCTATCACGGTGAAGGATGGTGCTAATGCCGAGCTCGACGATGATCTCAATGTGACGGCTACGAAGCAGAAGGTCCTCTCTGCTCTGCGCGCTAACTTCATCGCGGCTAACCCCACGATCGACGTCGTCCTGCACGTTGAGTGCGGTTCGCTGGTCGAAAACGTAACCTCTACGATGCGCTACGACGCATCCCTCGGTCGCTATCGCCACAGCGCGAATGTTGGTCTGTCCTCAGGTATGGTTTCTGCTCTGGCTGCTGCTAATGGTACGCTTACGGTGTACACCGGAGGTACGGGCTACGACGCTTCGAAGGAAAGCTTCACTGTTGACCCCGTGATGGAGGAAATCAGCCTTTCTTCGGCTGCGTCTACTCCCGTCAACATCCCTGTCCTCTATGCCTCTACGGGTGTTCAGGTTAAGATCACCAATGGTACGCTCCTCCCTGTCTCTAACGCTGTCAGCCAGCTGAAGCCTCAGGGCTCACTCCTCCTGGTGACCTTCCGTAACAACATGGACCAGGATGTCACCTTCGACGGGATCACCGCGGTTACGAACAACTACTTCGGTCCTAACAACGAGTCGAAGCCTGCGCTCCTCAAGCTCAAGGGCTCGAAGAACTCTGCTACGGAGCTGACTACGGAAGCTACCAAGTATACCAGTGAGTACAGCACGGCTGTCGATCGCGGTAAGGCTTATACCTACTTCTATAAGGACTTTGCTTCGGCTCAGTTCTCCGTCGCTCATGGCGGTGCTCGCTCCGACAAGGCTGTGATCTTCTGGGGCTATAAGGGTGACGCCCAGCCCGTAGCTCCTGCATCGGCAAATAAGCTGGATGATAACGGTCTGCTCCTCAATGCTGCCACGGGTCTGATCCATGTCTATGCAAAGAATCCTAAGATCGGTGGTCAGGTCATCGCTCGTCCTAACTATAGCATTGCTCCTATCGGTGGTGCCAACTTCGCTCCTGTAGACGGTAAGGCTTACACGCTGAACTGCGAATTCTATACGCAGCCTCGTCAGGCTCTTGGCTATCTTGACAAGGGTTATCTCTACAAGGATGGCACGTGGAAGCATCATGATGTCGATGCTGGCGGTGCGACCAATGACCCGAAGAACTATAATACCGCTGCTCTGAGAAAGGTGCCTCTGGTCTCCTCAGGTGAGGCTAATGAGGTGCTGACTGGCAACGTCACGACCTCTAAGGGTAAGATGTATATGCCCAACCAAGCTTGGCTCAATCTGATGAGTCTACTCTGGCCTCTGGAGTTTGTTGAAGATACAGGCAGCCGCCGCTTCAAGAATTACAGCAGTAAATTTGCTAAGGGTGCTAGTGGCTATGACTACCGTGCATATATCTACAAGGAGCTCCTCCCCTATAAGAGTGTGAATGACGATACGTCTGAGTTCTCAGAAAGCCAGTTCATTTGCGCAGACTATGCTCGGATGGATCAAAATCCAGCTCACGAAGCGCCAGCCTATGCCTATCGTCAGCTATACATTGCTCCTCGTAATGCGTCCACGGGTGCACAGCCTCGTAGCAAGTACCAGACGCTCGTCCGCTACCTAACTCGTGCGAATAATAAGTACGTGAGCTCTATCGTTATGGAGTCAATCTATCTCGGGAAGTACTTCGTTGGGAATATCGTTACGACGCCTCTCTATGTGGAGCCTAACAACACGACGAAGCCCTTTACCTATCTCCAGGAGTCTAGCCTCTTCGGTGTAGGTGTCGAGCCTACGCGTGGTATGGTCACACGTATCTTGATCAATGCTAACGAGGTCAGAAATGTGTACAAGGATGATAAGTACCTGAAGCCTTACTCCGAGGTGAAGGACTTCCCAATCTCTGAGGGGATTAACCTGGTACACTGGGCACTATCCCTGGTCAGTGGGAGGATGACGCGATCAAGATTGGTTACGATGAAACTCGCCTCAAGCTGCTGATCGAGGATCTCAATCAGACCTCTCGTGCTCCAATCACGAATCGTTTCTATGGCTATAGCTCCTTGAAGGGTGGTGTACACTATTCCAAGAATACGGGAGGTCCAAACGATGATGTCCGTGGATTGTTTAGCAATAATACCTACCAGGCTCTGCGTGCGTACTCCACGACGTACCAGGGTGATGATGGTAGAAAGCCCCAGCAGGGTCTGTAAGCCCTCTCAAATAATACCTTATATATAAGGTATAAGATGTCAGTCCCCGCACCCTTCCTTAGGGTGTGGGGACTGATGCCTATGAGTAGATAGGTAAAATACTTAACTTTGTGTGAGGGGGATTCCCCCTCCCAACGTATTGATCATAGAACGATAAGCTATGAGTAAGCATCCCTTCCGCGGGATGGGTGTGGCGCTGGTCACGCCCTTCACCGAATCGCAAGAGGTCGACTACAAGAGTCTGGAGCGCCTCCTCGAACATCTGCTCCGTGATGGGGCTACGGACTTCATCGTCATCCACGGGACGACGGGCGAGTCGCCCTGCCTCACGCGCGAGGAGCGCCAGCGAGTCACCGACCATGTCGTCGAGCAGGTCGCAGGACGCTGCCCGCTGATGATAGGCCTTGGGGGTAATAATACCCGCGAGACGGCAGAGCGCCTCCGTGAGCTTGACCCCCGTGGTCTCTCGGGCGTCCTCTCGGTAGTGCCCTATTACAACAAGCCTTCGCAGGAGGGGATGTACCGCCACTTCGCACACTTGGCAGAGGCGAGCCCGCTACCGCTGGTGCTCTACAACGTGCCTGGACGTGTCGGGGTTAATATGGCGCCCGACACTGTCGTGCGCTTGGCACGTGACTTCGATAATATCATCGGGATCAAGGAGGCTTCAGGCTACCCTCAGCAGGCCGCTCAGATCACCGCATGCGAGCTCCCCGAGGACTTCGTCGTCCTCTCGGGCGATGATGCACTCACCGTGCCCTTCATCCAGAATGGAGCTGTGGGCGTCATCTCCGTCGTGGGCAACGCCTATCCCCGTCTCTTCTCCCACCTGACGCACCTGGCTATGGAGGGGCATATCAATGAGGCCGACATGATCCAGACGGAGATGCGCGCCATCAATACCCAGCTCTTCCAGGAGGGCAATCCCGTCGGGATCAAGGCCCTGCTCTATCTCATGCGTCTCATCGACAGCAATAGCCTGCGCTTGCCCTTGGTCGCTGCAAGCCCTGAGCTCTCCGAGCGGCTCGATGCTACGCGCAAGGCCCTCGATATCTACGCCTCCCACCTCTTTGCTAAGTGAGCCCGACGACAGAGATCAGCGACAGCTATTGGACGCTCGCCGAGCCCAGCGAAGGAGAGTTCTCTGAGAAGAGAAGTAAGTTCCTCGCCTACGCCTATCCCGTGACGACCGAGGAGGAGGCGCTGGAGCGTGTGCGCGAAGTACGTACCCGCTATTATGATGCCCGCCATGTGTGCTGGGCTTACCGTCTGGGCCCTACAGGCGAGCCTTATCGTGCGAATGATGATGGGGAGCCCTCGGGGACGGCTGGCAAGCCCATTCATGGTATCCTGGTCTCGTTGGGGCTGACGGAGGTCATCGTCCTCGTCGTGCGCTACTTCGGTGGCGTGAAGCTTGGTACGAGTGGCCTCATCGAGGCTTATCGTGAGGCATCCTTGGCTGCTCTCACTGATGCGCCCCGTCGTGAGTGCATCCTTACTGAGCGCATTCGCCTGACTTTTAGTTATGAGCTAATGGGCCCCGTGATGCGCATCGTCAAGGAGACCGAGGCTCGCGTCCTCGTGCAGGACTTCAGAGAGTCCTGCTTCCTCAAGCTTGAGCAGCGCCAGGGGTGTGCCGCCGAGCTCCGCTCCCGTCTAGAGCAACTCTACGGAGTGACCCTCCTCTCCGAAGCCCCCGACTCCACCCTTTCCGAAGAATAGTATCCTATCACATAGATGGAAGAGAATATACCTACTCCCGAGCCGGAGGCTATAGGCCAACTCACGGACGACGTCGCAGAGCTCAAGGCGAAGTCTGTCTCAGGCTTCGGCTGGTCAACAATCCAGCAGATCGTCGGGCGTGTGACCACCTTCGTGGTGAACCTCGCTCTGGCACGCCTACTCGTGCCGGAGGACTTCGGTACGCTCGCTGTACTGGGTATCTTCCTCGCTATCTCCGCCCAGCTTGCCGATATTGGCTTCGGGAGCTCGCTGACACGCTCGGAGCGTGTCGATGATGCCGACCTCTCGACGATCTTCTACTACAACATCGGGATGAGTAGCCTGCTCTACCTCATCCTCTTCATCGCAGCGCCATGGATTGCGGACTACTTCCGCAATCCTATCCTGGTTCCCGTCCTGCGTGTGATCTCGCTGAGCGTGGTCATCAACTCGCTGTGCAGTATCCAAGCGATCTTGGTCTGGAGGCAGATGGAGTTCCGCAAGGATATGCTTATTCAGCTCGCTACGGGCGTGCTGTCTGGGCTGACGGGTATCGTGATGGCCTACTTCGGCTATGGCTACTGGGCGCTGGTAGGCATGGGGCTTGCCAACTCAATCGTGCGCCTCATCGGCTACTGGTGCTCCTCTCCTTGGCGGCCTAAGCTGATCTTCAGCATGGAGAAGCTCAAGCTTCACTTTGGCTATGGCTCGCGTATGGTCGGCGCTGGGCTGATCACCACGCTGTACAACAACCTTATGACGATCCTCATCGGACGCTACTTCTCGCTGTCGACCCTCGGGCTCTATGGCAATGCCAATGCTCTATATATCGTCCCCGTCTCGGTCATCGCTGACCCCATCAACAAGGTGACCTTTCCCGTCTTTGTGCGTTTTCAGAATGACAAGGAGCGCCTGCGTGCAGGCTATCGTCGTGTGATGCGCCTCCTATTCCAGCTCTCTTGTCCGCTGATGATGGCCCTCGTCGTCTTGGCTCATCCCCTCTATCACTTCCTCTACGGGGATAAGTGGATGGCTGCGGCGCCTTACTTTCAGATCCTCTGTATCTGCGGGATTCTCTTCCCTATCAACTCGTATAACATCAATCTCCTCGAGGCTAAGGGGCGTAGTGACCTGCACCTGCGTCTGGAGATTATCCGCCGTATCATCGGAGTCGCTGCAGCCTTCATCGGCTTGCAGTTCGGTATCTATGGGCTACTGTGGAGTACGGCGATCACGCAGGTGATCTACCTCTTTATCAATAGCCATTACTCGGGTCGCTTCATCGACTATCCCCTCGGCCAGCAGCTGGGCGAACTCTTCCCCTTTGCGCTGATGAGTGCGGCTGCCGGAGGCCTTCTTTGGGGATTAGATACCTATGCATTATCATCACTTGCCGACTTTTGGCGTTTATCTATTGGGAGTACAGTATTAGGGCTGACCTATCTCCTCTTGGTCTACCTCTTTGCCCGTGAAGACTACCTCTACGTATGGGGGCTGGTCCGCCACTATGTGCTGCGTCGCCCCGCTACCCAGTCCTGACAATTTGTTATCTTTGTAGACATTGGTCTACAATACATTGTATCACGTCCATAATCATAGAATGAGAATTATGAAGAAGATCCTCTTGGCCTCTCTGGCACTTGTGGCAGTTGCTTCGCTGAGCTCCTGCGGTGCGAAGAAGAGCGCTTATCGTAAGGCCTACGAGCAGGCTAAGCAGCGTGAAGTCGCTACTCAGGCTACCACGCCAGCCGTACAGTATGAAGCCCCTGCAGCTGCTCCTGCTGTCCCCGTGACCGTACGCAAGGAGCGTGTCACTACTTACCAGGGCGAAGATGCTACCCGTCTGAAGCGCTATAGCGTAGTCGTAGGTAGCTTCCAGAATCCTACGAATGCTCGTAACCTCAAGGATCGTATGGTCCAGGCTGGCTACAGCGCCGTCCTCGCTACCAACGATGTAGTATGCTGCGTGTCATCGTAGCCAGCTTCGATACGCGTGAAGAAGCTGCTGCTAGCCGTGACGCTATCAAGGCTCGCTTTGCTCCTGACTTCAAGGATGCATGGCTCCTGGAAAACGATAACTAATCAGACTTTATAGCCCCCGCCCCAATCCCTGGGGCGGGGCTACCTATATCTATATGGAGATACTACAGAACTACTCGCTACGTGAGCACAATACCTTCGGTGTCGATGCCCAGGCTGATTGGTTTATCCCCTTCGCCAGCATCGAGGATCTACAGCTATTGAGCCGTGACGAGTACTTCCAAGAGTGTCGCTGTATCACTATTGGTGAGGGAAGCAACCTGCTCTTCCTCACCAATTTTCATGGGATCGTACTACACTCGGTGATCCAAAGCATCGAGCGCTGCGCTGAGACGGCCGATACGGTTGACCTCCTCGTCGGCTCAGGCGTCAAGTGGGACGACTTCGTAGCCCAGATGGCCGAAGCCGAGCTCTACGGCGTCGAGAACCTCTCCCTCATCCCAGGCGAAGTCGGTGCTGCCGCTGTGCAGAATATCGGAGCCTATGGCGCTGAGATCTGCGAGGTCATCCGCGAGGTGCATACGGTGCATCGTCGTACGGGAGAGGTGCGTCACTTCGCTGTCGAGGAGTGCAACTATAGCTATCGCCATAGCTTCTTCAAGGAGCCCGAGGCAGCAGACTACATCGTCACGCACGTCCTCCTACGCCTCTCCAAGCACCCTCATCTGAAGCTCGACTATGCTGACCTCCGTCAGCGTGTGGAGGCTCGCACGGCGACGCCTACTGCCCGTGATGTACGTGACGAGGTCATCCGCATCCGCCAAGAGAAGCTCCCCGACCCGAAGGTCTTGGGTAATGCTGGTAGCTTCTTCATGAACCCCATCATCTCGGCCGAGGCTTTTGAGCGCCTTCGTGAAGCTTATCCCGAAGCGCCACACTACGACCTCCCCGACGGACAGGTGAAGGTCCCCGCAGGCTGGCTCATCGACCGCTGTGGTCTCAAGGGCTATCGTCTCGGGCATGCCGCCGTCTATGAGCGTCAGGCACTCGTCCTCGTCAATGCTGATGGCGAAGCTACGGGGCAGGATATCGCTCGCTTGGCAGAGTATGTGCAGGAGCAGGTCGCAGAGCGCTTTGGCCTACAGATCACCCCTGAGGTGAGGTACATCTCTTAGATAGCCACCCTTCACCTCGCTGCTTATTCACCTAACTACTCGCTCTACCACGCACCCTCTCTCACTCGATAGAGAAGGTTTCTCTTTGCCGTGGTAGCTCTCCCTCTACTTACATGAAGGTAATTCTTCTCGGTACGGGCACCAGCACTGGTATCCCCGAGGTAGGCTGTGGCTGCCCTGTGTGCCATAGCTCGGATGCTCGTGACCGTCGTCTGCGCACCTCTGCCCTCATCATCACCGAGGGTGGGAAGCGTATCCTCATCGACTGTGGCCCTGACTTCCACTACCAAGCCACACGTCTCGGTATCGATCGTATCGATGCTATCCTCTTGACTCACGAGCACTACGACCACACGTTCGGTCTGGACGATGTGCGTACCATCGCGTGGCGTCAGGATATCCCCATCTACGGGCAGCAGCGCGTCCTCGACTCGGTGCGTGCTCGTATGCACTACGTCTTCAGTGACCATCCTTACCCAGGGACGCCTCGCTTCACCCTCTGTCCGATAGAAGAGGGGAGTGATGCCTCCTTCGAGCTCTTCGGTGAGCGTGTCACGCCTATCTCTCTGGCACATGGCTCGCTACCTATCGTAGGCTATCGTATCGGCGAGGTGAGCTACATCACCGATATGAAGACCATCGAGCCCAGCGAATGGGCTAAGGTCAGCGGCTCACAGCTCCTCGTCATCAATGCGCTGCGCTATCAGCGTCCGCACCCCAGCCACCAGTCGGTGGAGGATGTCGAGCGCCTGCTACCTGAGCTTGCCGTTCGTCCCAAGCTGACCCTTCTCACGCACCTCTCGCACCATGCACCTTCGCATGCCCAGCTGGAGGCTATGCTCCCCGAAGATCTGCAGCCTGCTTACGACCAAGAGTATATCGTGGTCGACGAAGCGGGCCCCCGTATCCTCCCTCTCCCAGAGTATGTAGAGCCCTATAGCTATCGCGATATGGGCCGTATCGCCTATGCCGATGCGTGGGCGCTACAGAAGGAGCTCTTCGAAGCCCAGCTGAAGGCTAAGCACGAGCATCGCCCTACGGAGTCCTTCCTCCTCTTCTGTGAGCACAATCCCGTCTTCACCATGGGCCTCCATGCCGATGCGACGAATATGCTGATGAGCGAGGACTTCCTCCGTGAGAATGGCTACGACTTCTTCTCCGTCGAGCGCGGAGGTGATGTCACCTACCATGGCCCTGGGCAGATCACCGGCTATCCCATCCTCGATCTGGAGCGCTTTGGTCTCGGGCTGAAGGCTTATATCGAGCTGCTGGAGCAGTCGGTCATCGAGCTTCTCGCCTTCTTCAAGATCGAGTCGGGGCTGAAGGACGGTGCTACGGGCGTGTGGCTCGATGTCGGCGATCCCCAGCGTGAGCGTAAGATCTGTGCTATCGGCGTGAAGAGCAGCCGCTACGTCACGATGCACGGCTTCGCCCTCAATGTCAATACCGACCTCGCTCCCTTCCAGCTCATCAATCCCTGTGGCTTCAAGGAAGGCAAGGTCGCCTCTATCGCTGGCGAAGTGGGCCACGAGGTGGACTTCACCGTGGCTAAGCATCTCTTAGCTTCGATCCTCCATCGTCGTCTTGCGGCCCTCCTTCCTCCGCGTTTCTAATCCCCCAAATCCCTCCCTTTTTACATCCCTATCACTCACATCATATCCTATGACTACTGAGTTCAATCTCTCTACACCGCCGCTTCTTTTCTCAGCGATCTCTCTCATCCTCCTGGCTTATACGAACCGCTTCCTCTCCTATGCCTCCACAGTGCGCAACCTCAAGGAGCGCTACGAGAGCAACCCCGAAAGTGAGCCTACCTCCCTCAAGCAGATCGAGAACCTCTACCGCCGTCTCGACCTCATCCGCTGGATGCAGGTGCTCGGTGCATCGAGCCTGCTGGTCTCGCTCGTGGCTATGTTCCTCTACTACCTCGAGTGGAACCTCGCCGGTGGCGTCGTCTTCGGTGTCGGTATGGTCCTACTCGCTCTCTCGCTTTGTATCTGTATCTGGGAGATCCAGATCTCGGTGAAGGCCCTCAACCTCAACCTCCAGTCCATCCGTCGTGAGCGCAGTGGATCACTCCGTCAGCGCCCAGATGATGAGGCCCTCCAGCGTGAGAAGTCTCGTAGCAAGCGCAAGAAGAACCGCGACAATAAGGACGGCAAGGAGGCTTCCTCACAGCCCTCAGCCCCTACTCAGCCTCAGGAGAAGCAGTCCAACCAAGGTCAGCAGGGCGGTGGTCGTCAGTCCCGTCAGGAGCGTGGCGAACGCAACGAACGCAATGGCCGTGGTGAGCAGCGCCAAGAACGTAATGACCGCCAGGAGCGAGGCGAGCGCCGTGAGCAGAATCGCCAAGAGCGCAACAATGACCAGTCCGAGCGCCCTGCTCGCGAAGGCCGTGGCAATGGCAATAACAGCGGTAACAACAATGGTAATGGTGGCAACAATAATAATGGCAACGGCGGTAATAACAACGGCAACAACCGCCGTCAGCGCTCCGAGCGTCAGGAGCGTCCCGAGCGCAATAGCGAAGCTACTCAGCAGTCTGCCTCTGAGGTAGCCCCTGCAGCTACGACGCCTGCCGAAGCACCCGCCGAGCGTCAGCCCCGTGCCGATCGTGCCGAGCGCAATGATCGCCCCGAGCGTAATCAGCAGCAGTCGGCCGAAGGTCAACAGCGTGAGGACCGTCGTCCCCGTCAGCAGGAGCGCCAGCAGCGCCCTCAGCAGGAGGCAGCTCCCGTAGCTCGTCCTGCCGAAGCTCCCGAAGCTACCCAAGCTCCCCAGCCCACGCCTGCACCAGCAGCTACTCCCGCTCCCACCGTACAGGAGCAGCGCCCCGCAATCCAGCCTGCTGAGCGTCCTGCTCGTCCTATGAGCTACGAAGAGGCTGTTGCTCGTCAGCGTGAAGCTCAGGAGTCCGCAGTGAAGTCAGCTACGCTTCCGTGCCTCGCACCAACGAAGAGGAATAGTCCTTAGGGCTACGTCCCTCCTCCCCATACGAGTCATTCGGCTCCTTCACCCAATGTAGGGTGGAGGAGCCGAATGCGTTTATCCTCTCTGTATGAGTGTGAAATCAGCTGCCTATATGGAGGGAGAAATGCAACCAGTACTGGTAGCTGATCGGACCAGTACTGGTAAGCTATAGTGACCAGTACTACTTCGCGTCGTGACCAGTACTGGTCAACTCACCGACCAGTACTGCTTCGTTTTTACAAATCGTAGGACGCTGTCCTCGCTCCTTCGTAGCCTTCCCCTTAGATATCGCTATCTTTGTCCTACAGACCAATAAGCTTTCCACAAGAAATATATGACTTGGCAGCAGATCAAAGACTCCCTGCGCGTCCAGCTTTGGATGCTTCTGAAGGGGCGTAAGTATAGCCAGCAGTATCGAGCTACGGCCGACCGCCGTCGTCTCCTGCGTGTGCATGACTCGTGGGAGACCCTCGATGAGATCCTCCGTACGGGTGCCTCGGTGAGCCGCTTTGGCGATGGGGAGCTGCAGATCATGCAGCGCTATCTCGACGAACTCGAGCACCCTTCGTCAGCCGAAGAGGTGGATACCTTCCAGCACTACGATGCTTCGCTCGGTAAGCGCCTCTATGAAGTGTGGCAGGTGCTTCGTCGGAGCGCCATCTGAACTGCGTGCCCTATGCCTTCAAGGACTCCTCCCCCCACCGTGGGTACAACCGTATCTTCTTTGAGCGCGAGGCTCTGATGCGCCTTCCCGCACTGGAGAAGCTTGCCCGCGAACACGACTTCTACGATACGAACTTCACCCGCTTCTATATGGGGCGCTATGATATCCGCGACTATCCTGCGTATATCGAGCGCATGAAGGCGATCTGGAAGGATCGTGACCTGCTCTTCGTCGAGGGCGAGAAGTCGCGCCTCGGTGTCGGTAACGACCTCTTCGATGGCGCACGTAGCGTGAAGCGCGTCCTCTGCCCTGCGACGGATGCATGGGGTAGCTATCCCGAGATCCTCCGTCTGGCGAAGGAGCATGGAGAGGGACGCCTCGTCCTCATTGCTCTCGGGCAGACGGCGACCGTCCTCGCCTATGACCTCTCCGAAGCAGGTCTGCAGGCTATCGATCTCGGTCATGTGGATGTGGAATACGAATGGTACCGTATGGGGGCGAAGACCAAGGTGCCCATCCCAGGGAAGTACGTCAATGAAGCGCCCGGCGGGCGTACTGTCGCCGAGCACCCTGCACAGGCCGCTTACCTCCAGCAAGTCGTAGCTCGTGTAGGCGAAGTGAAGCCCACTTCGACAGCCGCTCTGACGACTGCCGTCTATCCTATCGAGGGGCTGAGCTGCGAGCACTGTGTAGCGCGTGCTACCGAAGCCCTCAAGGCTGTGGCGGGCGTTGACTCCGTCGCCATCTCGCTGGAGGCTGGCGAGGCAAGTGTCATCTATGACGCTGAGCACTGCACGCCCGAGGCACTGCGAGCTGCGGTAGAGGCCGCTGGCTACACGCTCCGCATCGACGCGCCAACGGCATAGCAAAGTAAGGCTACCAGCTTCGGCTGGACCGAACGAATAGGCGGTACGGGTTGTTTTATCCATACCGCATCGAGATACATCGGTGAGGGGTACATCTGCAGACGGCAGGTGTACCCCTTGTCCGTACTAATGGTTAAATTCATTCTATATGGTCAAGAGATCTTTCCCCCTCCTGGGACTTAACTGCGCAGCCTGCGCCGCTCATTCGACGAAGGCCCTGGAGAGTACGCCTGGCGTGCAGTCTGCCACCGTCAACCTCGCCTCAGCCACGACCTTTGTCGTCTACGATGAGACGCAGTGTACTCCCGAGATGCTCCACGCAGCTGTGGCTGCCATGGGCTATGACCTGCGCATCGATGAGCCCGAGGTGGGCGAGCTGGAGGCACTTCGTCAGCGGGAAGAGCGAGCCCTACAGCGCAAAACGCTGGTGGCAGTCGTCCTCTCGCTCATCGTGATGGTGCTGATGATGTGGCCACCGATGACGCTCCCGAAGTCGCTCATCTCCGCTGTCCTCACTGCTGTGACCCTCATTTGGGCAGGCTCGGGCTTCTTCGTGCGTGGCTGGCGTCAGCTACGTGCTGGGGCGGCGGGCATGGATCTGCTGGTGATGCTCTCGACCTCGGTAGCCTTCGTCTACAGCCTCTATCATCTGGGCGAATACCTCTTCATCGCGCCAGAAGCGCACCACCTGCACCACCTTTATTTCGAAGCCGCCTCAACGACGGTCGCCTTCGTCCTCCTCGGCAAGGTGCTCGAGGCACGTGCACAGCGTCGCACGTCGTCGGCTCTGCGTCGCCTCATGGGCGGTCAGCCAAAGACTGTGCATCAGCTCCTCCCCTCGGGCGAAGTCATCACGCTGCCTGTCAGTGAGGTCGAGCCCGGTATGGAGCTACGCGCCCTGCCGCACGAACTCTTCGCCGTCGATGGCGAGGTCATCTCGGGTGAATCCTATGCTGACGAGCAGCTCATCAGTGGCGAGCCTATTCCCGTGGCGAAGGTCGCTGGCTCCGAAGTCTATGCTGGTACGCTCAATGGCTCGGGGACGCTCGTCTATCGTGCCCGTGAGGTAGGTCGTGCGACGGTACTCTCTCGCATCATCCGTCTTGTGGAGGAGGCACAGTCGTCACGTGCACCGATTCAGCAGGTCGTGGATCGAATGGCTCGAGTCTTCGTGCCCGTGATCGTCCTCATCGCCGTCTTGACCTTCGTCGTATGGGGCTTCCTTAGTCCTGTGGACGGCTGGGAGCACGGCTTTGTTGCCGCCGTCACGGTGCTCATCATCGCCTGCCCCTGTGCTCTGGGGCTGGCTACCCCTACCGCTATCATGGTAGGTATCGGCCGTGGCGCCGAAGAAGGCCTCTTGGTGCGCAATGCCGAGGCGCTGGAGGCTGCAGGCCATGTCGATACCTTGGTCTTGGATAAGACGGGCACCATCACCGAGGGACGTCCTGAGGTAAAGGCCATACGCTGGTGCTCTGCTGAGGAGGACACTTCCTTAGCTACCATCTTGGCCGCCCTCGAAGAGCGTTCATCACATCCTTGGCTGGGGCTATCGTTCGTTCGCTTGGCGTATCTACGCAGGGAGTAGCCGAGCCCACGAGCTTCCGCGAAGAGGCGGGGCGTGGGCTGGAAGGTGTCGTCGATGGGGTGACCTATCGTGTCGGGCAGCGTGCCTTCGTGGAAGAGCTCTCGGGGGCACTCAGTGCCGAAGCCTTGAAGGCCTTAGAGGAAGGTGAGCGCTCGGGAGCTACGTGCAGCCTCTTTGCCCGTAGTGGTGAGGTGCTGGCCGTCATTCTTATCGCCGATACGATACGTGCCACCTCGGCCGAAGCTATCGCATCACTGCGTGCTCGTGGGCTGGAGGTCATCATGCTTACGGGCGACGGACCCAGTGCCGCCCGTGCCGTCGGCGAAGCGGTCGGGGTAAGCCGTGTCGTAGACAGCGTACGCCCCGAGGAGAAAGCGGCCTTCGTCGAAGGTCTGCAGAAGGAAGGGCGTCGTGTGGCGATGGTCGGCGATGGCATCAATGATGCCGCGGCCTTGGCACGTGCCGACCTCTCGATAGCGATGGGTAGTGGGAGTGATCTGGCGATGGAGACTGCGATGGTGACGCTTCGTAGCTCCGACCTCAAGGCCTTGGAGCGCTTCTTCCATCTGGCACGCACGACCCTGAGGACCATTCATCAGAACCTCTTCTGGGCGTGCATCTACAACCTCATCGCCATCCCCGTGGCGGCAGGTGTGCTCTATCCCTTCACGGGCTACCTGCTCAATCCGATGCTCGCTGGCGACTGATGATGCTCAGTAGCCTCAGCGTCGTCACCAACAGCCTCCTCAGCGCACGCCGCCAGCGCTAAATAGCGCTCCCGTGATATTTAGGTATCTTTGTGCCTTATAATAAAGGATAATAGATACTGATACTCTTAAAGTATACACAGCATTATGTCAGATATGCCTAACAGCGTAGCCCCAGCAGAGAGTGGGGAAGAGAAGAAGAGCCTGAACTTCGTCGAGCAGATCGTCGAGGGCGACCTTCGTGCCGGGAAGAATGATGGACGCATCCAGACGCGCTTCCCACCAGAGCCCAACGGCTATCTCCACATCGGGCACGCCAAGGCCATCTGCATGGACTTCGGTATCGCAGAGAACTATGGTGGGGTGTGTAACCTCCGCTTCGACGATACGAACCCCACGAAGGAAGACGTCGAGTACGTCGATGCTATCCGTGAGGATATCGAGTGGCTCGGCTTCCACTGGGGCAATATCTACTATGCTTCGGACTACTTCGAGCATCTGTACCAGTTCGCCGAAGAGCTGATCCGCGCAGGCCATGCCTACGTCGATGAGCAGACTGCCGAGGAGATCGCAGCGCAGAAGGGTACGCCTACTACCCCTGGCGTCGCCAGCCCCTATCGCGATCGTCCCATCGAGGAGAGCCTCGATCTCTTCCGCCGCATGAACGCTGGGGAGTTCCCCGAAGGCGCGATGATCCTGCGTGCGAAGATCGATATGGCTTCATCGAACATGCACTTCCGCGACCCCATCATCTACCGCATCATCAAGGTGCCTCACCACCGTACGGGTACGAAGTGGGGCGTCTATCCCATGTATGACTTTGCCCACGGGCAGAGTGACTTCTTCGAAGGGGTGACGCACTCGATCTGCACGCTGGAGTTCGAGGTGCACCGTCCGTTATATGATTACTTTATAGACCTCCTGAAGAAGGTCGAGCCCAATCACCCCGAGGGCTACCGCCCACGACAGATTGAGTTCAATCGCCTGAACCTCACCTACACGATGATGAGCAAGCGTAAGCTCCTCCAGCTCGTGCAGGAGGGTCACGTAGCAGGCTGGGATGACCCCCGTATGCCTACGATCTGTGGGCTGCGTCGTCGTGGCTATACGCCCGAGTCTATCCGTAGCTTCATCGATAAGATCGGCTACACGAAGTACGATGGTATCATCGATATGGCACTCCTTGAGCACGCTGTCCGTGAGGATCTCAACCGACATGCTCTGCGTGGCTCGGCTGTCCTCGACCCCGTGCGCCTCATTATCACGAACTACCCCGAGGGGCAGACGGAGGATATGAGCTTCCTCAATAACCCCGAAGATCCCAACTCCGACAGCCACATGATCCGCTTCTCGCGTGAACTCTTCATCGAGCGAGAGGACTTCATGGAGGATGCTCCGAAGAAGTACTTCCGCATGACCCCTGGTCAGGAGGTGCGTCTCAAGAGCGCCTACATCGTGCGCTGCACGGGCTGTAAGAAGGATGAGAACGGCAATGTCATCGAGGTCTACGCTGAGTACGACCCCGAGACGCTCAGCGGTCGCCCCGAGAGCAACCGCAAGGTCAAGGGCACGATCCACTGGGTATCAGCTACGGATAGCGTCCCTGCTGAAGTGCGTCTCTACGACCGTCTCTTCCTCGATGAGAACCCCTCTGAGGCGGCTAAGGACAAGGAACTTGCCGAGCTCCTCAATCCCGAGTCACTCACCATCGTGCGCGAAGCACGTGTCGAGCCCTTCCTCGCTCAGGCTAAGTGTGGCGAGTACTATCAGTTCCAGCGTGTCGGCTACTTCTGCGTAGACCCCGATAGCCGCCCTGATCACCTCGTCTTCAACCGCACGGTATCGCTCAAGGATACGTGGAAGAAGGTCAATAAGTAGTCCCCTCCCACAGATATGATCGAGTCCTTAGGCTTCATCCAAGATATCCTCCATCACCTGAACTACTTCTGGGTGACGGTGCTCATGGCGATCGAATCGTCATTCATCCCCTTCCCTTCTGAGGTCGTCGTACCCCCTGCAGCCTACAAGGCGGCTACGGGCGAGATGAATATCTTCCTCGTCGTACTCTTCGCCACGCTCGGCTCGGATATTGGTGCGCTGATCAACTACTATCTGGCGCGCTATCTCGGCCGCCCGATCGTGTATAAGTTCGCCAACTCTCGCATCGGTCGCCTCTGCCTGCTGAGTCAGGAGAAGATCGAGAAGGCCGAAGCTTACTTCGTGAAGAACGGCATCAGCTCCACGCTCATCGGGCGTCTTGTCCCAGGGATCCGTCAGCTTATCTCCATCCCTGCAGGGTTGTCAGGTATGCCTCTCGGTCGCTTCCTCCTCTACACCACGATCGGTGCTGGAGCGTGGAATGTCGTCCTGGCACTCCTCGGCTACTTCATCGGTAAGACCGTACCGCCCGAGCTCTTCGCCGAGACCATCCAGCGCTATAGCTCGATCATCGGCCTCATCATCCTCGGCGTCCTCGTCGTCGGTGGTGTCGGCTACTACCTCTACAAGCGCCGTCAGAAGGCTGCCTAATCCAAGGGCGCATCACTACCACCTCTAAGGGTAGGTCCCCATCGCCACCTGTGCTATGGGGGCGCACCCTTAGAGGTTTCTTTTTTGCCGTACCTCTCTTTATCCCGTCTTCCTGTGACCACCCTCTCTCTTACGCTGAGTCCCTATCAGGCATCGTCGGATGCTACGCTGCGCGAGGCCGTAGCGCGTGAGCTCACTCTGCCACTGGAGTCCATCACCTCGGTCGTGGTGCGCCGCCGCAATATCGATGCTCGTCAGCGCCGTATCCTCGTCAACCTCTCTGTCGAAGTCTATCTCGATGGCGAGCAGCCTGCCGTGGATGACTTCTCCGACCTCGTCTATCCCGATGTCTCGTCGGCGCCCTCGGCGGTCGTCGTCGGTGCTGGGCCTTGCGGGCTCTTCGCTGCACTAAGGCTCATCGAGCTGGGCGTGCGCCCCATCGTCGTAGAGCGTGGGCAGGATGTGATGCAGCGCCGTCGTGACCTCGTCCAGCTGGAGAAGTCGGGCGTCGTCGATCCCGAGTCGAACTATAGCTTTGGCGAAGGCGGTGCGGGTGCCTTCTCGGACGGCAAGCTCTATACGCGTAGCAAGAAGCGTGGGAGCGTGGAGAAGATCCTCCGTGTCTTCTGTCGCTTCGGTGCCGACCCGAAGATCCTCATCGATGCCCACCCACATATCGGTACGGACAAGCTCCCCATCATCATCCGCCGTATGCGTGAGCAGATCATCGCCTCGGGTGGTGAGGTGCACTTCGCGTGCCGTATGGAGGAGCTGATCCTTGAGCGTGGGGAGGTGCGTGGTGTCATCTGCTCGGGTGGTCGTGCCTTCCACGGCCCAGTGCTGCTCGCTACGGGACACTCGGCACGCGACGTCTACCGCTACCTGCATCGTGCGGAGATCCTTATCGAGGCCAAGCCCATCGCTGTCGGGGTGCGTCTTGAGCACCCGCAGTCGCTCATCGATGAGATCCGCTACCACAGCCCCGAGGGGAGAGGAAAGTACCTCCCGGCTGCCGAATATGTCTACAAGGCGCAGGCCGAGGGTAGGGGAGTGTATAGCTTCTGCATGTGTCCTGGGGGCTTCGTCGTCCCTGCCTCCACGGGGCCAGAGGAGACCGTCGTCAACGGGATGTCGCCTGCTAACCGCGGCTCGCGCTGGGCGAACTCAGGTCTTGTCGTAGAGCTTCACCCCGAGGATATCCCTGCTACGGGCATTAAGGTTGAGGATCCCACTTCGCCCCTTGCCTTGATGCAGTGGTGCGAAGCCTTCGAGCGCAAGAGTTATCTGGCAGCTAACCGCTCGCTCCGTGCACCTGCTCAGCGTATGACGGACTTCGTCGCACGCCGCCATTCGTCCACGCTACCCTCGTCGTCCTATACGATGGGGCTTACCTCGAGCGACCTGCATGAGTGGATGCCCGACTTCATCACACGCCGTCTGTCGGCTGGCTTCCGTGCCTTCGACCGCACGACGCGTGGCTTCCTCACGGGCGAAGCTCAGCTCATCGGTGTGGAGTCACGTACCTCATCGCCCGTGCGTATCCCCCGTGACCGCATGACCTATGCGCATCCCGTCGTCGCAGGCCTCTATCCTGCGGGCGAAGGCGCTGGCTTCGCTGGCGGTATCGTCTCGGCGGCTATCGACGGAGAGAATGCTGCTCAGCAGATAGCTCTCGCCCTCGGCCGGTAGCTCGCCCCCCTACGGAGCGCCTCGGTGCGCTCTTCGTGCCCCTTCTCTCTGTCCTTTTTGGGCAGGAAGAAGGGGCTCTTCTTTGCTCTTCACTTTGGGCCTCTTAGGAGGGACGCTACGAACCTATATTGCTCGGCGGGTGAACCTATATGGAAGGTTGTTGCTCTGCACATGGAGAAAAGTTGCGGACGAGTGGCAGAAAAGTTTGGGCTACGTACGTGGCTCTAATATCTATGCACGTGGATATTTGAATTTATGTACCTGGTCTTTAAGACTACGTGCATAGATAGAAGGAAACCACTACGTGAAGGCGCTTTTTTCTTCACGAGAAGGATGCTCATCCCTCCGCTGAATAAGGGGAATACTCGTGATAAGGTGAAGGGCTTGTGTATCACTTCGGGGAGGTATATCGCGGTGCTGGGCGTGCGATCTAAACCTCTCTCGTGAGTGAGGTGCTACGCCCCCCACGAAAGTACGCCTTTGAGTTGCCTTCCTTGGGGGTGAGTGCGCGGGTGGATAGGTACGATACGGGAGCGGCGGCCGCTTATCTAATTCTTAGCTATCTTTGCAGGCGTACCGAGCGTGGCAAATGGGCGAGCAGAGATACTGGCCCTATGTCACTCGGGCGTTATCTCATAGATGCGTAGACAGACAGAATTCGGACAGAAGGTAGCGTTGGGGGTCGTAGCCCTCATGATCCTCGCTGCCTGCGGTACGCGACATAAGGCTCCCAAGCGTGAGGCCAAGGTACAGCAGAAGACCTTGGCAGGGGGGCGTGCGTCTTCGTCTACCGACACGACGAGTACGCTCACGCAGCTCAGCTCCTTCCTCCCCGACTCATCCCTATCCGATAGCCTCAAGGGCGCTGGTGGTGTGCGTCTTGATAGCCTTCAGAAGAAGGCCGACACGCTCGCTACACGCCCCGATAGCCTCGATAGTCTTAGCTCGCTTCGCCTCGATACCCTCAGCCTGACGGCCGAGGAAGCCGAGCGCCGTGAGCGCCGTCGTCGCCAGCGTGAGAGCTTCGATGATATCATCGCCTACAAGGCGCAGGACTCGATGGTCCTCATCGGGCAGAGCTTGACCTACCTCTTCGGGCCCAGTACCGTAGACTATAAGGACAAGGGTATGGATGCCAACTTCATGCGCCTCAACCTCGACAGCAACCTCGTCTACGCACACTATATCCTCGATAGCACGGGGAAGGCTACGGCCTACCCGAAGTTCCGCGACGGCGGGGAGAGCTATGAGGCCAAGAGCCTGAACTACAACTTCAAGACAAGTAAGGGCTTCATCACGGGTGCTGTCACCCAGCAGGGCGAAGGCTATATCACGGCCGAGCGCACGAAGATGGTCAGCAACAACTGCCTCTACATGGAGAACGGGCGCTATAGTACCTGTGACAACCATGAGCATCCGCACTTCTACTTCATGCTGACCAAGGGGAAGGCTCGCCCGCAGAAGAATGTCGTCGCCGGGCCTTCGTACCTCGTCATCGCTGACGTGCCGATGCCTATCGGTCTGCCCTTCGGCTTCTTCCCATTCAATAAGAGCTATTCCTCGGGGATCATCATGCCGAAGTACGGGGAAGAGACGCAGCGTGGCTTCTACCTGCGCGAAGGGGGATATTACTTCGCCTTCAACGACTACGTCGACCTGGCCCTCACGGGGGACTGGTATAGCCTCGGCTCATGGGGCGTCAATGCCCGCTCGAACTACCGCAAGCGCTACCGCTTCGGGGGGAGCGTCAACCTCAGCTACCTCACGACCAAGACAGGGGAGCGCGACGTCGTCGGGGACTTCTCCGAGAGCCGTGACTTCCGCATCAACTGGACGCATACGCAGGACTCTAAGGCCAACCCCAACGAGACCTTCTCAGCGAGTGTGAATTACTCGACGAGCTCCTTCAACCACAACTCGCTCGCCACGCTCTACAACCCCAGTATCGCGGCGCAGAATACGAAGAACTCCTCGATCAACTATAGCCGCAACTTCCCTGGTACGCCCTTCCGCATCTCGGCCTCCATCGAAGCGACGCAGACCTCTGCCGACTCGATGGTCACGATGAGCCTGCCGAATGTCGCTATCAGTATGAATCGTATCTACCCTTTCAAGCGCAAGAAGCGTGTCGGGGCAGAGCGCTGGTACGAGAAGATCAGTATCAGCTACTCGGGGCAGTTCCGCAATAGCATCTCCACGAAGGAGAACCGCCTCTTCCAGGCCAACATCATCAAGGACTGGAACAATGGCTTCTCCCACAACATCCCCATCTCGGCGTCGTACAAGCTCTTTAGCTACATCGACCTGACGCTGAGTGCGAACTACAACGAGCGCTGGTACACCTACAAGTCGGTCAAGGAGTACAATGCGACGACCGACCGCACGGAGTTCCGCCGTATCTATGGCTTCAACCGCGTGTACGACTTCTCCACGTCGGCGAGCCTGAATACCACGCTCTACGGCTTCTTCCAGCCGTGGAAGATCTTCGGCGATAAGGTGCAGATGATCCGTCACCGCATCACGCCACGTGTCGGTATCAGCTACACGCCTGACTTCGGTGACAAGATGTGGGGCTACTACGACCGCCTGCAGTACATCGACAATGCCGGTGTCGCCCACTCGGAGGAATATGCTCGCTTCGGCGATGGTCATATCTTCGGTATGCCTGGGCGTGGGAAGACCGCCGCGATCAACTTCGGCATCGACAACAACCTTGAGATGAAGGTGCGTACGAAGACCGATAGCACCGAGACCACGAAGAAGATCAGCCTCATCGACAACCTCTCGCTGAGCTCGAGCTACAACCTCGCTGCTGACTCCTTCCAGCTCGCCGACATCAACGCCAGCATCACGCTGCGCTTCTCACCCTCGCTCCAACTCTCCCTCAGTGGTGCCTTCGACCCCTATATGTACGGGCATACTACGGACGCTGCTACAGGGCGCGTCAGTGAGTACCGTGTGAATAAGCTCCGCATCTTCAACGGTAAGGGCTTCGGTAGCCTTCGTGGTACGGGTACCTCCTTCAGCTACACGCTGAGCAATGATACCTTCCGCAAGCTGCGTGAGTTCTTCTCGGGGGAAGAAGGATAAGAAGCCCAAGGATAAGGACAAGCCCGAGGGCGAAGACCCCAACCTCGCTGGTGCTCCTGCCGACGGACGTGACACGTCGCTGGCGGATATGGCTGCCAAGGGGCAGAAGAATAAGAGCCTCTTCGACACCAACGATAGCGAAGGTGAGTACGACGAAGATGGCTACCTCAAGGTCAGCATCCCCTGGAGCCTCTCGCTCAGCTATGGGGTGAACCTCCAGCGCACGACCTTCGACCCCCGCCGCGATGAGTACAACTACGGGCTGACGCACAGCTTGATGTTCTCGGGTAGCATCCAGCCTACGAAGAACTGGTCCTTCAACGTCAATGCCAGCTACGACTTCATCGCCAAGCGCATCGCGAATATGACCATTGGGATTAGCCGCGACCTCCACTGCTGGAGCCTCACTGCCAACGCGATCCCCTTCGGCCCCTACCGCAGCTACAGCATCTCTATCGGCGTGAAGAGCTCGCTCCTGCACGACGTCAAGTGGGACAAGCACGGCTACTCCTCAGCTAATAGCTGGTAGCCCGCTCTCGCCCCTCCCATAGCACATCGCCCCCGCCTCTCTCCAAAGAAGAGGCGGGGGCGATGGCTTTTCGTCGGGTGGGTAGCCTATGGGTAGGAGACGGAGCTATACGGGCACTTCCCAAGGAAAGAAGCGGGTAATTCCGTATCTTTGCCAGCGTATAATACTGATATAGACAGCGTATGAATATAGAGCACGACGACGAAGAGGAGAAGATCCCCGAGGTGACGCCCGAGACGATTATCGAGGACGAAGAGCCCCCCGTCTACCAGCCGGCAGAGGGCTTGCCTTACCGCCCGGAGCTGAGCAACCTGTCGAAGATGTACCAGACATGGTTCCTCGACTACGCCTCCTACGTCATCCTTGAGCGTGCTGTACCCCATATCGATGACGGGCTCAAGCCCGTGCAGCGCCGTATCCTCTACAACCTCAAGCGGATGGATAGCGGCAAGCTCATCAAGGTAGCTAACATCGTCGGGGAGACGATGAAGTACCACCCCCACGGTGACGCCTCGATCAATGACGCCCTCGTCCAGCTCGGACAGAAGGGCTTCCTCATCGATACGCAGGGGAACTGGGGGAATATCCTCACCGGTGACCCCGCTGCTGCAGGCCGATACATCGAGGCGAAGCTCTCGGCTTTCGCCCACGAAGCTGTCTACAGCGACCGCGTCACCCCGTGGAAGAAGACCTACGACGGCACGACCGATGAGCCCGTAGCACTGCCCGTGAAGTTCCCTCTGCTCTTGGCACAGGGTGCTGAGGGCATCGCTGTCGGCCTGTCCTCCAAGATCCTTTCGCACAACTTCGTCGAGCTGGCAGAGGCTGCTTGTGCCTACCTGCGCGGCGAGGAGTTCACGCTCTATCCCGACTTCCCCACGGGGGGGCTCATCGATGTCTCCCGCTACAATGACGGCGAGCGTGGCGGTAGCCTCAAGTCTCGTGCGAAGATCGATAAGATCGACTCCAAGACGCTGAGTATCTCCGAGCTCCCTGCAGGGAAGACCACGACGACGCTCATCGAGTCCATTCTCAAGGCCGTAGAGAAGGGGAAGATCCGCATCCGCCGTGTCGACGATATGACGGCTGCCACGACGGATATCCGCCTGACGCTCGCCGCTGGCGTGTCGTCAGACAAGGCTATCGATGCGCTCTATGCCTTCACGGACTGCGAGGTCAGCATCTCACCCAACTGCTGCGTCATCTACGAGGAGAAGCCTCTCTTCACGACCGTCAGCGAGCTCCTTCGCTACAGTGTAGAGCGCACGAAGTTCCTCTTCGGCGAAGAGCTGAAGATCCTCCTCTCGGAGAAGGAAGAGCAGTACCTCGGTGCTTCACTCGAGCGTATCTTCATCGAGGAGCGTATCTATAAGGATAAGGCCTTCGAAGAAGCTGCCGACGAAGCCACGGCTCTCGCACATATCGCTAAGCGCATCGAGCCCTTTGCTGATCGCTTCATCCGCCCAGTGACGACGGATGACCTGCGCCGCCTCCTGGAGCTACGTATGGCACGTATCCTGCGCTTCAACCTCCCCAAGCACGAGGCTGCACTCCTGCAGATCGAGCAGGATATGGCTCAGCTCCGTCACGACATCGCGCACCTCACCGACTACACCATCCGCTGGTACCAGCATCTCATCCAGCGCTACGGGGCAGCCTTCCCACGCCGCACGAAGATCACGAACTTCGGCACCATCGAGGTCACAAAGGTGGCCGAGCTCGATGCCAAGCTCTACATCAACCGCGAGGAGGGCTTCTTCGGTACGGCACTGAAGGACGCTGAGTTCGTGTGCAACTGCTCGAGCCTCGACGAGGTCATCATCATCTTCCGCTCCGGTAAGTACTTCGTCGGCAAGGTCGAGGATAAGAAGTTCTACGGCAACGAGGAGGTCATCTATATCAACCGCTATCAGCGCAATGACGAGCGCACGATCTACAACGTCATCTACCGCGATGGCAAGGTCGGCTCGGTCTACGCTAAGCGCTTCAACGTGCTCTCGGTCATCCGTGACCGCGTCTACGACCTGACGCGTGGCAAGGAAGGCTCACGCGTGCTCTACTTCTCTGCCAACGGCAATGGCGAGGCGGAGAAGGTCGCCGTCAAGCTCAAGATCCGCAATGCCCGCCAGCGCCTCTTCCAGTTCGAGAAGGACTTCTCCGACATCCCCATCAAGTCGCGTAGCTCCGTCGGTCTCTTAGTGACGAAGGCAGAGGTCCACTCGGTGTCGCTCCTGAGTAAGGGCTTCTCGACGCTCGGTGGTCGTGACGTATGGTTCGACCGCGATGTCCTGCGCCTGAACTACAACGAGCAGGGCCAGTACCTCGGCTCCTTCCACGCCCGTGACCGCGTCCTCGTCGTCCTCAAGTCGGGCGAATGCTATACCTCCGACTTCAGTGACTCCGTCCATATCGAGGAGAACCTCCTGCGCATCGAGAAGAATGAGCCGCGCAAGATCTGGACGGCCGTCTACTACGATGCCGATCAGAAGTACCATTACATCAAGCGCTTCAGCATCGAGGAAGATCAGAAGCGTGAAAATATCCTCGGGGAGAACCCCAAGAACGAGCTGCTCCTGCTGACCGATACCTACTATCCACGCCTCCTCATCGGGCGTCAGGAGAAGGGTGGTGAGCTGCGCACGACCGAGATCGATGTCGAGGAGTTTGCTCTGGTCAAGAGCATCCGCGCCCGTGGTAAGCGTATCGCTCCCTACCTTATCGACCATATCGAGGAGCTCCCTCCGCTGAAGGAATCTCCCGTCTTCGAGCCGGAGCACGACGAGTCTATGGCGGAGGGTGAGGAAGAAGAAGCCGACCTCTTTGCTGGACAGACCGAGGATAGCTCGAACGAATAAGCCCCCTCCCATCATGAATAAGCCCCTTGCTCTGCCCCTCATGGCTCTCGCACTGGCGCTCCTCTCGGCTCCGCTGAGAGCCCAGAGTGCAGCGGATAGCCTCGGGGCAGGCTCAGAGGCACGTAGCCTCTTCACGATACCAGAGCCACAGACCCGCCAGAGCAACATCACCTACTGCAGCCAGTACTTCGGCATCGGGGGGATGCGCCTCGGGCATACCTACCTCACACCGCTCAACTACGGCGGGGAAGTCTACAGCTACACCTCGGAGCATACCCGCCTGGGCTACCGCTCCCTGCCAGAGCAGCGCGTCGCACGAGGAAGCCTCTTCGGCTACACACCCCGCACGACCGACCCACGCTGGCTACGTCATACGCTCTTGAATGTCGACCTGGCCTCAACGAAGAATCCCGCTGGCAACGGCTCTATCTACAGCCTCACCGCTCGCTATGACTGGGGGCGTCTGCGCCACATCAGCGACGGCAGCTGGGGGCGTCTTGCTATCGGTGGTAGTGTCGTCGGTCTTGCTGGTGGCATGTATAGCTCCCGCAATGGGAACAACCCTGGCACGCTGGATATGGCGCTCTCGGTAGGTCCCTCGGCACTCTACTCGCTTCGCTTTGGCCCCGCACGCCTCCCGCTCCTTCTCAAGGCTTACGCTCATACCGATCTCTTGGGCTTTGCTTTCTCGCAGGAGTTCGGTGAGACGCTCTACGAGCTCTATTACTTCGGCCAGCCCTCGCGCCGTATCTATCTGACGCATCCGCTGAAGGCTCCCACGGGCTTCGTCCTCACCAGCGTAGATGTCCCTGTGCTCGACTACTTCACGCTCTCGGTAGGCTACCGCTGGGACTACCGCCGCACGGAGCTGAATCACCTCTCCGCCTACCGCCATCAGCACAGCCTCCTCATCGGGGTGACGACGAAGATCCTTCCGCTTGAGGGGCGTCGTGCTGCCGATGATCACTCGACCCTTGTGCCCTTCTGATATGAAGCACCTCACTAAGTTCCTCGCCGCGCTTGGCCTGCTCCTCTCGCTCACGTGTTGTACCACCGAGCGCGAGTACACGGCGGATCCGTATGCCAACTATGACCGCCTCTGGGAGATCCTCGACCGTGGTTATTGCTACTTCGACCTCAAGCTCCCTCAAGGCACCACCTGGCGTGACCTCTACCACAAGCACCGCCGTGACCTGCGCCCCACGATGACGACCGACTCGCTCTTCCTCGTGATGAGCCAGCTTCTTGCTGAGCTGCGTGACGGGCACGTCAATCTGATCTCCACCTTCGACTACGGGCGCTACTGGCAGTGGCGAAGCGAAGGCCCTCGCTCCTATGATGAGACGCTTGTCGAGAGTTATCTCGGGGATGACTACCATATCGCTGGCGGGCTGGCCTACAAGTCACTGGATTATCCGAAGGGCGTGCGTCGTGCTGAGCCTATCGGCTACGTCCGTGTGGCATCGTTCTCCTCGGCGATCTCAAGTAGCAATGTGAATGCCGTGCTCAACCGCCTCAAGGCGTGCAACGGCCTCATCCTCGACCTGCGCAACAATGGGGGCGGTCAAGTCACGACCTCCGATATGCTGGCGCAGCACTTCATCCGTGAGCGCAAGCTCGTCGGCTATATCTCGCACAAGACGGGCCCTGCGCACGATGCCTTCTCGCGTCGCACTCCCTTCTACCTCGATACCCTGCAGGCGGGTACGATCTGGCTCAAGCCCGTCGTCGTCCTCGTCAACCAAGGGGTGTACAGTGCCGCCAATGACTTCACGCTCCGTATGAAGGGCCTCCCACAGGTCAAGATCGTCGGGGTGAAGACGGGTGGTGGCGGTGGCCTGCCGATGTCCTCCGAGCTACCTAATGGCTGGGCGGTGCGCTTCTCTTCGTCCCGCACCTATGATGCCGACGGCGCTGATATCGAGCAGGGCATCACGCCTGATGTCGTCCTCAAGGATGAGATCGCCCGCGGGGCTGAGGTCGATCCCTATATCGAGGCCTCGGCCAATCTCCTCACGCGCTGGATCCTGCAGATCAAGTCGAAGCAGAAGAAGCAGTAGCTCCTTCGTAGTCCATATAATAGCGATCCCCCGCAGCGACACGGATGTCACTTCGGGGGATCGCTATTTAATTAGGAGTTATCTCCTCGGGGGCTTAGAAGCGGAAGCCGAGAGAGACGGAGGCGCGCAGCCAAGCCCAGGGGGTGGAGACGTTGTCGATAGAGACCTTCTTAGAGGCCTTGTCTACGTTGACATCCTGACCGACGAGCTTGATGGTGGGCAGGTCGCTGACGTTATCGCTGATCTGCTGCTGCAGGTCTGCGATTTCCTTGTCGGTGAGACCTGTAGTAGAGGAGTAGTCACCTGCGAGGGTCAGCTTACCCTTACCAGCGTGCACACCGAGGATGTTCCAGTCGAGGACGATGTTCTTGTTGCGACCGAAGAGCCACTGAGCACCGAGACCGAAGCCGAAGCTATTCGTCTTGAAGTCCCCCGTGAGGTCGAGTGCAACGGGCTTGTCAGTCGAAGAAGCTCCTTCACGTACGTCCATTTTGAGCGTGTAGCCAGAGAGCTTGTAGTTCTGATAGCGGTAGTAAGCCATCAGGTAGAAGCCGTGACCGTAGCCACCGCCCGTGTACCAGCGCAGCTCAGGCGTGACGTAGAAGGACTGGAGCTTTACGCTGCTCATAGAGACATCGTGGCCGATGTGATTCTCGAACGACGAGGAGAAGGGCAGGGCACCCTTAGGCATCGTAGCGACACCGAGCTGCAGGCTGAGACCCTTCGTGAGGATGCGCTCAGCAGCGAAGCTGTAGTTCTTGAAGATGGGGCTGGTGATGTTAGCCTTGACGATGGTCTTACCATCGAGGAGAGCGCCACGCTCGGGAGTGAACTTAGGGGTTTGAGCCGCGAGGGTACTACCCAGGGCGAGGCTCAGTAAGAGAGTAGAGAATTTCTTCATACGCATGTATATGTTTTAGATATTTAACGTTGCAAAGATAATCTAATATTCTTACGCTCTGATTACTTCTTCGCCTACGAATAAAACTTGTGGAGGAGTGGTAGATAAGTTTGGACTACGCACGAGGCTCTAATATCTACGTGCGTGGATATTTGGATTTGCGTGCCTGGTTTTTAAGACTACGTGCATAGATAGAAGAATTCCACTACGGGAAGGCGCTTTTTTCTTCATGGAGATAGCACATTTCCCTTTGCTGGATAAGAAGAATACTCGCGATAAGGCGAAGGGCTTGCGTATCGCTTCGGAGGGGTATATCAAGGAGCTGGGCGCGCGATACCTTAGCAGAATAAATAGAGGGAGGACTCTTGGCAACAGGCTCATTCCGGATTACATCATGCCCCCATGGAGGGCTGCGGGGCCTCTCCCCTCAGAGGGACGGTCAGCGATGTACTTCTGATGCCTGCCCTTTCAGGGCAAATGCGTATTTTTGTATTAGGGAGATTGCTCGCCTTGCGAAGCCTCCCATTTTCCCGCAAACGATACTTAGATACTTTATTAGATACGCTGCTTATGGCACTGACATTGGGGGATCTTGTCCCCGACCTCTTGGGCTTGGACGAAGCAGGGCAGGAGGTACGCCTCTCGGACTACCCTGGGCGTAAGATCGTCCTCTACTTCTACCCCAAGGACAATACCTCAGGCTGCACGGCTCAGGCATGTAGCCTGCGTGACGGCTACAGCGAGCTCCGCGCTGCTGGCTACGAGATCATCGGGGTGAGCCGTGACTCGGCGAAGAGCCACGTGGGCTTCCGCACGAAGTACGAGCTGCCCTTCCGCCTCATCGCTGACACCGATGTGCGCCTCAATGAGCTCTTCGGGACTTGGATCGAGAAGAGCATGTACGGCCGTAAGTACATGGGCACCGAGCGTACGACCTTCGTCATCGGCACCGATGGCCGTATCGAGCGTATCATCCGTGGCAAGGCCGTCAATACGAAGGACCACGCCCAGCAGATCCTCCACGAAGATTAATCACGGGCTCTCCCCGAGCCATATATAAATAGACAACCTCCACATGAGTGAAGAAGTAAAGCTCTCCAAGAGCGCTAAGGATAAAGAGAAGCAGGCCCAGGATGAGGCCAAGCTGAAGACCCTCGAGACCGTCCTCGGTAAGATCGAGAAGACCTACGGCAAGGGTGCGGTCATGAATATGGCTGCCCGCCCCACGACCGACGTCAACGTCATCCCCACCGGCTCGATCAACCTCGACCACGCTCTCGGCGTAGGCGGATATCCCCGCGGTCGTATCATCGAGATCTACGGCCCCGAGTCTTCGGGTAAGACGACGCTGGCTATCCACGCTATCGCAGAGGTGCAGAAGCAGGGCGGTAAGGCGATCATCATCGACGCCGAGCACGCCTTCGATCCCTCCTATGCCGAAGCGCTGGGTGTCGATATGGACAGCCTCTATATCTCTCAGCCCGACAACGGGGAGCAGGCTCTTGACATCGCCGAGCAGGTCATCCGCTCAGGTGCCGTCGACCTGGTCATCATCGACTCCGTCGCAGCACTCGTGCCTAAGCAGGAGATCGAGGGCGATATGGGTGAGACGAAGGTAGGTCTGCAGGCCCGCCTTATGTCGCAGGCCCTGCGTAAGATCACGGGGGCTATCAGCAAGTCCAATACTGCCTGTATCTTCATCAACCAGCTCCGTGAGAAGATCGGTGGGAACTCCTACGGCCCCTCCGAAACGACGACGGGTGGTAACGCCCTGAAGTTCTACGCCTCCGTGCGTCTGGACATCCGTCGTATCGGCCAGCTCAAGGATGGCGACGAGGTCATCGGGAACAATACCCGCGTGAAGGTCGTCAAGAACAAGGTGGCACCTCCCTTCCGCGTCGCAAACTTTGAGATCCTCTACGGTCAGGGTATCTCCCGCCTCGGTGAGATCATCGACATCGCAGAGAGCGAAGACTTCATCAAGAAGAGTGGCTCGTGGTATAGCTACGGAGCTACGAAGCTCGGTCAGGGTAAGGAGAACGCTAAGCAGACGCTCGCCGACAACCCCGAGCTCCTCGATGAGCTGACGGAGAAGGTCAAGGAAGCCCTGCGCAACGAAGGTAAGCCCAAGGACAAGCGCAAGAAGAAGGCCGCTAAGGACGAAGACGAGGACGAGGATTAATTCCCCGTCCCCGTCCTCTCGCTTCTATTGTAATCTATGGGAAAGCTAATCATCATCTCCGCCCCCTCGGGTACGGGGAAGAGTACGCTCATCAATCGTCTGCTCGCTGAGCATCCCGAGCTGCATCTCGGCTTCTCCGTCTCGGCTACGAGCCGCCCACCCCGTGGGCAGGAGCAGCATGGCGTGGAGTATTACTTCTTCTCTCCCGAGGAGTTTAAGGCCGGCATTGAGCGTGGCGACTTCCTCGAGCACGAAGAGGTCTACCCTGGACGCTACTACGGTACGCTTCGCTCCGAGGTCGACCGCCGTATCGCTGCGGGTGACCGCGTGATCTTCGACGTCGACTGCGTCGGCGGGCTGAATATCAAGAAGGGATATGGGCACGAAGCCCTGAGCATCTTCATCGAGCCGCCCTCGATCGAGGAGCTCCGTCGTCGCCTCGTCGGGCGCTCTACGGATAGCCCCGAGGTCATCGAGGAGCGTGTAGCGAAGGCCACTCACGAGCTGACGTATGCACCGCTCTTCGACCGCGTGCTGACCAACGATGATCTGGAGCGCTGCTACGGGGAGTTCTACTCGATCGTGAGTGCCTTCCTCAGCGAAGACTAAGGCTCAGAGCTCCAGCGTACAGATCGCACCATAGGGACTTTGGTGGCTGAAGGCCTCCTCCAGAGGATACCAGCCAGCCCAGAGCCCAGCAGATAGGAGGACTCCTCCGTGTGTGAAGACTAAGACTTCACATGCGGAGGAGTCCTCTTTTTGTGCGAGCTCATTGCGTAGCTCTTCGATGAAGTCCGCTACGCGTGCTGCCTGCTCTATGAAGGATTCCCCCCCCGTGGGTGCCACGTGGAGGTAGTCGTCGTACCAGAGCTGGAGGCGTGGGTCGGTGATCTCGTCGAAGCGCTGCAGCTCCCACTCCCCGAAGTTCAGCTCTAAGAGCCGTGTGTCGAGGATGGGGGCTTCGTAGCCCAGTACCTCACTGAGGCGCCGACAGCGGGAGAGTGGACTGCTATAGATGCGGGTAGGTGTGCGCCCTTCGAGTCGCTCGGTGAGCCGTGCTCTGACGTCCTCCGCCTCCTCGGCGAAGGACGCTGCCAGCGGGATGTCACTCTGCCCGTAGCAGACACCGCGTGCGATGTCGGGGCGGGTGTGGCGGATGAAGTGCAGGCGCATAGTAGTAGGTCTGGTCGTGGCTTAGACGCCTAAGCCGAGGCGGTAGAGGATGGCGAAGCCCGTGAGCGTCGCCAGCTCTGAGAGGAGGCAGAGTGCTCCGCAGGTATCACCCGTGTAGCCGTCGATACGCTTACGCAGGTAGGCGATGAGCCCACCGCCGACGAGGATGGGGAGGAAGATGGAGAGCGGTACGAAGTGCGTCAGTTCGCTCCCGCCGATAGGTGTGGCCTTGATAGGGCGCAGTGCCCACCACTGCGCCGTGAGGAAGATCGTCAGCGCTGCGTAGATCGCCAAGGGGCGTGCCTTGCGGTAGGTGACCCCGATCTTACTATCCTCTTCGCGACGAGCATAGGGGAGGAACTGTACCTGCAGGAGCGAGGTGACCTTCCCCGTGATGTCCGAGGCGAAGAGCACGGCAGGGAGCCAGCCGGCGGGGAGTGACGTGCCCAGCGCCCAGTAGGTGAGGTAGTAGAGGATGAGCCCGAGGACGGCATAGCTGCCCACGTGGCTATCCTTCATGATGGCGAGGATCTGACTGCGCTCCCGTCCGCCTCCGAAGCCGTCGAAGAAGTCTCCGAGGCCGTCTTCGTGGAAGGCGCCCGTCAGGAGTAGGCGCGTGCCGAGGGCTAAGGCCAGCGCTGCTCCCACCGAGGGTAGTACGAGTGAGTAGAGGTAGAAGCTCCCCGAGAGGGTCGTCGCCGTCACGAGCCCCGCCACGGGCCACCAGCTGAGGGCATCCTCATAGTCGGCCTTGGTTAGCTCCCGTAGGCGCCAGAAGGGGAGGCGTGTGAAGAGGCTGAGGGCAGCGATGAGCGCCCCGAGATGGCTTCGCTTCGTATCCGAACTATTCATACCAGACGCTACCCGGCTGATCGGTGAGGGTGAAGCGGATCTCGCCGCCCTGCATCACGTCGTCGTAGGTGATGTAGGACTTGCGGAGCTCACGCCCGTTGATGGTGACGCGCTTGATGTAGCGCTTCTTCTCGCTCAGCTCGGGAGCGGAGAGGCGGAGTGTACGGCCGTTGGGCAGGCTGATCGTACTCTCACGGAAGAGAGGCGTGACGAGTTCGTAGCGCCCGCTCAAGGGATTGACGGGGTAGAAGCCGAGCGAGGCGAAGACGTACCAGGCGGACATCTGACCGCAGTCTTCGTTGCCACAGAGCCCAGCGGGCTTGTCGGTGTAGAGCTGCTTGAGTACGCGGTGCGTGAGGTCCGTGGTCTTCCAAGGCTGGCGGGCAGCATTGTAGAGGAAGATGACGTGGTGCCCAGGCTCGTTGCCGTGAGCGTACTGGCCGATCATCCCCGTAGAGAAGATGGGTAGCTCGATGTGGCTGGGTGTCTCGGAAGAGAAGAACTCGTCGAGGCGCTCACCGAGCTTACCCTGCATGAGCTTCGTCAGCCCATCGATATCGTGCTGTACGCTGAAGAGGTAGTGGTAAGCATTACTCTCGGTAAAGGGCTTGGTGTAGGCGAAGGGATCGAAGACGCTATCCAGCTCGCCATTGCTCTTGCGGGGGCGGAAGAAGCCCGTCTTCTCGTCCCAGAGGTGACGATAGGAGCGGGCACGCTCGCGGTAGATCTTCTCCACTTCGTGGTCACCCATCCAGGCGGCATAGCGTGCGATAGCATCATCGTCGTAGGCATACTCGAGGGTCTTCGAGACGCTCTCGTCCTCGCGGTCGCTCCCGATGTAGCCCTTCTTGCGGTAGTCGTCCAGCCCGCGGTAGCCCTTGCGCTCAGCCGTCGTGCGGAGGAGGCGGAGGAGCTTCGCCTTGTCCTTGGGGACGTAGATCCCGCGCAGGACGGCCTCGACGATGACGGGTACGGAGTGGTAGCCGATCATCATGTCGGTCTCGGAGGCGAACATATTCCACACGGGGAGGTGTCCTTCGTTCTGCTCGCCGAAGTCGATGAGTGACTGCACGAAGTCACGCTGGAGGTTGGGCTGAAGGATGGAATAGAGTGGGTGGGCTGCACGGTAGGTATCCCACAGTGAGAAGGTGCTGTAGGTGCCACCTGCACGCTGATGGATCTCACGATCGGCACCGAGGTAGCGGCCGTCGACGTCGCTATAGAGTGTGGGGCAGATCTGCGCGCGATAGAGTGCCGTGTAGAAGGTCGTCTGCAGGCTATCGGGTGTGTCGGATGAGAGGCGGATCTGTGCAAGACGCTTGTCCCAGCGCTGGGTAGCAGCCTGGCGGTAGCGGTTGAAGCCGGTATGAGGGGCTTCGGCCTGCAGGTTCTTCAGCGCGCCCGCTTCGCTTACACCAGAGAGCGCGGTGCAGAGCGTGATGCTTTCGCCAGCGCGTACCTTATTGTAGTAGAGGCGGAGGATGACACCATGGCCGACGGACTTACCTACTTGGCCCTTGCTCAGGATGTATGGGGTAGCTGTGCGCTCGATGCGGGCGGCAGGGCGAGAGAGCTTCGTGGTGAAGTAGACCTTCTGATTGCGAGCCCAGCCGTCGGAGTAACGGAAGCCCGTAATCTGTGTGGGCGAGATGGCACGTGCGTCGCTATTGACGGTGCGGTCCCAGTTCATCGCCTTATCCAGATTGAGGATGATGCAGACCGAGTTAGCATCCTTCTGGAAGGTGTAGCGCTGTACCCCCACGCGGTCGGTGGCGGTCAGCTCGACACGGATCTTATAAGGCTCGAGTGTCACGGCATAGTAGCCTGCCTTCGCTACCTCGGTAGCGTGCGAGAAGCGTGCGTGTATGCCGATAGGTGCTTGCTCCTCTCCCGTCTTACCTGCCTGAGGCTTGCGGGTGAGACGGTCGTCCAGCGCGGGAAGGGTGACGGGGAGGAAGGAGATATCATAGAGGTCGCCTGCTCCCGTGCCACTCAGGTGCGTGTGGCTGAAGCCTGCGATCGTGCTGTCGGGGTAGAAGTAGCCTGCGATATAGTCCCAGCCCGCTCGCCCGTTGTCGGGGCTGAGCTGCACCATGCCGAAGGGTGCCGAGGCACCAGGATAGACATTGCCCACCCAGTCGGTACCGATGAGGGTATTCACACGCTGCGAGAGGTGTGGATACTGAGGGCGAACGATCTGCTTGTGCTGTGCGGGTAGCGCAAGGGTCGTAAGAAGGCCGATGCCAAGGCCCAAGAGGGCACGTAATCGTCTTGTCATAGAGGAGGCTATAGCTATATAATATGGTGTAAAGATACGCATTTACCCACGGGTAATCGGTATGTGAAGGTGGGTTTCCCCCGCCTTATCCACTACTTATACACAGCGTGCGCCCCATCTCTCCACTACGGGGAGGGATGGGGCGCACGTATGGGCGGGGCGGTCTTACTTCCCAATACGCTCGTAGACGCTCTCGAAGGGTACGCGGATGCGGTCGCCCAAAGGGGCGCTTCTCATCACGGATACCACAGGAGATGATGAGTGAAGGCTCGACGGAGGAGGGTAGGCTAAGCGCCTTGCGCACACGGCGGGCATCGAAGCCCTCGACGGGGCAGGTGTCGTAGCCTGCCTCGCTCATAGCGAGCATAAAGGTCTGCGCTACGAGGGCACAGCTCTTATGCAGGACGGTCTTCATATCGCCCTCGGTACCCTGACGCATCATGGGGCGGAAGAGTGCGATGACGTTCATCACCAGATGGCGTGCCCAGCCCCAGACCTTGCACCCTCGGCTGTAGAGGAAGGGGACTACCTTGGTCATGTATTCACGCTGCATAGCTTCGTACTTCGCCCACTTCTCCTCGGGCTGGTGCTTGTGGATATCCTCTATGATGCGGGGGAAGAGGTAATCCACACGCTCACGCCAGCGGGAGGGGGGTGATGGCGAAGACGACGACTTCCTTTGCCGTGCTGATGGTGCTCTGCCCGAGACAAGCCGGGGTGAGCGCAGCGATGACGGCAGGGTCGGTGATATGGTAGCAGCGGTAGAGCTGCATATTCGAGCTCGTCGGGGCGAGGGTTGCTTGGCGTAGGCATTCCTCGACGCGGGTGCTATCCAGAGGCTTCTCTGGGTCGTAGTAGCGTATGGCGCGACGATGCTGGAGGGTTTCGTGAAGGCTCATTGAGGTGGCTCTATTCGGATATAGGATATATGTGGGGTCGTGCGCCCCATAGCACAGGGGGGATAAAGCGACACCGCTGATACCCTCAGAGTAGGATATCAGCGGTGCGTAAATCATTGGGATACCTCTTGACGTCCGCTAAGAGCGGTGCGAGATGGGGTATGGAGTAGCCTCGTAATCGAGGGCGGGATGATCGCCTTCGCTCGTGCGAGCACTGTCAGCGAAGGGAGGGAGACGGAGTCTCTACTACTGCTCTTCGGCCTGCTGGAGCTGCTTGACGTAGATGGCCTTCTCCATCTTCTTGCGTCGAGCTACAGAGGGCTTGATGAAGGCCTGACGGGCACGAAGTGCGCGCACAGCACCGGTCTTCTCAAACTTTCTCTTGAATCTTCTCAGAGCCTTCTCGATGTTTCGCCCTCTTTTACTGGAACTACGATCATAATGTCTTACTTATCTATTTTGTTGTTATACTTTCTATTGCAGGGAGAGTGCTACATACACTCTAATCAGTGCGCAAAATTACTAATACTTTGGCGAATACACAAACTCCCGATTCGTCTGCCTGCGCCTCCCGCACTAAAATCTCCTGCCCTGCACCTTGCTGATGTACCTTAGGTATATGGGTGTGTGGATAGAGCTATATAGAATAGCGAAGGAGGCTATATAGCTTTAGACTGATTCCTATATAGCTTTCGGTGTGAAGCTATATAGCTTTGTGAAGTGACCTCTATTAGATTATTGCTCCGCATAGGGATAAAAGTTGTGGACGAGTGGCAGATAATTTTGGACTACGTACGTGGCTCTAATATCTACGTACGTGGATATTTGGATTTACGTGCCTGGTCTTTAAGACCACGTACATAGGCAGAAGAAAACCACTACGTGAAGGTGCTTTTTTCTTCACGAGAACGATGCTTTTCCCTCCGCTGGACAAGAGGAATACTCGCGATAAGGCGAAGGGCGTGCGTGTCTCTTCGGAGAGGCCTATCGGGGAGCTGGGTGCGTGATGCCTTGGCGCTCTAAATGGCGGGCAGGACTTGCGGCAACAGGCTCCACAGATGCAGTGAGCCCCACACGCCCCCGATAGTCGGGGAGGTGTGGGGCTCACGGTATATAGAATCGTAGGGAGCGGAGGCCTAGTATTCTTCGCCGCCGGACTCTGCGCCCGTACCGTTGTAGAGGCTGATGAAGTCAGCTGCGACCTTGAGCCATTCCTTCGTGCCGAGGGCTTCCATCAGGTGGTTAGCCATCTTCAGGTAGTCGCTACGGAGGTCGTTGAGGTCCAGGGGCTTGTTTTCGGGGGCTGACTTCAGCTCGTCGGTGAATTCGCGCGTGCCACATACGAAGAAGGGTACGCTGGCTTCGAAGAGCTTCTTACCACCTTCGCTGGTGAAGTTCTTGTTGGGCGCATAGAAGGGAGCGGGCTGGCCCTCCACAAGCTTACCCTTGGGAGCGTGGTAGAAGACAAAGTGCAGGTTGAACTTCGAGATCTTCTTGAACTGCAGGTAGCCCTTCATACCGATAGGCTCGGTGTCGGGGAGGAACTTAGCCTGCTTGTCTTCGGGGTCTTGCTTGCGGCTCTTCTGTACGCTCTTATCCCAGGGGTCGCTGTCGCAATACTCGTAGTGCATCAGCTCAGGAGTCTTGTCGAGCGTGAAGTCAATAGGCTCATCTCCGTCGAATGCCTTGACATCGCTGGGGTAGATGAAGAGCTGATACTGGCTACGGACCTTGGGATCAGCGTAGGCGCCATTGACCAGCTTGCCCGATGCGTCATAGTAGTTTACCCAGAGAGCGTAGTCGGGGGCTGCGGAGGTCACGCTGCCATAGCTCATCATCTCGGTGCCGATGAAGCGCTCGGGGCTTCCCTTCTCAAGCTGCCAGCTATCGCCCTGCTTGACGAAGGTCATGATCTGCTCTTGGGAGAGGAGCGAGAAGTTCAGCTTGGCGTTGTTAGGGATGTAGTGGACACCCTTCTGGGAGTGGAGGTGCGATTCGCCGAAGCGGAGGACGACCTTCGTGATCTCGGGTAGCTCACCTTCCTTGGGCTTGGGGGTAGGCTTGACATCTTCCTTCTTGTCGGGAGGAGTGGGCTTAGGTTCGTCGGACTTCTTGGCACAAGAGGCGAAGAGGGAGGCTCCCACGAAGAGAAGGGCGAGAGCGCGTGCAGTGCTGCTTATTTTCTTCATACTGCTGAGGGTTGATTATAAGGATTATGGTTATGGATTACATGTGGAAGGAGCTGTCGTCATTGCCAGGCTCGGAGGTCTCGTCATTCTCCTTCATCTCATCGGGAGTCTTCTTGAAGGCGCGAGCCATATCGCTCCAGTAGCGGGCGGGGTACTTCAGCAGGTCACGCTTGTTGGCGATGACGCGTACAGGCAGGAGGACTTCGAAGACGGTCGTCCACTGGATGCTGGGCTCAGGCTGGTAGGACTCGGAGCTGATGAGGCCGTGCTGATCGTGCTTGAAGAACTTCGACCCCGTGCTCTGCTTGAGGCTGATCTTGAGGTAGAAGGAGGCCAGCTGGCTGGGTGAACCCTTTTCGTCCCAGTCCCAGTCGCGGTCGAGGAACTTGAAGTGGCCCTTCATCCCGATCTTGTTGAGGTTCTGCGTGCCAGGGATGCGCAGGAGGTGGTCCTTAGCATCGCCGTCGCCCTTCATCTCATAGTAGGGATCCTTGGTGTCACGGTAGACGTACTCGAAGATGGCCTTGGTGCGCTGCTCCAGCGTCGTAGTGGGGATGCTGGGCTTGGCCTTGGTGTAGTGGTCCCACGCGATGGGCTTGTCCGTACGCAGATCCTTGACTTCGTGGATAGCGCCCGTAGCGTCCTTCTCTGCGATAGTGAAGAAGATCTGGTAGTGGTCGCTGAGCTCGGTGAGCACGTCGTTCACGCGGTTGCCCTTAGCGTCCTTGAAGGTGAAGAGCATGCCGAAGAGCGCCCCACCCTGATGGGCCTGGAAGTAGGGCATATCCTTGAGCTTGTCTTCCCACGTCAGCGTGACCTTACCACCGCCATCATTGCGGAGGGTGAAGCGCTGCTCCTGTGGGTAGAAGAGACCACGACGGACATTGTTGCCGTGCATATTGCCGTGACCGTGGTCGTGACCTTCCTTGATGAGGACATCACAGGTCGCCCACTCGAAGGTGCGTGGTGTGGGTGAAGGCTTGGGCTGAGGAGTCGGTGTGGGTGTCGGTGTGGGCTTGGGAGTAGGCTGGGGCGTGTCGCCCTTAGAGCCGCAAGCCGCGAGCCCTGCGGAGAGGCCGAGGGCAAGCATCCAGGCTGCTGCCTGGCTACGATACGTACGCATAGTCTGATGTATTGATGATTAGGTGATAAATAGTCGGTGCTACATACGCGCCTTAGGGTCAAGCTGCATGCCGCCATCGAAGAGTGCTTGGCGGATAGCGGTGGCTGAGCCACCCGTCTCTCGGGCGATATCGGCAGCGCACTTGTCGGGCGAGCCATCGGCGTCGGCGATGACGCGGAAGGGGAGCTTGAGGTTGATGTCCGTGACTGTCCAAGCGTCGTGACGCTCATTGAACTCCAAGAGATGATCAGGTGCAGGCCCGATATACTTACTGCCGACGGTGATATGCACGAGGGTCAGCTGCATCTGGAAGGTGATGTCGGAGCGTAGGAACTGGAACCATCCCTTCAGCCCTGTCCTGTCGAGCGGTGCCGTGGGGTCAAGTGAGCGGCGCTGACGCAGGAAGCCTACAGTACGCTGCTGCTTGGTCTCGGGATCGGTGTACTCCTCTCCGAGGGTCAGCTCGATGGGGTCGGTGTCGCGGTAAGTGAAGTGGAAGACGTCGGGCGAGAGACGCTTGAGGTCATTCGGGCGAAAGCGCTTGTAGGGATCGCTCTCGCGGTAGTTCGGTGCGGTCTCAGGCTGCTTGTTGCCCGCATCATCGAGGATGTAGGTGAACTCCTCGTAGGGCTTGCCGTCGAGATGCGTCGGGTAGCTGAAGCGCCCGATGCGGTCAACATTCATGATCTGGAAGAAGTGCTGGTGGATAGGCAGCATGCTCCCCTCTTCGTCGTCAGGGAAGAAGCCGATGAACTGGTAGTTCATCAGCTCGCGCTTATCGTTGTAGTAGCGCATCTCCAGCGTATAGTAGAGGTCCTTTCCCTTGATGACGTCGAAGGACTGGCGGTCGCCGTAGAAGGTGATACTACCCGTCTGCCCCGAGGAGCGGCGCAGGTCGATGGCCTGGTAGACGGGGAGGATATCATTGTGTCGCTGGTCATAGGCCTCGACGTAGTTGCCCGAGGGGTGCATTCGCCCGAGGCGCAGGACGATGAGTGCGCGTGCCCATTCTTCGTGTCCCTTGATCATATCCTCGACCGTGGGCTCCACGGCCTTGACTTGACAGGAGGGGAGGAAGAGAGCGAAGACGCTCAGAAGGAGGGCGAGCATCGAGGTGAGACGCTGACGGCGTAGGGTCATAAGGAGGGTGGTCATAGTCGTCACTTGGGGGATTAGAAGTACAGGATAGTACGGAGGGTCACACTGCGTCCAGGCGCATGGGCATAGTAGCGGAAGCGGTCGGAGGCTTCCTTGTAGAGGGCGTTGAGCGTGTTCTCCGAGGAGAGCAAGAAGCGCAGAGAGCGGCGTGCATCGAGGGTATAGCGAAGCTCACCCTGCAGGCCCAAGAGAAAGTAGCCTGCGGGCATATCGGATACCAACTCGTGCTCGGGGTCGAAGCGCGTCTGCTTAGCTACGCTGATGCCTTCGGCGCTGAGGCGACTCTGCCAGCGGCCTGTGCTGCCCCAGCTTCTCGTCCACTGTGCCCCGAGAGTATAGCGGTCGGCAGGCATGAAGGGTAGCCAAGTGCCATGGGAGACATTGCGCCCGCGGATCCACTCGCCCTTAGCGGTGAAGGTCAGCTCCTCGGTGGGGCGCGCTGTCAGCGTGAGATCGCCACCCCAGAAGCGGCAGTCGTCTTGCTCGAAGGCGAAGATGGGGTAGACACCGCTCCAGTGGACGTGAATCCCGTTCTCACCCTTGTTCTTATTCGGAGCATCGTAGATATAGTTGTCGATGTGCTGGTAGAAGATGCTGGGCTCGATGGTCAGCCAATCCTTGCGGTAGTCGAGAGAGAGGATCGCCTTGTAGCCGTGCTCGCTACGGAGGGTGCGGTCCCCGAGGCTCCAGGAGCCGCCGTGGTGCAGGCCATTGCTGTACAGCTCATTGACGTCGGGAGCACGCCAAGCCAGCCCGAGGCTGGCACGGGCAGCAAGGCCTTCGCTGAAGCGGTAGTGCGCCCCGAGGCTCCCCGTCATATTGGTGTAGGTATTCTTCTCGCCATAGCGTAGACGGCGCCAGTCACGGCCAGCGGCATCGGTGATGCGGTGGTCATAGCGCAGACCAGCCTCGAGAAGGAGGGCATCAAAGCGTGCCTTCTGCACGACATAGGCTGCGAGGTTGAGCGTGGCGAAGTTCGGGATAAAGGGCGTCGCAGCCGTACCTGGCTGGTTTGTATTACGCTGGAAGAGGTGCGAGAGTCCTACCTGAGTCACCCAGTCGGGACGTGCCCAGCGTAGGCGGTAGCGCAGGTCAGTCGTGTAGGTCGAGAGGATGAGGTCCATGACGGGGGTCTGTGTCCAGACATCGACCTTGCGATTCTCGTACTCACGTCGGTGGTTGTCTTGGTAGGCTGCCCAGAGGCGAAGCTCCTGATTGTCGTCGAGCTGGTAGGTGACGTCGCCCTTGATGAGCAGGTGACGGGCGCGCTGACGAGGTGCCTTGATATGGTAGGAGAAGGGCGTGATGTTGATGGGGTTGGGGCGTCCAGCAGCGAAGACCTGCTGTAGCTCGAAGAGGTCACCGATGTGCGAACCGATGAAGACCCCGCTCTCTGTCGAGTAAAGACTCCCGTAGAGCGTAGCACGCAGGCGGTCCTTGGTGTAGCCGGTGAAGAGCGAGGCACTCCATTCCTCCAGCCCCGTATTATTCAGCAGATAGTCTGCAGTGCCGTAGTCGCCTGCACGGCGATAAGAACCCTGCACGCGCAGGCCGAAGCCATGCTGTCCGCCCTCGAGACTGCCCGAAGCGTCTACACCTCGACCGTTGGTCGTGTAGCCGAGGTTGGCGTGACCTCGGTAGGAGAATTCGTTGGCTGTGGGAAGGGGAGAGGGATTGATGAGGACGACACCGCCGAGGGCTCCTGCACCATAGCGTACGGCTTCGGCACCCTTGATGACCTCGACCTGACCTGCGCCCGTGTGGTCTACTTCGGGAGCGTGGTCGGCACCCCAGCTCTGGCTCTCGAGGCGGACACCATTGCTGATGAGGAGGATACGGCTGCTGTGCATCCCCTGGATCATAGGCTTGGAGATCGTCGCACCGCTCTTGATGGAGCTGACACCCGGCAGGGCCTCCAGCAGACGCGCGATGGACTTCTCACTCTGCGCCTGCAGGTGGGCAGTGCGTAAGATCGTGCTCTGCTGGGTAAGTGAACTTTCTCGCCCCGCACCCGTGACGGTCACACCCTCCAGATGGCGCTCGCTGCGCGGCTCGAGGGCGATGATGAGGGGCTTGCCTTCGGTGGGAAGGGAATAGCTGTGCTCACGTATCGTCTGATAGCCTGGCTTAGCGAGGCTGAGGACGATGGTGCTTCCTGTGCTGGCAGGGAGTGAGAGCTGGCAGCGCCCTTCGGCATCCGTGCTGGTCGAAGGCCCTCGCTTGAGGTGGAGGGATACGGAGGGAATAGGGTGCTGCGTCTTGGCGTCACGCACCAAGATGAGTAGTTGCCTAACGACTTGCGCTCGCGCTTCGGGGGCTGCCCCAAGCGCACAGAGGAGCAAGAGGGATAGGCAAGCAGTAGAATTCTTCTGGACATAGCTTGCCATGTAGAGGTAAATAAGGTGAACGTAAGGTCGGAGCAGGCGTGGGGGATGTGCTTTCCTCGTGGTCGCTGAGGCCTATGGGTTCTGGTTGGTACATATGGCAGGGAGTTTGGTTAAGGACTTCATCGCCACATGCGGAGGCAAAGTTAAGGCAATTCTTCACATGGGCAAAAGTCGCCCCTGGCACCTCCCTATGAGGCTCGGATAGTTATGGGGATTGCCTATGCTTTTTGATCCTTTGACGGGCTGCTCTTCTTGTAGTGAAGAGCGGGCTTCTACAGGGTGGGGATATGAACCAATAGTGGTCCACGCTCCGACCAGTAGTGGTTCGTACCACCCTCGTATAGTGCATTGCAGAGCGAGGAGCGGGAGGTGGGGAAAAGTAAGCGCCCCAGTCGGTAGCAGGACTATCGGCTGGGGCGCTTCGTTAGGTGGGGAAGAAGGGCTGGCTACTTCTCGCGAATGAAGATGTTGATGGGCGTACCGGAGAAGTCCCAGTGCGCACGGATCTGATTCTCAAGGAAGCGGCGATAAGGCTCCTTGACCCACTGGGGGAGGTTCGCGGAAGAAGGCGAAGCTGGGCACCGCTGTGGGGAGCTGCATGACGTACTTGATCTTGATGTACTTGCCCTTCGTGGCAGGGGGAGGTGTGGCCTCGATGATGGGGAGCATGACCTCGTTGAGCTTCGAGGTGGGGATGCGCTTGCTGCGACGCTCGTAGACCTGCTGGACTTCCTCGAGGACCTTGAAGATACGCTGCTTCGTCAGGGCCGAGATGAAGATAATGGGGAAGTCGGTGAAGGGTGCGAGTCGCTCGCGGATAGCGTTCTCGAAGGTCTTGATGACGGCATTGCTCTTGTCCTCGACGAGGTCCCACTTATTCACGCAGACGATGAGCCCCTTGCTATTCTTTTGGATGAGCGAGAAGATATTGAGGTCCTGGCTCTCGATCCCGCGGGTGGCATCGAGCATAAGGATACATACGTCGGAGTTCTCGATAGCGCGGATGGAGCGAATGACCGAGTAGTACTCGAGATCTTCGTTGACCTTGCCACGCTTGCGGATACCAGCGGTATCGACGAGGTAGAAGTTCATGCCGAACTTCGTGTAGTGCGTGTAGATCGAGTCGCGCGTGGTGCCTGCTACGTTGGTGACGATGTTGCGCTCCTCACCGATGAAGGCATTGACGAGCGAAGACTTACCCGCGTTGGGTCGGCCGACGATAGCGATACGTGGAGCATCGAGGGTCTCGTCGACGTATTCGCCTTCGGGGAGGTTCTTCGTGATGGCATCGAGGAGGTCACCCGTACCGCTACCGCTGACTGCGGAGATAGGTATAGGATCACCGAGACCGAAGCTGTAGAACTCAGCCGCCTCGTAGTGCTGGGCAAAGTTGTCCGCCTTGTTCGCTACGAGGAGGACGGGCTTCTTCGTGCGGCGGAGCTTGGCAGCGACCTCATCGTCAAGGTCGGTGATGCCGCTCTCGACGTCGACGACGAAGAGGATGACATCAGCTTCCTCCATGGCAATCTCCACTTGCTTGTTGATCTCGCCTTCGAAGATATCTTCGCTACCTACTACCCAACCGCCGGTATCGACGATGGAGAACTCGCGGTCGAGCCATGATACCTTGCCGTACTGGCGGTCACGGGTCGTACCTGCCTCTTCGCTGACGATGGCCCCACGGGTCTGCGTCAAGCGATTGAAGAGGGTGGACTTCCCTACGTTGGGGCGCCCTACTATTGCTACTAAATGACTCATATCTGATGCTGTGATTGGTGGGTGAGGCTTACCGCTCTTAGTCGAGGCGGTAGCCGTAGGCACGGAGGATCTTGTCGCGGTTGCGCCAGTCCTTCTCTACCTTGACAAAGAGCTCAAGGAAGATCTTCTTCTCGAAGAATCGCTCCATGTCGCGACGTGCCATCGTGCCGACCTTCTTCAGGGCGACACCGCGGTGGCCGATGATGATGCCCTTCTGGCTGTCGCGCTCGACGACGATGAGGGCCTGGATGTGGATGCGCTCGTCCTCTTCCTTGAAGGATTCGACGACGACTTCGACGGAATAGGGGATCTCCTTCTTATAGTAGAGGAGGATCTTCTCACGGATGATCTCGGTGACGAAGAAGCGCGCGGGGCGGTCGGTCAGTGCATCCTTATCGAAGTAGGGAGGAGAGGGGGGGATGAGGCTCTCGATGCGCTTCTTCAAGGGCTGGACATTGAAGTTGTTGAGCGCAGAGATGGGGATGATCTCCGCCTGAGGAAGCTCCTTGTGCCAGCGCTCCACGAGCTCGACGAGCTTGTCCTGAGTCGTGAGGTCTACCTTATTAATAAGGAGGAGTACGGGGCACTTGACACCACGGACGCGCTCGAGGAAGAACTCATTCTTATCGGCCGTCTCGACCGTGTCGGTGACGTAGAGTAGGACGTCAGCATCACCGAGAGCCGACTCGGAGAACTCGAGCATGCTCTCCTGGAGCTTGTAGTTCGGGCGCAGTACCCCAGGGGTGTCGCTGTAGACGATCTGCAGCTCGGGGGTATTGACGATGCCCATGATGCGGTGACGCGTCGTCTGGGCCTTGGAGGTGATGATCGATACGCGCTCGCCGACCAGGAGGTTCATCAGGGTGGACTTCCCTACGTTGGGGTTGCCCACGATATTGACGAAGCCTGAGCGGTGCGTGACTTCTTGCTTGTCTTCCATCGTCCGGAGTGTGGAGGGGTAGGAATGAAAGACCTTGCCCGTCCTCTCCCAGCGAAGGGAAGAGTGGCAGGCAAGGTCTATCGTATGGGGAGATTAGTTCTTAGGATCGTAAGCCCACTTGACGTAGACTGCACCCCAGGTGAAGCCTGCGCCGAAGGACGTGAGGATGAGGTTGTCACCCTTTTTGAGCTGCTTCTCGAACTCCCAGATGCAGAGGGGGATCGTAGCCGAGCTGGTGTTGCCTCGGTACTCGATGTTGACCATCACGCGGTCCAGAGGTACCTGCATCTCACGCGCTACAGCGTCGATGATACGGAGGTTGGCCTGGTGGGGGACGACCCAAGCAATGTCGTCATAGCTGAGTCCGTTGCGCTCCATGATGGTGCGGCAGCTGGAGGACATGCCCTTGACGGCCTGCTTGAAGACGGCTGCACCCTCCTGATAGACGAAGTGCTCACGGCGATCAACCGTCTCGTGGGAGGCAGGGCTGGCCGAGCCCCCGGACTTCATGATGAGATTGGTGCGACCCGTACCATCCGTGCGGAAGTAAGAGTCGAGTACACCTTCGTTCTCCTCAGTAGGCTCGAGGAGTACGCAAGCAGCGCCGTCGCCGAAGAGAGGGCACGTAGCGCGGTCGGTGTAGTCGGTGATGGCGGTCATCTTCTCAGCGGCAAGCACGATGATGCGCTTGTAGCGGCCTGAGCGGATGTAGTTGGCACCAGCTTCGAGCGCGTAGATGAAGCTGGGACAAGCAGCCTGCATGTCGAAGGTAAAGGCGTTGACGCAACCTGTCTCGAAGGCTACGATAGAAGCCGTCGTGGGGAAGTGGTAGTCAGCCGTATTCGTAGCCACGATGATCCCGTCGATGGTGGCGGGGTCAATGTTGTTGCGAGAGAAGAGGTCCTTGACGGCTTCGACGCCGAGGAAGGAAGCACCCTTCGCGGGGTCCTTGAGGATACGACGCTCGCGGATCCCGACACGGGTCATGATCCACTCGTTGTTGGTATCGACCATCTTCTCGAGGTCGGCATTGGTTATCTTATCTTCAGGGAGATACCCTCCGACAGCCGTGATGGCTGCGTTGATGATACTCATAGGTTAGTTGGATATACTGATGTAGATTAATTTCAATCGCCTTAGCTTGTCGCTCACGAAGTTACAAAAAAAGCCCCAAAGGGGATACCTTGGGGCTTTTCTTTGTGTTGGCTAAGCGGGGCTTAAGCCTGCTCGATAGCGAGCTTACCGCGGTAGTAGCCGCACTCACCACATACCGTGTGGTAGATGTGCCATGCACCGCAGTTAGCGCACTTAGCGAGCGTAGGCATAGCTGCCTTATCATGAGTACGGCGCTTAGCGGTACGCGTCTTGGACTGTCTTCTTTTAGGATGTGCCATAAATCTTATTTTGTTTTAATTACTAATCTCGCTTGAGAGCCTTGAGTGCAGCCCAGCGCTCGTCGATCCCCTCATCATCGAGGGTGGGAGCGGGGCCTTCGGCTTCGTCGCGCACTTCATCGGTAGAGACGCGGGCATAGGCCGACATCATCTCCTCATTGCACTCGCCCTCGAGATGCATTCGCTGTAGGGGAAGGCTCAGGATGATATCCTCATAGAGGACCCACTCCAAGTCGAGCACCCCATCTTGCTCAGAGACGACGAGGATCTCGTCCTTCTCCTCAAGGGCTTCATTGCCGAACTTGACTATAAGCTCGCGCTCGGACTCTACATCTATATCTACTGGGTCAAGGCAGCGATCACAGTCGACCACCACATACCCCTCATAGTAGAGGTCCAAGCTAAAGACGTCTCCCGTACGGCGTAGGCGTAGGTCTACATCGACCTCACCGCCGTGTACGCTACCCTCCGATAGGCGCTCGAAGTAGCTGTCTTCGAGGAGCCAAGTGTACTCGTGATCGCCCTCCGGGAGACTCCGTAGATTGATCTTGTACTGGTCGGTATGCATGGGTGACTCTTAAACTATGCGTAAATCTGCGCAAAGATACACAAAAGCCCCCATTCCCACAATTAAAAAGTGAGCAATGTTTGCCAGCTCTTCAGGGGAGCAGGCTATGCGAGGGCGATGACTAAGGGAGGAGACCGCGGGAGCGCCCGTCGGCGATGGTCTCGCGAAGTCCTTCCTCAAGGTTCTTGCTTGGGGTGAAGCCCAGAGCAAAGAGTGGTGAGGGATCGCAGCGCCAGTTGCGCTGTGCGAGGATCGGGTACTTGTCCCGATTGAGTGGTGTCGTCTGCCCTGTGATGGCTGCTCGGAGCGAGCCGAAGAGGCAGGTGAGGCGCACCAGTGGCAGGGGAATACGTATATGGAATACGTGCTTGCGACCCAGCAGACGCTGAGCCAGATGACCGAACTCTCGGTCGGTATAGGTGTCACCGTCGGCTACGATATAGCGCTGACCGCGGGCACGCTCATCGCGCAGCACAAAGAGGGCAGCACGGGCAACATCTCCGCCATAGACGAAGGTCAGGTACTGTTTGCGCAGGCCAGACATTGCATTGATGCCACGGGCGATGCTCTGTAGGGCGATGAGGTAATCCTTGTCCCCAGGGCCATAGACGCCTGTGGGGAGGAGGATCGTGAAGGGGAGACCCGACTGCTCGGTGTAGTGCTCTGCGAGGCACTTACTACGGCCGTAGCGGGTATTGGGCTTCTGAGGAAGCTCGGCATGCAGGGCTTCGTCGGGGCCAGCTATATTGCCGTAGCTACTGAGGCTACTCATCAGGACGAAGCGCTTGGGGTGCTCCGAGAGACGGCTGAGTGCGTGGAGCAGTCGGCGCGTATGCTCGGCGTTGACCTCTGCGAACTCCTCGAGGCGGGCGGTCTTCGTGATGCCCGCATTGTGGATGACGTAGTCCCACTGGGGACCGCCTTCCTCTAAGGGGCGGACCGAGTCGAGAGCACCGAAGAGCTGCTCCTCATCATAGTAGTCGACTTCAAGCAGCTTGACCCCTTGCTTCTCAAGGCGGGTCTTGTCACTGTCCTTACGTACAGCGGCCCATACCTCGTAGCCCGCGTCGAGAGCTTGGCGGACGAGATGGCTGCCGATGAAGCCAGAGGCTCCGGTGATGAGTAGACGCTCCATGGTGATCGTGACGGTCGTGTGGGCTTAGAAGATGGAGAAGTGCACGTAGCGCTTGGGGTTCTCCTGCAGGTCACGCATGAGACGGTCTGCACTGCCTACGAGGCTGTCGAGGCGGTTGTAGAGCGAGGGGTCGTTGAGGAGAAGACCTGCGGTATTGTCCTTGCCACGGAGCTGCTGGGATACCATCTGAAGCTGAGCCGTCGTCTCCTGAAGGCTGAGCATCAGCGAGTCAAGGCGCATCGAGGAGAGCTGACCAGAGAAGTTCGCAAGGTTGGAGCTCATGTGCCCGACGTTGTCGAGGACGGGGCCGAGGCTGCGGCTCGTGCGGTTCAGCCCAGTCATCATGCCGTGCAGCTGCTGTGTAGATGCACTCAGCCCGTAGAGCATGCTGTCGATGCTCTTGTCGTTGAGCAGGGCATTCAGGCGCTCCAGCGTGTTGGTGATCGTGGGCATCATCCCTGCGATGGCGGGGAGGATCTTCTCAGAGACGGAGGATAGGAGTCCGTCGCCTGCGTCTTGGCTGGCGATGGTGTCACCCTCGCTGAGGTAGGTCTGGCTCTGAGGGTTGATGACGAGCACGAGCTCGGCGCTCCCGAGAGGATTCGACTTGATCTTTAGCTGACTCCCTACGGGGATGCGCATATCGTCATCGAGCGCCAGCTCGAGGGTCGCACCATAGCCACGGGCATAGTCGAAGGCCACCGAGCGGACGTTGCCCACCTTGAAGCCACTGGCTTCGACGGGAGCTGCTGCGGAGATGCCGCTGAGGTTGTCGAAGTGGGCGTAGTAAGTCGAGGTCTTCTTAAAGACTTCGATGCCCTTGAGGAAGTTGACCCCGATGTAGCCGAGGGCAACAGCGACGATGGCCAGCAGGCCGATCTGTACCTCTTTCTTTATCTTCATATGTATCTTATTTCTATAGATGTCGAGTGTGTGGGTGTCGCTTAGAGGCGCGTCTTGCCTTGGTAGCGTACGATGTAGGCATCGCGGTAAGTGCGGGGGAGGGCACGAAGCTGCTTCTGCGCTTCTGCCTTCGAGCTCGTGGGAGCGAGTAGATATATGTACGCTCGCCCGACCTTCACACGCTCTACAGAGGTGGGGAGCTTGCGGAAGCGCGCATCTTTCGTGTCGATCTTATCGGGGCTGGAGAGGAACTGGACACGATACGTGATCCCTGATTCGGAGGCCTTCGCTTCACTCTCCTTCTTGGTCTGCTCCTGCTTGCGCTCCGTCGTCTTCTCCTTGCTACGCTCACGACTCTTATTCATCGCACGCTCTACCTCTGCTCGGGGACAGGTGTCCTTGTCTGTGGTAGGCTCTTCGGCGGTCTCGTCGCTAGCAGTAGCGGTCTCTTCCTTCTTCGTCTCGGTGCTGTCGGCCTCCTTGCTGTCCTGGGTCTTCGTGCTCTTGCCACGGTAGCTGCGGTAGTAAGAGCTGAAGCCTGCGGCGATGGCTGAGGCGAGTGACTGCTGGCCTGCTGTGCTAAGCATGAAGGAGGCTTCGTTGGCATTCGAGAGGAAGCCGATCTCGGTGAGGATGCTGGGCATAGCCGACTGGCTCAGTACCCAGAGGATGTCCTGACGGACGCCACGGCTGTAGCGTCCTGCGGAGCGGTACTGGCGCTGAATCTTGTTTGCCAGCTCGATGCTCTTATTGAAGTAAGCATCTTGCATGAGGTCAAACATGATATAGCTCTCCGTCGATGTCGGGTCGAAGCCCTTGTAAGTCGTCTTATAGTTGCTCTCCAGGAGCATCGCCTTGTTCTCGCGCATCGCCACGCTGAGGTTGTTGGCGAACTTTGCTATCCCCAGTACATAGGTCTCCGTACCGTGGACGTCCTTCGACGGTGCGCTGTTGACGTGGATGCTGAGCATGAGGGAGGCCTTCTGCTTATTGGCAAAGTCTGCACGGGCCTGCAGGCCGACGAAGACGTCGGTGCTTCGGGTGTAGAGTACACGTACCTCGGGGTGCGCTGCCTGGATCTTGCTGCCGACGAGCTTGGCTACCGCGAGGGTGATATCCTTCTCCTTGCCACCATTCCCTACGGTACAGAGTCCTTCCCCCCGTGACCAGCGTCGATGACGACGGTAAAGAGGCGCTGGGCTTGCATCCCGAGAGGAGCAAGAGCGAGACAGAGGAGGAGCGTAAGTATCGAGGCGCGGATGTAGCGTGTAGCGTGGATCTCAGCGAGCGGCATATGCTTGGGAGGAGCTGTGTAGGCTCTACGAACAATGATTTATTTAATAACGCAAAGATACAACGCTTTTGTAAAAGGGGACTTGTGTCCTCGCGGAAGATAATGCGAAGACCCCTCCCTCACGACTGCAACCGGCGTGAGGGAGGGGTCTTCTTCGTTGTGGGTACTCGTAGTGTGCTCTACTATTATTATATAGCGAGGATGTAGCGCAGGATGAGGAGTGCCGAGACGATGTAGAGGGTGATGGAGACCTGACGCCACTGGCCGCTGAGGAGCTTGACCAGCGTGTAGGAGATGAGCCCGAGGGCCATCCCTTCGGCGATGTTGTAGGTCAGCACCATCGTCAGTACGGTGATGAAGCTGGGTAGTGCCTCGGAGATATCCATGAGGTCGATATCCTGGATAGAGCTCAGCATCAGCACACCTACCAGCACGAGAGCACCCGTCGTGGCTGCAGAGGGGATGAGCAGGAAGAGGGGGGAGAGGAAGAGTGCGAGGATGAAGAGCACAGCCGTAGACAGTGCGGTCATACCCGTGCGACCGCCCTCGGCGATACCTGCACCGCTCTCTACGAAGGTCGTCACGGTCGACGTACCGCAGACAGCACCGAAGGAGGTGGCCAGAGCGTCAGCCATCATCGCCTGCTTGATGTTCTTCACGTTGCCTTCGCTGTCCATCATCTCAGTCTTAGCAGCAGCACCGATGAGCGTACCCACGGTGTTGAAGATATCCATGAAGACCAGAGCGAAGATCGTGAGCGCCATATCCATGTTGAGCAGCGCCTTGAAGTCGAACTGCAGGAACGTAGGTGCCAGCGAGCGGGGTAGGGAGACGGGGATGAAGCTATCGGGGATCTGTGTCACGCCGAGAGGGATACCGATGATCGTGCAGAGGACGATGCTGTAGAAGAGCGCGCCGCGTACACGCAGCGTCATCAGGACACCGCTGAGGATGATACCGATGACGGCAAGGATAGCCGTAGGGGTGAAGGGGCCGAGGGCTACGAAGGTAGCTTCGTTGGCGACGATGACCCTCAGCATTCTTCAGCCCGATGAAGGCGATGAAGAAGCCGATACCTGCCGAGATAGCGAAGCGGAGGTTCTTCGGGATACAGCGGACGATCTGCTCACGGATGTTGAAGGCGGTGAGCAGGATGAAGATGATCCCTTCGACGAAGACGGCTGCCAGACCAGCCTGCCAGCTGTAGCCCATCCCCATGACGAGGGTGAAGGCGAAGAAGGCATTGATACCCATGCTGGGAGCCTGGGCGAAGGGCAGCTTAGCTAAGAAGGCGATGAGGAGCGTACCGACGGCCGATGCCAGGGCGGTAGCGGTGAAGACGGCGCCCTTGTCCATACCCGCAGTGCTGAGGATGTCGGGATTGACCGCCAGGATATAGCTCATCGTGAGGAAGGTCGTCAGGCCTGCCAGAAGCTCGGTGCGGAGCTTGTACTTCGTGGGGTCAAAGCCCACAAGACGATAGAGTGCTTGCATTAGAGTGTGCGGGGGCTTAGAAGGTCCACTTGATGGCCAGCGTGGGGTTCACGACGGTCTTGTCCAGTACAGCGAAGTTGCTGCTGATCTCCCATTCGGTGCCGATGCTGAGGTTGAACTTGGGGTTGATCCCCCTCGAACTTATTCAGGTTTACCCACAGCTGCGGCTCGGTGATGAAGATGATATTGTTCTTGCCCGTGACGAGATGACGGTCGCCCCAGAGGTCAGCGAAGCCCAGGAAGGAGAGCTTACCACCTGCCATGTGCAGGTACCACGTACTCGTCAGCTGGAAGGAGTGGGGTCTATCCTGACGTGCCAGATACTTATACATCGGCGTGAAGGTGAAGCCGGCCTGATAGTCTGCTTGGTTCCACGCGTAGGTCAGACCTGCGAGGTAGGCATTTTTATAGGAGAACTGATTGCTCAGCCCGCCGTCGTACTCGATATGCAGGGCCAGAGGGAGCTTGCCGAGGCTGAACTCACGAGAGATCTCCCAGTAGGCTGAGGTGATGCCTTCTCGCTGATAGTTCATATCGACGAAGAAGAAGGTATTCCCCCAGCTGTCGGGGCGGAAGAGCTCCACGGTCGTGGTGAGCTTGGGACGCTCGGGCTGGTCCTTGCTGTAGAGCTGGCGCCCGAAGTCGTAGTGGAGCTGAATGTTTTGTGCTTGTGCTCCGAGGGTAGTCAGGAGGAGTACAAGCGCGATACGATAAAGCTGTCGCATGGATGGATTATTGTGAGAGTTAAGTTATTGCTTCGTAGTAGGCTCCTCGCGATCCTCCTTGCGCTCGGGGAGGAGCAGGTTCAGTACTACGGCGATGACAGCCGAGAGACCGATACCCGAGAGAGAGAAGTTGCCGAAGGAGAGTGCGGCACCCCCGATACCCGTGGTGAGGGTGACGGAGATGATGACCACGTTGCGCGACGAGGCGAGGTTCACACGGCTATGCAGGAGGCTCGAGATCCCTGCGCCAGCGATCGTGCCGAAGAGCAGGAGCATGATCCCACCGAGGATAGCCTGGTCGATGCTGCGCAGGAGGGCGCTGACCTTCCCGATGAGGGAGAAGAGCACGCCCGTGACGGCTGCGATACGGAAGACCAGCGGGTCGGTGACCTTCGTCAGCGACATGGCGCCCGTGACCTCAGAGTAGGTCGTCACAGGAGGGCCTCCGACAAGAGAGGCGAAGAGGCAGGCGATACCGTCGCCGAGCATCGTGCGGTGCAGGCCGGGGTCCTTGACGAAGTTCTTCCCTGCGACATTGTTCACCACATACACGTCACCGATATGCTCGATGACGGGGGCGATGGCCACGGGGATCATGAAGAGGATGGGGGCGAAGGAGAAGTTCTCGGGGAGCGTGATCTTAGGTAGGCTCAGCCAAGAGGCCTCAGCGATGGGCCTTAGATCGACCTCGAAGAAGATAAGGTCAGCGATATAGCCCACGACGATACCGAGGAAGATGGGGATGAGCTTCGTGATCCCTCGGCCGTAGAGCGTGACGATGATCGCCGTAGATAGCGAGATGACCGCCAGAGGCCAGTTCGTCGCCGCCATCTTCACGGCGGAGTCCGAGAGGGAGAGCCCGATGAGCATGATGATGGGGCCGATGACGACCGGGGGGAAGAGGCGGGAGATGAAGCGCAGACCGAAGAGACGGATCAGGAGCGACATCACGAAGTACACCGCACTCACCCCGATACAGCCGAAGAGCGCTCCGCTGAGCCCGTAGAGCTCCGTGGCTTTGATGATCGGTGCGATGAAGGCGAAGCTACTACCGAGGAAGATAGGTACCTTGCCCTTGGTCACGAGGTGGAAGAGGAGGGTGCCGATACCTGCCGAGAAGAGGGCGGTCGACGGGTCGAGCCCGACGAGGATAGGTACGAGGACTGTGGCTCCGAAGGCAACGAATAGGTACTGGGCGCCCGCGATCCCCTTACGCAGGGGGCTGAGCGTAGTTGTGTCTGAGGTCATGTTTTTCTCAAGGGGGGGAGTGTGATTACGCTCATAAAAGTAGCTAATCTTTCCACCATATAGAGTACCCCGATCATCTATCAGGCAAACTCCCTCCATAGACCCTCAGGATACGCCTATATGCTATCCCGCAAGTGTCTCGTCATTTACCCCACTTTGGGGGCGGTGAGGTGTGTAAATGGGAGGTGTGTTATCTCGTTACTTGTAAGCGGATTACGTGGTGGTAAATAATCTCCCTATATAGGCCCATATCTTGACCAGTACTGGTCGATGATCGGACCACTACTGGTCACGACGCGAAGTAGTACTGGTCACATAGGGTAACCAGTACTGGTCAACCCACCGACCAGTACTGATCGCAACTCCCTCCCCGTAGCGGTGCGTGTAGCCTCGTCTGGAACAAGGGGGGCTTCACCGATATGAAAAGCCCGCACGAAGATGCGAGGAGCATACTTCGTGCGCGCTTGTTATGTCGAGCCGTGAGGGGGGGCGATTAGTTGTCGAGCGTGATGCGCAGGGAGAGACCGTAGCTGCTGGTGGAGATGGGGAAGGAGTAGGCGCTGACGAGTGGCACATTGCGGCTGTACTCGTAGTACGCCTCGAGACCGAGCTGTCGGCTCAGCTCATATTCGGCGCTGAGGCGTAGGCGTCGGTCGATGATCCCTGCAGTAGCTTGGGTGTAGCCCTCCTCGAGACGGCGCAGGAGGGTGAGCGTGCGACGGTGTGCATATTCGCCTCGGAGGGTAAGCCCGTGGGCAGAGGTCGTCGCAGGCTCCTTGCTCGCACGGCGCTTCTTGCGGCGTGCGGTGGTGGGGCTGATGAGGCTCGTGAGGTCGTCGATCTTGTAGGTGAGGCCAAGGCTTAGCTCACGCGAGAGGGCTTCGATGAGGCTACGCGCCCCGAGGTGCAGGACGGCACCACGGCTTTGGCGCCACTGCGCACTTGTCCCGAGACCATTGAGCCACGTCAGGTCAAGCCCGATGAGGGGGAAGAAGTTCTCCTGCAGTGCTACCGACGGGATGTCATAGGCGTAGCTAAGGCGTGCGCTGCTCATCGCTCCTCCTCCGCCCGCATTTGTCTCGCTCAAGAGACCGATGGCATCGGGATCGCTTCCCTGCCAGCCCGCCAGCGACGAGAAGCCCCCGACGGTGTAGGTGGCGCGGTAGGTGTGGCGTAGGGTCACGCTACGGAAGTGGCGCTTGAGGAAGGGTAGCTCGGAGAGCCCTGTGTAGCTCACCGACCAGTTCGGGAGCATACCGAGGAGATCGGGTAGGGCGCTCAGCCCCTTGCGCCCCTTCCCCGAGCCGTGCATATAGGCTGCACGGAAGGCGGGGATAAGGACGGCTGACGCGTTGCGGTCGATGGTGAGGCCTGTGGCGAGGCTCCCTGCCTCCTCCTGTCTGCGAGCGATGGGCTCTCTCAGACGGAGCATCTCGGCGAAGGTCTCGGAGAGGTAGCCCTCCTCGGAGCGGAGAGGGGCGAAGAAGCCCTTGAGGCCGATGGTCGTCATCGTGAAGTCCCCGCCGTAGAGTCGGGGGCTACCAGCGTACATATATTGTACCTCGGTGCGGTCGGTGCGGGTGTGATTGCCTGAGAGCGTGATGGTGAGGTGGCGTAGGGGCTGGAGCGTAGCACGTAGGTCCACCGTGCGGGTGTGGGTGAAGACCCCTGGAGTGAGGTGCTCGGTCGAGATGAGGAGGTCGCCCCGCTCGGCAAGGCGATCGATGAAGTCCACATCGCTTAGTCCGAAGGCAAAGCCCACACCAGGGGAGAGCGCACCGCCCGAAGAGCCTTGTCCCCCGATAGCCTGGATGGTGGGGAGGAAGCCGGGGAGGAGTGTACTGCGTGTGGAGCGGTAGGTCAGCGATACGTCCTTCACCAAGAGGAGGGCGTAGAGGAGGCGGTCGATGAGTTCGTTCCCGTCGGTCACGCCCTTCGCCTTCTTCCCGCGCCCTTCGCTGGCGGTCATGCCAGCCGTGCCGAAGCGTCGCTCCAGCCGAGCGAGTGCGGGGATATGCTGATAGAGCTGGCGGAGCTGGAGCTGCGTAGTGGACTCGAGTGCGCCCTGCGCCATGAGGGTATGTGCTAAGCGGATGGTCGGGTCGGGGAGTACCGCCCCACGGTCCCATGAATAGGCGCTACTATAAGAGAGCTGTGAGCGGATGAAGGAGAGGGGTGCGATGTCGGCAGTGGGGAGCTGGTAGCTGAGGCTTGCCTGCTGAGCGTAGTGGACGGGCGTCCCCCCCTCGCGGATACTCTGCCCGACGGAGTCACGCCACGCACGCCACGCATCGGGCTGGAGCTGGCGATTGACCTGCATGTGGGGCTCTTCGATGCGTGCGTCGGTGCCGGAGTTGAAGGCCAGCTGGAGCGAACGGATGGGATTCCAGTTGAGCTGCAGACGGCGATTCCAGATGAACTGCTGGGCGAAGGTCGCGGGGAGGCGCGTGCCACTCAGCTCATCGCCGAGGCTACGGAGCTGCTCCTCATCGTAGCGTCGCACCATCGAGGTCTCGAGGACAAGACGGCTGGGCCACGGAGTGAAGGTGTACCGGCGGAGGAAGTCCGCCCATGGGCTGGAGCCCGAAGCCTTAGCAAAGGGGCGTAGTGGGCGGAAGGTAGGTGTATAGTCATAGCGCAGGGCTGCGTGCCAGTCGAGGTGGCGGCTGTACTCGATGTCGGGAGTCTCTTCGGAGGAGGTGTTGTGCCCGTAGCTGAAAGAGAGGTTCGCAGGGTCGTAGGGCATAGGCTCCTCGGAGCGGATACCGACGGCGACCTTCGAGAGGGCGAGGCCTTGGCTGCGGCGGTGCGTGAGGCTGCGAGCACGTAGCTCCTTGCGCTCACGCTCGGTGGAGAGGTCGCTGAGGGCGTCGGTGAGCTTCACGTCTTCATCGAGCGGATTGTACTGCGGGGTCAGCACTTCGTCGCTCACCGTGTAGTAGATGGGGAGGGTGACCTTCGCCTCGGGAGGGAGGAGCTGGCCGAGCTCAAGCGTGGAGGCGAACTGGATAGCACGACGGCTCTCGAGCGTGCGGCTCATCAGCGGGGCGTCGATAGCGCCGAAGCCTGCCGAGACGTATTGGGCTCTTAGGCTGGCTTCGCCCAGCTCTGCCAGCTGGAGCGTGCTGTGTAGCTGTCCTGCCCAGCCTGCTTCCTCGTGGTAGTCGCTGGCACGAAGCTCATTGACCCAGACCTCGACACTGCGCGTGAGGCCCGCGCTATTGCGCACGCCGATGACCAGCGCCCGCACGCTGGAGAGGGAGGGATTGCCGAGGACGGTGAGCGTATGGGTGGGGTGATTAGCGTCGGGGCGCGAGAAGGGGCGGTAGAGTGAAGCGCTACCGAGCCCTGCAGAGAGCGAAGCATTACGGCTACGCTTGAGGGCGACGAGGTCTTCTAAACTTAGGTCGATGCTATTCTCCTCAGGCCATACACGACGGCGGTCGCTGGGGCTGAGGCTGCTGTAGCGTCCTGCGGGAGTGAGCGTGAGCGGTAGGCTGTACTCGTAGTAGTGCTGAGTGTAGTCCGAGCCGAGGCGCACGAAGAGCGTCATATCCCCATCGCCCAGCCCCGTGAGGTCACCGAGGAGCGCCTCGGCATGGGCGAAGAGCTGCAGACGGCGGTAGCGACGCAGGTCGTACTGCACACGGCGGTAGACACCACGGCTCTCGCCTGAGGGGAGATCCTCGAGGCGTAGGGAGAGGGCTTGCTCATTCTGCTGGAGGCTCTGCCCACGCTGGGCATCGAGGGAGCGAGAGACGCCTGGGGGGAGTGTATAGCTGACGGGTGTGCGGTCGGAGTGCTCCTCGATGTTGACCGACGTGACGGAGAAGCGAGTGGAGGCACTGGGTGCAGGCTGTCCCTCATCAAGGCTCCCCTCATAGGTGCGCCAGTCACCTCGCACCAAGCGCAGCGAGGCAAAGCGTAGCTGGGTCTCGCGGTCGAAGCCCGTGAGGTAGAGGCGCATGAAGCGCACACTCCTCAGATCGCTGATGCCACCGATACGGCTGGTGAAAGCAGAGAGAGGGACTTTGAACTGATACCACGTCACGGGAGAAGTCCTCCCATCACGGAGCTGCGCCTCGACCCTGCGGCTGCTGGTGATGAACCCACGGCCCGCGACGAGGTCCTCGGGGCGCAGTGAGATCTTCCACTCATAGTAGCGATCGAGCTCATTCATGCTGTAGTCGCCATTGATATCCTCGGTGTCGGGGCTCACGGTCGCGGCGGTGCTGTAGCCATCGCCCCCAAGACGCTCTGACGAATTGCCCTCCGTGCCGTTGAAGTACTTATAGCGCTCGAGGATCGGCAGGCGCTCGGAGTCGTAGTCTGCCCCGCGGTAGTGGTGGAAGTCATCGCCTGCAGGGTCGTGGAGTGGGCTCTGTGGGGCGTCTTGCCAGCGCTGGAGGGTCGTGCTGGAGAGGCGGGAGCGTAGGGCGCTGAGGAAGGAGGCGTAGCTCGGATGCTGGCGCTCTTCGGCGGACGAAAGGCCATTCAGCCCGACATCCTGCTTCTCGCGTGCCCCCGCCGCGTTGTCGAAGGCATAGCCTGCACTCGAGCGTGTCGGCACGATCCCCCAAGGTGTGGAGATCGTAGCCCCTGGCTGAGGTGTGAGTGGCAGGCCACTCTCATAGAAGCGGCGCTCGTCATGCAGGATGTCCTCCGAGATATCTCCGAGGTTGATGTACAGGTCGCCACCGCTCCCAGCAGGAGGTGTGCCCTCGTCGGCATAAGGATCCATGAGCCAGAACTCCACGTACTCGACGTTTGCCGCCTCGAAGTCCGTCTGGTCGATCTTGCGCATGATGCCTGCCCAGCTCTCACGGGCGTCACTGATCTTCCCGTCGGCTGTGAGGCTCGCGGCATTGAGATTGTACGGGCCGAGCTCTTCGGGGTAGAAGCTGAGAGAGAAGGTGGGGATGTAGCTCGGTAGGCTGGCATTCACTTCTCGATTTGGGTAAAGCTCTGCCGTCGGGATATCGCGCACCAGATGTCGGCTCACGAGGCTGAGGTCGCTACGTATATAAGCGGGGGTGTAGGCACTGCGCTCACGGGTGAAGAGCGGGTCGATGGTGAACCATGCAAGCCGTGCTCTACGCTCTCCGTAGCGCAGGTAGTCACTCGCGCCTATCCCCGCAGGGACGAGCGTCGCGGGAGTGGAGGACAAGCGCCAGGCCTGTGGGCTCATCAGGTCGATGGCGGTATGTGCTGCGTCGAAGTCATCGAGGTAGCTGCTGCCGTCGCTGTACTTACTCTTGTAGTGCCCAGGGAGTAGCTGTGCCACCTCTGCCGAGAGGGAGAAGGAGGCGGGCTGTGTGAGGTCGACGAAGGGGAGGTGATTCAGTAGGCGTGTGAGCTGGGGCGACTTCGTCTGGTAGGAGAGGTTGGCGCCCCACATCGTATTGCGCATGCTCTCTTGCCCGAGTGCTGCCTTTGCCGTCAGAGGCATCTCCGAGAGGTGCATCAGGGTGGCGCCGAGGCGGAGGTCCTTAGAGAAGCGGTAGTTGAGGTCGAGGCCGATGAGGGTCTTGCGCTGCTGACTGAGGGCGTCACCGCCTTGGAGGCTCACCTCGATAGGCGTCTTGGCGTCGATGAGCTGGCGGTTGAGGATCTTCACGCGCCCTGCCGTATAGTCGACGGTGTAGTCCGTGCCCTCGGTGAGGAGTGCACCCGCAGCCGTTACCCGCACCGAGCCTGGGGCAACGTTCACTGTGCCGAGGGAGATCTCCCCCGCAGAGGTGGCACGGTATTCACCTCGCAGATAGTACTTGTTCTTCTCCGAGCGCTGGGCGGCCTCGACGGCGGTCATCGTGTAGAGCTCGGGGAAGGCATAGCGGTCGCTCCAGCTCCCCGTGCCGAGAGCTGTGGTGAGTGTCGAGCCGAAAGGCTCTGTCGTGGGGAAGAAGACCAGCCCTTCGCTGGAGCGTATGGTATAGCCCTCCACGAAGTCGAAGCGCCCGTCACTGCGTGCCTCCTGCTGGGCATCAAGGCGATCCATCCCGAGGACGCTGAGGAGCTGCTTGCCCTTCAGCGGGCCATCAGGCAGGTAGGGCAGGGCACGTCCCGTAGCGTCATCGCGGTAGACGACGTCGAGCTGGAAGCCCGCACGCTGTAGAGCGGTGATACCGGCACCGAGGCGGTAAGCATTGCGCATCATCAGCGGCCACGTCGGAGCCTTCGGAGAGAAGTCCGTGCCCTTGAGGAGCTTGACGAAGAGTAGGGAGGAGGTGCCTTCGGGTTGGTCGGCTGCGAACTCCCCCACGCGGTAGACCTTCCCCTCATGGGTGAACTCATAGGCTACGGCGAGCGCCTCATCGGCGGCAAGTGGTGTCGTGAGGCTGAGGTAGCCGAGGGTGTTGTGTAGGGTGTATTCGCTCGGGGCGAGGCGGCGTGCGCTCTCGATGCGCTCGTAGTCGAGGGCGGGGTTGAGAGCAGGAAGTCCCGAGGCGAGGGCGCTGAGCTGTCGGAGGGAGGGCGAAGCGGTGAGGGCGGAGTAGAGGCTATTCGCTCCGTTGGAGGGGACGGGACTCGTAGGTCTGGTTGGCTGGATGAAGCTATTGTGCAGGCGCTGGGGCTCGCCGAGGTCAGCGAAGCCTGCGACGTCACGGGCATCATCGAAGCGCCCACGGCGGTTCGTCACCCACACTTCGATGCGGGTGATCTGTATCGAGGAGCGCACGTAGGGTAGGCTCTTGAGAGCGCCATCGTACTGGGCGCGGAAGAAGTCCCCGAGGAAGAAGTGGCGCAAGGCGTCATAGCTCGATGCGGAGAGTTCGAAGCGCTCGGTCTGCTCGCCCCCACGGCTGGAGGCGCGACGGCTCTCGGTGCGCTGTTGGCTCAGGAGGAGATCGGCCTCGAGACGCCCCATCTGGAGCTTGGTGTGCAGGCCGAAGAGAGCGCCTCCACCACTGATGAGGCTATTGCGAGGACTCATCGATACGCTCCCTACCTCGATGAGCTTGATGATGTCGTCCTCCTCACCCTCGAAGGCCAAGCGGAGCTTCTTCGTATCGAAGTCAAAGGAGGAAGCGGTGTTGTAGTTCAGCCCCGTCTGGAACTTCGTCCCGAGCGAAGCCTGCACACCAGCCTGGATCTTCTCCTCGAAGTCGAAGTAGGTCAGCTTGCGTGCACCCTGTGGTAGGGCGGGGTTGTCGGAGCGAATGGTCTTCCCCCCTGCCGAGAGGTCGGCGTGTCCCTGTAGCTTGAGGCGTAGGCCACCAGGGCCAAAGATGCGGTCGATGACCCCGCGATGCGTGGGCTTGCTCGCCCTCTGTATCCTGCTACTTGTAGGTGCGCTGAGGCTGGCCCCGTGGAGTCCTTGCCCACGGAGACTCTGGTAGCGGAGGTATTCCGCGATGGTGTAGGGGAGGGGAGTACCGAAGGGCTTGCCGTCGAGGTAGGTTGTCAGCAGGTAGCGCTCACGCTTCGGCTCGTAGACGAAGCGCGTCTCAAGGCGGGGAGTCGAGAGGATAGGCATCGCCCCTCTCGGGGAGATGCTGTCGGCTGAGGTACGGAGGGCTGTCGGCTGGGCGGTGAGGATAAGGGGGACGGCCGTGCCGAGAAGGAGGCTTCCCAGCAGGCGTCGGATGTGCCTTGTTACCCACCACGTACGCACGTGCCTTAGAGGAGTTTGAGGCTCTGCTTGATGAGTTCCTCGACGCTAATGGTCGGGGCAGAGGCGATGAGTTCGCGTACGACCTTCTGTGCGGAGGCTTCGGGGTAGCCGAGCATCTTCAGGGCGCTGACGGCTTCCTGTGGGGTAGTGGTGTCGAGTGGCTGTACCTTCTTGCCATGGGAGGTGGTCGTGGGGATAGTCGTCGCGGGGCTGGCATCTCCCTCGAGAGCGGGGAGCTTGCCACGCAGGTCGACGAGGATACGCTGTGCGGTCTTCAGGCCAATTCCCTTGATCGCCTTGAGGGGCTCGATCTGCCCGAGCGTGATGATACTCGTCAGCTCGTGCGGGGGGTAGGAGCTGAGGATGATGCGTGCGGTATTCGGCCCGACACCGGAGACGGTCATCAGATGGCGGAAGAGATCTTGCTCGGCTGCCGTAGCGAAGCCATAGAGTAGGTGAGCATCCTCGCGGATGATTTCGGTGATCAGGATCTTGCCCTCCTTCTTTCCGGAGAGGGCGGTATAGGTGGTCAGGGGATATGGCCACAGAGTAGCCCACGCCTGCACACTCGACGAGGACGGCCGTGGGGGTGAGCTCCGTGTAAGCTCCACGAAGGTAAGCTATCATTGTATGCGGGATTTTTTCTTTCTGTACTGTCGCTGGCAAAGTTAGGGAAAAGGCGCTATTTCCCCGCTAATGGCCAGTCGCCAGAGTGTCGTATTATACGGGGAGAAGAGTGGCTCTCGTGTGTGGGGTGATGCGACCAGTACTGGTCGCTGAGTTGACCAGTATTGGTTGCTCTACGTGACCAGTACTACTTCGCTTTGTGAGCAGTACTGGTCCGATCATCGACCAGTACTGGTTCGTTTTTCGACCTGCCGATAGTCCTTCTCTATCGGTAGGTAGCGGATAGGGCTTCCTGCCTTCTGAGTCATCTCTTCCTTCCCTTACCCTTACGCGCGCGTTCATTAAATTCGTATAGAAGAGGGTGGCTTGTGTAGGGTGCTTGATGGGTGCGAAAATCTATCGCATCGCGGGGCGTGTTTTGGTATATTCAAGAAAGTGCGTATATTTGCAACCGAATTAGCAGGGATACTTATCTCGTAACTCCTGCTGAATGAGGAGAAGAGGCGTCTTCTCCCACTCGTAGATAACAAGCCAATGTAGCTCAGCGGTAGAGCACTTCCTTGGTAAGGAAGAGGTCCCGGGTTCAAGTCCCGGCATCGGCTCTCGTTGGAGTCGACGTAGTGATACGCACTTAGAATACAACGAAGTATTTCTTAAGAATAGATAATTTTAGTTATGGCTAAAGAAACATTTAACAGATCGAAACCACACGTAAACATTGGTACGATCGGTCACGTCGACCACGGTAAGACGACCCTTACCGCAGCAATCACGACGGTGCTTGCTAAGAAGGGTCTCTCTGAACTCCGTTCTTTCGACTCCATCGACAATGCTCCTGAAGAAAAGGAGCGTGGTATCACGATCAACACCTCGCACGTTGAGTACGAGACGGCTAACCGTCACTACGCTCACGTTGACTGCCCAGGTCACGCTGACTATGTAAAGAACATGGTCACGGGTGCTGCTCAGATGGACGGTGCTATCATCGTAGTTGCTGCTACGGATGGTCCTATGCCCCAGACTCGTGAGCACGTGCTTCTGGCTCGTCAGGTAAACGTTCCTCGTCTCGTCATCTTCATGAACAAGTGCGACATGGTTGACGACGAAGAAATGCTCGAACTCGTAGAAATGGATATGCGCGAGCTTCTCTCCAGCTACGAATTTGACGGCGACAACACGCCTGTTATCCGTGGTTCTGCTCTCGGTGGTCTCAATGGTGAGCCTCAGTGGGAAGACAAGATCATGGAGCTCATGGATGCTGTCGACAACTGGATCCCCCTGCCTCCTCGTGACATCGATAAGCCCTTCCTTATGCCTGTCGAAGACGTATTCTCGATCACTGGTCGTGGTACGGTAGCTACGGGTCGTATCGAAACGGGTGTTATCCACACGGGTGACGAAGTTCAGATCATCGGTCTCGGCGCAGAAGGTCTCAAGTCCGTTGTTACGGGTGTTGAAATGTTCCGCAAGATCCTCGACGAAGGTCAGGCTGGTGACAATGTCGGTCTCCTTCTCCGTGGTATCGACAAGAACGAAATCAAGCGTGGTATGGTCATTGCTAAGCCTGGTCAGGTAAAGCCCCACTCTCGCTTCAAGGCTTCTGTCTACGTCCTGAAGAAGGAAGAGGGTGGTCGCCACACTCCTTTCCACAACAAGTATCGTCCTCAGTTCTACATCCGTACGCTCGACGTAACTGGTGAGATCACTCTCCCCGAAGGTGTAGAAATGGTGATGCCTGGTGACAACGTTGAGATCACTGTCGAACTCATCTACCCAGTAGCTTGCAACGTAGGTCTTCGCTTCGCTATCCGTGAAGGTGGTCGTACGGTAGGTTCGGGTCAGATCACCGAAATCCTCGACTAATCATCAGATAGTCCTAAAGTAAGGGACAGACGAGGCGCCTCGTCCCGTCTGTCCCTTCTTCTACGGGTTTAGCTCAGTTGGTAGAGCACTGGTCTCCAAAACCAGGTGTCGGGAGTTCGAGTCTCTCAACCCGTGCCAAATAGAAAACGATAATGAGTTTCATTAAGAAGATAGGAGGCGCGTTCAGCGCCTCGTATGTCGAGCTTACACAGAAGGTGTCCTGGCCGTCAAGTTCAGAGCTCACCAATAGTGCCGTGGTGGTGATGGTTGCTTCCCTCATCATCGCTCTGGTCGTTTTAGGGATGGACAAGACTTTCGAGACCATCCTTGGTTTTGTGTATAGCCGTATCGGAGCCTAAGCTTCGCTGAGACCCTTCCCCATCATGACTGAAGTAGCAGAAAAGAGATTCTATGTGCTCCGAGCCGTCAGCGGTAAGGAGGCCAAGGTGCGTGAGCAGCTGGAGGCTGAGATGAAGAATACTAATCTTGGTCAGTATGTCTCCCAGGTGGTCATCCCCACAGAGAAGATCGTGACCCAGCGTGCTGGTAAGAAGGTGATCAAGGAGCGTCCTTACCTCCCAGGTTATGTGCTCGTGGAGGCCGCATTGCTCGGCGATGTAGCCCACACCCTGCGCAATATGCCTAACGTCATCGGCTTCCTCGGGGCGAATAAGGGTGGAGAACCCGAGCCGCTCAAGAGAAGCGAAGTGGAGCGCATCCTCGGTCGTGCAGACCAGATGGCTGACTCCGAAGGGGTATACGACCTCGAGCTCCTCGTGGGCGACGTGGTACGTATCATCGATGGTGCATTCGCTAACTACGAGGCTACCGTTGAAGAAGTAACCCCCGAGAAGCAGAAGCTTCGCGTGATGGTGAAGATGTTTGGACGTAAGACTCCGCTGGAGCTCAATTATTCGCAAGTGGTCAAGGAGTAGGCTGGTTACGCAGACGCTCCTTCTCACGTTCTAGTGTGTAACACTTAAGATTCAAGACAATGGCTAAGGAAGTTGCTGGACAACTAAAATTGCAAATTAAAGGTGGGGCTGCAAACCCCTCACCTCCCGTGGGACCTGCTCTTGGTGCCAAGGGGATCAATATAATGGAGTTTTGCAAGCAATTCAATGCCAGAACTCAAGACCAGGCTGGTAAGGTCCTCCCCGTAGTGATCACTTACTATGCTGACAAGTCTTTTGATTTCATCGTCAAGACCCCTCCCGTCGCTGTACAGCTCAAGGAAGTCGCAAAGCTCAAGAGTGGCTCTGCACAGCTAACCGTAACAAGGTGGCTGAACTGACGTGGGAACAGGTCCGCGCGATTGCACAGGATAAGATTGTCGACCTGAACTGCTTCACTGTCGAAGCTGCGATGAAGATCGTGGCTGGTACGGCTCGCAGTATGGGTATCACTGTAAAGGGCGAATTTCCCGGTAACTAATCAATAGAAAGATGAGTAAACTTACGAAAAAGCAAAAGATCGCTTTTAGCAAGATCGAGCCCGGGAAGATCTATTCACTCCGCGAAGCTTCTGCGCTGGTAAAGGAAATCACCGATACCAAGTTCGATGCTTCTGTTGATGTGGATGTTCGCCTCGGTGTCGATCCTCGCAAGGCAAATCAGATGGTTCGTGGCGTCGTTACCCTCCCCCACGGTACGGGGAAGCAGGTACGTGTGCTTGCGCTCTGTACTCCTGACAAGGAAGCTGAAGCCCAGGCTGCTGGTGCTGACTATGTCGGCCTCGATGAGTACATTGAGAAGATCCGTGGCGGCTGGACTGATATCGATGTCATCATCACCATGCCTGCTATCATGGGTAAGATCGGGGCTCTGGGTCGTGTACTCGGTCCTCGTGGCCTCATGCCAAACCCTAAGAGCGGTACGGTAACCAACGACATCGCTGCTGCTGTCAAGGAAGTGAAGTCTGGTAAGATCGACTTCAAGGTCGACAAGACGGGGATCGTCCATACCTCTATCGGTAAGGTCTCCTTCTCGGCTGATCAGATCTACGACAACGCTAACGAGCTCATCACGACGCTCCTCCGCCTCAAGCCATCTGCTGCTAAGGGTACGTATGTCAAGAGCATCTACCTCTCTAGCACGATGAGCCCAAGTATCAAGATCGATCCTAAGTCAGTAGAAGAATAATAACAGAGGAAGAAATCATGAGAAAGGAAAATAAAGGCACCGTCGTAGAGCAGCTCAAGGGCTACCTCAACGAGTACCCACACTTCTACCTGACCAACATCGAAGGCCTGGACGCCGAAAAGACCGCCCAGCTCCGTCGTGCTTGTAACAAGGGGGGTATTCGTCTCGTAGTCGCTAAGAACACCCTGCTTCGTCGCGCTCTCTCTGAGTCCGAAACAGACTTCGCTGCGCTCTACTCAGCCCTCAAGGGGAACACCGCTATCATGTTCACCACGGTAGCTAACGCCCCCGCAAAGATCATCAAGGACTTCGCTAAGGACAAGAAGGAAGAGTCCAAGCTTCGCCTCAAGGCTGCTTATGCTGAGACGGGCTTCTATGGCGCTGACCAGCTCTCTGAACTTGTATCTATCAAGAGCAAGGAAGAGCTTATCGCAGACGTCATCGCTCTCCTCCAGTCTCCCATTCGCAACGTCGTCTCTGCTCTTGAAAATAAGGGTGAAGGCGAAGCTACTGAAGCCGCTGCTGAATAAGAGGAGTCCTAACTATCCCACAAACAAAAACAACAACAACGAAATAACTAATCGACATGGCAGATATCAAAGCAATTGCCGAACAGCTTGTAAACCTGACGGTAAAGGAAGTAAGCGAACTTGCAGCTATCCTTAAGGACGAGTACGGAATCGAACCAGCAGCTGCAGCTGTTGTCGTAGCTGGCCCAGCTGAAGGCGCTCAGGAAGAAGAAAAGAGCTCCTTCGACGTGATCCTCAAGAGCGCTGGCGCTGCTAAGCTCCAGGTAGTAAAGGCTGTTAAGGAACACTGCGGCCTCGGGCTCAAGGAAGCTAAGGACATCGTAGACGCTGCTCCCGCTCCTGTTAAGGAAGGCGTAGACAAGGCTACTGCAGAAGCTCTCAAGAAGGCTCTTGAAGAAGCTGGCGCTGAAGTAGAACTTAAGTAAGCCCACCTATAGCACCTCTAATCAGGTGATTATGGTTAAGATCCCCCGACGAGGGGGGTCTTAACCATTTCGTGTCTTAACATTCCCGAACCCCCCTTTCACTCAAAGAATCAATAGATGGCTTCCAATCCAAAATCAGGGAGAATCAACTTTGCTTCGATAAAGAACCCTCTCGTCTTCCCAGACTTCTTAGAGGTGCAGCTGAAGTCCTTCCGCGACTTCTTCCAGCTCGACACCGCTACGGAGAGCCGTAAGTCTGAGGGCCTATATCGAGTCTTCAATGAGAACTTCCCTATCGCTGATACGCGTAATAACTTCGTTCTCGAATTTCTCGATTACTATGTCGATCCTCCTAAGTATACTATCGAGGAATGCCTGAGCCGAGGTCTGACCTATAGCGTCCCCCTCAAGGCGAAGCTGAAGCTGTCTTGTACCGACCCTGACCACGAGGATTTCAGCACGGTTGTGCAGGATGTCTTCCTGGGCTACATCCCCTACATGACGGAGTCGGGTACGTTTGTCATCAATGGGGCTGAGCGCGTCGTCGTCTCGCAGCTCCATCGTTCTCCTGGGGTGTTCTTTGGCACGAGCACGCACACCAACGGCTCGCAGCTCTACTCTGCACGTATCATTCCTTTCAAGGGCTCTTGGATCGAGTTCGCTACGGACATCAACAATGTCATGTATGCCTACATCGACCGTAAGAAGAAGCTCCCTGTGACGACCCTGCTGCGTGCTATTGGCTTTGAGTCGGATAAGCAGATCCTCGATCTCTTCGATCTCTCCGAAGAGGTGAAGGTCACGCGCGCTAACCTTGAGAAGCACATCGGTCGCCGCCTTGCTGGCCGCGTCACCAAGACTTATATCGATGACCTCAGCGATGAGGATACGGGTGAAGTCGTCTCCATGGAGCGTATCACCGTCCTCGTAGAGCGTGAGGCAGAGATCACTGAAGACAACATCGACCTGATCCTCGAGTCGAGCAATAAGACGATCCTCCTCCACAAGGAGAAGACCGAGGATTCTCTTGACTTCACGCTGATCTTCAACACCCTGCAGAAGGACCCCTGTAACTCCGAGCACGATGCCCTCTACTATATCTATCGTCAGCTGCGTAATGCAGATCCTGCCGATGAGGCCAACGCTCGTGAAGTCCTCTCTAACCTATTCTTCTCCGACAAGCGCTATGACCTCGGTGAAGTAGGACGCTATCGTATCAATAAGAAGCTCGGTCTCGACATCGATCCCCGAGGTACGTGTACTGACCAATGAGGATATCGTGGCCATCATCAAGTACCTCATCGGGCTTGTCAACTCTAAGGAGGTCGTCGATGATATCGACCACCTCTCAAACCGTCGTGTACGTACCGTCGGTGAGCAGCTCTACAATCAGTTCGGCGTCGGTCTGGCCCGTATGGCCCGTACCGTCCGTGAGCGTATGAACGTCCGTGACAACGAAGTCTTCGTGCCCACGGATCTGATCAACGCTAAGGCGCTCTCCTCGGTCGTCAACTCATTCTTCGGTACGAATGCGCTGTCGCAGTTCATGGACCAGACGAACCCTCTGGCTGAAATCACGCACAAGCGCCGTCTCTCGGCTCTCGGTCCTGGCGGTCTCTCTCGTGAGCGTGCCGGCTTCGAGGTCCGTGACGTACACTATACCCACTACGGCCGTCTCTGTCCTATTGAGACGCCTGAAGGGCCAAACATCGGTCTGATCTCTTCGCTCTGTGTCTACGCGAAGATCAATGACCTCGGCTTCATCACGACGCCTTATCGTAGCGTCGAGAACGGGAAGGTTGACTTCTCTGATGAGGCTCTGAAGTACTATACCGCTGAGGAAGAAGAAGACCTCATCGTAGCTCAGGGGAATGCTCCTCTGGATGACGAAGGTAACTTCCTCCGCGACGCTATTAAGGCACGTAAGGAGGCTGACTTTCCTGTCGTGACGCCCGCTGAAGTTCAGCTGATGGACGTTGCGCCTACGCAGATCGCCTCTATCGCTGCTTCGCTCATTCCCTTCCTGGAGCACGACGATGCTAACCGTGCGCTCATGGGATCGAACATGATGCGTCAGGCTGTACCTCTCCTCCGTCCCGAAGCTCCTATCGTCGGTACGGGTATCGAGGCTCAGCTGGTACGTGACTCTCGTACGCAGATCGTAGCAGAGCGCGCTGGTGAAGTAGTCTTCGTTGATGCTACCTCTATCAAGATCCGCTACGACCGCACGGATGACGAGCTCTTCGTAAGCTTCGAAGATCCTATCACGACCTACAGCCTGCCTAAGTTCCGCAAGACAAACCAGAGCACCACGATCGACCTTCGTCCTATCTGCTTCAAGGGGCAGCGTGTCGAGGCTGGTGATGTCCTCACCGAAGGGTACTCTACCCAGGCTGGTGAACTTGCTCTCGGTCGTAACGTCCAGGTCGCTTACATGCCTTGGAAGGGTTACAACTATGAGGATGCTATCGTGCTGAACGAACGCCTCGTCCGCGAGGACTTCTTCACCTCTGTCCACGTCGACGAGTATACACTCGAGGTACGTGAGACGAAGCGCGGTCTTGAAGAACTTACCAGCGATATCCCCAACGTCAGCGATGACGCTACGAAGAACCTCGATGAGAATGGTATCATCCGTGTCGGGGCTCGCGTCGAGCCAGGTGATATCCTGATCGGTAAGATCACGCCTAAGGGTGAGTCGGATCCCACGCCAGAAGAAAAGCTCCTCCGTGCTATCTTCGGTGATAAGGCTGGTGACGTGAAGGATGCTTCACTCAAGGCTACGCCCTCACTGCGTGGTGTCATCGTCGATACGAAGCTCTACTCTAAGGCAGCTAAGAAGAATCGCTCCGAGCTGAAGGATGCTGTCGTTGCCCTCGAAGAGAAGGCAGAGCGCAAGCAGGCTGAGCTGCGTGAGCTCTTCATCGACAAGCTCTTCAAGCTGACCTCAGGCAAGACCTGTAAGAACAGCGTGAAGGACTTCCTCGGTGTTGAGAAGATTCGCAAGGGTGCTAAGTTCACCCGCACTGAGCTCGAGGCTCTGAACTACAACGAGATCATCTTCTCGGGGTGGACGGGCAACGAGCACACGGATAAGCTCATCACGGAGGTGATCTCCAACTACCTCAAGAAGTCTAAGGAATACGAGTCGGATCTCCGTCGTAAGAAGCTCGACGAGACCATGGGTGATGAACTGCCCTCCGGTATCATCCAGATGGCCAAGGTCTACATCGCTAAGAAGCGTAAGATCCAGGTCGGTGATAAGATGGCAGGTCGTCACGGTAACAAGGGTATCGTCTCTAAGGTCGTCCGCCAGGAGGATATGCCCTTCCTCGCAGATGGTACGCCTGTCGACCTCTGTCTGAACCCCCTCGGTGTGCCTTCGCGAATGAACCTTGGTCAGATCTTCGAGGCTGTCCTTGCTTGGGCTGGCCGTCGTCTTGACTGTAAGTTCGCTACGCCTATCTTCGACGGTGCTTCGCTCGATGATATGCACGCATGGACGGATAAGGCTGGGCTTCCCCGCAATGGTAAGACCTACCTCTTCGACGGTGGTACGGGTGAGCAGTTCGACCAGCCTGCTACGGTTGGTGTGACCTACTTCCTCAAGCTTGGTCACATGGTCGATGACAAGATGCATGCTCGCTCCATCGGTCCTTACTCGCTCATCACGCAGCAGCCACTCGGTGGTAAGGCTCAGCACGGTGGTCAGCGCTTCGGGGAGATGGAAGTCTGGGCTCTCGAAGCCTTCGGTGCTTCGCACATCCTCCAGGAGATCCTCACCATCAAGTCTGACGACGTCCACGGGCGCTCGAAGGCCTACGAAGCGATCGTCAAGGGTGATCCCATGCCTACGCCTGGTATCCCTGAGTCACTCAACGTACTGCTCAACGAGCTTAAGGGCTTAGGTCTAAGCTTCTCCCTCGAATAAGATCCGCATTATTTCCCTTTCTATTATGGCTTTCAAGAAAGACAATAAGATAAAGAGCAACTTCTCACAGATCCGGATTTCTCTAGCCTCCCCCGAGGAGATCTTAGAGAACTCCAGCGGTGAAGTGCTGAAGCCCGAGACCGTCAACTACCGTACCTACAAGCCCGAGCGTGATGGGCTCTTCTGCGAGCGCATCTTCGGTCCCGTCAAGGACTTCGAGTGCCACTGTGGTAAGTACAAGCGTATCCGCTACCGCGGTATCGTCTGTGATCGATGCGGTGTCGAGGTTACGGAGAAGAAGGTACGCCGTGAGCGCATGGGGCATATCAAGCTTGAGGTGCCCATCGCACACGTCTGGTACTTCCGCTCACTCCCCAACAAGATGGGCTATCTCCTTGGCCTCTCTACCAAGAAGCTCGAGTCTATCATCTACTACGAGCGCTACGTCCTCATCCAGGGTGGTGTGCTCCAGTCTCGCATCAACGATGACCTGACGAAGGAGACCGCCGCTAAGTCGCTCGACAAGGATCCCAATCCCGTCTTCACCGAAGAGCAGTACCTCGACTACCTCGAGTACCTCGATCAGGAATATCCAGGTAATGCCCAGCTCGAAGACTCCGATCCTGATAAGTTCATCTGTAAGACGGGTGCTGAGGCGATCTACGACATGCTCGCTCGCCTCGACCTCGATGCCCTGTCCTATGAGCTGCGCCACCGCGCCAGCACCGACGGCTCACAGCAGCGTAAGAACGAAGCCCTCAAGCGCCTTCAGGTCGTAGAGAGCTTCCGCGCCTCCAAGAATGTCAACCGCCCCGAGTGGATGATCATGAAGGTGCTGCCCGTCATCCCACCCGATCTCCGTCCGCTTGTACCTCTCGATGGGGGACGCTTTGCTACGTCTGACCTCAACGACCTCTATCGTCGTGTGATCATCCGTAACAATCGTCTGAAGCGTATGATCGAGATCAAGGCTCCTGAGGTTATCCTGCGCAACGAAAAGCGCATGCTCCAGGAGGCTGTCGACTCTCTCTTCGACAACTCGCGTAAGTCTAGCGCTGTACGCTCGGACAACAACCGTCCGCTCAAGTCCCTCTCCGATAGCCTCAAGGGTAAGCAGGGTCGCTTCCGTCAGAACCTCCTCGGTAAGCGTGTCGACTACTCAGCCCGTTCGGTCATCGTCGTCGGCCCTGAGCTGAAGATGCACGAGTGCGGTCTGCCTAAGTATATGGCCGCTGAGCTCTACAAGCCCTTCGTCATCCGTAAGCTCATCGAGCGCGGTATCGTCAAGACGGTTAAGAGCGCTAAGAAGATCGTAGACCGCAAGGATCCCGTCGTATGGGATATCCTCGAGCACGTCATGAAGGGCCATCCCGTCCTCCTGAACCGTGCTCCTACACTTCACCGTCTCGGTATCCAGGCCTTCCAGCCTAAGATGATCGAGGGTAAGGCTATCCAGCTCCATCCGCTGTCCTGTACCGCCTTCAACGCGGACTTCGACGGTGACCAGATGGCTGTCCACCTCCCTCTCGGCAACGAAGCTATTCTCGAAGCGCAGATGCTCATGCTCGCTTCGCACAATATTCTCAACCCCGCCAATGGTGCGCCTATCACCGTTCCTTCGCAGGACATGGTGCTCGGTCTGTACTACATCACCAAGCTCCGTCCAGGTGCTAAGGGTGACGGCTACACCTTCTACGGTGTCGAGGAAGCTACCATCGCTTATAACGAAGGTAAGATCGACCTCCACGCTCCTATCAAGGTCTACGTCGACGACGTCAAGGATGGCGAACCCATCCGTCACATGGTCGACACCTCTATGGGGCGTCTGCTCGTCAATGAGTACGTACCTAAGGAAGTGGGCTACGTCAACGAAGTCCTCGGTAAGAAGAGCCTGCGTGACATCATCGGCCGCGTGATCAAGGTCTGCGGTGTGGCTGTCACGGCACAGTTCCTCGACGATATCAAGAACCTCGGGTACTACATGGCCTTCAAGGGCGGTCTCTCCTTCAACCTCGGTGACGTCATCATCCCCGAAGAGAAGGCTAAGCTCATCGCTGAAGGTTATGAAGCTGTTGATGAGATCATGATGAACTATAGCGGCGGGTTCATTACGAACAACGAGCGCTACAATCAGATCATCGACACGTGGACGCACGTCAATAGCCAGCTCACGGGTATCCTGATGAAGCATCTGAGCGAAGACAACCAGGGCTTCAACTCCGTCTTCATGATGATGGACTCTGGTGCTCGTGGTTCGAAGGAGCAGATCCGTCAGCTCTCTGGTATCCGTGGTCTGATGGCTAAGCCTCAGAAGAGCGGTAGCGAGGGTGGACAGATCATTGAGAACCCAATTCTCTCGAACTTCAAGGAGGGTCTCTCCGTGCTCGAGTACTTCATCTCTACCCACGGTGCTCGTAAGGGTCTTGCCGATACGGCTCTGAAGACGGCTGACGCTGGTTACCTCACGCGTCGTCTCGTAGACGTCTCGCAGGATGTCATCGTCACCGAAGAAGACTGTGGTACGCTCCGTGGTCTCGTGGCTACTGAGCTCACGAAGGAAGACAACGACGACGAAGTAGTAGCAACCCTCTATGAGCGCATCCTCGGTCGTGTCTCTGTACACGATGTGATCCATCCTTCTACGGGTGAAGTCATCGTCCGCGCAGGCGAAGAGATCCGCGAAGCTGCTGCTGAGCGCATCCAGGCATCGCCCATCGAGCAGGTCGAGATCCGCTCGGTACTCACCTGTGAGTCTAAGAAGGGGGTCTGCGCTAAGTGCTACGGCCGCAACCTCGCTACGAACATCCTCGTCCAGAAGGGTGAGGTCGTCGGGGTTATCGCTGCTCAGTCTATCGGTGAGCCTGGTACACAGCTGACGCTCCGTACCTTCCACGTCGGGGGGGTAGCTTCGAACGTCGCTACGCGCAATAGTGTCGCTGCTAAGTACGATGGTATCGTCACCTTCGATGACCTGCGTGTCGCCGAAGTGGCTTCCGAAGATGGAGGCAAGCCCGTCAACATCGTCGTCAGCCGTATGACCGAGCTGAAGATCTCCGATAAGAATACGAAGATCGTCCTCCGCTCTGTCAAGGTGCCTTATGGTGCTAAGCTCTTCTTCACTGAAGGTGAAGAGGTCAAGAAGGGTCAGACGCTCTTCGAATTCGACCCCTTCAACGCCCTCATCATCTCCGAAGTCTCGGGTAAGGTCGTATTCGATAACCTCATCGAAGGCTCTACCTACCGCGTCGAGTCTGACGAAGCTTCGGGTCTGAAGGAAATGATCATCACCGAATCGAAGGATCGTAACGTCGTACCAGGTATCCATATCGAGGACGCCAAGGGTAACCTCCTCAAGAGCTACAACCTCCCTGTAGGTGCTCACGTCGTCCAGGAGAACCACTCCGAGATCCACGTCGGGGAAACGCTCGCTAAGATCCCTCGCTCGATGAGCAAGGCTGGTGACATCACCGGTGGTCTGCCTCGTGTCACGGAGCTCTTCGAAGCACGTAACCCATCTAACCCTGCTGTCGTAGCAGAAGTCGATGGTGTCGTCTCCTTCGGTAAGAGCCTCAAGCGTGGTAACCGTGAGGTCATCGTCACCACCAAGCTCGGCGCTGAGCGTAAGTATCTCGTACCTACCTCTAAGCAGATCCTCGTGCAGGAGGGTGACTCGGTCTACGCTGGTATGCCTCTCTCTGATGGTGCTATCACGCCTACCGATATCCTCGAGATCAAGGGCCCCACGGCTGTCCAGGAATACATCGTCAACGAAGTCCAGGACGTCTACCGCCTGCAGGGTGTGAAGATCAACGACAAGCACTTCGAGGTCATCGTCCGCCAGATGATGCGCAAGGTAGAGATCCTCGATCCAGGGGATACGCTCTTCCTCGAGCAGCAGGTCGTCGATAAGCTTGAGGTCATGGATGAGAACGACCGCCTTTGGGGTAAGGTCGTCGTCGTCGACGCTGGCGACTCTGAGACCCTCAGCCCAGGTCAGATCGTCACGCTCCGCAAGCTGCGTGATGAGAACAGCCAGCTGAAGCGCCGCGACCTGCGTACCGTAGAGGTCCGCGAAGCTAAGCCCGCGACGGCTCGCCAGATCCTCCAGGGGATCACCCGCGCCGCTCTGCAGACGAAGAGCTTCATGTCGGCTGCTTCCTTCCAGGAAACGACGAAGGTCCTCAACGATGCAGCTATCAACGGTAAGGTTGATACGCTCGAAGGCCTCAAGGAGAACGTCATCTGTGGTCACCTCATCCCCGCCGGTACGGGTCTGCGTGAGTACAAGCGCCTCGTGGTCATGCCTGTGAGCGAACACGAACAGGCACTCGCTGCCTCCTCTGGTCTCGACCTCGAAGGTGACGTCAGCATCGCTGGCTAATCCCTCCTCCCTATAACATCTGCCCCGCCCGCAAGAGCTATGCTCCTGCGGGCGGGGCTTTTTTGTGCCTATACTGATGGGGAGCTTCTTTTTCTGGGGAAAAGTAGACCCCATTTTTCCCAGTGGCGGTGTATGTGGTTTATTTATAGGGAGATAGAGGGTGGCTCTCGGAGGGGCGATTTGAACCAGTACTGGTCACTCATCCGACCAGTACTGGTCGCAGCGCGAAGCAGTATAGGTATCTATTGTCAACCAGTACTGGTCGGATGAGTGACCAGTACTGGTTCGTTTTGTCTTCCTATATAGGTTGCGCCGTGCGGTCGGGGAGGAGGGCTGTTCTGTTTCCGTGGATGTCGCCATTTGTTGGGAGGATATGGCGGGAGAGGGGACGAGGCTCTTGTGCTTTGTGCCTCTTTGAGTGTGTAGCTACGGACTCTCAGGTGTCCTTCCTGCAGAAGGGTGTGCCTCTCTTATTGATAGAGTATTGTGAGCTTTCATAGTGTGAGGGTTTCGAAGTAATAGTACTTCGTGTGCAAACCACTACTGGTTCGTACCCCAAACCACTAGTTGTTTGTACCTCAAACCACTATTGCTTTATGCACGGAGCAATAGTGGTTCATACCACCGACCACTACTGCTTTGCACTCCCTTTATGTTCAGAGATGTCCATTCAGATACAATGAACAATGCTCCGTCCTTCAGAGGCTGATTCTTTATGAACGTGTGGGAGGGTATTAATTTTCTTGATGTGTCACTCTCTTTATATGCCGATTAAAAGCTATTATAGTAGGCTAATTGCAAGGTGCTTACAGTGTGTGATGGGCGATGTCCTTTGTCCTCTATTAAGCGGGGTGGTGGACTTTAGCGAAGACTAGGAATAATACTATATTTGCAATATACTAATCGCACTATATCTGACGATACATCATGACAACAAGAAGCAAGGGGATCAACCCCAGAGACAATCAAGCAAATCAGCAAAATGCAAACAAAGGGACTGCTGGCACCAATCGACAATATGATCAGGCACAAGGTAATCGTGGCAAGCAACTGAACCCCAATCAAAGGAAAAAGTAATGAACATCAGAGATCGCATAGAGGCCTTGCTGAGTCACCTCAATAGAGGGGTTTATGAGAGAGAACCTGCTATTCAGCTTGCACTACTCACAGCGATAGCTGGTGAGAGTATTTTTATGCTCGGAGCTCCAGGGGTGGCCAAATCCCTGGTCGCTAGACGGCTCAAGTTGGCATTCAAGGATGCTCGTGCCTTCGAGTATCTGATGAGTAGGTTTAGTACGCCAGACGAAATATTTGGTCCAGTATCCATATCCAAGCTCAAGAATGAGGATAAATATGAGCGTATCATTAGTGGATACTTACCTGCTGCAGATGTTGTCTTCCTTGATGAAATATGGAAAGCTGGCCCTTCCATACAGAATGCATTACTGACGGTCCTCAACGAGAAGATATATCGTAATGGCGATCGGGAGGAGCGAGTTCCGATTAAGGGAATCATATCAGCTTCTAACGAGTTGCCAAGCCGGGGTGAGGGACTCGAAGCTCTATGGGATCGCTTCCTCGTGCGTATCCTTGTAGAAGGAATACAGGAGCGAGGTCACTTCGAAGATATGATCTGTATGGTGCAAGAGGCTGGTTCTGTGGGACCTGATCCCTCACTTCAAATCAGTGCTGAGGAATATGCAGAATGCTCAACGCTAATAGATATGGTCTCTGTCGGGGCTGATATCCTACAGATAATCCACACAATACGCTGCTACATTCAGCGGTATAATGAGAAGCAGGAGGATTCCTCGAGAGAACTCTACATCTCAGATCGTAGATGGCGCAAGATCATCCGTTTACTTAGGACCTCAGCTTACCTCAATGGAAGAGACGCTGTAGATCTGATGGATTGCTTCCT
>BNJS01002303.1_pt1 | contig 84504 bp, 143 predicted proteins | sample 8540461 | NCBI WGS metagenome assembly BNJS01 (sample SAMD00202454, study PRJDB9452) | human saliva metagenome | isolation source: human saliva | place: Japan
GTAGTGTTTTGCTGAAAGAAATTCGAATAGAATGGAAAAAGACTTGCCGAAGTATTTTTACTACTACGACAAAGTCCATTTATTTCTTTAGTAGAAAATTCGATAAAGCAGTCCAAAATAATCCAATTAAAATGGAAAGAGCAATACTGACCGTTATCAAAAATTTGAACGACATTTTTCTTTCTTTTTTTCTTTAATAGTTTTGCTTAGGACGTTGTTTTATGAATATTCTTTGTTAATTCTTTTTCTAATAATTTCATTCCAATCCTCCTGTTCGTTCATTTGATTACTATTCAAATAGATTTTTAAACGTTTCTACACTAACTTCATTTCTTAATTGTTTTTGCTCTAAAACAATGTTCTCACGAGTCTTGTTTTGAATTCATCCATTGTCGAATCTTAGCAACTAATACTGGATAATCATTACTATCTACAAGAGATTCTTGAGACATATATTGTGGATAGTGAGCTGTATTTTTAAATCCAGCAATGATCATTTCTCGATTGAAAGCTTCTCTAGAAGCTTCTAGAATTTCCCATAATGATTAATATCTAATAATAAGAAACAAGAATCCCATAATGACGCCATCTTATCTTGTGTCACATTTGGATATAAAGTGACATTTTGGATAATTTTCAATACTCATTAATTTTGAAGACATTTCTGTTAAAGCCACAATATGAAATTCTAATTCTGATAATTCTTTTACTAATATCTCTAACTGTTCAATTTTCATCAGAATTTGTTGCGATTAAAGCTTTTATTCAATTGCTGATTTGTCTTTTCATATTCATAAATATATCCAAAAGGTAGTACAGAATTTTTAAATTCTCCTGGCATTAACACTTTCATCTTTTGATAAGTAGTATGTTCTGGAACTAAAATTTTTCGTTTGGCGATTCGATTTCTTTAATGCTGCAAACATATTTTCCTGGAATTTCATCTCCTAGTTCCTCTTGCCAAACAATCCAATCTTGCCCTTCTTGATTTAAGTTATACACTAATAAAAATGGCAATGATAAACGATTATACACAATGGATTGACAATCGATATTAGCAATTTCAAAGAAATAATGTAGAAAGTCAATTTTATTTGTAAAAAGCTGATTTTTATCATTTAACGTTAAAACAATTCCACCCGTTAAATGATTTTTCCACAATTGCTTCTTTTTCCTGAAACATGGAAATAAGTTGTAAAAAAATAGACTTACCTTCCTGACTAAAAAAATCGTATGTGCATATTTTTCTACCATAGCGATTATAATAATCAATACTACGAACAATTCCCTTTTCATCTAACCATTCTACTGTTCGAACAAAACGATGACGAGTAGGTTCAGCATAAAAATTCTTGCACGTAAATGATGATAATCGTGAATAGACGCTTGAGAGCTATTTCCATCAATTTCCCATAATTCAGGCTTATCAATTTGATTAAAATACTTCGGAATTCCTCCTGGATTTTTCTTCCCTTGGAAATATTGATAAGGAGATAATACTCCCTCCGGTAAATGACCATTATCATCTAATACAAGAGCAACATTATCATATCCTGCTAATTTAAAAAGATTGATGAAGATCCTTAGTAACATCATCATATTTATCAAATAAATAAATCATTTTAGAACCTCCTCAATCAATTGTTTTCCATCTGAGTGCAATTTTATCAGATAAATATTCACTTGCTTTTTCATAAGATACTTCATGGATAGAATCAATGATTCTTTTTCAAAGACTTCCACAATCGCATTTGTTAATGCTTCAATCGTTTGAGGACTGTCTCTAGTGCTGATTTTTGGAATTAACACACCGTTTTTCTCCGTTTTTGGATAAATGTTGGATTGCCATAAGGAACATCAAATCCAATCATCGCTAATCCAGAAGCAACAGCTTCTAATAATGTTAAACCAAAGCCCTCACTTGTCGAAGCAGAAATATATCCTTCATAATTCATATAAACCTCAGATAAATCATGGTGTCCCATTAAACGAATATATTCTTGTGCATTATTTTTCTTCGATTAATTGTTTTAATTTTTCTTCTTCTCCACCTGTTCCATAAATATCTAAACTCAATTCAGGAATTTGTTTTTTTGCATTTACAACAGCAGGAAATTATCCAGTCAATATGCTTTTCTGAAGCTAATCTTGAAGCTGTAATCAGTGAAGCTTTCTTTCTTGGTTGTGTTGGAACATTTAACTTTTCAATAGCCCCAACAGGAATCGTAACTACTTTTTGGACGATAATTTGTATATTTAGAAAATTGTTGTTTCAATGTTTCTGTTTGAGCATCCGTTGAATTGATAAAAAGCATCAATATGATTGCATGACTAAACTCATACTCGTAATAATTATTCCATAAAAATATAATGATCATCCATCTTATCAGCACTATAATGCTCTGCATGAACAACCGTCATTAACTTCGCTTTGCCATGATTTCTTAAAATTGGAGCACCAACTGTTGTTGCTCGATCAATAATTACAACATCTGATTCCGTTAACTGTAACGATTGGATAAAATATTCTACAAATTCTTCATAAGAATAACAAATACGATTAGGGAATTTAAAAATACTATGATCTTTTTCCATCAATAATTTCATCATATGCTGTAGAACCATCCAAATTATAAAAACGACGTTGATAAACTTTTGCCATACCATCTACAGGAGTATAAAATTCACTAAATACTCGTTGACTCGAATAAAAAAATCTTTTCGAATTAAATTTCCATTAATGACAAATTCAGCACGATGCACCAATTCCGTGCTATCTTTTTGCAAAATAAAAACTAACGAAAAAAATCTCCTTCGAAGTAACAACGAATACTATTTCCCGTATTTTTCCATTCTAACTAATTTGTGATTCCATTGTGCTAAAAATATCATCCATTGTCACGGTAGTCGGACCTAAAGGAATATCTGAAAAATATTGATAGAGCCATAACACTTCTGAATCATTAAACCCAATATTTCTTGTAAAATGAATAATATTGTCAGATTGAATCATTTCCATAAAAATAAATTTTTGCTTCTATTTCCTGTTTACGAAATAGTTGTGCACGATAAGCTTGAGCATATTCTACTCCACTACTTGCCCATCCTATTCCTAAATTAACATTATATATCACTTGAACACCTCTTTATTAAAGGAAATGAATAATCAATTCGCCTTTTATCATTTCTTTCAAAAATAACTCATTGCAAGATTTCTTAAAATTAAGACTTTAATTTTTTTCTGAGTTTTTGGAATGTTTCATATACTTCCATATGATATTCAAAAATCGGATTCTTTTGAGCATAACTTCTACTTTGAATAACCGTTTTTAATAATTCTAATGTATCAATTTGTTCCACCCAACACTCATCAATGGCTTTTAAAACAGCAACATTTCTAAATTGATTCCATTCATCCTCATTTTGAATCATCTGACGCTTTTCATCCAATTCGTTTTGAACAATTCCCATTAATCTTTGGCTTAACTGTTTTTCGAAACATTCATTAATCCTTCAAAAATCCGTAAATGAAGAACTCAAATAATCTAAAATAAAATGATCTAATTCATACGCAGTCAATGTTTTTATGTTGACGTAAGAAATCATCAATCACTTCTTTTATTAGAGACATCAAGTCAATTTCTGATTCCCCATCAGCATGTAACAAACGATTCCGTTCTTGGTAAATCATATTCCGTTGCAACTGAACACTTTCATCATATTGAACGACATTACTTCTAGAACCTCTTTGACTATCATCGCACGACTGTTGCACTTGATTGACCACAGAATAAAACTTGCGCTGCTTTAATGGTTGTGGCACAATCGTTTTTCCAATCTACTTCTTCATAGCGACGATAACGTTCTAACCACCTTGGACCGAAATCCATCAATAAATCATCTTCTAATGAAACAAAGAATTGACTATCTCCTGGATCTCCCTGTCTACCCGCACGTCCACTAATTTGTAAGTCTACTCGACGACTACTCATTCGCTCTGTACCAACAACAGCTAAGCCCCCTAATTCAGCTACTCCTGGTCCTAATTTAATATCCGTTCCTCGTCCTGCCATAATCGTTGCAACTGTCACATTCCCCATTTGTCCAGCTTCTTTAATCATCATGGCTTCACGAGCTGCATTATGAGCATTTAAGACATTATGCGGAATTCCTTCCTTCAACAATAATGAGGAATATATTTCCGACATTTGGACATTTCCCGTAATAATTAATAAAGGTCTACCCGTTCGATGAATCGATAAAATATATTCCAATGAAGCTTTTAACTTTTCAGGTAATGTCTGATAAATTTTATCTGGATAATCTACCCGAATCATTGGTCTATTCGTTGGAATTTGAATAACAGCTAAACGATACGTTTCTAAAAATTCCTCTTCAGCAACTTTAGCAGTTCCACTCATCCCAGAAATCTTATCAAATAACTTAAATAAATTTTGATACGTTATAGATGCCATCGCTCTTGTTTCTGCAGTAATCGGAACGCCTTCTTTTGCTTCTAAAAGCTTTGGTGCATCCCTGCACTCAATTTAATTCCTTCTAATGTTCTTCCTGTCTCATTTTTCAACTAATAAGACTTCATTATTACGTACAATATATTTTTATTTTCTTCAAATAAATAATTCGCTCTTAATGCTAATATTAAATCTCTTACTAAATAAAAATGATCTTCATCATATAAATGAGAAACATTGAAAAAAATTGTTCTGCTTTTTATACCAGCTGCCGTTAACCAAACATTTTTCATCTTCATCCATTTTTAATATCTTTGTCTCGTTCCAACATTTGAATAAATTGTTGACAAATTCCATGTAAATTGGATTGAACTTTCGGACTACCAGAAATTACTAAATTCATTTGAGCATTATCCAATAATACCGCATCCACTTCGTCAATAATGGCATAATGAAAAGGACGTAAATATTTTCCATCTAAGGAAGTTGCTAAATTATCAATTAGATAATCAAATCCTAAAGCATTTTGTAGTAGTATAAACAATATCACTTTGATAAATTTCCTTTTTCTGTTCAACGCCTAGTTCCTCATCATTTTGGGAAAGACCAACTGTTATCGTCAGACCTAAAAACTCAAATAAAGGTTTCATTTCCATCATATCACGTTTGGCTAAATAATCATTTGTTGTAATTACAAAGACACCTTTTTCCAGTAAGAGCATTCAAATAAGTAGGCATCGTTGCCGTTAATGTCTTACCTTCCCCAGTTTTCATTTCGGCAATATCCCCTGATGTAACACAATCGCTCCTAATACTTGAACATCATAAGGAAACATCCCTAATACTCTTTTTGCCGCTTCTCGAACTACAGAAAAAGCTTCTGGTAATAAATAATCTAAACTTTCTCCTTTTTGAAAGTCGAGCTTTAAATTCCGATGTTTTTTCTTGCAATTGGCTATCAGATAATCTCTCCATTTGGGTAGAAAAGGCATTTACTTTTTTAGAATTTTATTTAATTTTTCTCAAACGAAATGTATTCATATTGAAAAAAAGATTGTTTCAATGATTTCACCTAACTTTCTGCTTTATAGAAGTTCTTCATAACGAAGACGAAGTTTCCAAAATACATCCTCACTTGATATTACTCTGTTTTTGTCCATATATTCTTACTTTCTTAGGAATGTGTTGTACGATTTGAAGCCACTCACTGACAATTCCTAATCCGCTTAAATAATACGTATCAATGATATCTTGATATTTGTCTGCTGGAAGCCATTCTCCACTAACCTCTGCAATTGAATTTGGAAATTGTAAGGCATAATAAGCTGCTGCTACATTACTAATCGGACCATAGCCAACAAAATTAATGGATTGACCATTCGACTGTGCTTTCGAATAAAGTTTGATCATTTCTTCTTTAAACTCTTCTTCCAAATACAAATGCGCCTCATTAAAGGAACTACTAATCACTTGAACATTTTTAAAAGGTTTTAAATATTCCTTTGAAATATGTACTACTTCACGTGGAATAGGTTCTGAAAAATAATTATTAACAGTTCAGCTTTACTTTCCTGTTGCATTTCTGAAATCGCATATCCAAAATACTCTCTTTTAATTCAAAATCAGCAATCTCTATCGAAGAAAAGTAAAATGTTTGAACCCCATTATTCATTAACGAGATTTGATAAAAAGACATCTCATCCGGACAAATAAAACTAGAAATCACATCACGAAGAATAAGAGAATCAATACATTCTTGGTAACGATTAAAATGATAGCTTAAAATAAACCGAATTCTTTGGACATAACATATTGGATTTTATCCAATATTTTTTTCCTAGTATCAATACAGGTATTGTATTCGTGGTACGATCTACTTGAAATTGTATCTTACTTTTCCAATCATGAATTTCCACTCCAGGAGGTAATAAGCCATTTTGAAAACAACACTATCTGGTGCCTTAACGGTTACATTCGAACCAAAGAGAAAACTATTTCTTGCCTGATAATCCCATAATATCGTCCAATGTCCCATATGCTTATCCCCTTTCAAAAATTCAGTCAGTATTCGTTTATATTGATGAATACACCAATTCACAATTCCAGGTGTATTATCATTATGTCGTCCAACAATGCCCTTACTAATAACTCTTATTGGATGATGTTGAATATGCTCCATTAAGTCATAATAGCCCGTATGATCATAGTCATCCTGTTTCATATAACCAACTGCCATTAATAGGTTTGTTATTTTTTTGCTTCCTTTAAACTATTGAAAAAAAATGTTGATTCAAAGCTAAAGCTGCTTCTTTAGTTGTCTTATTCGTCATTAATTGTACAATGTCTAACATTGTATTAAATTGATTTGGACGAATGGTCTGTCCATTCAGTGCAATGGTTCCAAGATTAAATAATGGCTTCCCAATAAGGATTGCACGAGCATCTAATTTAAAGCCATAATAGCAGGCACCAAATGTCCCCATTGAAAAACCTGCCATTGTTAATTGTTCATGAGTAAATCCTAATTCATCAAGACTTTCTTGAATGACTTGAATAATTTTCTCTTCCATTTCTTTTCGAACATTGATAGAAGCTACCCCCTTCTAAACAAGGATCACTTATTAATAAGAAAGGTGCTCCTAAACTTTCCATCATATAATATGCTTCAAAACCCTTCTCTTGAATGATACCCCGCAAAAATATACATTCAATGGTGGTTTTTAAGTCTCCTGGATGAAAGTAATAAAACATTTCCTGACGTTTAGAATCTACCAATCTTTTTTTCCCCCAGGAAAGAAAACTCCCAATTCTTTTTCTCGATTCTCTAAAATGAAGTGCACCAATTTTTATAGTTCCATTCCCTTTTGCTTGAATCGAACATTGAATATTTGGATTAAAAATCATTTTCTTTAATTTGAATCGGATGTTTTTAAATCATTCATAGAATAGACTTCTCTTCGAGCAAAACGTTTTTTGTTTCTCCATTAGGGATATATTGAGTATGAGTTGAAATTCACAGTTTCCTTCCAATTCATATTCTAACCAAATTTCCCAAGTCTTACCAATCCCTACAAATTGATACTCTCTTCCCCAACTCACTAAAGGGGTCCAATCACTTCAAAAGTTTCCCGAAAAAAACTTGCTTGATGAAATCCAGAATAGTGAACACTTCCCGTAAAAGAAGAACTAACGACTAATTCTTGAACATTTTTCTTATCCCCATAAAGCTTGATAACCAAAAATATCTTCAAGATTTTCTAGTAGTTCATCTAATTCATCTTCCTCAACTTTTTCTAGCTTTCTTCTTAAAGAGGAATTGATATACAGTCTCTAGTAATTCCAATTCCGTTGTCGTATAAAGAAAACGGTACGGAGTGATAAATGAGTCAATCTTTTCAAATTCCGATAAAAAGTGCCAAATTTTTCAACAATAACGACATCAAAAACCATTAGGGAATATCTTCTTCTTCAACTAATGGAGAGAGATTTTCATGAGAAAGGAATGTATAGTCCAAATTATCATTCAATAATAATTTTGGATGAACATCTTTTGCGATATATAATACAGATATTTTTTTGAACCCATCTACTCTTCTAAACTCTCCTTCCATTTCTCAATCATTTTTCTCTCAGTATATTCTTCTAATAATCGAACAGTGTGAATCAATGCTTTATTCCATTCTCTTAATCCTTCTGTATGAGAAGTACCGCCTCTTTTAATTCATCCATTGTTTCTACCACTCTACCATTTTCTCCATGAATCACATAAGGACTTTTTACACGATTAATTTGAGGAATTCCCGCACTTAATGAAAGCAATTTGCACGAAAATATTGAGGGGTTTTCCCCATATCGATAACAACTCTGATTTTTTTGGAGACATTGAATAACTTCCTCTTCACTCGATAAGTTCTGTACTTGAATAGGTAACTTTTCCTTTTTCACGAACGATTGTTTCACCAATTTCAACATCTAAAGAATCTATATCTTTATCAGACTGATGAATTGTTTCTAATAAATGATTTAAACGATGCATTTGTTCCGATGATTTAGTAGTTAAAATGACTTCGATATTTTTTGACGATTGCATCAATTCTATAAATAGCATTACTAATGGTTCTTCTTCATGAATTTCCAATGAATTCATCTCAATCCATAAAAATATCTTTTTGCTTGACGTTGACTTTTTCCAAGAGTTAGCCTTGTATCAAATGGCGGAATTTCTAATATTTTTAGATGTTTTTCCCACATTGTTGTAATAATTCTAATTTTTGTTTTCATTTGTATCTACAATAATCAGTGATGCTTGTTCTATGATATTCGAAATTTCACTTTCCTCAATATTCATACGATCTAAAAAGAATGAGAAAAACTTTCTTTTGATTCGTACTTGTTTCTAATAATAATTCATTATGACGTTCGTGAGAAGGAATAACAATAATATCATCTGATTGACAACTAGCCATTATTTGTTCTAATTCTATTCTTATTAATTCATCTAAGGATGAGAATTGAATTCTTCCATAGAATCGATTCACTTGTTCAGGATGAATGATTACTTCTCCTGTAGAAGCATTCACTTTAAATTGCCACTGACCATTTGCATTCAAATACTCTACTTCTTCTAATTGATGATGAGCATAATACTCTTTAGAAGAAACGAATCCTCTATCATCTATTCTAAGAATACTTTTTAACTCTCCATTCGAATGATAATATTCAATCCATTCGATTCTACCTTCAACATTATATTCCGCACTAGCAAAATAAATTCCCTTCTTCATACGCAGTTAATGCAAATGCAGTATGATGGAAGGATACTGTTTTAGGCCATTCAAAAATCCGTGTAGTGAACAGCTTTCATTTCCGATAATGAAATATTTTTGAAGCTTATCAAAAATAGAAATCGTTGGTAATTCATGTAGTCCATAACGCATGAATAATGTTCTCAAATGAGGAAAAATAATTTAACACTAATAATTGAATTTCTTGCTGTTGTTCTTGAAAGATTTTTAATTGACTGATTGTATCATCAAATGACATTTGATTGCCCCAAAAAAATACCATGGGATAAATTCTTGAGACCATTTTGGGTAGTTTGCATACCACGACAGGATAAAAAAATAACCATTGAATTCTCCTTACTCATTAAATAATGATTGATATTGTTGTCCAATTCTCCACACAAAAATTTGTTCTGAAACTGTTAATGTCATTCCACTTAACATCATCATTGTCCCAGGAATCATCATTAAATCAAACATTTGTGGAAGCCATAAACCAATGACTAATGGTAATCCTGCTACAATCACTGTATAAACAGATCCTACAAATCCTAATTCAAAAAAATAACTTTTTTTAAATATGCTTGTGTAGGCTTCCCAGGGTAAACGTTTGGAATATAATCCCCTGAATTTCTTAACGCCTTCGCCATATCTAATGGATTTACATTAACAAAGCATAATCCAAGTGACAATCCACCTAATAAACAGCAATAAATGAAAAACACCTGATGCAGACTGTAATGAAAATAATTGAGCACTAACTCCCTTTGAAACAAAAGAAAATCGCTACATATTGTAACAATGACAAGAAAGAGGTAACATACATAAATGCCATCCCACCTGAAGAATTTAACTTAATCGGGAATATAAGCTTTTCCCAAAAAAATTCTTGACTTAAAGCAATCCGATGTACGATAATTTCTCTCTGCGCCTTATACATAATAACACTAGAATATAGAATAATAATGGTATATAGGATAATAATCGCTAATAGTATAAGAGACTTGATTACTCCCCCATAAAAAAATGAATCAATTTGTTAAAACTATTCATTAACATACCAATTAACATAAATAAAAAGATCCGCCTACCCCTAATACAGCATTTTTGATAAGACAAAAATACTAAAAAGAAAGCTCCAGCAATTAAAAATAACACAACTGAACTAAATTCCAACCAATTTGTCACTTGATAAACATTTGATAAACCAAACCACGAAAGCGTAATAGAAAGAGCTTGAATGAATGCGATGATAAAAATAAGGAATGCTTGAATTCTATCATTCATCGTTTTTTTGTCAGTTTTCTTGCATCAATAATATTGAAACAGTAACCGCATTCCAAATTAAACTTCCGGACATCATTGGAGTAATACCAATACTAAAAAGATTGCCTGTAATGCCCCCATCCGTTAAATCCCAAATAGAATTCAACGAATCTCTAGAAATTGTAACTTTATCTTGAACATGGGCCATAACTGGAATATGTGATCCTATAATATAAATGGCAATAAATAAAGCTGTCCATAGAAATTTTTTTGACAATGAAAAATTTATTCTGATTAAATGATTCTTTTTTTCAATTGAGTTTCTCCCTCTTATAAACACTAATGATTCTTCCTCAAATGACCAAAAATCATTACTACTTATAAAATAGCACTAAAAACCAGTCTAATAAAGACTGGTTTTTAGTTTCTACATTTAGAATAGATTATTCTTCTGTATTATCTTTATTACGTTTATTTTTTGCTAATAAACCTGCAAGTCCTGCACTTACTGTTCCCATTAGTGTTGTTACAATTGAACTCGATGTTCCCGTATTTGGTAATGCTTGCTTGTTATTAGCTGTATTCAAATCAGTTGATTGACTAGGATTTGAAGGTTGTGCTGTTTCAGAAGCTAGTTGTCGTTCACTTTGTTCTGGTGTTTCAGATGTACTTGTTGATTCACTCGTACTTCTAGATAATGATTCAGACAATGAGAATGATCCTTGGCTTTCTTTAATTACATCACCAGTATTTGAACGGCTAGTAGATTCAGTAGTACTATTCTTAATCGCTTTACTTAAGCTTTCGAAGTTGATACGCTAGTACTTGTTGATTGTGATGCTGAAGTTGATTGACTTTCACTAGTTAATTTACTAATTGAAGTTGAATCTTTAACTTCATTATAAACATATACAACTGTCTTAGAACCTACTGTAACTGTACCCGTTTCAGCATCTGAAGATTGTAATTTTTCCATATAATTGATAGAATTTACCATCTTTATAGATTGTACTTGGTCTATGATCAGTAGTGTCATATGTTATAGCCTTGTTTGCATCTACTAATGTAGGTGCTGTATCTAATACTGTTGGAGCAATTGGATTACCATGAATATCTGCATATTCAACTGCTACAATTCCAATTGGAGCTTCCGGGTTTGTCTACTGTTGTATTTAATAAGTCATAAACATAAGTGACAACAGATGTTCTACCCTTCACTGTAGATTTCTCTGCATCAGAGAATTTCGTTACTTTCTTAAGAACATATGTCTTACCATCTTTTTCAATCGTTTGTGGTTTTATTTCTGCAATTGTTGTGTCATATGCAGTTCCTACATTTTTCAGCAGATTTAACAATTGCCGTTTCTTTTAATCACATTACCATTTTTGATCAACATAGTTGACAATAACGTTACCAAAGTTTTTTTGTTAGGTGCTGGTTCTGGTTTTTCTTCGTAAATATAAGTGACATTTTCTGGTTGAGATGTTGATTGTCCTTTTTCAGAAGCTGAACCTACTTTTTGGTTTTTTTCTGTAAGGATATAAACTTTACCGTCTTTTTTCAATACGTTCAGGTTTATAGTTAGCTGTTGTTGTATCATAAGGAGTTCCTGGTGTAGATCCTTTTTGCACTACAGCTTCTGTAGGTTTTAATTGAACACCATTTGGTGTTTCATAAGATACCGTAACATCTCCTACTTGTGAGTTTGAATGAACAATTGAAGTAGAAGTACTCATTGATGTTGATTCACTTGTTGACGTTGACTCACTTACTGATGTTGACTCAGATACTGATGTACTTGCACTTACTGATGTTGACTCAGATACTGATGTGCTTGTACTTACTGATGTTGATTCAGATGCTGATGTACTTGCGCTTACTGATGTTGATTCAGATGCTGATATGCTTGCACTTACTGATGTTGATTCAGATGCTGATGTACTTGCGCTTACTGATGTTGATTCAGATGCTGATGTACTTGCGCTTACTGATGTTGATTCAGATGCTGATGTACTTGCGCTTACTGATGTTGATTCAGACACTGATGTACTCTTTGATGCTGATTCAGACACTGATGTACTCTTAGACGCTGATTCAGACGCACTGATGTACTCTTTGATGCTGATTCACTTACTGATGTACTCTTTGATGCTGATTCACTTACTGATGTACTCTTTGATGCTGATTCACTTACTGATGTACTCTTAGACGCTGATTCAGACACTGATGTACTCTTAGACGCTGATTCAGACACTGATGTACTCTTAGACGCTGATTCAGACACTGATGTACTCTTTGATGCTGATTCACTTGCTGATGTACTCTTAGATGCTGATTCAGACACTGATGTGCTCTTTGATGCTGATTCACTTACTGATGTACTCTTAGACGCTGATTCAGACACTGATGTACTCTTAGACGCTGATTCAGACACTGATGTACTCTTTGATGCTGATTCACTTACTGATGTACTCTTAGATGCTGATTCAGACACTGATGTACTCTTTGATGCTGATTCACTTACTGATGTACTCTTTGATGCTGATTCAGACACTGATGTACTCTTTGATGCTGATTCACTTACTGATGTACTCTTAGATGCTGATTCAGACACTGATGTACTCTTTGATGCTGATTCACTTACTGATGTACTCTTTGATGCTGATTCAGACACTGATGTACTCTTTGATGCTGATTCAGACACTGATGTACTCTTTGATGCTGATTCACTTACTGATGTACTCTTAGATGCTGATTCAGACACTGATGTACTCTTAGACGCTGATTCAGATGCTGATACTGATTCACTTACCCTTCTTGCCTCTGCATCATCTGTATCTCTTCTTCCACGTCTTGATCTTGTTGATTGAGATGTAGAAGTTGATTGACTTTCTTTAGTTGAAGTTGATTCACTTGAACTTTCAGATTTTTTTACAACACCAGAAGTAGTATTACTATTTTGAAGTGATACAGATTCTGAAATAGAGAGACTTACACTTTTAGAAGCTAGTTCAACAGAATGTGATTGACTTTCACTAATAGATACTGATTGATGTAAGCTTAGACTTTCAGATAAACTCGTACTTTGTGATACACTAGTAGAATTTGATGCTGATTCATTATTTACTGTAGATTCACTTTTAGCTGACACAACTACTTTATCTTGACCAACAACTGTATTTGCTTCTTTTACAACTTTATTTTTCTGGAACTGTGTCAGCATAAGTTACTTGAGTTGCAACACCTGTTCCGACTATAGCTCCTGCAGCAGTTAGTGTCTTTAGTAAACTGATTTTTGTGTCTGGTAATTCATTTTTATTTTCTAAAGATACAACTTCTCCAGAAAAACCTTTAATAAACTTTAATAATCCAAGTTTTTGTTAAAGAGCTTTAATCCATTGCTTCCCTGATTTATACAACTTGAACCGAGTAACACGATTACTCTCGGTAGTAAATTGTTTTTCATTAATTCCCTTCTTCCCTTCTTAAAATCTACATTTCATGAATATAGAATATAAAATAAATTTATTATCATTATACAGAAAAATTTTTCGAAAACAAAGTAAAAAGCATTCAAAACAACGTTTTCAAATAAAAATATGTATACTAGTTAATTTTTCATATTTTTAATAATTTCTTCTAATTTTTTCACAATTACAACACTTATACCTTTAATCGATAAAATGTAATATTTCTTTATACCTTCTATATATATCTGTACTTTCTAACCCCGCTTCTAGTGCTTGTTGTATATGAAGCAACAGTCGATCTCTTAAAAAAATTCTTTTTCTTCTATAACATCTATTCCAGACAAACTTGAAATAGCTATCTTTTTCCAGCGATGCCTCTAATAAATCTGATAATAACTTTTTCAGTAATCGGTTGTGTCAAACTTCCTTTTTCTAATGCGATGTATATAGAAATCTTTTATGAATATAGCTAGCCTTACAGGACTCCATAAATAATTTATAATTTGTAAAATAGTCTCCTATACTTTTTCCAACAGGAAATCGTATATTTTCAAATAGTCTTTGATGGAACAAAATCCCCCAACTAGTTTCAAACTCTATTCCTCTTTTTGAATCAATTCATTTTTGTTAAAAAGTGCTCTTCTTTATCATCAAACACATGAATATAATAGTTATTATCGTCTTCGTTAAATGCTTTATAACTAGCAACTACAATTTCAGAATCATTTTTTTAACGCAGTATGATATAATTCTTCAAGATAATTAGGATCAACAAAATCATCTCCATCTATAAAGGTTATAAATTCTCCATTTGAATTTACTATCCCAGTATTTCTTGCAGCAGAGATTCCTAAATTTTTCTTGCTCATAATAACGAAAACGTTGATCTTTGGTAAATAACTCTTGACAAATATCTTTTTGAATCATCTCTAGAACCATCATTAATTAATAAAACTTCAAAGTACGGATAAGTTTGATTTTTCAACACTTTCTAGACATAATCTTAGATAAGGAGATACATTATAAACAGGAATTACAACACTAATTAGTGTATTAGGATATCTTACAGTTTCACCTATATTTTTTTAAAAAAATTCCAAATATTCGTTTAATAAAAACTTTATTCTCTAAAAATCCATTCTCAATTCTAATAATTTTTAAGTTTATTAAAATAATGAATGCTAGGTAACCCTATTTCCTGAATTTTCTCATACATTTTTTTAAAAATACTTAATTCTTGCTCTGCATGTTCTTGATTAAAGTTACTTGTTGTACTATCTCCATGCATTCTATAAACATAAGTTGGTTCATCAACATATGAAATACTATCCACATTCAGATATAGTCTGAAATAAAAATCTAAATCTTCTCCATATTTTTATCAAGTATCAAATCGCAGATTATTCACTAGTTCTTTTTCTGAATAATTTAGCTACAGCATTATTAAAACATACATTGATACTCATTAGTTTTTGGGAAGATAGTAAGAAAATCATCTCTATTCATTTTTTCAAAATTCAACAAGTATTTTTCTTGTATAGTATAGGCTCTTAAATAAAATACATCTATGTTATTGAATTGTTTATAGGAAGAAACAACTATATCAGAATGATAACAGTAGTTATCAATAATTCTAAATAGTTTTCGTCAGCCCAATCATCCGCATCTATGAATGTAACATAGTCTCCTTCTACATTATCTAATCCTACATTTCTCGTAGAAGAAACACCACCATTTTCTTTTTTAAATATCTAAATCTAGAATCAGATCTCAAAAAAATTCATACAAATCGTTTCAGAATCATCTTTTTGAACCATCATTAACCATAATTACTTCAAAAATTTTTATAAGTCTGATTTTTGATACTATTTAGACATTCTTCTAAGTATTTTTCTGCATTATAAATAGGAATTACAATACTTATTAAAAATCTTTCTCATTCGGTTTAAAAAATTTTTCCATCATCACTTACCAATTCCTTATCATTCATTAAGAAAATCTCTCCTTAGTCCAACATTTTTAAAAATATGCATAACTCTTCTGTGTATTATTTTACTGATTTAAATATATAGTATCTCTTTATACCTTCTATAAATTTCTGTATTTTTCTAATCCTGCTTCTTTAGCTTGCAAGCTACGGGTTTCAAGTCTATCTTTTAACATGACTTTTTCTTGAGAAATATCTATTCCAGCTAAACTTAAAACAGCTATTCTTTCTAATAAAGCTTCTAACACATCTGTTAATAGACTTTCCGTAATAGAATTGATTAAACTACCTTTTCTGATTCGATAAATATACAAATCTTTATGAATATAACTGGTCTTACATGATTCCATGTATAATTTATAATTCGTTCTAGTGTCCTCTATATTTTTCCAACTGGGAACAAAACATTTTTCAAATAACCTTCTATGGAATAGAGTCCCCAACTTGTTTCAAATTCAATCCCTCTTATTTCAAGCTGGGCTATATTATCAATTAATTCTCTATCTTTTATAATGCTCTTCCCTATAATCAAATACATGAATATAGTAATTATAATCCTCTTCATTGAATTCTTTATAACTTCCGACAACAATTTCAGAATTATTTTTTTAATGCAGTGTGATATAATTCTTCAAGATAATTAGACTCAATTAAATCATCTCCATCTATAAATGTCAGAAATTCTCCTTTTGAATTTAGTATTCCTGTATTTCTAGTTGCTGAAAGACCAGTATTCTGTTGCTCTATATACTTAAATCTGTAGTCTCTTTCTGCATATTCTGAGACAGATATCTTTTTGAATTATCTCTAGAACCATCATTGATTAATAATACTTCAAAGTGTGAATAGGTCTGTTTCTCGATACTTTCTAAACATAATTGTAAATATGGAGATACATTATAAATTGGAACAATGATACTGATTAATTCTTTAGGATAAGTAATCTTTTTCAATCTTTTCTAGAAAACTCAACATATTCATTATATAAATCTCTATTATCTAAATAATCTTTTTCGATAATCTAATAGATTTCTCAATGTGTTCACATAATGAATAGTAGGAAGTCCCAATTCTTCTATTCTCTCATACATTTTTTTATAAATGGCTAATTCCTGTTCCATATGCAATTGCCCCAAATTTACTAGAAGATCTCTCATCATGTAATCGGTAGATATACGTAACTTCATCAACATAAGAAATTGAATCCATATTACAATATAAATTAAAGAAAAACTCGTATCTTCTCCATATATTAAAGAATTATCAAACCGAGTTTCATAGACTAACTCTTTTTTTAAATAATTTACAAACTGAAATTTTATAACTATTATTAGCAAGTATTAATTTGGGAAGAATTACTAAAAATTCTTCTCTATTCAATTTATTATAATTTAACAAGTATTTTTCTTGATTTGAATACATTCTAAAATAAAAATTATTTGAGCTATCAAACTTTTTTTGATAGAAGAAACCGCCATATCAGAATTATTTTTCTCTGATATTATTGATTAAGACTTCTAAATGGTTTTCATCTACCCAATCATCGGCATCTATAAATGTAATAAACTCTCCTAAAACATGATCTAATCCAAGATTTCTAGCAGAGGAAGCACCCCCATTTACCTTTGTAAAAGTACTTAAATCTAGTATCAACTTTAACAAAATCCATACAAATTGATTCAGAATGATCCATTGAACCATCATTAACAAGAATGACTTCAAAAATTTTTTTATATGTCTGATTTTTGTATACTATTTAAACATTGCTCTAAATATTTTTCTGCATTATAAACAGGTATCACAATACTTATTAAAGATTTTCTTCACTTATAATTTCCATTTTCTTTCTCCTTACAATTGCCTCTCCCAAAAATAGTCGAACAAATCTTTAAATAATATGATTCTTTTTTTAGTTCCTCTATTTTATTTTTGAAGAATAACTTTTCCTTTTCATAACCATAATATTCAAGCTCACCAACTCTCCTATTCAATATATATTCATACATTTTATAGGGTTTTTGTATATCAATTCCTTCAATATCTTTTTGTTGCCTCTATTCTCTCTTCTATAGCATCTATATAGTCCAAATGACTCAAATTAAAATTTAAAAGTTAACCCTTCACTATTTTTTCTATAAGCATATATCGTATGATTACAAACTGCAATTTGTTCAGAAGCTAGATATAGTTTCCAAGTAGTAAATTGATCTTCTGCATATTTTTCCTAAAGGATAACGAATCTCTTTAAACAAACTACTCTTATATAATTTCCCCCATGCAGTTGAATAACATAAGAAAGGCGCATCAGACATCTCATCCATTTGATTAACCGCAAATTCTTTTTCAACAATTGTAATAGGTAAATTCCCAAATACTTTTCTATCAAACAAATAAAAACTTGGACTGTCAAAGTAACAAAATCCACCTACGACTAAATCAGCTTCTCCTAACAGAGCAGTAGCATGTAATTTTTCAAGTGCTAGATCCATTAAAAAATCATCTGAATCTACAAATGTTATATATTCTCCTTTCGCTCGTTCAATCCCATAATTTCTAGCATCAGATAATCCGCCATTTTCTTTTTTTCGAAATAATAACAACGTTTATCTTTATGAAGATATTCCTACATATTTCCGCAGAAGAATCTGGGGATCCATCATTGATTAATAAAAGCTCAATATTTGTATAAGATTGATTTAAAAATACTCTCAATACACTTTCTTAAATATTTCTCTGTATTATATACAGGAACTATGACACTAATTAAATCATTCATTCTGTTACTCCCACCATTTTTTAAAAGATTATTGTATATTTTTTTAAATCATCTATCATTTGTTCAATATCAGAAATAGGATAAACTGTATCTGTATAATATTCATTTGCAGTATTTTCAAATGATAAAAATTAGTTTTCCTAATTCCTTTACTTTTTCAATAACTTCTTGATTTTTTTCTCCATGATTAATATCTAAGTAAACATCACATTCACGAATTAAACGATTAATATTCCACTCTAAAAGTGCAGGATGCAATCGTACATTTTCATATTTTCGAAGACTATTTAACTTATCTCCCATTAATGTCAATGCCATAATATTAAATGTACATTCTGGTAATCGTTTCACTAAAATTTCAATTTGTTCTAATTCTTGACTGTGCGTCATAATTAAAAATTGATTTGATTTTTTTCGGAATTTCATGGGCAATTATTTCTGACCAATCCATTAATGAATATTTCCACCAAACATCTCTTAATCTGCTAAAAGAAAATAAATTCCAAGGCTTATCTTCAGATAAATAATGAATAATTGCTGGTAAGGGATTTATAGATTTCTCTAAAATAAAGTATTGTTTTCTTTGTTCTGCAAGACGATCATATCCGATTTGAAAATTATAGGTATCGTCTAAAACAATATAACGATTTCCACATAAACGGTTTAATACAGTTTGATCTGCTTCTGGAAGAGTTTCATGCTCTCTATTTGTAATCTCAATACATTGTTTTTGAATGTTTTCTTCTTTCCAGAGTTTATTATTGATTAATAATACTCCAGCATTAAATCGATCTTCCAATCCATATACAATTTTTCGCTGCAGCTACTAAATGATTTCCCAATTCTAATTCAAATAATTCATTAAGAGGTTTAGTTACAATAACATCAGAATCTAAGTATAATACCTTCTCTTCTTCTACAAATTGAGGAATAAAATAACGTGCAAAAGTCATATAATTGATATGACCTCCATCAGGAGCCATTTTCCACTCTTTAGAGATAGCATCCTCAGTTAATTTAATATCTACTAATTCACTATTTCTATTTCTAAGCCTTTTTCGAATTCCAATAAACCATTCTTGTGGAATATCTTGATTCATAATATAAACTTTGCAATCTGTATGGTGATAACAAATGGATTTCAGTGTTGCTTCAATATATCGAATATATCCATAATCACCTGCTAATACAAATGTTGCTTGATTCATTTTCAATATTCCTCATTTCTTTTTATTATTTTTACTTCATTTTTGTAATTACAATACTGTGTCTTAATTTATCTTTCTATCAATTTTAACCATTTTTTTGTGCCACTACTTCATCTAAATAGTTTTTTTGCAATAGTATGGGACTCTTTCGTAACTTCCTGTTGATTCAATTGATAGAACTTCACAACAACTTCTGCCATTAAGGTAATTTTTTTCTTCTCGTGATTGTTGTTCAGTTTGAGGAACTAAATAACCATTTTTACCTTCTGATATAAATGTTGGAGCTCCATAAGGAGCATTTATTCCTACTATTCCTAATCCAAATGATAATGCCTCTAACAAGGTAATTCCTAATGTTTCCCAAAGAGATGTAGATATATATAACGAATGTTTAGGAATTTCCTGGTTTAAATTTTTAAACCCACATAATTTAATATATTCTTGAGCTTGATAATTTTGTATCATTTGATGTAATGCATCATAGTCTTCTCCTTGACCGTATATATTCAATTGGAAGTCAGGGATTAGTTCTCTTACTTTTATCGCAACTTCAACTGCTACATCCATTTGCTTTTGTACTGTTAAACGCCCGCAATCATTGCACGATGTGGATGAGATATCGAATCATGTACTTCTAATTTTTCAAGGCTAGCTGCTGGAATCACTTCAATGTTACAATGAGGGATATTTAAACTAACTAGTTTTTCTTCTATATCCTTTTTCTGTAATTCTGTTGAAACAATCATAAAAATCTAATAACGGAGCATATTTAAATACATTCTGATATTCAAAAACTATCATATCAAAATCAAATTGATGATAGGAATGAATAAAAACTCCTTTTTTTGTTTCTTTAGCGTACTCTAATAATGCTCTAGCAAATGGAACTTTATAAAAATCGATCCATAATAACTGTATCTTTTTGGGATAAAGAAAGAGCTTTTAATAAAACGTTCCATTAACCCAATTTCACCATCTATCCATTCATTTTTAAATTGATACTGTATTTTTACCAAATCTTTGAATTCCAGTATAAACTAATTCACCGGATACATTATAAAAAGAATCTTTGAGACCAAGTATATTGATTTTTCTTGGAATTGTTCTCGACATACTAAATGAGAAGTGTAATAATCTCTTTGATAAAGCTGGTGTTGGTAATAATGTTCTACTTGATAGATCCGATTCTCTTCAAGTAAAAACACAACCTCATGCTCTTTGGTCACTTGAAATACTATTTTTTTCAGTCGATTGTTCAATTATTCTACATTCCTCTAAATTCAATCGTTGAATCATTTCTTCGACAGTAATAGTTGCTATAACACTTTTTCACCTGCTAAATAAAATGGAGCAATCATTATTTTTTCTTGAGGAATCCCCAAATCTCTAAAATATAAAAATCATCTTCTGGAGGAATAACGGAAAAAAATATAATAATCATCAATATTCATTTTCTCAAATACTCGAGCTCGATGACCTTGTGAACTGTCGACTCCATTCGGTTCATAACCCACTAGTAAGTCAAAAATATAAACGCTCATTATCCTTCCTCCCTTGAAATACTCGGAAGTAATCTTTTTGATTTGATGCTTTTACCCATTCTAATTGTTTTTGCATTTCCTGATGATATTGTTCTTGAGAATTCATGACTAGACGTAACTTCTCAATCAATTCTTGCACTTCTGCACTTCCAAAAAGATGTTCTGGATGAATATAGGACTCTCTATGACAAGTTTCTTGAAACGCAAAAAGTAATAAGCCACTTTCTAAAAGCTTCTTCTACTGAATCTAAAATTTCAACATAATGATTAATATCTAAATAAATCGTACATGTATCTAATAATACTTTAAATTGCTGTTGTGATATTCCTGGATATAAACATACATTTTTCTTTTTGCTTTTAAGTCCATTAATCTTCCACCCATAGCAGTAATAGCTGCAATGTGGAATTCTAACATTGGTAAAGCATCGACTAATTCTTCGATTCTTTCAACTTCTTGTGTATGTGTTACAATTAAGGCACGATGTTTGGATACATTCGAACGTAGTCGATATAAAGGACTAAGATGATGGATGTTTTCTAGTCTCGGAATAGTATGATAAACAGAATAATGATAAATATACAATTTATCTACTAGTGATAACCACAATTGAATGTCATTTTGCTCTAAAAGGTGTCTTATCTGTATAACAAGCGATAATCGGTTCTTCTTGTAAATATTCCGCAATCTTTACGTCTCCCACAACTAATGGTTCCTGATTCTTTCTTAACTTTTCTACACAGGTAATCCATAGTTGCTTTTCATTATAGAAATACGTTCTATCCTTATCGAATACGGTATAAATTTGTTTTTCGACATCTTCCACCATTAATAATTGATTATCTGGGCTATAATAATGAATCGAAATCACTTGTTCATTATCATTATATAATGCTTGTTTATAGCGCCAACCACTTTCATGGTAATAATCTTTTTCACAACTTTACCTGTTGTATCCCACCATTCTACCATTTTAGTCATACATAATCCTGCTTCAAAATAATGAATAACTCCTCGTTGAATGTCCTTATCCAACATTAAACCTTGATAATAATCCATACGTATTTCCCAAAAATTCTGGAACTTGAATATTTAATGCAAAAAAACAGGATTTTTTCTGTTGGGACAGTAGCCATTTGATTGCTGAGAATCATTGGTAAAAATATACCTTAGCATTTCCAACTTGTAATTCTGATTTTTGAAATGACTTTAATCTCTACACCACTAGTCATGATATCGTCTATAAATTGGATGTTAGACTGATTGAAATTATCTGTAAGGTATATCATCTTATTCTCCTTTATTCATCCGCATTCACTTACTTTTTATTAAATTCTAGTATAGCATATATCATTTTAAATCGTTACTGTTAACCTTTATAGAAATATCCTATAACTTTTAATAAAGAATAGAAAAAAACTCCTAAAGTCTTCACTAAGACCTTAAGAGTTCTTTTAACTCATTATGCAAATACTACTTGAATTAAAATCATATAAATCATCGTTGGAACAAAAATACTTAATAATGTATTTTGCTTCCACCAATGTAATACTACTACACAAGCAATACTAATGAGTTCTGCAGCCCGCAAATGGTGCTTGTGTCCATGCTACATCTTTAACACAATAAATGACTAATGTCGTCATAATTGCTTTAGGCAATACTTGCGCAATAAATTGTAATCTCGAGGTAATACATCATGATGACGGAACATGACATAAGGAATAATCTCAATCCGAATGTCACAATTGTTGCAACCATCATGCTTAAAAATCATCATTGGTGTCATTTCGATACTTCCTCCTTCAATTTATGTTTCATATTTCTTTCAAAAAAATGATCATTAATAAAATAACTGTACAAGCTAGGCTTGGTAATAAGAAATATTTTTGGACCAACTGCAATTAACCAGAATAATGCACTACTTCCACCGATTAAGAAAGGATAGTAACGATCACTTTGCATGATTTGATTTACAACGATTAATACAAATAATGCCGTCATTGAAAAAAATCAATTCCTTTTGCTGAAAATGGAATAAAGTTACCTGCAACAACTCCTACCATTGTCCCGAATACCCAGTACACATGATTCAAAAAGGCAAGATAGACATGAACAATATCAGAATACGTTCCCTCTTCTTGTTTCATACCAACCATTACAGAAAATGTTTCATCTGATAGGGGCAAAGATTAAATAAAATGCCTTCCACCCTAATCGCTTAAATAATTCAATAAAACTAATGCCATAAAAACATCATCCGAGCATTAATGAGCAACGTCATAATGGCAATCATTCCTAGCCCTAATCCAGCATTCATAAAAGCTGACAATGGCAAATTGCATTGAGCCAGCATACATAAAAATACTAGAAAAATTGCCCACCAACCGGAATAACCATCTTGTACCATTAAAATGGCAAAAGGCAATTCCTAAAAATAAATAACCAAAGAAAATTGGTAATGATAATTTAAATGCTTGTTTCCATTCCTTCATTTCTAAACCCCTTTTTCTTTCATATACAAATGACAGTGTACCTAATCTTCTACAAGCTTGCAACTAATAACTATACAAAAATCAAAAAGGATGATAAGTGTTTTCTATCATCCCTTTTTAACCTCTTTTAATGATTCTGATTGGTTAATAAATAGTATTGTTCCTTAATCCATCGAGCAATAGTAGTTTGTCCTTCGTCATTCTGTTCTAAATATTGAATCCGTCCATTCAGATAATTTTTTTAAATTTTTCTAAATACGGTTTTTGTATCATACCCTTTTGCGACTAACAAAGGAATTCGATCCATTCTAACACGAATATCATCTACATAATTTTTGGCATTGTATAGTTTACGAGCTTCACTATCTTGTAAACGAAAATTATATATCTCCTTGTTAACAAAAAGCAATTCGATTACTTAACAAATACAATTTAAACCAAAATTCCATATTTTTCAGATAATTGAGTCCTTTCATTAAATTGAATTCCTAACAAAAGTGATTTCTTAACAAGTTTTCCACCAATTATTTCAAAACTTTCTGTTATTCTTTCTAGCTGAGGTAATTTTTCGACTAATTCTTTTTGCGTAAAAACTTGATTGGATTCATTTATTTGAAAAGCATGAAGATAGAAAAGATTAGTATCTACATCAAATTTTTATAGGTTGAAACCGAAATATCCGCATTATTTTCTTTTAATGATTGATGGAAGTTCTAAATAATTCTCCTCTACCCAATCATCTGCATCAATAAAAGGTAACATATTCACCTTTTTACTATCTCCAGTCCGTAATTTCGAGCTGAAGACGCGCCACCATGTTCTTTCTGTACATAGCGAAATCTGTCATCACGATTTACATACTGTCTACAAAATAGCTTCTGATGAATCGATTGAACCATCATTAACAAGTATAACCTCAAAATTATGATACTTTTTGTTTTAGAATACTTTCTAAACAATCCCGTAAATATTGTTCGCCGTTATAAATTGGTACAATAATACTAATTAAATCTGGATACAGATATTGCTTTTCATACTCACTAATCTTCTTTTGAATAATTTCCAGTTCATTCTCGTACAACAATTTTAAAAACGACTACCTTCTGGTAAATATAATTTTTCATGCCAAAATAGGTGTTCAAATTTTTAATCTTTCGACTAATACTTTCGTTTCAAAATCTTCATTTTTTTGAACAAATCATCAAATTTATCTAATATTTTTAAATATATCTAATCGACTCTCTGTGAAGCTACTATTCGTTATTGAATTTTTCACGAATTCTATAGGCATAGATAATATCCTGAGTTTTAATCCACTTTCTTGAAAACAAGACTAACTCTGGAAAGACAGCAAGATCTTCAAATGTCCATCCTATAGGAAAAACTGATCCGATAGTATACTTTTGCGAATTAACCTCGAGGAATGCACTAACTCTCAATTCAGCAGAAGTTGTTTTTGAAATTATTTCTTTTTTTGAAATGATTTCAATCTTATTAATTGAGTTGTAGATAGAACTGGGGTTTATCTCCATCTTTAAATGTTTCATAAGAACCCTCTATTAAATCAACATCTTCTTCAATATGAATGATTAATTTTTTTCTAAAAACGTCGGATGGATAAAATCATCACTATCTACAAACGATACAAAGAAGATGATTCACTAACGTGTTGAATTCCTGTATTTCTAGCAGCAGAAAGCCCCTGATTTTGTTGATGTATTAATCTAAAACGATTATCAAATAAATATTCTTCTGCAATACTAGCTGAAGAATCTGTTGAACCATCATTCACCATGATGCACTCAAAATATGGATACGTTTGTTGCTGAATACTATCCAAACACTCTTTTAAGTATCTTTCCACATTGTAAATTGGAACGATAAAAAGTAATTAATTCATGATTCATTTTTCTGTCCTTTTTATGATTATTCTCAAATTAATGATTAGTAAATTCATTTTAAAAATCTTTTATCACAATCTGTAATATTTTTTTATTCATTATAACAGATTTATTCTCCACAATATAGTTTTTGTAATATCAAAGATAAGTGATAATATCTCAATTAAACACAAGAAAAAGTACGCATTTTTCCGACTCGAAAATAAAACGTCTAAAAATATTGTTAAATTAACGTTTAGGAGCTTTTCTCTTTTTGTAAAAGTGTCAAACACCAAATTTCCAATTAATAACTATGAGAAATTACGTAATGAAATAAAGAAGATAAAATCCTTGTTGTTTGCTTAAAATAGTCAAAAAGTTGTTACTCCTCATTAAATAATTGGATGTAACAACTTTTCATTTTATGATAAGTACGAAGTCAATTCTGATTCTGACATGTTTAATTGCTTAGCTCCACTTTCAATTGTATGGATACCGTCTTTTATCAAACCAACAATGATTGTGATAGCACCTTCTGCCCTGCCTTCTACTCTAACCTCTGCTCTACCTTTTTCTATTCCTTCTTCGATTCCTTCCATTCTTGCTAGTTGTTTTTCTTCTGCCACATACTCTAAATGCGCATAGTAGCCATCTAGTTTTTCTTGTGCAATCATCATACATCGTTCCTGTGTAATTGCTATAGCGTATACTGGAATCATTTCTTTTGCGAGACGATAGGTTTGAATGCCATCCATTTTTATACATATTCATATTTTTTTAGAAATCTGTTCACATAAATATAAACACAAACGTTTGATAAAATCAATTTGTCGAACAACACCAAAAAGTACTCGAATAAATCGGAGTACTCTCTTAGTGTCTTTATTGATTAAACCATTATTGGACATACTCAATAATCATACTTAGTTCTAGGAAGAATATTACTCTTCTTCTTTTTTTCTTACCTGGAATAGCAATTCCTAATCCTACAAGAATTGAAGCTACAGCCGCTCCAAAGATAACGAATTCTTCTCCAGTACCAGTATTAGGTAATTCATTCTTACGTTGTTCAACAGTTGTTGATGGTTTCACTGTTGCTTGAGATGTTGCAATACGACGATATACGTGACGTACATTGCCATTTGCATCTGTTTCTGTACGAACAAATTCATATCCTGGAATTTCACTTGGGTTTAGTAAGCCTTCTTCCATTGGTTGAATCACATTTCCATGTTCATCTACCCAAGTTGTAGTAGCTTGAACTTTTTTCATAGATATGTTCTACATCGCCATTTGGAAGTTTCTTAGTTCCTACTAAACGGTATCCTGGAATTACTTTACTTTCTTTCGCGCCTTTTTCTTTTGAGGCTACATTCAGATTGGATTTCCATCTTTATCTTTATGAACCGTTTCAATTGGTCTATAGATATGTCTTACCGTTCCATCTGGATCTGTCACAGTTTCCACATAGACATATTCTGGAATATCTAAGATTGGTGACATTCTGTCGTATTCAAATCCTGGAATTGGATTTCCATCTTTATCTCTGATAATTCCTTTTTCAGATGGTTTGTTCTCTTTAGGCGTATTGTTCCTGTAGATTCATTTTTCTCCACGAGGCGTTAAAAACTTTTTGATAAACGTGAATTGTATTTCCTTTTTCATCTTTCTTCGTTTCTTTGAAAGTATAGCCATGGATATCTTTCTTAGGGTTGAGTTCCATCTTCTTCAGGTACAACTGGTGTATTATTCTTATCAACTGTTATTGGATTTCCAGCTTCATCTACAAATGTTGTAACTGGACGAACTGTTGGTGTGTAAGTTTTTTCAACTTTTGTTCCATTTGCATCTTTTACTTGAACGAGTTACTCCTGAAGCTTTTTCCTACGAAGTCTCGTTCTGGTGTGAATGTAATAACATTATTCGCTAATGTATATGTTCCTTCACCTGGACCTTTCACTTCTGTAGTAGGTTTTCCATCTTTTCCTACTAATGTAGTAGTTGTTGGATCTAATGCTACATTTTCATGACCTTTGTTGAAGTTTACTGTAGAGTTATCTTCATCTTTCTTATCAAACACGATTGTTGATGTTTGAGGTTGTGCTTTTGGTCCTTCAGTTTCAGCATTTTCACCTGTTGGTGTTACTGGTGTAACTGTTGGTGTGTATGTTGCCGTTACTGGTGTTCCGTTCTTATCTACACGTTTAACTGTTACTCCTTTTGCTGTTCCTGTGAATTGTGGTTTCTGGGTGAACGTTACTTTACCGTCTTTATCAACTGTGTATGTTCCTTCTCCTGGTACTACTACTTTTCCTTCTGGATTTGCACCTTCTAATGTTGGGGCTACTTCTTCATCGATTGGCACATTAGGGTTTCCTGGTTTGAATGTTGGTGTTCCCTCTTGTTTAATACCTTGTAGACCTGTTGTTTCTGCAGGTGTTCCTTCTGGTGTTACTGGTGTTACTGTTGGTGTGTATTTAGCCGTTACTGGTGTTCCGTTTTTATCTACAGTTTTTACAGTTACTCCTTTTGCTGTACCTTTGAATTGTGGTTCTGGGTAGATATGTTACTTTACCGTCTTTATCGACTGTATATGTTCCTTCTCCTGGTACTACTACTTTTCCTTCAGGATTTGCACCTTCTAATGTTGGTGCTACCTCTTCATCGATTAGCACATTAGGGTTTCCTGGTTTTGAATGTTGGTGTTCCCTCTTGTGTTGCTCCTTGAATTCCTGTTGTTTCTGCAGGTGTTCCTTCTGGTGTTACTGGTGTTACTGTTGGTGTGTATTTAGCCGTTACTGGTGTTCCGTTTTTATCTACACGTTTTACAGTTACTCCTTTTGCTGTACCTTTGAATTGTGGTTCTGGAGTGAACATTACTTTACCGTCTTTATCAACTGTGTATGTTCCTTCTCCTGGTACTACTACTTTTTCCTTCAGGATTTGCACCTTCTAATGTTGGTGCTACCTCTTCATCGATTGGCACATTAGGGTTTCCTGGTTTTGAATGTTGGTGTTCCCTCTTGTGTTGCTCCTTGAATTCCTGTTGTTTCTGCAGGTGTTCCTTCTGGTGTTACTGGTGTTACTGTTGGTGTGTATGTTGCCGTTACTGGTGTTCCGTTCTTATCTACACGTTTAACTGTTACTCCTTTTGCTGTTCCTGTGAATTGTAGTTCTGGAGTGAACGTTACTTTACCGTCTTTATCAACTGTGTATGTTCCTTCTCCTGGTACTACTACTTTTTCCTTCAGGATTTGCACCTTCTAATGTTGGTACTACTTCTTCATCGATTGGCACATTAGGGTTTCCTGGTTTGAATGCTGGTGTTCCCTCTTGTGTTGCTCCTTGAATTCCTTCTGTTGCTACAGGTGTTCCTGTTGGTACTACTGGAGTAATTCTTGGTGTGTATGTTGTTGTTACAGCTGTTCCGTTTGTATCTTTACCTTGGATTGTTACTGGTTTAACTTCTCCAGAGTATAGTTTGTTTGTTGGCGTAAATACAGCTGTTGGTTTTCCATCTACTACTTTAAGTGTGTAAGTACCAATTACTTCTCCTGCTGGGTTTTTAGCTGGTACTGATTCTGCTGGTTGTCCATCTTCACCTAATAGTTTGTATTCATTGTTATTCATTGGTACTACTTCTTCACCATTTACAGTCGCTTTACCTGCTGTGAATATTTACTTCTTTAGATTGTTCTGCACCTTGGATATCAACTGTTTCTGATGGTGTTGCTGTTGGTGTTGCACCTTTTTACTGTTGGTGTGTACTTAGCTGTTGCTGGTGTTCCATTCGCATCTTTTTGCTTCTACTGTCGCTGGTACTGGTGTTCCTGCGAAATCTTTATTGGTGTGAATGTTACTTTTTCCAGTTGTTGGTTCGATTGTGTATGTTCCAACTTGTTTTCCAGTTTCATCTTTTGCTGGAATTGTTGTTTTCATTAGTTGGGTTTCCTGTTTCTGGATCTACTAATTTCGCTGGTTGGTCTGCATCAATCTTCATTGGAACTTTTGTCATTACCTTGTGTAAATGTTGGTGTTCCTTCTTGTGTTGCACCTTGTACTCCTTCTGTTGTTACAGGTGTTCCTGTTGGTACTACTGGAGTAATTCTTGGTGTGTATGTTGTTGTTACAGCTGTTCCGTTTGTATCTTTACCTTGGATTGTTACTGGTTTAACTTCTCCAGAGTATAGTTTGTTTGTTGGCGTAAATACAGCTGTTGGTTTTCCATCTACTACTTTAAGTGTGTAAGTACCAATTACTTCTCCTGCTGGATTCTTAGCTGGTACTGATTCTGCTGGTTGCCCATCTTCACCTAATAGTTTGTATTCATTGTTATCCATTGGTACTTCTACTTCTTCACCATTTACAGTCGCTTTTACCTGCTGTAAATGTTACTTCTTCAGATTGTTCTGCACCTTGAATATCAACTGTTTCTGATGGTGTTGCTGTTGGTGTTACACCTTTTTACTGTTGGTGTGTACTTAGCTGTTGCTGGTGTTCCATTCGCATCTTTTGCTTCTACTGTCGCTGGTACTGGTGTTCCTGCGAAATCTTTATTTAGTGTGAATGTTACTTTTTCCAGTTGTTGATTCGATTGTGTATGTTCCAACTTGTTTTCCAGTTTCATCTTTTTGCTGGAATTGTTGTTTCATTAGTTGGATTTCCAGTTTCTGGATCTACTAATTTCGCTGGTTGGTCTGCATCAATCTTCATCGGAACTTTTGTCATTACCTTGTGTAAATGTTGGTGTTCCTTCTTGTGTTGCACCTTGTACTCCTTCTGTTGTTACAGGTGTTCCTGTTGGTACTACTGGAGTAATTCTTGGTGTGTATGTTGTTGTTACAGCTGTTCCGTTTTGTATCTTTACCTTGGATTGTTACTGGTTTAACGTCTCCAGAGTATAGTTTGTTTGTTGGCGTAAATACAGCTGTTGGTTTTCCATCTACTACTTTAAGTGTGTAAGTACCAATTACTTCTCCTGCTGGGTTCTTAGCTGGTACTGACTCTGCTGGTTGTCCATCTTCACCCTAATAGTTTGTATTCGTTAGTATCCATTGGTACTTCTACTTCTTCATTATTTACAGTAGCTTTACCTGCTGTGAATGTTACTTCTTTAGATTGTTCTGCACCTTGGATATCAACTGTTTCTGATGGTGTTGCTGTTGGTGTTACACCTTTTACTGTTGGTGTGTACTTAGCTGTTGCTGGTGTTCCATTCGCATCTTTTTGCTTCTACTGTCGCTGGTACTGGTGTTCCTGCGAAATCTTTTATTTGAGTGTGAATGTTACTTTTTCCAGTTGTTGATTCGATTGTGTATGTTCCAACTTGTTTTTCCAGTTTCATCTTTTGCTGGAATTGTTGTTTCATTAGTTGGATTTCCAGTTTCTGGATCTACTAATTTCGCTGGTTGGTCTGCATCAATCTTCATCGGAACTTTGTCATTACCTTGTGTAAATGTTGGTGTTCCTTCTTGTGTTGCACTTGTACTCCTTCTGTTGCTACAGGAGTTCCTGTTGGCGTTACTGGAGTAATTCTTGGTGTGTATGTTGTTGTTACAGCTGTTCCGTTCGTATCTTTACCTTGGATTGTTACTGGTTTAACTTCTCCAGAGTATAGTTTGTTTGTTGGCGTAAATACAGCTGTTGGTTTCCCATCTACTACTTTAAGTGTGTAAGTACCAATTACTTCTCCTGCTGGATTCTTAGCTGGTACTGATTCTGCTGGTTGCCCATCTTCACCCTAATAGTTTGTATTCATTGTTATCCATTGGTACTTCTACTTCTTCACCATTTACAGTCGCTTTACCTGCTGTAAATGTTACTTCTTTAGATTGTTCTGCACCTTGAATATCAACTGTTTCTGATGGTGTTGCTGTTGGTGTCGCACCTTTTACTGTTGGTGTGTACTTAGCTGTTGCTGGTGTTCCATTCGCATCTTTTGCTTCTACTGTCGCTGGTACTGGTGTTCCTGCGAAATCTTTATTTAGTGTGAATGTTACTTTTTCCAGTTGTTGGTTCGATTGTGTATGTTCCAACTTGTTTTCCAGTTTCATCTTTCGCTGGAATTGTTGTTTCATTAGTTGGGTTCCCAGTTTCTGGATCTACTAATTTCGCTGGTTGGTCTGCATCAATCTTCATCGGAACTTTGTCATTACCTTGTGTAAATGTTGGTGTTCCTTCTTGTGTTGCACCTTGTACTCCTTCTGTTGCTACAGGTGTTCCTGTTGGTACTACTGGAGTAATTCTTGGTGTGTATGTTGTTGTTACAGCTGTTCCGTTTGTATCTTTACCTTGGATTAGTTTACTGGTTTAACGTCTCCAGAGTATAGTTTGTTTGTTGGCGTAAATACAGCTGTTGGTTTTCCATCTACTACTTTAAGTGTGTAGTACCAATTACTTCTCCTGCTGGGTTCTTAGCTGGTACTGATTCTGCTGGTTGTCCATCTTCACCTAATAGTTTGTATTCATTGTTATTCATTGGTACTTCTACTTCTTCACCATTTACAGTAGCTTTACCTGCTGTGAATGTTACTTCTTTAGATTGTTCTGCACCTTGAATATCAATTGTTTCTGATGGTGTAGCTGTTGGTGTTACTGGAATAATCGTTGGACTATAAGTAGCTTGTAACGTTTTTAGTCGTTACATTACCATTCTTGTCATGCGTTAATTCTACATCAGCAGAAATCGTTGCTGGTGCTGGAATTCCTTTGAAATCTTTATTTGGTGTAAATGTAACTTCTCCTGTTTCAGGCACAATTGTATACGTACCAATTTTGTTAGTTGTTCCTTGTTCAAATGCATCTACTGTTGTTAATTCTGTAACTGCATTTGTTCTTGGATCCACTAATTTCGCAGGATATTTAGCTGAAGCTGTCACTGGTTCTTTAGCAGATTCTACATTAAATGTTGGTTTACCTTTTTGTGGTAGACCTTGTATGTTTTGACTTTCAGCATTAATTGGAGTTGCTTCTACTGAAGTTGGAACTGTAACTTCTGGAATATATAATCCATCCATTGTATTTAATGAATCATTTACATTTGGAAGAGTTGCAGCATCAGGAGTACCCCAATCTGTTGTTGTTTTATTCGTATCTTGACGACGAATAGAGATACCGTGTGCTTTACCTACAAATCCATCAGCTGGTGTAAATTCTACTTTTTACATCTTTTCTATTATCTGAAATAGTAAATTTATAAGTACCTTCGCCTTCAACTGTATAAGTACCATCACTTGCTAATGTCACTTGTTGACCAGTTTTATTATCAATATATGTTGGTTGAACAGTTGTATCAATTTCTGCATAAGAATGATCTTCTAGATATACATTTCTACCTTGTGCTGTGAACTGAATTTCTTCACGTTGTGTCTCTTTAATATTACCAATAGTTGTTTTCTTTTCACCTTTTGGTGGGTGTGTTATTTTTGCAATAAAGTCTTCTACTTCACCAGAAAATGCAGTTCCTGTTGGATTTTTCAATTTCTGATTCTACAGTTGCAATACGAACTCTTGCTCCTGCCTCTAGTAATGTTTCTGCATCAGTTGAGATTTTTATTTTTTTAAAGTTTAATTTTACAGTTCCATCTTGGGTAACAGTTGCAATTTCAGAAGCTTCATCTGCATCAAATTGACCATTTTTATTAAAGTCAATCCAAGAACGAATGTAAGCTTTCTCAGCACCACCTGTATGTGCTTGAACATTTAATGTATAGTGACCAGCATTAGAAATATTAGCTTTAATAATATTTCCTTCACTTCCTTTAAGGTTTTCAGGAAGCAATTGATTTACACCTTCGTCACCATCTAGATCTTTATCATCACCATACCAATCTTTAGTAGTGCCTGTATCCATATCTGGTCGTGTACTTCCTAAATATGGTTGTTTTACTTCTGCTCCCGTTAAACCATCTGTAGTATTCATCATATGAGATACTTTTCCATAACTTTCAGGAGCATCTCCTTCATCAATTGGAATCACACCCATCATAGCAGTTTGTATCCCTGATGATAAAATATACAATCCAACTTCAGTTGCATCTTTTGTCATCAATACTGGAAGACTATAACCACCAGAAGAAGTTACAGGACCAAACACTCCTGTTCCTAGACCTCCCGTTTCTTGATCAGGATTAGTAAAAGTATTTCGGTGCCAGCTTTCTTCCGTCAGCAAAAGTTAGAAGCCCTTCTCTTAAATGCCATAATAACTGAGCTGCATTATTTTCGACCTCCTGATTGCGGATAATCTTCATGTCTTAAATTATAATTATTGATTGGTTTTATAAAGGTGTAGGTGTAAATGTTCCTCCTACAAACCTTTCTTTTTTCAATTCAAGTACTCGCTCCCACGGGCTACCATTTGTTGTTAAAATGATATTTTCTCCGTGGTTCGCACTCTCGGAATCATTCATAACAACTGCAGGGCGAACGTTTTTACCCTTATAAGTTGCACTAATTTCAAATTGAACCCCTACATTTGACCAATCACTTTCAGAACCAATCGCTGTTTTTATTTCCTGTATTAATTCCATTATTTCGAATTTCAGACCATGTACCATCTTGTTGGTTAGCTGTTATTCTAGTAGGTCCACTTTTGATCACCAAAATGTTGATTTGTAGCATTTGGATTGAAAGTTGCTTTTTCTTCTTCTGAAGCATTAGCTGCTTCCATACGTTTTCTATAGATTTCTGTTGCTTGGAATGGTTTTAACGATTTCACTTTGATATTAATGACGTAACCTGGTATAACTTCTTTACTATAGGTTGAACCTTCTTTTTAAGTAAATCTTTCCACCTTCCTTATCTACATTTTGCCAGTTACCAGTATCTCCAAAAATCTAACCATGTAACTTGCTTTGTGAATGATTCCGCAGCAGCTCTATCAGTATAGCCATCTCTTATCGCAGCTGGTGTGCTTGTTGCATCTTTTACATCTGCTGAGATACCGGTACCAGTAGCTGTATCAGCTCTGAAACCTACTCCTTCTTCCATCTTTTTACCATTACGGCTATCTTGATTTTTTTATTTTTCTTTTACTGTTTCTTCAGCCTTCATTGATTTCAAGATAGTAGTTAATGAGCTAATTTCTTTTTGCTTTTGCATTTACTTCTTGTTGAGTAGCTGTTTTTTGAAGCTTGTAAGTCTTTTGCTTCTTCAATTAATTTTTCAGCTTGTTCAATTTGTGACTTTTGTTTTTCGTTTTGCACGGATACGATTGACTTCTGTTTGTAACGCACTTACTTTTTCTTGTAATTCAGTTGTTTGTACTTTTTGTTCTACTGGAGCTTCTTGAGATTTTTGGAGTTTCTACAACTTCTGTGATATGCGTTGAAACAACTTCTGTTTTTGTATTATTTTTCAACAGTTGTTGATTTGGAATCCTCTTTATCTACTAATGTATTTTTTTGTTCAGTTGTTAGAACAGTTTTATGTTCTGTTACTTCACTTGCTTCTACATGATATCCAAAAGAAACCTGCCCCTACTAATACACTAGCAGCCCCTACTTTAAGCTTCTTAATTGAGTATTTTTCAAACTTCTGCCCCTTCTTTTGCTGGTTCATATAGTTATTATTTTTCCTAACATTTTTTTCACCTCATAATTATTATTTTGCCTAAATATAATATCAAAAATTAACTATTCACAAACAATACCCCTTGGAATAAGATAATTTTTATTGAATCTATTCGTAATCTAACATAGTATTTTTATATTAGCGAGATTCTATTCTATCACTAATTTCACAAAATTACAATGAAAATGACTTTTTCTATATAATTTCATGACTAATATATATTTTTAATACAGAATTTTTGCCTGTTATATTTCTTTTTAATATCTATTATTTACAGAATAAAAAAAGTTGTTATACCTCATTAAATGATAAGATGTAACAACTTTTTAATGTTTTATGATAAGTACTTAGAAAATTCTGATTCAAACATGTTTAATCTCTTTACCCCACTTTCGATTGTAAGGATTCTGTCTTTAATGAATCCGATAATGGTTGTGATAGAACCTTCTGATCTGCCTTCTATTATTGCTTTTAGATCCGGACATTATTTCAAATGATTTTTCATTGTCACTGTACAATTCATGAAATTGCTTCATTCTATAAAGTCCTCTGCGATTAAATTCCTTTAATTCAGGATAGTACTTCTTGATACATTAAGATTGGTTCTTCGTTAACTTTTCTATATGCACAATCTTCTCCATTTTCTACAATCATAACTATCTCTTCAAATTGATAGTTGTTTTTTCTCTATGTTTATATTTTTGAAAAAAAGTATTTTCTTTATCCATAACTTCCTCCTATCAACATCTGATATCTATAATTTATTTCCTGCCCTGTATATTAACCTCTATAAAAGTCTTTAAAATTACAATTTGTATTTACTCCTCTTCAAGTTTAGGGATTCAATTCCCTAAATTTTTTGTTTAACATTATTATTTATTCAGCCCAAAATAATATTGATATTTTTAATACAAAAACGACTTAATCAACTGAGACTATCTCTCGTTCATTAAGTCGTTATCCGATATTTTTTTATTTAAATTAATGATAAATAAGTTGCTACTACATTTTCAACTGTAAATCCATATTCTTTCATAACAGTATTTCCATTACCAGATGCACGAATTTATCAATTGTTACTAATTCACCATCGAGATCCCACATAACGATGCCATCCTAAAGCTTGCTCCCATTTCAATGGCAACACGTTTGCGAACTGAAGTTGGTAATACTGCTTCTTGATATTCTTTTTGATTGTTCTTCAAAACGATTCATCGCTGGCATTGACACAACTGAAACATCATGTCCTGTTTCTCGTAATACTTTTTGAGCTTCTACCGCTAAATTCACTTCAGAACCAGTTGCAATCAGAATTCCTTGTGGAACTTCTCCTTCTTGAGGGCTCACAACATATGCCCCTTTATCGACACCATCAAATGCTAATTCCAATGAATGTTCTAATACTGGAAGATTTTGTCTTGATAAGACTAATAAGGATGGTCTAGTAGTATCTTCTAAAGCTGTTTTCCATGCTGCAGCTACTTCATTTCCATCTGCTGGTCTAAAGACATTTGTATTCGGAGTTGCACGGAATCCTGCTAATTGCTCAATCGGTTCATGAGTTGGACCATCTTCCCCAACAGCAATAGAATCATGCGTGTAAACATAAATAGTTGGTAATTTAGATAATGCAGCTACCCTCATAGCTGGTTTCACATAGTCTGCAAATACAAAGAATGTACCAATATATCCTCTTGTACCACCATGTAATAAAATACCATTTAAAGCAGCACCCATTGAAAATTCACGTACCCCAAACCAAATATTACGTCCAGCATAATTACTAGCTTCAAAATCTGTATCTGCTTTATTCATTGTATTATTTGAAGAAGATAAATCAGCAGAACCGCCCCAGAATGATGGAATATGTTTTCCTAATTCTTGAATCACTTCTTGACTTGTTACACGTGAAGCTTTTTGCAGGACTGTTGAATTCATATTTTTGGTAAGATTTCTTTTCCAATCTACTTCAAGTTTCCCAGAAAAAAAGCTTCTTCGAATTGTTTGGCTAATTCTGGATATTCTTTTCGATAAGCTTCAAACAACTCTTGCCATTCTTGATAATCGTGTTCACCTGTTTGCACTAATAATTTATCAAAACGATGAGCAACTTCTTCTGGCACTTCAAATGGCGCATATTCCCAACCATAATTTTTGCTTCATGATGTTAATACCTTCTTCTCCTAATGGAGCACCATGAACTTTATTTGTCCCTTGGTTTGGAGCACCATATCCAATAATCGTTTTCACTTCAATTAAAGTTGGTTTTTCAGTTTCACCTTGTGCTTCTTCAATTGCTTCTGCAATTTCATCTAAGTCATTACCATCTTCAACACGAATATAATTCCATCCTTGAGCGATGAATCGATCCTTCACGCTTTCATTAAATGATTTTTGTTAATTCGCCATCTAATGTAATATCATTTTGAATCATATAACACAATTAATTTGTTTAGTTTTTAAAGTACCAGCTAGTGAACTTGCTTCATAAGAAATTCCTTCCATTAAGTCCCCATCTCCACACATCACATAGGTATGGTGATTCACAATTGAAATCCTTCACGGTTATAAGTAGCAGCTAAATGCGCTTCAGCCATCGCCATTCCAACACCATTTGCAAATCCCTTGCCCTAAAGGTCCAGTTGTTGCTTCTACCCCATCAGTATGCCTAAATTCAGGATGCCCTGGGTTTTACTATTAAATTGACGGAAATTCTTAACATCTTCAATCGACACTTGATACCCTGAAAGATGTAATAATGAATATAAAAGTGCTGAACCATGTCCTCCTGATAATACAAAGCGATCACGATCGATCCATTTTGATTGTTTTGGATTTACTTTTAAATATTTTGACCATAATACATAAGCCATTGGTGCAGCACCAATTGGCAAACCTGGATGTCCAGAATTTGCGGCTTGAATAGCATCCACACTCATTGTACGAATCGTATCTACTGCTAATTGATCTACTTTATCAAACATATTAACACTCCTATTTAAATAATGATTTTTAAATTTATTACCCAAAAATATTAAAAGATTTATTCTTCGTTACGATGATGTAATCCTTTTTCTCTTTGAATTTGTTTTAATTTTTTTCAGGAGTTACATCGTTTCCTTGTTCATCCATAATCTTTAATCCTTCGATATGATTTCTCATACCACCTCGAAATGCTTCTAGATATTCTTGCCGTAATGCCTGTTGTTCCTCTTGTTCTAATGAAGTTAAACCAACAGTTTTTCTTCTTACGTGCTAATTCGTTAATTCTCTCAATTTTCTTGGGATCTAACATTTCAGCCTTCCTTTCTCAAATTCTTTAATACTCTTTTATCATACCATTATTTAAGCAAAAAGAAAAATAAGCGAATATGCGAACATTTGTTTGATTCAAGCTAAATTTTTATGCTATGATAAGTGCAAACGAGAAAGAAGGTGATTCAATGTCAACTGGAAAAGATTCAAAACAATTAGATGTTTTACGATTTATTTATGAAGAAGTAAAAGAACATGGTTATCCACCAACCGTCCGAGAAATTTGTAATGCTGTTGGACTTTCTTCCACTTCAACAGTACATGGACACCTTGCACGTTTAGAAAAATGGTTTTTATTCAACGAGATCCTAGTAAGCCTAGAGCCATTGAAGTAACACCAATTGGTCTAAAAACAATTGGTGCTACAGCTACTGCTATTCCAATGTTGGGAACCGTTACTGCTGGTGCTCCTATTTTAGCAATCGAAGAGGCAAATGGATTCTTCCCCATTCCACCAGACTTACAACATGATGCAGAAGACTTATTCATGCTGACTATTAAAGGAGACAGTATGATTAACGCAGGAATCTTTGATGGCGACTCTGTTATCGTACGAAAAACAATCCACTGCTTCAAATGGTGAAATCGTTATTGCGATGACTGAAGAAGACACTGCAACTTGTAAGAGATTTTACAGAGAATCGGACCATATTCGTCTAGAACCGAAAACGACCAACTCGATCCAATTATCTTACCAAATGTAACTATCTTAGGAAAAGTAGTCAGCCTCTATCGTAATCGTATTTTTTTAATAGTAATATCGTAAACTCTTTGTTTTCAAAACGAAGAGTTTTTTTATTTTTATAGAAAAAGACCTCTTATAGTAGTTAGCAGGCATGAGACTCGCTTTTTGCAAAGCTGCTGCCGTCCTTTACTACTATATAGAAAGGTCAGTTCCCCAAACGTTCTCCCGTAACCATCCATCAAAAATAGAAAAGACTCTTATAGTAGTAAGCGTAAAAGTTGCCTAATCGGCAGCTTTTACTAGGAACTTTCGAGACCTTAGGCTCGAAAGTTGAGCATGAACTCGCTTTTTGCGTGTAGTGACCCCCAAAAAGTTAGACTTTTTTTGAGACGACTTAAGTCGTCTCTTTTTTTGATTAATAAAACAAAATGTATGAAATAACCCCCTAGGGGTTTGCGCCAAAAATTTTTGGCGCTTTTTCTTATCTTACATCTATATCAGATTTATTAGAATAATATATCTAGTTTAAATTATAGACATTGATTCTGAATGATGTATTCTATATTGTACAGGACTCATCCATCCCAATTTCTCTTTTAATACGATCTTCATTGTAGTATTTAATAAATCGTTCAATTTCAGTTTTTTAATTCTTCATAACTATAAAAATATCCTGCCATAATATATTTCTTGCTTAAGTATACTAAAGAAATTTTCCATTATTGAATTATCTAAACAGGTTCCTTTTTCTGGACATACTTTGAAAAAAATTTTTTTCCATCCTTTAATCTAGAAGCATAGTCTGCTAATTGATAAGCCCATCCTTGATCAGAGTGAAAAGTTCTTCTATACATACAATCCGATGTTATCTTTTATTGTTCTGTCTAATACATCAAGAATATTTTTTTACAGAAGGATGTTTTAGTGATATTAAAGCATAAAATCTCATTGTTAAACATATCCATAAATGGATCTAAATACAATTTATGTAGTGTTCTATTTCCTTTATCATCCACTTCATAATACTTGAATTCTGTTGTATCTGTTGTGATTTTTTTGATGTGGAATAGAAGTATGAAATCTTCTTTTAATTCTATTAGGTGCAATAACTCCAACTGTACCCTTGATAAGAATTAAATTTTTCTACTTTTTACGTGTAAATGATGTTACTTGTAGTTTTAGTTTTTGAATGATACGCTGAACTTTCTTTTTATTAATACAATATCCTTGATTACGAAGTTCTGCATGAATTCTTCTATAACCATAATCTTTATGAACGCTACGAATTTCAAGTATTTTTTTCTTCCATATCTTTATCTGGATTGTCTCTATTAAAAACGTTTTTTTGCCAGTACATAAAAAGTTGATTTAGCCATACCAGCATACTCTAATAAAGATCTTTTAATTTGTATTTTTTTCTCGGAGACTGTCAATGACTCTAGCCGTTCTTTCGTTTTTGCTTCGTCCTCTAAATTCAGTCTCCGCACTGCTTTTTTAAAAAGTCGTTTTTCCATCCTTAGGTGATAATTTTTCTTCTTCTAATTTTTTTGAATGCTTCTTCACTTATATTTCTTTTGTTTTTTTGGTTTTTGATGGACGTTTTTTTGTTGATATTCCACTGTATATTCTCTACCTTCCTGAGGGTTTTCTTAAAAGCTTCAGGGACCATCTTTTTTATATTTTTTTAACCCAAGAACCCGATGACCCTATGATTTAAAAATTCCATATTTTAAGCCCTAATTTACTATAAGAACCATTTCCCTTCAAGTAGGATTCTACCACTAATAGTTTTAATTCAAAAAGGGTATACACGTCCATTCTCCAAAAACTTTTTAATCCTTCATCGCCAAAATTTTTTTGTAGGCTTTTACCCAATAACCAATTTGCCTAGTGGATTTTTAAACCAAATTTTTTTACTTAAAATTTGATAGCCACCTTCTCCCCGAAGATATGCTTCCACAACTTTCTTCTTAAATTCAAAGTCATATTTAGCCATAAAAATACCGACCTCCAAAAGTTAGATTTTTTTGGTCTAACTTTTTGGGGTCGGAACAACGAAACTGCTGCCGTCCTTTACTACTATACAAAGAGTCTAATTCGAATTCTTAAAATGTTTTTTTGTACCTTCAACATATTTGTTGAACCTGTTTCTCAACTTTAAGACCAGCTGTAAAAATTAATAATTCTCCTTTTCAGCAAATCCTTTTTCTAATACGATATCATTTGCAAGCTTAAACATTTCATCAGTTGATGCAGGTCTATCGATTACAAAGGTTGAACACCCCATACTAATGCTAAAAGCACGTTGTTGACGTTCAGTGTATGTGATAGCCATAATATTTGCACTTGGACGATATTTAGAAATCATTTTTGGAGTATGACCAGATTGAGTTGCAGCTACAATTGTTTTAACATCTAAGTTTTTTTAGCTGTATGCGCTACTGAACGAGCAATTGCTTCCGCTACATCTGATGCATCATAAGTTTTTTTAATTTAAATTTATCTTGTCCACGTAATTCACGTTCAGTACGTACACAAATACTTGCCATTGTTTTAACAGCTTCTGCTGGGTAATCCCCTGCTGCTGATTCACCAGATAACATTACTGCATCTGTACCATCGAAGATAGCGTTCGCTACATCCCCTGCTTCCGCACGAGTTGGACGAGGTTACGTTGCATTGAATCTAACATTTGTGTAGCTGTAATTACTGGTTTACCACAAGCATTACATTTCTTAATTAAAGCTTTTTGAACAATTGGAACTTCCTCAGCAGGAATTTCAACACCCATGTCTCCACGAGCAACCATTAAACCATCAGATAAAGCTAAAATTTCGTCAATGTTGTCGATACCTTCTTGGTTTTCAATTTTTGGAATAATTTGAATATGAGTTGCATTCTGTTCTTCTAATAAATCTCTGATTTCTTGAACGTCAGATGCACGACGAACGAAACTTGCTGCGATATAGTCAATATCATTTTCAATACCGAAGATAATATCTGCTCTATCTTTTTCAGTGATTCCTGGTAATTTAGTGCTTACGCCTGGAACGTTAACACCTTTTTGTTTTTTTAACAACACCGCTGTTATTTACAACTGTTACGATTTCACCATTTGCACGGTCGATTTTCAGTAACTGTTAATCCTACTAAACCATCGTCGATTAAGATAGTAGATCCAACGAACATCATCGATTAATTCTGGGTAAGTAATAGAAATTTTTCTTTTTGTTCCCTAAAACTTGTGTCATTGAAATACGTAATACATCACCAGTGAAGAATTCTAAAGCTCCACCTTCCATATCATGTGACGAATTTCTGGTCCTTTTGTATCTAATAAGATAGCAATCATTCTACCAGTTTCTTGACGTACTTTTTGATGTTATTAATACGTGCTAAATGTTCTTCATGGTCACCATGAGAAAAGTTTAAACGTGAAACGTTCATTCCTGCTTCTGCTAATGCTGTTAATTTTTTTCAATTGATTCACTTGCTGGTCCAATTGTACATACAATTTTTGTTTTTCATAAATAACTACTCCTTAATTAAAATGAAATTTCTTTATTTAATTGATATAATTCTAAGTTTGGTACATGTTTTTCCATTTGCTAATGTTTCAACGATATCATTATAAACTACTTGTTCGTCACGAACACCAACGCAAACTCCACCAACACCTTCTTTTTAATAAGTCAATGGCTTTTTGCACCTAAACGACTTGCTAATACACGGTCACGAGCACTTGGAGATCCACCACGTTGAACATGTCCTAATACTGTTACACGAGTATGGAAATCATCATCGTATTCTTTTTAATTTCTTAGCAAAATCTTCACCACTCATTACTCCTTCAGCTAAAAGAATAATCGTGTGTTTTTTTACCATTTAAACGACCACGTTTTAATTCTGTTGCAACTTCAGCAATGTCAAAGTCTTGTTCAGGAATTAAAAATTTGTTCTGCTCCACTTCCGATACCAGTCCATAAAAGCAATATCTCCTGCATTACGTCCCATTACTTCAACAATAAATGTACGAACGTGACTTGTTGCAGTATCTCTTAAACAGTCTACTGAGTCTAATACTGTATTAATAGCAGTATCAAAACCAATTGTATAATCTGTACCTGGAATATCATTATCGATTGTTCCTGGAACTCCAATTGTTGGGAAACCTAATTTTGTTAAAGCTACAGCACCTTGGTAACTTCCATCTCCACCGATAACAACTAAACCTTCGATACCGAATTTTTTTCAATTGTTCAATTCCTTTTTCTTGACCTTCACGGTGTGCAAATTCAGGATAACGAGCAGAATATAAGAAAGTACCTCCACGGCCAATCATATCTCCCTACATCAGAAGCTTCCATTTTACGGATATCTCCTGCAACTAATCCTGCAAATCCATAGTTAATCCCATAGACTTCAAATCCTTCATAAATTCCTTTTACGAACGATGGCACGAACTGCGGCATTCATACCTGGTGCGTCTCCACCACTTGTTAAAACTGCAATACGTTTCAAGCTTTTCACCTCTTAAATTTTATTTTGGAACTCTTATCCAATTCTTTACCTATTCTAACACTTTTCTCTTAAAATGTCTTTTTCTTTTTCATTAATGAAAAGGGTTTTTATTTTATAATTTTTACATTTTCTTCACCAACAATGTCAGAAAGGGCTTTTTAAAGTCTGAGCATCGACTACTATTCCAGAATTGAAATTCATTTTTAGAACCTGATCTTTACTCTCGATGTATAAAAGGACGGTTGTATCTCCCGGATTATTAATAATAACATTTCTAATTTGATCGAACACTTCTTTTAGTTTGTAACTTCTCAGTGATTTTTAATATAACATTTAATGGAAGTTGCCTGTGCTAATCCTTCTACTTCGAATAAACTTAACACTTGTTGAACTTGTACTTGCCATTTTGATTGTAAATTCTTTCTTGTTTTTCCTTTTATTAAGACTAACTGATTTTTCTTCTAATGCTGAAAATACTAATGGATAAACTTCTGAAAATACAACAATTTCCATTTCGCCTGTTTCATCTTGAATGGTTCCAAACGCCATAGGTTCACCTTTTTTTGTACAGAGTCTTGCGAATATTTTTAATAATCCTAAAACTGATACAAATTTGGATTCATAAATACTAGAAATACGATTCGCTTTTTGTTCTTTATATAATATTTCATATGGATCTGTTGGAAATGCGGACACCGGAAATCCTAATACCGCAATTTCACGTTCAATTCTCTCGATAATATTGTCGTCTTCTTCTTCGAAATATTTTTGGATACATTTCTTCATTTAACTCTAGGGCAAGATTACTCCCATGGAATTTTACACTTTCAATAACAGCATCAATCGTAGCTCGTAAGGTAGCACGATTTTTTTCCTAATTCATCAAAAAGCTCCCTGCATCGATTAGAGCTTCCAACACTTCTTTTTACAAAAATTTTTCCCTATTCTAAATGCAAAATCCATAAAATCTATAAATGGACCATGTTGTTTTCTCTGAGTAAAATTTCTTGAATAAAGTCTCTTCTTAATCCTTTAATCGCATTTAATCCAATAAAAATACCGTCAACCGTTGCATCATAATCTTCTAAACTTGTATTAATCGATGGATTTTTTTAATAACAATTCCTCTTTGTTTTTGCTTCGATAAAGTAAGTTTGTAATTTTTGGAGAACGATCTCAACATATCTTAAAATCGCTGTATAAAAAGCACGTGGATAATGTGTCTTAAAATAAGCTAATTGATACGCCAACAAGGAGTAGGCAAATGCATGGGAACAGTTGAACCCATAATTCGCAAAAACGCTCAATATAGTGATACACTTCAGAGGCAGTTGCTACATCAATTCCTTTTTCAATAGCTCCTTCTATAAAATGCGCTTTTTCTGTTTCAATCACTTTACCATCTTTCTTCCCTATAGCCCGGCGTAAAATATCTGCTTGTCCCAATGTAAATCCAGCCATTTGAGATGTTACTTGCATCACTTGTTCTTGGTAAACCATGACTCCATAAGTAGATTGAAGAATTGACTCTAATATTGGATGCGGATATTTCACAACTTCTTGCCCATGCTTACGCTTAATAAAAGTATCAATTTGCTCCATTGGACCTGGTCGATATAATGCATTCACTGCAGCAATATCTTCTAAATTCGTTGGTTTCAATTTCTTTAATACCCTGGCGAATCCCATCTGATTCAAATTGGAATATTCCATTTGTATCAGCTTCTTGGAATAATTCAAGGGTCTTCTCATCATCTAGTGGAATCTCATTTAAACTAATATCTTGTTGATAAATTTTTAGTTAATTCAATTGAATCATGTAAAATGGATAAATTAGTCAATCCTAAAAGTCCATTTTTAATAACCCAATTTGCTCAACATATTTCATCGTATATTGTGTAATTGGTAATTGCTGGTCTTTATCCATTAAAGGAATCACTTCTGTTAATGGTTTATCATATAACACTACTCCAGCAGCATGTGTAGATAAATGTCGTGGTAACCCTTCAATTCGACATGCAGTTTCAAAAATCAATTGATTTTTTTCGGACTTTTCGACACTAATGCTTGTAATTTTTGACTGTTCATATGCACTTTTTAAACTGACACCCTAATTGATTTGGAACTGCCTTAGACCATTCTCCCGCTTGCACGGTTATAAGACCTAATACTCTACAAACATCTCTTAGTGCTTGCTTACTTCCAAAAGTTCCAAAAGTCGCAATCTGTGCAACATAATTATCCCCATATTTTCTTCGTACATACTCTAATATATCTTCTCTTCGATTATCGGGAAAATCTAAGTCAATATCGGGCATCGTATATCGTTCTGGATTTAAGAAACGTTCAAATAACAATTGATACTCAATTGGATCTACCTTCGTAATATTCAACAAATAAGAAACTAATGAACCTGCGGCAGAACCACGTCCAGGACCTGTTTGAATTCCTGCTTCATGAGCATATTTCATAATATCCCATACAATTAAAAAATAATCGTCAAATCCCATTTGATGAATAATGGATAATTCATACTTCAGACGAGCATGATAGTGATCATTCATTAAGTCTTTTTCTTCTAATGATTGCTCACAAATTTCTACTAAATATTCTTGACTCGTTTTTCCATCAGGAGTTTGGAATTTTGGAAGTAATAGCTCATGCTTTGGAGTTCCCATTTCAACGAATCAACAAACTCTGTTAATTGACGAACTAACTTTCCTTCTAATAGAGGTGTCCACTGTTTCATCAAAAGCCTTCTCATCTTGCAAATAATATTGCCCCTCACTTCAGCTTGAGTCGTACTTAGAGTTTCACCATCTCCAATAGCTTTTTAATACTCGATAACTAAAATCATCCTCAGCTTTTTAAATAGAAAGTTTTAACAAAAAGGAAGTAGTTTCATGGAAAAAAATCTTGTCCCCATTCTTCCAATTGTTCTAATGAAATGGATAAAGATTGGTTTGATTCAATTCCTAAATAAATAGTTGAAAAATAACGCTCTTCAGCTTCAAACAACCACCGTTGAAAAAGCCACTTCCCCATTCGAACATTCCAACGCCCACTCACTGTTTTCTTGTGGAAATACGAATTGTAAATGTTTGGAACCTTCTTTCATTTTTGTTCCATGACTCTTGTAACTACTTTAGATTTTTGATATAGAGTAGATAATTCGATTAATATTTGATATCCTATTTCATCTTTTTGCATAGAACAATCATGGATGATAAGACTTCTGCATTTCTCCATTGCTTATACTGAAAAACACATCCAATAATTGGTTCGATAGTTTGACTACGACATAAATTATAAAATTCAATTGCGCCATGTAAGACACCTTCATCTGTTAAGGCTAATTTTTGATATCCTAACGATTTTGCAGTCATTACATATTTATATAAATCAATCGTGCTTTTTCAATAAGCTATAGCCACTTGTAACTTGTAAAATTGTAAATGTCATAATGATTCCTTTCTACCATTTCTTCTCATTCATTATAACGGTAGAATCGATTTTTTTGTACAAATATTGTGGTGTTATTTTTTGATAAAAGGTTTGATCAATCTTCAAGAATTTTTGCTTGTATGAATTCCTATCATTGTCTATAATATATTTTGAAAGAAGGTGTCGAAATGAAATACCTTGTAACTTTTGTTTGGGGATTTATTTTTAAGTCAAGTAACCTATTATTTAGGGTTCTGCATTAACACAATCTCCATATAACTTTACAAATGCTGTAGTCGTTGGAGTGTTAATTTCATGTGGGATTGTGTTTATTCAACATGTCTTCATGAAACCAACAAAAACAGCACCACAATCACATCAATAAAAAGCATCTCAAGAGAGATGCTTTTTATTATAAGAATTCTAACGAACCTACCTAATGAATGAGCAAACCAAAAAGACTACCCATAGTAGCTCAAGTACAAGAAGCCAATTGGCTTTGTAGCAGGAAATTTCCCGAGACCTTAGGCTCGAAATTTAGCAATGAGACAGCTTCGCTGGCTGCCTGCGTCCTAAGCTACAATAGGATAGTCTTATTTAAAAATATTTGTTATTATTGTTCGATCTCACGTTCTTGTGACCATCTCGAAGTGGAAAACTCCTGGTTTGTCCACACGATTATAAGTATGAGCACCAAGTAGTCACGTTGCGCTTGAATTAGGTTAGCAGGTAACACTTCTGAACGATAAGAATCATAGTAAGCTAATGCACTTGAGAATGTTGGAACAGGAATTCCTGCTTGAACAGCTGTCACAACTACTTCACGCACTGCCTCTTGATAAGATTCAGTTACATATAAAAATACTTATCTAATAATAAGTTTTTCAATTCTGGATCACGTTCAAATGCATCTGTAATTTTTTTGTAAGAATTGAGCACGAATAATACATCCAGCACGGAAAAATTTTTCGCAATTTCCCCATAATTTAAGTTCCAATCAAACTCTTCACTCGCCACACGCATTTGAGCAAACCCTTGCGCATAACTCATAATTTTAGAGAAATACAAACCTTTACGAACTGATTCGATTAATGCTTGTTTTTCAGTATTTGATAATTCAGGAACTTTAATTGGAGATAATTCTTTACTTGCTACTTCACGTTCTTCTTTTAATGTAGAAATATAACGTGCAAATACAGATTCTGTAATTAATGGAAGTGGCACACCTAAATCTAATGCACTTTGAGAAGTCCATTTACCTGTTCCTTTATTTCCAGCTGTATCCATAATCACTTCAACCATTGGTTTACCTGTCTCAGGATCTTTTTTTCGTTAAAATATCTGCAGTAATTTCAATTAAGTAACTATCTAATTCACCAGTATTCCAAGATTTGAATACTTCTGCAGTTTCCTCAACTGATAATCCACCTACACGACGTAAAATATCATAACTTTCAGCAATTAATTGCATATCACCATATTCAATACCATTATGAACCATTTTTACATAATGACCTGCTCCATTTGGACCAACATAAGTCACACATGGTGCACCATCATCAGCTTTAGCAGCAATTTCTTCTAAGATTGGTGCTACTAAATCATATGCATCTTTTTGTCCACCAGGCATAATAGCAGGACCTTTTAAGGCTCCTTCTTCACCACCAGAAACTCCTGTACCGATAAAGTTAATGCCTGAGTTAGCTAACATTTCATTACGACGCATTGTATCTTTGAAGAATGTATTTCCCCCATCAATTAAAATATCACCTTTATCTAAATGTGGTAATAAACTTTGAATTGTTTTATCTGTTGCTTCACCAGCTTTAACCATTAATAAAAATTCTTCTTGGTTTTTCTAATGAATTTACAAACTCTTCCACTGTATAAGTTGGAACTAATTTTTTTGTCTGGATGTAATGCAATCACTTCATCTGTTTTTGAAGATGAACGGTTAAAAATTGAAACTGAATAACCACGACTTTCAATATTTAAAGCTAAATTACGACCCATTACTGCCATACCAACGACACCAATTTGTTGTTTTGACATTTTAAAATTCCTCCAATATTTATAAATTTACCTTTGTCATCATACCAAAATTTACAATTTTAGGAAAGCTATTTGCACTCAAAGAAAATTTTCATTATTATTCTACTTGTGTAATTAAACTAATTCATGTAAACTAACTATGATTTGAATTAAAGGAGAGATATCAGTGTCAAGAAAACCAAGAAAAACAAAAAAACGTAATCTTTCAACAATGGAAAAATTACTCGTGTTGTTGTATGGTTTATGTTATTAGCAACATTAGGCGTAATTGTATTCCAATTTGCAATGACTGTTATGAATTATAAATAGTTTTCAACAATAAAAACTCGAATGACTTTGGATTAAAAGTCATTCGAGTTTTTCATGTTCTAATTTTATGAATATCTCTACTGTGCTTATGAGAATGATTTTCTTCATCACCAAAAATGATCGTGCAAATGCTCATGCGTAATCATATGTGTATGAGTACTCCCTGTCATGAGTATGAGTAATCACATGAGTATGAATATGAGAATGAGTTTTTATAATCGTATCCCTCACAATATACACTGTTCCAATAATCATAAAATTAAACTTACAAAATACATCGGTGTCAAAAATTTCACCATTAAAAAAATAAATGATAATATTGCTCTACAAATGGTGCTATCGCATAATAAGCACTTGTTTTTGCAGCTCCTAATCCTCTTTGTGCTCTTATAAAAAGAAGATACTTAATCCATAAGAAATAAATCCTAGCAACATCACTAACACAATATCTTTTAATATCTGGAATAGTCTCATTTAGAAATAAAGCAATTAAAAATGAGCCTCCACCTGAAAAATTCCTTTAAGACATACGATTTGATACGTACTTTTTATCCGAAATATTTCTTGTGCAATTATTTTTCTAGTCCCCAACAACTAGTGGCTAAAATGATAAAGAAAGACCCCAGTGAAAAAGTGGAAACTGCCCTCCTTCAAAGGAAAGCAAAATACTAGAAAAAGTAATAAATCCAATTGCAATCCATAGCCTTTTTAGTAACAGTTTCTTTTAAACATTAATAGTGAAATTAATGTTGTCATTACAATTTCGAAATTACCTAACAATGATGCATTTGAAGCTGTTCCAATACTAATTCCTATCATTAAAAATAGGAGCAGCTATATCTAATAAAATCATTCCTAGAACATAAATCCAATCTTCACGTCCTATTCTTTCCGCTGACTCTTCATTCTTATATTGAAATAAATACATTACTGCTACTCCTAACCCAGCACCTAAATATAAAAATGCTGCCATAAATGTTGGAGATACTTTTTCTAGTAAAATTTTTGAAAATGGCGTATTTATCGCATAAAAAGACTGCTGCTATAATAGCAAAAATTACTGAAAATAGTTTTTTTCTTTCTGTTTCATCTTTTACTTTCCTTTCAAAATAAAAAGCTTAAAAAAATCATGTCTTTGAAACATCATTTTTAAGCCTTTCAGACATTTTGTTAAAAATTCAGCTTTTAAAGCTTCTACTTTGTCTAATTGTTCCCATGGTAAATCTACATCTTTTACGTCCAAAATGTCCGTAAGCAGCAGTTTGTTGGTAAATTGGTCTACGTAATTGTAATGTTTCAATAATTCCTTTTGGAGTTAACTTGAATACTTTACGAATCGCAGCAATTAAGTTTTTCTTCTGAAACATGATTTGTTCCAAAAGTATCTACAGAAATCGATACTGGTTGAGCTACTCCAATTGCATACGCTAATTGAATTTCACATTTATCTGCTAAACCTGCAGCTACTACGTTTTTTTAGCAATATAACGTGCAGCATAACTTGCAGAACAGTCAACTTTTGTTGCATCTTTCCCTGAGAATGCTCCTCCACCATGACGAGCATATCCACCGTACGTATCTACGATAATTTTTACGACCTGTTAATCCAGAATCTCCAACTGGTCCACCAATTACGAATTTTTCCTGTTGGATTAATGAAATAACGAGTTTCATCATCTAACAATTCACTTGGTACAACTGGTTTTAACTACAAATTCTAAAAACATCACGATGAATTTGTTCTTGAGAAATTTCTTCATCATGTTGTGTACTTACAACAATTGTATCAATACGTTTTTACTTTATGGTCAGTAGTGTATTCAACAGTTACTTGAACTTTACCGTCTGGTCCTAAATAATCTAATTGTTTTTTCTTTACGAACTTTTTGCTAATTGATAAGCTAATTGATGACTTAGATAAATTGGCATTGGTAAGTAAGTATCTGTTTCATTAGTTGCAAAACCAAACATTAATCCTTGGTCTCCAGCTCCAAATTCTTCTTGCTGTCCACGAGTTTCTAAAGCATCATTAACCCCCATTGCGATATCTGGTGATTGCTTATCTAAAGAAACCATTACGGCAACGCTATCCGCATCATAGCCATACTTACGATCAGCATAACCAATGTTGCGAATGGTATCTCTAGCAATTTGTTGATAATCGACTGTAGCGGTTGTTGTAATTTCACCAACTAATACGACTAAACCTGTATTAACGACTGTTTCGCAGGCAACACGAGCGGTTGGATCTTGTGCTAAAAATAGCATCTAATACTCCATCACTAATTTGGTCTGCAATTTTATCGGGATGTCCTTCTGTAACAGACTCCGATGTAAATAAAATTTTTTCCATTGTTTTTCCCCCATTCAATTCCGGTTACAAGGCATCTACACATTGTGCATCCTCTCGGGAATATCATATTTTTTAAGACTCAACTATTATAGCATTATTTTTCAAAAATTCATAGCATAATTTGCCTATTTTATTCATTTATTTTGTGAAAAATGTTATGTAATCGTTTAAATTCTGCTTGACAAGCTGAATTAATTTACCTATCATGAAAATAAAAAGTAAATTCGAGGTAATTTATATGTCCGTAAATTCATTGGCACATCCAGAAATACCTTATATGAAGCAATTGACAAATCCATTATGGAGTTTCATTTTAGCTCCTATCAGTTTTTTTCATTTTTTTAGGATTTTTTTCTAGCCATTAAAACAAATGCAATTCCAATTTCTGACGTACTCGTATTATATTTTTTTCTTGTTTATCATTCATTTACAAGAAATGATGTATTCCAAATTTTATAAAGTTCCAAAACGTGGACAATCCGTTGTACTACTACTAACAAACTTCTTGTTACTGTTACCAATCGTTTATTTTTATTCAAAGTTTTGGAATCAGAATTGGAATTATTGCCGCACTACTCGTTGGTGTCAATCATAGTTGGATTTTTCCATTTACAATCGAATCATCCAGCCTATGCGTATCATGTACTTTTTGAATAGTTTGGCAAAAATTCACTGTTGGAAAATTTTTTTAATGTATTATATGATTACACATCAAATTCCTAACAGCATTTTCCAAGTATTTTTATGCTTTGCCATTTTTGGAATTAGTATCATTCAATTTAAGCAAAAAGCTTCTGAGCGCTCTAATTCTGAGAAGATAGAATATCCTGTCTGGAGCCTATTTTTTTATCATTTGTATTTAACTTATGTTGGTTCATTGCTTATCCAGTTAGTTTTTTTATATTGTAGGATCTCACTTTTTCAGTATTTGCTTTTAATTTTTTAATTGGTATTAGTGCTATTATTCCGATTTTTGTACCACCTTCTTTTAAAGAAATCGGCTAAACCTAGTCGTATTGGTACATTTTTTCTATTGGTACGCTACATTATTAACAATTTTAATTGGAATTTTTATCAATTGTAGAAAAAAATCCCTTCGTCGTAAAAAGATGAAGGGATTTTTTTAGCTAAAAACCTTCTTGATTCCTCAAGAAGGTTAATCTTTCTATTAACGACGACGTTCTTGGATACGCGCTGCTTTACCACGTAAGTTACGTAAGTAATATAATTTAGCACGACGAACTTTACCGTAACGAACTACTTCGATTTGTGCTACACGTGGAGTGTGTAATGGGAATGTACGTTCCACACCAACACCGTTAGAAACTTTACGTACTGTGTAAGTTTCGCTGATACCAGCACCACGACGTTTAATAACAACACCTTCGAAGATTTGGATACGCTCACGAGTTCCTTCAACTACCTTAGCGTGAACACGTACAGTGTCCCCAGGACGGAATGCAGGAATATCAGAACGTAATTGTTCTTGTGTTAAGCTATCGATTAATTTGCTCATGTTTTTTCTCCTTCCAACAAACATTCATGATTTGGCCGAATGTCCAACCAGCGGAATATCGTTTTATATGGATAGTCTCCTATCCACTTTTTGAGAGTTTATCATATAAATGAATACTTGTAAAGTATTTTTACTTTACTTTTTAAAATTTTTCTTTTTGGGTATTTTAAAGTCATTCCATATAAGGAAAGTACATGAGAATCCTCTATAAAACAAAATTAGTTTTCAACTTTTAATGAACTATTTGTACTACATCATTATTCGATTATTTCTCATTCATACTCTCTTCTTGAATAATTTCTTGTAATAATTTTTCTTCTTCTTTATCTAATGAATAATTCTCTAATAAATCAGGGTCTTCTTTGATAGGTTCTTCTTAAAGATTCTTTTTTTCTGCCATGTAGCAATTTTGGCATGATTTCCACTAAATAATACTTCCGGAACTTCCATTCCTTCATATGCTCTTGGACGAGTATATTGAGGATGCTCTAATAATCCCATCGAATGAGAATCCCCAATAGCTGATTCGTAATTGCCTAGTACATCAGGAATTAAACGAACCGTGGCATCAATCATGACCATTGCTCCCAATTCTCCACCCGTTAAAACAAAATCCCCAATAGAATATTCATCGGTAACGAGCGTTCGAATACGTTCATCATATCCTTCATAATGTCCACAAATAAAAACAAGATGTTCTTCTTTGGATAATTCTTCTGCATCGGATTGACTAAATTTTTCCTGCTGGATCTAGTAAAATCACTCTCTTTTTAGTTTCGGAGTTTTCTTCTCTAAATCTTTTAACGCACGGTCAATCGGTTCTACTTTTTAATAATAAACCGGCTCCTCCACCAAAGACATAATCATCTACTCGATTGTGCTTATGAAAATGCAAAAGTCTCTAAAAATCAATCGTATCAAATGTAATTTTTTCTTTTTCAATGGCTCTTTTCATCATCGATTGTTCCATTGGCGCAAACATTTCAGGGAATAATGTTAAAACATCAATTCTCATTTTAGTCAAACAACCCTTCTAATACATGGATATACGCTTGTTTATTTTTCTTTATCAATTTTATAAACAACTGGTTCGATAAATGGAATTAATAAATCTTTTCTTTCCCTTTTTGTTTTACGACCCAAACATCATTGGAACCTGGAGATAATATTTCAGATACTTTTCCTAAATGTTCTCCTTCATCCGTAATGATTTCTAATCCAACGACTTCATGATAATATAATTCATCATCTTCCAATTCTTCCAGAGCATCGCTTGACACTTTTTAACAAACAATCTCTATAACCTTCCACATCTTCAATTCGAGGATGATCTTCAAAAGTTAATAAATCAAAATTTTTTTATGACGTCGATGACTTTTTAATCGTTAGAATTTTTCAAATTCTCCATCTCTAAATAAAAGCTAATTCTACTCCTTTTTGATAACGCTCTTCTGCAAAGTCCGTTGTAGAAATCACACGAACTTCCCCTTTTTAACCCTTGTGTATTTACAATTTTTCCTACTTTAAAAATATTGTGACATTTTTCTACTTTCCTCCTCACAATTCATTACTCTTATCATACGTGAGAATCGAACAAAATTGCAAACAAAATCCATTTTTAATGGAACATATAAAAAGTTCAACAACTACAAAAGAAATTGTTGAACTTTTTTTCTAATCTTGTTTTCAATGCTTAAACGAACACGTTTTTGGTTTTTAGTGCTAACACTATAAACAATTGTACGAATTGCACGAGCAACACGTCCTTGTTTTCCAATTACACGTCCAATATCTTCAGAATTCACACGTAATGTGTATTCTAAATATTCATCTGATTCTGCAACTTCAATGGTTACATCATCTGGAAAATCAACCAATGGTTGAACGATTGCTAAAATTAATTCACGAATATCAGGCATTCTTTTCACCTCTTTACCGAATTATCTCGATGCGAATAATTACTTAGAAAACTTTGATTCGTGGAATTTCTTCATGATACCTTGTTGTGATAATAAGTTACGAACAGTATCTGAAGGTTGAGCTCCGTTAGCTAACCATTTTAATGCTAATTCTTCGTTGATTGAAACTTGTGCTGGGTTTGCAACTGGGTTGTAAGTACCAACTGTTTCAATGAAACGTCCGTCACGTGGAGAACGTGAATCTGCAACTACTACACGGTAGAAAGGATTTTTCTTAGATCCCATACGTTTTAAACGAATTTTAACTGCCATTTTTTTACACCTCCATGTTTTCATCTCACAGTTAGTAATATTATCAGAAAAGAAATCAGTTGTAAAAGTATTTTTTTCTTTACACCCCTATTTTTATTCAATTTCCATTTTTCCATCTCAAAACCCTTATTTTATGAAGAAATTAGCGTTTTTCTTGAATTATTTGATATAATATGGATGATATTATACTTAAAAAAAGAAAAGAGTTGAAAAGTATGCCAAATTCAAATAACTTTCAAGAATTTTTCCAAAGAGTTCTTGAATTTTTGGAATCAACCCTTGCAAAAAATTTACGTTTTATCTTTAATGTGAGTTTCTCCGTTATCAAAAATCTATTATTTATCTTTTTATGTGGATGTATTTTATTAGGAATTTTTTGGTATGGGTATTGGTTTAGGATATTTTTGCAAGTTTAACTGCCAATGAAAAACCTTTATCACAAGAAGAAATGGCAGATGCGATTACGAATCTGAATTTAGTTTCAAGTTTCTATTATCAAGATGGCGAAAAAAATTTCTGATGTAACAAGCGATGAAGTTCGATTAGTGACTACATTAGATAAAATTTCTCCATATGTAAAAGATGGAATCGTTGCGACAGAAGATAGTTATTTCTATCAGCATAATGGAATTGTTCCAAAAGCACTAGTCCGTGCACTGCTTCAAGAAGCTGTCTCTTCTAATTCAGGAGTTTCTGGTGGTTCAACTTTAACGCAACAATTAATTAAACAACAAATTTTTGACAAGTGAAGTAACCTTTAAACGAAAAGCCAATGAAATTTTATATGCTCTTCGTTTAGAAAAATATTTTTTTCTAAAGATCAAATTTTAGAGGCTTACTTAAATGTTTCTCCATTTGGACGAAATCATAATGGATTAAATATTTCAGGTATTGAAGAAGCTGCGCAAGGTGTCTTTGGAGTATCAGCAAAGATTTAACTTTACCTCAGGCAGCTTATTTTAGTCGGAATGCCTCAAAATCCATTACGTATACTCCTTATACGAACTACGCTACTCTAAAAGAAGATGTTTCTGCAGGTCTTTCTCGTATGAAAACGGTGTTGTTTAGTATGTATCGTGAAAAAGAAAATTACTAAGCAACAATATGACGAAAACATTAGCGTATGATATTACTCAAGACTTTTTAGAACCAGAAGAAATTTCAACTCAACGTCAATCGTATTTATATCAAGCTGTTAATCGTGAAGCTACAAAAATTTTAATGAAAAAAATGGCAGAGAAAAGATCGATTAACCTATGAACAATTAAAAGAAAGATACAGAATTATTCAATCGATATTATGATCGTGCGAATGCAGAATTAGCAACTGGTGGGTACAAAATCACTTCTACTATTGATCAAGGCATCTATGAAGCGATGCAAGAATCCACAGCTATTAACGGAAGTAAAATAGGTCCGACTTACCAAACACCTTATATTGATCAAAATACTGGTGAAGCAAAAAAAACAAACGGATATGGCACAAAATGGTGCTGTTTTAATTGAAAATAATAGTGGACGTATATTAGGCTTTGTCGCTGGACGAGATTTCCAAGTCAACCAAGTGGATCATGCTTTTACAACACATCGATCACCTGGTTCTACGATTAAACCAATTCTCGTTTATGCACCTGCAATGGAAAATAATATTATTTATCCAGCAAGTATTATTCCAGATACAAAAATTAGTATTTTTACAACAAAAATGGAACTTATTGGGAACCTACAAACTACGGGAACCGAATTTCCAATAATTTCTTAACCGCTCGTCATTCATTGAAAAATTCATTAAATAATCCAACCATTAAAATTTTTCCAAACAATGCTTTCTAAAGGCATTAATGCTGGAGAATATTTGAAAAAAATGGGTATTCAAGGAATTGGTGAAGAAGAATATCAAAAATATCGCATTATCTATTGGTGGAACAAAAACTGGACCGACGGTAATGGAACAAACTAGTGCCTTTTTCTACTCTAGCAAATGGTGGTGTGCATCACGAAGCTTATTTAATTGAAAAATTGAAGATATCCGTGGAAAAGTCGTTTTATCAACATGAAGATGTCTCTACTGAAGTCTTCTCTCCTGCAACGGCTTATCTAACAACCGATATTTTTACGTCAAGTTGCAGCAACAACTGATTTTTATAATATTAAAGGAAATTTAAAATTCACTTCAGATATTGCTGGAAAAAAACTGGTACATCTGAATTTGAAATTGATAACTGGTTTGTTGGCTATACTCCAGAAGTAACACTAGGATCATGGATTGGATACGATAACTTCTATAGTGCTCGTTACTCGATTACTGAAGCAGATGGTTATGGACATCCAACTATGAGAAGTTTAAGAAACTGGACTAGTTTAATGAATGCTGTTTACAGTGCAAAACCAAGCTTATTTAACCAAAGTGCAAAAATTTGTTTCAGCCTTCAACCGTTTATCAAGATTCCGTTGTTTCTACAACTGGAACAAAATCTGGAACAGCTTCTTATAATGGACAAACTTATTCGATTAGTGGTGATACTACAACTGATTTATTTAAAAAGGCTTCGGTCCAATCGCTCCAACTTATCATTTTGCTGTAGGTGCTACAAATGCAGAATTAGAAAAATATTGGAACGGATTGAGTGATAAAGAAAAAGAAGAAGAAAAGAAAAAGCTGAAAAAGAGAAAGAAAAAGAATCTAGTGAAGATAAAGATAAGAAAAAAATCTTCATCTGAAAAAAACCTACTTCTTCAACAGCACAAACTACAAAATCTAGAAACTAAAAAGAAGACTTCGAGTGAACTCTCGAAGTCTTCTTTGTATATGATTTCGTTGATTGTCTATACTCAATTTTATAAGGTAATGTAATTTCAGTTTCAACTACTTCTTCTTTATTCATAATTTTCGTTAGCAATCTCATCGCAACTGCTCCAATATCATAAAGAGGTGGTGCAATTGTAGATAATGTAGGACGAGTCATTTTTGTTAATTTTTGAATTATTACTTGAAATTACTTCAAAAATCTTTTGGAACTTTTACGCCTAAATCATATAAACCATTAATTAAGCCAACTGCTGCTTCATCATCTGTTACAACTGCTGCAGTAATACCAGCTTGTACTAATTTTTTCAGCTAATACTTCCTCACATTGATATGTCATTGGAATTTCGTATACAAATTTATCATTAAATTCAATATTTGCTACTGATAAAAGCAGACTTATAACCTTCTAATCTTAAATCAGAAGCCACTGTATTTTTTTAGAGAAGCAGTAACAAATGCAATGTTTTTTATGTCCATTTTTCAATTAGTTGTTGAATGGCTTCTTGTGTAGCTACTTTATAATCAATATTTACAGAAGCTACTACATGATCTGGATCAATTGTTCCTGCTAATACAATTGGTGTTTTTGAACGTACAATTTCTGCACGTAACTCAGATGTTAAATTATTCCCCATGTAAATAATTCCATCTACTTGTTTAGATAATAATGTATTTAATACTTGAATTTCTTTATGATTATTTTTGATCCGAATTTGCTAAAAATAATATTATATTTATACATCGTAGCAATATCATCAATCCCTCTTGCTAAACTTGAAAAATATAAGTTTGTTACATCAGGAATAATAACCCCTACTGTTGTAGTTTTTTACTTGCCAATCCACGTGCAACTGCATTTGGACGATAATCTAATTCATCAATAACATCTAGAACTTTTTTTCTTGTTGCTGGTTTTACATTTTGGGTTCCCATTGACAACTCTGGAAACTGTTGCCATAGAAACATTTGCTTCACGAGCAACATCATAAATTGTAATTGTCTGCTTTTTCCATAACTATTCTCCTTTAATTATTTAAAAATTATGTATTTGTACACTAATCTAAGTAAAGGTTATCATTTTTTTCACGAACTTTTGCAAGCGTTTCATATAACTATTTTTCATATTTTTTTGAAACTCTTTTACATTTTTTTCTAATTATTTGTGCTAAAAATATGCTTATAACTATAAAACATGGAGGCTTCATTATGAGTAATAAACAAACTTATTCTAACTTTATTTCGACTTTTAAAAACATTGAATTGCGACATTGCATTCATTCAAGATCCGACAACGATTAGCCTACTAACTCACTATACAACTGATCCACATGAACGTATTTTTAGCGTTAATTGTATCTGCTAATCATTCTCCACTACTCTTTGTCCCTGCTCTTGAAAAGAATATGGCTCAAACTGCTGAACCAACTTATACAGTTATCAGCTATCAAGATCATGAAAATCCATGGGAAATCTTAACTGCTGCCATTCAAGAACAATTTAATTTCCTACTAAATGGGCTGTAGAGAAGAATTTCATTACATTACACACAGTTGAAAACTTAAAGAAAGAAATTCCTAGTATTCAATGGACAGATAATTTAACTCCAGTTATCAATGATTTACGATTAAGAAAAAGATACTGATGCTATTCAAAAATTAAAAGATTCCGGAACATATGCTGATAAAGCGGTAGAAATTGGAATTCAAAGCTTAAGAGAAGGCATTACAGAATTAGAAGTAGTTGCTACCATCGAATATGAAATGAAGAAAATTAGGCATTACTTCAATGAGTTTTGATACAATGGTATTATTTGGAGACCATGCTGCTGACCCACATGGAGTTCCAGGAGATAGAACATTAGAAAAAAACGAATGGGTACTCTTTGATTTAGGAACCATGCACAATGGATATGCCAGCGATATGACTCGTACAATTTTCTATGGAGAAGAATCTGCTAAAAATCCACGTCATCAAGAAATTTTTACAATTGTAAAAACAGCTCATGATTTAGCCATTCAAGCTGTTAAACCAGGAATGAAAGCCAGTGAAATTGATGCTATTGCAAGAAATTATATTGCAGAAAAAGGCTATGGAGAATACTTCATCCATCGTTTAGGACACGGTATTGGACAAAGCTGTCATGAATTCCCATCTATCATGGAAGGTAATGATATGATTCTAGAAGAAGGCATGTGCTTCTCAGTTGAACCAGGTGTCTATATTGCAAAAGACTATGGAGTTCGTGTTGAAGACTGTTTAGTTGTCACAAAAAGATGGTTGTGAATTATTTACCCACTTCCCACAAGAAGTTACAAAAAAATTAGGATAAAAGAAAACCGAGGAAGCATAAATTTCCTCGGTTTATTGTTTAATTTAAATATAGAAACGTAGCTCGAACACTGAGACTCGTTTTCACGAGGGCTGCTTGACGTCCTTAGCTACTTCAGGTAAGTCTATTTTTCGGACCTCATGATATCCCTTCCAAGTAAAAAGACTTACTGCCGTAGCTTTGAGTACCAGAAGCTACTCAGCTTCTAGTACAGGAAACTTTGAGACCTAGGCTCAAAGTTTAGCAATGAGACTCGCTTTTTAGCGAGGCTGCTTGCGTCCTTAGCTACTTCAGGTAAGTCTAGTTTTTCGGACTCTTTATAATATCCCTTCCAAGTAAAAAGACTTACCGCTGTAGCTTGAGTACTAGAAGCTACTCAGCTTCTAGTACTGGAAACTTTGAGACCTAGGCTCAAAGTTTAGCAATGAGACTCGCTTTTTAGCGAGGCTGCTTGCGTCCTTTAGCTACTTCAGGTAAGTCTAGTTTTACTATTTTACCTCTTCTTTAAGTTCCGCAACAACTTCTTCTGCTTTTTCTTTTTTAGCCGCAAAAGTATCTTGAACTTTACTTACCGTTTGAGAAACTTCTTCTTTCAAATTAATAGCAGATCTTGTAACAGTATCTTTTTAATTGAGAAGCTGAATCTTTTAAATTCACACGAATATCCTCTGTAGCATTTAACGCTACCTCTGACAATTCAACACCCTTTTTCAATTGAAATATCTACATAATCAGATAATTGTTCCTTCAATTCATCTGCTTTTCACCCGCTAAATCTTCACGTAATTCTTTACCAGATTTTGGTGCAAATAATAATGCTGTTGCAGCTGCTGCACACTACCAATAAATGCTCCTAAAAATAAATCCACCTGTTTTTACCCATTTTTCTTCACTCCGTTCGTTATTTTTTTCTTTCTTGATAAAATCGCTTTTTCCAACAGATAAAACCCTAAAGTTCGAGCCGGTTTTAATACTTGATACTTTAGTCGCAAGGGAACGAGTTGAATGATTTACATCAGAAACTGTTAATCCTAAATCTCCAATAGCTGTAAATAATGGATCCGTTCGTTTTTACTTTTTCCATTAATATCATCTACTAAAAGCATTTGTTTTATTCAATAATCCCTCTACTTCAATAGACAAATTATCGACATCCCTTGTAATAATCTCAATAGAGTTGTTCACATGGTTTAATGTTTGATCAAATTTGCTTAAAATCAGATTCAATCTTAACACTAAGAAGACCACTAACCCTAAAATGAACAGGCTGCAATTAAAGCTGCAACTTCTATTCCAGACATTTTGAACATCCCTCCTCAATTTCCGATATTATCAATCATAATACCACTAACTTAAACAAAACGCCACTAAAAATGATAAAGTATTGGTAAAATTCTTCTACTGTGTTACACTATTTCTTGTAATCAAAAGGAGGTTGCATCATGAATATTAGTTCAACCATTCAAAGCTTTTTTTGAACGATATTGGCTTTTCCATACCGTGGGAAATGATTTTATCTGATATTTTATCAAAAACTAATTTCTTTAGTGTTTCTTTTGGATTTTATTTCTGATTAGTAAAAAAATTTTGCATAAAGTTTTCCAAAAAAACTGTTCTTTCCTCTATTCAATTATCCTCGCAAAGTATTGCTAGAAAACAAACATTAATGCGCTTATTAGAAAATTGTTTAGACTACTTACTCTACTTTGTATTAATTTATTGGATTTTAGTCATTTTAGGGATTCCCTATCACGAGTTTATTAGCAGGAGCTGGAATTGCTGGTGTTGCAATTGGATTAGGAGCTCAAGGATTTTTTTTAAGTGATGTCATTAATGGGTTGTTTATTTTATTAGAACGTCAATATGATGTTGGCGACACCGTTATTATTGGAGCAGTAACAGGAACTGTCGCAAGTGTTGGCGTAAGAACAACTCAAGTACGTGGATTTGATGGCACTCTTCATTTTATTCCAAACCGTAGTATTTCTGTTGTTAGTAATCAATCTAGAGGAGATATGAGAGCTTTAATTGAAATTCCGCTTTTATAATGATGTAGATTTAACAATTGTTTATGATACAGTCGATCAAGTCAACACTAAAAATGCTGGACAATATCCAGAAATTGTAAAAGGTCCAACCATTATTGGTCCACAAACTCTTCCAAACGGACAATTTATTTTTCAAAATTAGTATTTTTACGAAAAATGGAAAACAACATATGATTTATAATCAATTCTTAAAATTATATCAAGAAGCTTTAATTGAGGCAGGTATTTCACTTCCAACAAGTAATACGGCACTAAATATTGCTAATAAATAAAAATGTTACTCCCGTAAAAAGGAGTAACATTTTTATTACTTTTTCACTAATTCATAGTTACGATTTAATTCATGAACCATATAATTCACTCGTTTTAACACTTCTTTTCTAGTCACAATTCCTACAAATTCTTTTTCATCATTCGTGATACATAAGAAATTACGATCCACTAATTCATTCAACACATCTTCAATTTCTGTTTCAAAAAGTAATGCTTGGAAAATTCAGTTTCCATCGCTTCTTTTAACTTGAAAAATCATGTAATTGGCTTAAATCAATCTCTTCTAGTGTTGCAACTTTATTTAAAATCATCGCTAATGATATTAATCCTGTTAATTTATTTTTGACGATTAACTACTGGAATAAGTGAATAACGTACATGAGTTAAGACTAACATAGCATGATCCAATGTATGATCCTCTTCCAAAATTGCTACTTTGTCTGCTGCAATAAATAATTTATCCTTTTCTTCTAGTAATAAGTCTTGTACTACTCGATTAATCATGAATAAATCCTCTTTCTGTATCTAAATGATACTTATAATGAAGTCCCTCTAATGGATGATGTTTCATATCAAAATATTGTAATTCAATTTCTAATTCTGAATGAATCGTCAATACAGCATAAGTCGGAGTCATGGCAAAATGTCCTCTTGGATAAGAAACACTCCTGAATTAACACATAATACTCCTTCATAAGTTTCCTCATAAAGTTTATGCGTATGACCATAAAAAGCTACTTGAGCTCCTTGCTCTTTAGCATATTTGGCTAATCGATAGACACCACTATTCACTGCCTGCATATGACCATGAGTTACTAAAAATCGAATTCCTTTTGCTTCTAATACAGCTACTTCAGGATAATTTGTATCGTAATCACAATTTCCCGTTACTCGAAGACACTCTTGAAAAACGGCATCTTCAAACGGAAATTCTGAATCTCCACAATGAATAAATTGAACTTCAGGCTCTGATTGATAGTGTTCAAATACTTTTTGTAGTGCCATTTTTTTGTCCGTGATTATCGCTCATAATAATAATTTTCATACGCTCACCTCTGACTAATGATTCACCGATTCTAGCCATTCTTCCCATTGTTCCATTAATAAGTGAACAGCTTTTGCACGATGACTAATTTGATTCTTTTCTTCTCGAGATAATTGCCCAAATGTTTTTTGAATTTCAGGAACGAAAAACAATGGATCATATCCAAATCCACCTTCTCCTGAAGGGAATTTTGCGATTTCTCCATCACAAATACCTTCAACGACTAAAGATTCATGATTTGGTGCAGCCATTACTAAACAACAATGGAAATGTGCACTTCTTCTATCAGACGGCAATTCCCCTAATTCCGCTAATAATTTTTGCATTATTGGCAGCATCACTTTTTGATTTCCAGCAAATCGTGCAGAATAAACTCCAGGTTGTCCCTCTAATGCATCAACACATAATCCTGAATCATCCGCTAATACAATTTTTTGTAGTCTTTCAGCAATAGTTTCTGCTTTTAAACGGGCATTTTCTTCAAATGTATGACCTGTTTCTGCTACATCTTCCAATTCTGGAAAATCTAATAATGTTTTTACGCTATACCCTTTTGGTTCGAAAATACTAGCAAATTCTTTTGCTTTTCCAGCATTTTTTGTAGCGATAACTAATTCTTTTTGAGACATATTTTTCCTCCATATAAAATTCTAAACGAACTTTCTCAACCACCAACGGACTTCTATTCAACCAATTTTTCCGCAATTTCTTTAAAATAGAAATCAGGTGAACCAGTTGTATAAATTTCTAATGTTGGAGAAGGATTCGTTTCATAATTTTCTGCTAAATGATTAAAATCTAATAACGCACTTACGGTCGACACAGTTTCTGCCCCTGAATCAATTAATGTAACTTGAGGGCCAACAACTGCTTGATTCTTTTGTTTTAATAAAGGATAATGAGTACATCCTAATATTAATGTATCGAAATTCTTTTTCCCATTAAAGGTTGTAATGTTTGAGCAACCACCTTTTTTTGCAATGGGTGAATCCGTCTGGTTACTTTCTACTAAAGGAACAAATTTTAGGACATTCTAAACTTGTCACCCTCAATTCATGATTTTTTTCTTTTGTAATGTTTTACGATAAACGTCACTTTGAATCGTTGCGTGAGTTCCTAATACTGCAATTTTTCTGTGTTTTTGTTTGTTTTAATCGCTGCTAAACTTCCTGGCTGAATCACGCCCACTACTGGAATATCTAATGTTTCTTGTAATTCTTCTAAGACTACTGCCGTTGCGGTATTACAAGCAATCACAATCATCTTTACATCTTTTTAAGAAGAAACTGAACCATTTCTTTTTGTAAATTTTCGAATTTCTTCTACTGTTCGATTCCATACGGGCATCTTGCAGAATCTCCTAAAAAAATCATTGATTCATGAGGCAATTGCTTTAAAAGCTTCTTTTTAAAACCGTTAGTCCTCCCACACCCTGAATCAATGAATCCTATTGCTTTTGACATGTTGTTCACTCTTTCTTCTTTTTCTCTTGATTCATTATACCATGGATCGTTCGATTTTGTATGAAAAGCCTATTTTTCTTAAAATCTCATAATAAATAAAAACATGTTAGCAAATACTACTAACATGTTTTACTCGTTAAACATCGGAGACTGTACTCTTACTTTCGTGTTTATAAATTGCAAGTAGGAATAAAATTGTCATCACTCCACAAAGAATGACATTTCCAATCAATAGATTTTGAACATAGAAATTGTAAATCACTAATAAGAAACTTTAACAAATTCGGAATCGATGTCACAATCATGACAAGAATTCCAACGATTGGATACGCTAAAAATATCAAAAACACAAATGCTTTTTTCGATGTAAATTTGTTCATTACAAAGAAGAAAGTTGTCACACCCATAAAAGTTGCAAATAAGCTTAGGAAAATGACTAACATTCCTGTCCAAGAATTTAAAACCAAACTGTATCATCTCAGGGCTAAAATAAATATGAGCTGATCCGATTGTCCAATCTATGTGTAAAAGCTGAAGCCATTAAAAGATGATCACAGCGATTAATACATTGATACTATTCAACAACAATTCATTCATAATAATTTTTCTTTCTAGTTAATCCTGCCATCGTACTCAATTGAAATTGAGGGATACATTTTAAAAATATACTGAATATTATCGCAAACGTCATCAATGTACTTCCCTCACCCTCAAACTCAAACACAAAGCTTTCCATACGAGGAATCAGTGAAAAATAACAACTATACCGCTAAAGAATAAAAAAATGTTATTCCCATCACTTTTAAACGTTCCATTAAAAATAACTTTAGTAATCTTTTTTTGTAAATTTGACATAATGCTCACCTCTACATTTCCTACACCGACTTCTTTACTTTCATGATGACGAGTCAATACGTATAATAATAAAGCAGAAACAACAATCATCAAATAACTAAGTGGGAGATTATATTCTCTCATTCTATCTAGGAAGTTATTCACTGCTTCTGTACGAGCAAGTATACCAAGAATAGCAAATGTTCCCCTAAACTTAGACTAATTACTACCAGCACAATTTTTGATTGGTAAATTTATTTAAAATAAGTCCCTAAAGCTGAGGTAAATAAATACATCACCAATAACCATCCCCATAAAGAAAGAATTCCTAGAAACAAAATTATTTTTCTAAAGCAGGCCATTGAATTAATTTAATACCAACTGAAGCTGCTTTATCGGCTAATACATAAAAAGAAAATACTTTTTAAGCGTTAATAAAGTTGTCATAACAGCTCCCATGTAAATTGAAAATTTATATTGCTCCATTCTTGTAAAAACTCAATTGATTCATCACTCTAAAATTAGCAACTGAAAAAAAGCTATTCCTAATAAAGTAATTGCTAAAAAAAGTTATGGCTGGTATATTTATTGTAAATGAAAATCCCTCAGATCTATCGATAAAGTTTAAAAACATTAATGACACCCAAATAAGAACCTAAACCAATTAATAAAAATACGTAAATAATCCAAAACTTGAATTTTTAATAATTGATAAAAATCTAGTCATCTTATTCACCTTCCTTGCGAGTTAGTTGAATAAAAGTACTCTTGTAATGTTAAACGACGTACAGAATAATCAGCTGTTTCTTGAGGAACTTGTTGTGAAATAATCACTGCTTGTAATTGATTTCCAACTTCCTCTTGATGAATAACAGTTTGATTTGAGAGTAGCTCACTTACCACTGCTTTTGATCCAGTTACTAAATAAGCATGTTGTAAAATTTCTTCAACACTTGATTGTTGGAAAGTGACCCCATCACGAATCACAATGACTTCTTCTAATAAGTAGGAAATTTCTTCAATCAAATGCGTCGCAATCACAAAAGTTCTTGGTCTACGAGCATACGCTTCTAATAATTTTTTTATTAAATAATTGACGATGGTTTGCATCTAATCCTAAAACTGGTTCATCTAAAAATACATAGGATACAGGTACACTTAGTGCTAATGTTAACTTTACAATACTCTTATATCCTGTAGATAATTCAACTAATTTCTTTTTCTCATCAACTCCGAATACTTTCATGCATTCTTCGGCAAACTCGGTATCAAATTCTGGATAAATTTCTTGGAAAAACTTTTAATAATTTTTTCACTTTCCAATCAATTGGGAACCAATTTTCAGGACTTGATAAGTAAATGTCGCTCATTGCCTCTGGAGTTGTCCATAAAGGCTGATTATCTAATAAGATTTCTCCTGAATTTTTTCAATTCGATGAGCAATCATATTTAAAACTGTACTTTTTCCAGCACCATTTCTTCCTAGTAATCCATAAATGCTTTCTGGTTGTAATGTAAAAGCTCACATCTTTTACTGCAAGATTTTTATATTTTTGATAAATTTCTAACTTCTAATGTCATATCTTTCACTCCCTTATCGAGTCATTTCTTTTTCAATCATTGATAAATAGTTCTTGACTACTAATTCCTAATGTTTGTGCTTCTTGAACGATGGTTGGAATGGTCGATTCCAAAAATTCTTTTTGTCGTTTTTGTTTGGATAATATGCATTGCACCTACGCTAACATAAGTTCCTAATCCTCTACGTTTTTCTAAAATATCTTGTGCAACCAATAAATTCATCCCCTTTAATACTGTTGCTGGATTAATTTGATAACTCGTGGATATCTCTGTTGTTGAAGGAACTTGATCCCCTTCTTGGTAAGTTCCTCTAAAAATTTCTAATTCTAGTTGGTAAGCCACTTGTTGAAATAATGGCAAGTCACTTTGAAAAATCAAATTTCATTCCTCTCTTCCTTTCTATAAAATCAAACACTTTTACCAGTTAACTACTTGTGTAACTAACTATAAATCCTTTTATCTCCTTTTTGTCAACTAGTTAGAATAAATTTTTTGTTCATCATTCATAAAATTTAAGAAAAAAATTTCCTTTGTTTTGCAAGGTCGCCAGCAGCCTCACAAAAGCGAGTCTCATGGCTAAAATTCGAGCCTAGGTCTCAGATTTCCCCTGTAAAAATCCACAAAGAACTGGATTTTTACTAATGCTACTAAAGAAAAATTTTTCTTCTTAAATTTTTCTATCCGTAAACAAAACTAATATGCATTTTTAGATAGATGTTTATAAGTAGAGCGATGATTACTCGAATAATTTGTATATTACACAAATTTGTGTTATACTAAAGATACAAAAAGAGCCGAGCGCGAACTCGACTCTCTTGTAGACCGTTAAAAAGACGGTGGCTTATTTTTAGTGATATTAACACCCGCAAACTCGTCAAAGTTATGAGCGGTGTTATTTTTGTCATTATTTCTATGATTTTGACAATCAAAGACAACAATGCCAATAGTACCATGGCAAAGGTTCCTATCAATGTCAATACTTCATAGACTTTGACAAAATGCAACCTCCTTCCTAGTAGATTTAATTCAATGCTCATAAGCATCACCTACCTTATTAAGAGATTGCCACCGCTTTCAAACTTTTCTACGCATATACTCTACCATAAACATTTCTAAAATGGAATAACTCTATTTTTATTTCATTCAATTTCCTAATTTAGTTTAAGAACAGAATCATATACTTTTTATATCCAAATATCAAAACTGTTGTGAAATTACGCTCATATCGTATAAAAATTCCAAAAGATTTCTTTGCTGCATAAATAAAAATCCATTTTTGATAGGGAAAAATTCGAGACCGAGGCTCGAATTTTAGCCATGAGACTCGCTTTACGAGGCTGCTGGCGACCTTGTAGCCAAAAGGAATTTTTCTTTTTGAATTTTATATACGAAAAATCCCTGCCAACTGATTTTTTCACCGACAGGATTTTTTAGAAAAGTCTATATCTTATAAATATTGTTCTAACAATTCTTCTAATTGTTCTTTAGAATGGTAGCTGATTACTTTTATTTACGACTTCTCCATCTTTCTTAACAAGTAAAAGTTGGAATACTCATTACTCCAAATTGACGAGCAGTATTAGGATTTTCATCAACATCTACTTTTGCAAAAGTCACTTTATCTCCCAATTCTTCGTCTAATGCATCGATAACTGGAGCTTGCATACGACATGGTCCACACCAAAGGTGCCCAAAAAGTCAACTAACACAACTCCTTCATTTGTTTTTCTACAAAATTGCTATCATTTAATGATTGTACCATTAAAATCACCCTTTCTTCTCACTTGTAAACATAGTATATCAAGCCTTATTCTATTTACAAAATATTCTGCTCACGAAAACATCATCCTTTACTACATCAGTAAAAATCAATCAGAAAAGTCTATTTCTAAACTATTTAAATAATACTACAGTAGCCCCTGTTTCCTCCCATATTCATTGGAGCAAATTCATAGAAGCCACACTACGATGTTTCTTCAGAGTCTTATGAACACCCTTGTTGAATTGCACCCTGTACCACGACCATGAATAATCGTCACACGAGGATATCCCTGCTAATAAAGCTGCATCTAAGAACAATTCTAAATCCTTGATGGCTTCTTCATAACGTTTTCCCACGTAGATCCAATTCCGTTGAAACATGACCTCGAACGATGACTCTTCACAATCACTTGAGTTGGTTTACTTGGTTCTTCATCAATACTAATCAAATCTTCAACCGGCATTTTTCATCTTAATAATGCCCATTTGAACAACCCATTCTTGCTCGAAATTTTTTTCAACTAAAGTTCCTCTTTGTCCGAAACTTGTCACTCCACACTTTGTCCTGGGCGCAATGATTTCTTAGCTTTTTCACGTTTTAGTACTTTATTTTTCTTCAAAGCTTGTTCATGTTTTAAATCTGTTAATGCTGTTTTCTTCTCAATTAATTCATGTTCTTTTCACAACTGTTTCCTTACTCTTCAATTGCATTGCACGAATATCTCGACAAGATTTTTCTGCATCTTCTTGACTTTGAGATACTAATTCATTGGCCTTTTCTTTTGCTTGTTCAATGAGTCGAGCTTTATTTTCCTTGAAGTTTTCTGTTTCAAGTTTCAATGCTTCTAATAATTGCGAACTTTCTTTTAATTGTTGTTGAATCACTGATTTTTCTTGGTCTACAATGCGACGTTTTTCTTTCTAAATCAGAAATCATTTCATTCAATTCTTGGCTTTCAACAGAAATAAATTGTCGTGCTTGTTCAATTACAACTTTTGGAAGTCCTAGTCTTGCTGAAATATCAAAGGCATTACTTCTTCCTGGAACTCCTAGTAAGAATCGATACGTTGGTTGAAGTGTATCACTATCAAACTCCATACTTGCATTAATCGTTCCTACTGATTATATCCATAAACTTTTAACTCAGGATAGTGAGTCGTTGCAATGACATAACTTTGTTTTTGTCCCAATATAATCTAAAAATCGCAATCGCGAGTGATGCTCCTTCTTGCGGATCCGTTCCCTGAACCAATTTCATCCATTAATACTAAACTTTTTCATCAATTTTTATGTAAAATTGAAAACGATATTTGACATATGTGATGAAAATGTACTCAAGTTTTTGTTCAATCGATTGTTCATCCCCAATATCTGCGAAAAATTTGAGTAAAAACTCCTACACGACTGTCCGGTAGTGCTGGGATATACAATCCCATTTGTGCCATTAATTGGATAATCCCAATCGTTTTTTAAAAAGAATGGTTTTACCACCCGTATTTGGACCAGTAATAACAATGGACTGATATTCTTGCCCTAAAATAATATCATTAGCAACTACTGATTTTTGAGCGAAATAAGTGGATGTCTAGCTTTGCCAAATCGCAACATGATTTTCTTCATCGATAATCGGCTCATTTGCTTTTTATTTGTTTTAGCATAGAGTGCTTTTTGCATTTATGCGATATCTAAACGAGATAATACATAAATGATTTTGTGTTAGTGAAGGTGTATGAGGCATTAATTTTTCAGATAATTCCAAGTAAAAATACGTCTCGACTTCTTCTTTCTTGTAATTGATAATCTCGTAATTTATTATCAAAGTTTATAAATTGCTTGTGGTTCCCATAAATAATGTTTGTCCTGTTGCACTTTGGTCATGCACAATTCCACCAAAGGTTGATTTATATTCTGCTTTAACAGGAACAACATAACGATCATTACGAATTGTAATTAAAGAGTCCGTTAAATATTTTGTATATTTCCCAGTGACATACGTATCCAATTGCCCTTTAATTTCTTGTTCAGTTCTGGAAATTCTTGACGAATTCCTTTTTAACGCAACTGAGGCATCATCTAATACATATCCATCTTCACGGATCGATAACTGTAATTGTTTAGAAATTTCTGGTAAATATTCTAACTTTTTCAACTCAATTGTGGCAATCGATCTAATGTAATCTCTTCTTCTTCCACTTTTTCAAAGAAAGTAGCCACTTGATTTGTTGTTTGTAATACTTTTTAAAAATTTCGCTTTCAATTTCTTCCATTTAAGCTCTGCTTCTACTTCTAATCGTTTAATAGATACACCAATATCAGCTAATTTAGGAATTGAATTCCTTGTTTTAATCGTAAAAGCGTTACAGCATCTCTTGTTTCTTCAATTTTATTTCGAATTTTTGAGTATTCATTTTCAATTGGTAATTGAAGAATCATTGTTTTTGCTTTTTGAGTATTTGCAAATTCTCTTACAGCATGTCGAATTTTATGAAATTCTAAAAACTCTTCAATTTTTGATTCATGCTTTTTCCTCCTTTAGACAGAAAAAGTGAAAAATAAAATATTTTCCACTCTTATAGATTATATTATTCTTAACTGAATGGATTTCTAATCATAGATTATGAAAAACAAACCACATTTTAACAATTCCTGAGAATAATGGAGTATGTGTCACAATCCAATTCTGCTAGAGTATGTCCTTCAAAAATCTTTTTGTACTGAATCCGTAGGAATCATCGCTACTAAATATAGTACAAAGAAAATCGCTACATAGTGGAAAAACAAATCCTAAAATTGCTCTCCTAATGTATTAAATTGCTTAATTATCGGTAATTTTTGTCATTTCTTTAATCACAGTTGTAATCAAACGAACAATTGCCCAGTTCACAAACTCATAATAACAATAAATGAGAATAAGTAATAAAACGATTGATCCATTCCTAATGCTTTGACCTTCAGAAAAATCGCTAAAATGCGTCTCCAGGAATATATGATGGAAAAGTGACATACATTTCAATCATTTTAGAAAATGCCTGATAACCAAAATATAGCAATCAGAAGTAGAGATAATATAGAAATACAAAATGAAGGATGTGTTAACTCTCTCTGTAGCACCTGTATAAAATTCCTAATAATATAAAAATGCCAATTGTTACCATCGAGCAACCCCATTTTCCATAAATCTTCTTGTTCTGAAAAATTGGTTTTTCAAATTGTTCCTTATGTTCTAGACAACACTTTTGATGTTTACTTCTAGATGAGAAATGCATTTTCTCAATTGTTGATTTTCTTCTCTAACATCATTAATTGTTCTTGTTTTTCTAATTGTACACTCTACCGCACTAATCGCTAGTAAAATGGCTTTTCTCTTCATTAGAACATTCTTTTGCAAACTTCTACCCAAGTTCATTCCACTGGTTCATTTTAATAATCGTGAATGATACGCTGCACATGTGCTGATGGAGATTTTGTACCAAAATGGTGATACGTCTTTCCAGCAACATTTCGTGCACGATAACGCCGTTTCTCTGAGACACCACTAATTTCATCCTCTCACTCGTTACTTCATATTTATGTTAAGTCGATTTACGATGTTGCATACCAGTAGCCGTGGAGTCTTTTGGCTTTTGAAGAACAAACTGCTATCTCGATTGATAACCACTACGCAGCACGCTGTGTGAACTGATCAACTTAATAGTCTAACGCTTTTCAATAGCCAATGATCTGCTAGTTAGAGTAGAAATGATCAGAAATTGTCTTGTAAAGCTTGTTGAATAGCTGCATCCATTTTAGGATGCCCAAACGATAACGATTGGCTTCTGTTGAACTTATGCAACTAATTGAGCATCCACAATTCCTTCAGTCATAACATCCAATTCCTCAACATCATCTCAATTGTTTGATTGAATCAGAATTCAGTCATACCTAATTTCATACGATCTACTAATTGAGATAATTGTTCAACATGAGAACTTGTGTGCGAAGAATAATTCTAACATTCCTTTTGTGTTTCGGTAAATGATATTTTCAATTGTACGTTCTCCACACATGTGTCTAATTCAAAACATCTAAAACCATCACGAACTTTCTCTTGTTGACTTAAATCTGTCAACGTATTCTACTAATGCCAATTGATTTCTACTCAATTCCTTTTAAAGTATTTGAATACACCTCTACAATGTCTTTCACAAATCTGAATAAGGGAAATCAGTTGATTTTGTAACGCCTTTACCGTGCAAGCAACAGCCTCTTGTTCTTTTCTTCCAATTGTTTGCAAAATCTTGAACATGATTAAATCCATTACTGGGCTAGCACAAAGTCTTTGTACACATTGGATTCATCAGGCTATTCATATAACGATTGGTAAAACTTAGATTTAGTTTCTTTTCTACTTGAGTGCAATGATTTCTCTTTTATAAATAAGCTTTTGCCTGCTATCCAGCTCTAATATTAAATAACTAATTGTTCTATGCTGTACTTTATCTAAATTGTCGATTTGTTTCCTCTAATCCAGCTGCTTCTGTGATATGTCCTCTTGCAACCGCAAATGATTCTCTAACTCTTTGAATCTCCACTTGGAAGGAAATCTTTAGGGAATTGATAATGCCTTCCTACCCATTCTTTTGAGAGCCTCCTTTGCCGTGCTCACTGGGGTCTCCATATCCTTCTCGATCTCACATTTGTGCCTTCCAGAATTGGTTCAAAAACTTGCATTCTGCCTGATCTGTCCTAGAACTTTAGTCATGGGTCACACCCTCATTGTGCCACTGAATTGTAAAAATCTAATTCTAAATAAGATAAATGTTTTCGAAATGACCTTAATGCTCACCTGTTTCAGAAAACTATGAGCTAATAAATCTTTATTACGTATTACTCTAGTACAACGTCCTAAACACCTAACCCTTCACGGCTTTCTCTCACCATCTAGATAATTTGTAGAATGTTGTAAATTTGTATCGATTCCGCTCTTGCCTCGCAATTAATTGACTAGCCTGATTAAATTGAGCGCTCACAAAATTGGAAACGTTGTAGATGGTTCTGCACCCGCATTATCGGAGATGCTTCTAATACCGGGAAATGAAATGAGTGATGGTTTTGCCAAGTTGCTCACAAGTTCTACATATATTGCATGCTCGAAACAGACTAGTTAAATCTAGATTTTTAACGTAAATAAAGATCTGCAAATTGAAATCGGTCATTAATTTTGTTTTTTACCCGAATTTTCGATAACTTTTACTTTGTTTTACCTTCTAAGTGGCCGTGCTACCTATGCAACCAATGGCCCTACTACCACGGGGATTATGGGCAGAAATATAAAATCCTATATCTCTCTCCCAAATTTATTTATCTAAGTATATTAATTTATGATAACGCACAGGACTAGATTATGTTTGTAGTACTTATAGCAAAATTTTTTTTTTTTTGAAAGGAATATTCAAAAATCCAGCAAATTTACAGCGTAATATTTAGTCCGAAAGTTTTGATTTCTTATTTAATTAATCTATAAATGTTTCTAAGCAACTGCTGTTGAATGGATTAAATTATCTTAATGTGTAAGAATTCCATTTGCTGGTGTACTGCATCAACCAACCCAGAATAAAGTCTATACATCTAACAGTCTCAAAAATATTTAATTACAAGTCTCCTCCACCGATGGATTAAGGTTCAAGAGCTGAAGTCCGGTTTATTTTAAAGTAATTTAGTTATGTTAATGGATCTTCTAGAAGTTATAAGTGATATTCTGGATTTCAAAGGTAAACAGTCAATCCACAATTAGACGACACAGCACCTGGTTTCTTTGCTCCAACTGCTTTGCGTCATTACCATGTGATAACGAAGTTAACTACTAATTTCCTCCTACTTCTACAAATGTTAAAATCCTGCATTTGCAAAGTTAATAACCTGGCTACTGAATTCTCAAATGTTATATTTAATTTTGTACCATCTGTATCAAGCAAGAACATCTGCTGTAAATGATACAAGAAGTTTTTATTATCCTTCAAACCTAGTACTGACTTGGGAATGTTGGCAATAGTTGCTGCATTAATTCCCAAAAATATGCCAACGAGCTGATTTACTAACCACATCTAATACGCAACCAAGCACTCATTCCACTAAAGCTGTTCCTTCATTGATTTCCTCAAAGATAGTTTAATACAAGGCAAACCTGAGAATTGAACGACTACTTTGTAAGGAGCATCCTGAGGTACCTGTATTTCTCTCCAATCAAAGTATCAGCCTTCAAATCAAAACTCCAGCACCTCCCGCCGTTACAACTTCCTAAAAACAGTGGATAAAATTCTTTCCATTATTAATTGGGAATTCAGCATCTGTGGAAACTGTAATCTGTACTTTCCAGTTTGGGTGCACGATCCACATTTGTCCTGATTTTCACCTGTACTAATAATGAAACGAAACATTGCCTTTATATTGTAACCCAATTTTAATTATTTTAATGTATACAGCCAAGTACGGACTTTATCATCACTGCAGCCTCCCACATACCTAGGCCTGGGGCGATCTGTTTCAACTGTTCTAAATAGGGTGTCCTAATACTCCCACGTTTTGAGAGCTTAGATTTGGGATAATTAATAAGGATCACAAATTCCAAACTACTTTAAGTTGTAAACTGTATATCTCAACAGCCAAAAAAGGCTCTCTAAAGCTTTTTGAATTCAGCCCACTGTGGACCAATAAGCTGAACTATCATGTACACTACTACATGTACAAATCAAATAAATCTTTAACAAGTCTCTTTACGACTTTGAACTTCTTTTCCAAATCAATTGCCTATTACTGCCCTTTGTATGAAATCATTGCCTATCTTATCATTTTCCACATATTCTTTGCTAGAAAAGATAATTCAAAAAGGAATAAGAAATATTCATTCTTACTCCCCATCTAATATAATTCTAAGCATTAAAAAATTTTATAAGTTTAACCGGAATCCCTTTAAACGATGAAACTCCAAGTTTTAAGGATTCATCTATGTAATGGTCCTATACTGACCGTCAAAGATCCATAACCGTTTTTCTCCAAAGCCTCACCATATTGCTCTAGCACTTGATGAAATTTACCTTCTTTTATCTAATTTGACAAGTGAAGTTAGATGATTCTCACTAACGGAAAGAATCTCTAAATGAGCAGGCAGTATGTATTCAGTAACCATCATCTAATGTAAATCCTTTCAAACGGAAACTTGATCCTCCCTGCAGCTTCGCGATTCCTCTCAATTTTAGCAACATAAGTTTTTTTCTATATGTTTTTGAGATACATTGCATGATTTGTGAAAGCTCCATTATTTGTTAATAGAAATCTGTGTGTATCACAGATATCCAGTCTTCCAACAGGAAAGACCCCTGTTTTGTAAAGCATCTACCACCTCAGTCCATAACACGGTCAGGAAAAGCGTTTGTATCCTCTGCATAAGTTGAAGAACTTTTGGCTTATTCATCGGCATAGTATGTTATTTTTCATATTAGACTCTTTTCATCATCTAAAGAAGACTTTCACCGAATTTTCACTGATTTGTAATTTCACTATCTGTCACAATTTTGATTTTTTCTGAACACGTTTTATTTTTAAAATTAATTTCACTTGAGAACGTTGCTATCCTAGAATCGACAAAATCTCTATCTTAGTCTCACCAACTACTCCTTTCATTTTAGTTTTCTGCTGAATTGCAACCACTTTGTATCGCAATAACCATGAATCTTTTGTATATAAACCATCAAATCCATAAACAATTGTCTAGAATAAAACCAACAACCCACCAAAATTGTCACAACACTCTTTCCACACATAATGAGATCATTTAACCCTACCAGAGCCAAGGAACCAACAAATCACCGTTAAATTAGTACTGAACCTCATTACTTTATGTAATTGAATCCCCACTTTTAAGATTAAACAAGGCCTGATAAATACATGATACCCCAAGTAAATGGGTTGCAAAGAACGTAAGACTTGTCCTCCATAAAATGGACCCAGCACCTCTAGTAGCGTAATTCACAGTTGAAGGGTAAGATTTTCACCACGAAGAAATGACCGCCAAAGTTTGCACCAAATCAAAGCCGCCGCCAGTACGGACTGCCGAAATGGAAGCAAAAGACCGTAAAGCCCAGCAAAATATGCATAGCATGCAGAAATCATTAATAAATACGTTCCATCTTTACTTGTGAATAACAAAATATTATCAAAACTGGTTCCGCTACAACTAAAGAAGTCTCAAATAGCTGAAACTATAATAAAGGAATATAAACCAATATTTTCCTGAATCTATGATTTTTACCTACAATACTTTCATGGAATAATGAGTAGTTTAACAATGGTACCGCCGTTGAAATATCAGAATAAGAGAGACAAATAATTATAATAATTTATTGGCATTAAACCAAAATTGTTAGTACCTTTTACCTTGTCTGCCAAAATTCAAATGAGCAAATGTCATCAGCCAGGGTTGGAAAGTTTCAACGGAAATACTAATTTGTCTGAATAATTTAAAGTCACAATCATGGTAAAGCTCACGAATCAGGCTTCTAAACAGTACACACCAAACTCCAGCCACGAGCAGGACGCCCTTCATTAATCGCTTCATTCTAGTAATATTCTCAGAATTAGAAATGAAGACAAAACGTGCCTTATAACAAAATGCAGTAAAACAAGAATGCGCTACTGCCACTGCATAACTATCACTAAATAACTTGGGCCAAAGAAACTGGAAGGGAATATATGTATAATACGCACGATTTGTCTCCTATAATTGAGGATTTCAGTGAAGGTGCTATATCACTATAATTCCTGACAGTCACCTCTGAATAACCCACCTATAAATAATCACAACTGTGGAAACTAGTGAACGAAATTAATCTCCACGATTACCATCCGAATCCCTCTTAGAGGAACCCTTTTAAAAATAAGGAGCTGTTGCAAATATGATAATTGTACTGATAACCTCTCTGCTGTTGCAAACAAACATTCCGCCTTGCAAAAATATTCCAACTCAGTTCGCAATCTCTTTGATTAGATTATCCGCTACAATTTTGAAATGGCTGGGCTGGAATTCCAGTAGTTGAAAATTTGCAAATACCAATGTATAAGACAGGGCGTGAATATTATAAGAAGTTTGTAATCATCCCCGCCGAGTAGCAAGCTACCATCGTTCTTATGGGAATAATGTATAATGCTCCTAGTAATCTGGAAACCATACTACCAACTGGCAGAATCCAGGTGAACCAATAATATTTTAAACTTTGTATGGATTCTTTACTGCCAATCCAAACTGACTTTCTACCATTCCAAAATCATGAACATCCATTTCTAAGAAAAGTTTTCAACCCTAAGCGTGTACAAAGATTTTTGATTGATAAAATAAAAATAGAAATGGACCATTCAGCACTTTCACTAAAACCATCACCCATTTTTCAGCACCCAACAAATATATACGAAACCTGGAAGACTTTCATAGTATAGTAGAATAGTGATAAAGCCAAGAATGGCTTTTTGATTACTGAAAATTTGAGGACCCCAGGCTCTCAATTTTAGGCATGAGATTCTGTACTTGGTGTAAGTCTGCTGCTATCCATTACTAATATAATTAGAAAAGTCATTATAAATACACCATATTAAATTCAAACAGAGTTAAAACGGTTACAATCGCCTGTGCAATGACCTCCAACCTCTGATAAAATATCTGAAACATGCGTTTTCAACTGCCTCAAATTATAAAGACTCCAGTCCGCACTCTGTCTGATTTTATAACTGAAATAAAAGCACTTTTTCGGCTGAATTCGTTAATCCTTCATACAGATGAAACCTTCCTTCCACCTAAAGATGATGCCTGTCCTCCTACCTTCGACCACCCTCCATGACGGGCATCACGAATCGCTTGAGCAATTTAGAAGTAGATGTGAAGTTTTTAGTAAATAACTTTTTGCTCCAGCACTAATAGCTGATAAACTTTTTCACTATCACACAAAACTTGCCGCACACACTTTAGCTTTTTCCATTTCGATAAATTTCTTTGTTGCTCTGAATCAATCCAAGATAGGTATCAACAGTCCACTAAAACAACATCCGGTTTCCGACTGAAAAGTTTTTCAGCTACTCCACCTCTTCCCATTTTCCGCTTGAGCAATCACTTCAATATCTTCTTGAAACAGATAAACAAGCTGATACCCCGCTTAATCGAATACTTATATTATCATTTCAATAAAACTTTAACTAGTCTAACCATCTTCCTACTTTTTGAGGAATTCTTTTATTCTATAATGAATCTGGCTCACAAATACCAACAACCCTGCACTGTCCCTCCCATCCCTGCAAAATACGTCTCAATATTTTCAAACCATAACCTAGATTTAAACACTTACCAAACTCCAACCAGAATAGTTTAAAATAACCATCCACCTGCCCTAAAAATACTCCAACTGCCTGGTTTTCCTGCATGCCCAAACGTATCTCGACAATTAACTCTGTAACAACCGTAAATAGGTGATCTCTCAAATGTACCTCTGGGTTACTACCCATCTAGTCTCAGTCGAAGATATAACTGCACTTTTGTCGTTGTATTCTCTGAATAAACCTTCAACTTTGAACCCAGTTTACTTTGAGTGAAAATCTAGACGCAACGTGTGCTACCCCACCTGATTTGCGAACTACTACTGATTTACTTCACTAAAGTAGCTATGTTGATCATGAGATGGGTCTTGTTCATCCAGTAGCCATGATACCATCATCACTCCAGCAAATAAATTGTTGACTTAATGAATCATGTAACCTCGAGTAACATGGATGTCTTCCCAATTCACTACCTTCCTTTGTTCTTCACCAAAGAGTATTCCGGTCTAGAATGGTTGAAGATCTCCAAGAAATTGCTCGTACTCTGCACTTTAGCAGCTCTTTAAAATGTCCAATCGTATCATTAATAACGGACGATACCAAATGTCATCTGTACTGAATTTCCTTTTAATACATTTGAAAACTGCTGATTCTTTAATCAGTTTAACTGATTATAAATAACAGAATCCGTTTAATCTTTTGTAAGAAAAATACAACACTTTATGGCTATAAAAGTTATATTAAAGATTTATCACTGTCACTAAAAAATAACACAACTAATTGATCTGAAGATAATTTTCTAATAACTATCAAACAATGAACGAATATCTAATTCCCATTAAAAAGATGCTAGACACAAATAAAAACACGACAAAACAGACACGGAAAACCTAATTTCTTCCATGCCTCCAACTCAAATCTCAATTCCCTCCTACAAGGACTGATGAGATAATGGATAATTTTCATTACTTCTGATTCAAATGTTCTTAGTCACATTGTAACTGTCTCATTTTTTAATTTTAACTGTTCTCCTTCAACTCTTTAACTCACAATAAATGCATTATGACAAAGTTTTACCCCTGTAATTCCAATTGAACAATAACACGAATGCGCCCCCATTCCTTTTCGAATCATAATGGTATTTTGTCTATTGGAAGGACGGTATTTCCAAATCGATAATCGTATTCTGGTAAAATCTGACTAATATTAATATCATCCCATCTAAATGTATCTTTCCGATTTTTGACCTTGATCCATTCCTGTCTCTTTGTGCATCAAATCGCTCAAGGTTCTTCTAATCTGGTAGAAACATATCTTTTTTTCTTCCAAATCCATTCACTGCCATCTGAAAAATATTTTTGATTAATTTTCTTCCATATGAAAAAGAGGAGACCAAACGATTAAAATACTCCAGCCAGCCAAATTCCCCATGGCAAATAGCAGCTATTATTATCCTCAGAAAGAAAAAGTCCATTTGTAATAGAATAAACTGACTTGAATTGATCATAATCCAATGCAATCTGAAGGATAAATAAACATAATATGGTATTTGTAAAATAGCCAAAACCATAAAACATCCTAAAATCAAGCATATGATAAATAGAATGAGATGAATCGATTATTTTCATTCTCTGTATCCTTCTTCTTTAGGAAAACTTTCTCACTTTATAAAGTACCCATATTCCTTCTGTTTCTGACTGCCATCCATCTAAAGACTGATTTCAAAAATGCTAGGTTAGTGAAGCTTTATCGTTAGCCTCATCTCTAACATTTCGGCCAACACTTATCCTGTAGTATCGATTGATCATGCAATTGCGGGTCTGCAACCATACATTAACAGTGCCAATCCACGCCTATTTCTCATTTACCCCTCCGGTATCCTATATACCTCTTGCTCTGTAACTCTTCAATTAAATGAGCGGCATGGATGAATCGAATTTAAATTGGCGCCGAATAAGGGCATTTAATCGTTTCTAATTCTCGGATCATTTCTTGAAAATAGTTTCTAAAATAACTCATCTTCCGGACCACTTGAATCCACCCTCCTGATGTTCTTAATGCACTATTAATCACATCGTATCTATTCTTATGTTTTTATAAAGGATAATTCTTTCTTGCTTCTCTATCGGTTAAATAAGCTCCTTGTACACGAATCAGCTTATCTTCACCCGTACCGGAATGTACATACACATCCCCCGGGACCGAAGCAAATTCCTTCAGCACCACTGAACCAATAATCGTGAAGAGAATCCAGGTACCACCGATACACCGCAAAAGCAATTAAGGAACATTTGTTTTATTAATCTCCTGCATACACTAATTATGACGCCAAGAAGGTACAAATCATATGAATCCTCGCTGCACGAGCCATTTAAGCTAAACGAATAATTGTATCTTCGACTTATTACTTCAGTAAACCATCATTAAGTCTGCTAACTCATCTACAATGACTACAATATATAGTATGCATGGATTATCTTCTCCAGTTTCCAAAGAATTTTGCGCGCTGATATGCGCATTATAACCATCGATATTTTTCATTCCCATTGCAAAAACATTCTACAATCGCCTTCCATCTCCAGTCACAATTTTCTTTTCGTGTTTATGCTATTTTCTTGACTGTTATAATAGGCACAATACAAATGAGGAATCATTATAACCATTTGTGAATCCACGATTTTAGGCCAATTAATAATATTAATTTAACTCACAGAGGCCTTGTCTACCTAAAGATTGCAGTAACAAATGCCATACAATACCGGACCTACCACCACCAGCTGAACCCAGTAACATAAGGAGGTATGAAATATCGCAGAATTAGTATTTCCAGGAAATATCTCTTCCAATGGGAGATGAACGTAGTTGGTTTTAGCAGGACAAAGAGCTGCCGAACTGCTAATTGTACCAGCCAGCAAACTTGTTTTACTATTTTGAAACTTAAATTCCATGGTAAGGTTTTCCAGGAATAGGTGCCCAATATGAAGACATTCTCATGTTACTAAAGTAATATCATCACTTAAATTTGTAATTTTAATAATCCTTCACTCTAATATTAGCAGGCTTAATTTCAAATTTAGTTAAGCAGTATATCTACCAAATGGATTTGCATCACTTTTGCTTCTACTCCAAACTTTCAAATGTTCAATAGTTCTAAAATTTTGAGATTCTCTCGAAAATCATCTTCCATCGATTGACTCAGATGCATGAACTGACTTCAACAATGCTAATAAAATTGATAATCTGAATCATCAGTTCCTCCATTAACAATGACAAAGCTTCTAAACTCTGTATCTCCCACTTCTGCATGTCCGACAGAAATGCCTGAAAGAAGTTGGTTCTCTCCTTGCTCTGGGTTGAATAAACTCGAAGAAGAATTGGTTTGTAAATAGCAGTGCTTAAGTCTCAGGACAAAAATCTCCAACTCATCCTCATCCTCTTCCTCTGGCATCAAAACAAAGTTTTTCATCTTATCGATTAAAGAAGGTTTTTTGGCTTTGGTTTTATTTCAATAACTTCTACTTTTAGTTTCTCGTACACGAGATTCTTTTTCAACTTTATTCTCTTAGCTAAAGAATTTGAGCAGTCCAATTTCTTAAAACTTCGAAGACACTTTAAGTGGAATTTCCCAAATACATGAAGAATATAGTAATCATAAATAGTACGAAAATCGTCAAAATAAGTTCCCCATTGAGAAACTAAGAAATACGTCACCGTGGCGTAATGCTCCAACTATTCCGAACCTAAATCTTTGTTCGTTCAGCTTTACGCGAAATCAATCGTACAATGAGCCAGCATTTTGGCTTTTTAAATAATTGCCCCTCCAGCTTTGACATATGACATAAAACTTTGCTACTTCAACCCATAGAAAAATCGCAATCAAAAGACACGTTGCAACACTAACTACTTTAGTAGAAAAACGGAACGAATCATTTAGAACAATACCCTGTATTGAAGGATTATTCCAAATAACCTCGTGTATATATCAATACTAAATCTCCTACAAAAACGAATACTATTTGCAAAGAACTTCCTAAAAACTTAATTTGAAAATTGCTAAAAATTGAATGAGAATCAAAACTGCTGTTGATATAATTCTCTCATTGAGATATTGCAGAATCTGTATTCTTTTTCGTGGATTTTGTTTCTTCC
>BNJS01002119.1_pt1 | contig 84444 bp, 90 predicted proteins | sample 8540461 | NCBI WGS metagenome assembly BNJS01 (sample SAMD00202454, study PRJDB9452) | human saliva metagenome | isolation source: human saliva | place: Japan
AATTGAAAAATAAGGCTCTTTGTCAACTGTAAACCTTTACATCATTCAAGTATTTTTGATATAGTTAAAGGAAGAAACCTTTTTAAAGGGTTATAAATTGGGGGACAGGATGTCAAAGAAAAAGAATCTTCAAGTTTTAACGACTGGTGTTGCGCTAGCGATTGCATCTATCGGGACAACAGCTTTAGCACAAGAAACAAGAGTAAAAACTACTGCAGTAAATGAACCTGCATATCGGGTTTTACAAAATGAAGAAAAGAAATCATCTGATTTAAAACCACAGCTTGATGCTCAAGAAATTGTTACTAAAAAAGCAGAGACTGAAGTTAAAAACAATCAGTCTGAACTTGCTTTAAAAGAAAAAGCTGTTAAAGATGCTCAAGTAGCTGTAGTGAAAGCCACTCAAGCAGTTAAAGATACAGAAGCAAAAAATAAACAAATCTTGAAAAACGCATCTAAAGCAGATGCCAACCGTGAACAAGCTATTAAATCAGCTCAAACCGATGTTAATACTAAAAATGACGCTGTCAAATTGGCTAAAGAAAAACTTGCAAGCGCTACAGAACATGCTGACTCAGTTGAAAGCAAATTGCAATCAGCTCAAGCTGAATTGAAATCTGCTCAAGATAAATTGGCAAATACTGGTGTTGATACTGTAACAATCGCAGACTTGACTCAGTTCAAGAAAGATAAAGCCGAAGGCGACTCAGACTTCATGACTGACTCTGGTGCTACTGTTATTGAAAATTCTTCAACAAATCAGCGAAGCTGATAAAAAACGTACAGTTGACGCAGAACACTTAACTGATGAAGAATTACTTGAAGTTGCTCATTATAACCTTCAAGTCGTAAATGCAATCCGTAAACAACTAGGATTAAAAGAACTTGAATTGAATACTGGTTCAATGAAATCAGCTAAAAATCAAGCTGAAAAATACGTAAAACGCAATAAAACAATTTCTGAAGCAGGACATTTAACTGGTGATTACTTTGGTGAAAATGCTTCTAACTTGCGAGAAGCTACAACAATGTATGAATTGAAACAAACAGTTTACAATGCAGTAATGACAATGACATTTGCTGATGCACCAGCTAAATGGTCTCACTTGAAAAACATTGTGACATCATCATCAGACCTTGGTGTATCTATTGCTAAATTCGGTGGTTACAATACATTGATTAACGTTGTTGGTATCTATTCTGGTGAGAAATTAACCAAAGAAACAGACACAGCATCTCTTGAAAAAGCAGTCGCAACAGCTAAATCAAACCTTGCTCAAGCTGAAACTGCATCAGAAAATGCTAAACGTGCTTTGACAAAAGCTTCAACTGATTACGCAAGCGCACTCAGCTTGAAAACTGAAGCTGAAAAAGTCCTCGCTGACGCAATGGCTACACCACTTCAAGCTCAAGTTGCTGAAAATAACCTACGTTTAGCAAAAAATGCTCTTGAGAACGCTAAGAAACGTGAAGCGAAAGCAAAAAATGATGTAACTTCAGCTAAAGAAAAACTTAAAAAAAGTGTTTCGAAATTAGCTACAGAAAAAGAAAAACTTTCAAAACTGAAAGAACAGTACAAGAAACTTTTACAAACTGAATCAAAAAATAAAGAAGTTTCTAAAGGTAGTTGGATTCAAACTTCTTGGTCGTTGGTGGTACAAACATAACAATGGTTCATACACAACTAATGGTTGGGAACAAATTAACGGAAAATGGTATCATTTTGACCGCTCAGGTTGGATGCAGACTGGATGGGTCAAATCAAGTGGTTCATGGTACTATCTTAATAATTCTGGAGCAATGCAGACTGGATGGGCTAAATCAGGCAATTCATGGTACTATTTGAATGATTCAGGAGCTATGCAGACTGGATGGTTGAAAACAGGTGGTTCATGGTACTATTTGAATGGTTCAGGCGCAATGCAAACAGGATGGTTGAAAACAGGTGCTTCATGGTATTACCTTAATAGCTCAGGTGCGATGCAAACAGGATGGTTCACAGTCTCAGGAAAATGGTATTATGCATACCGTTCAGGCGCTTTAGCAGTCAATACAACTACACCAGAAGGTTATAAGGTAAATTATAATGGTGAATGGGTAAAATAAGCACTTTTTACCAAGCTAAAAAATCTTCTTACGTTTGTAGGAAGATTTTTTGGATTCACAAAACTAGTTTAAAAGACTACGTTATTTAAACTAGTAATATAAAGGATATCTAGAAATCTATTTGGTCAACTTTTGTATTTTGAATATACCTCAGATGTTGACGATGTCTTGGTATATCTGATACTCACTTACATATTCTAACTTATTTTAACTAAGATAAAACTGTAGTGGATTGAAGAAAAGATAAGCTCGAGAAAGAACAAAATTTGTCCTTTCTTTTTTGATGTTCAGAGCGATAAAAATCCGTTTTTTTGAAGTTTTCGAAGTTTCGAAAACTAAAGGCATTGCGTTTGATAAGTTTGATGAGATTATTGGTCGCTTTTCATTATAGATCTTATGGGACTTTTTTCTACAACAACATAATCTCCATAATATCCATAGGGGATTTACCTACTACAAATATTATAGATCCGAAAATAAGATCGAGCTGAAACTACTTTCAGAAACAGCTGTTCTATAAAATACTTTTGAAACTGAAATCTATTCTACTACAAAGTATTGAAAGCGCTTTAAAAATAATATATAATGAACTCATAAGAACAAAGAAAAGAAAAGGAGGAAAGAGGATGCCACAGATTACTAAAGAAGCCTTGATTGCACAAATCAAAGATGGAATCATCGTTTCTTGTCAGGCCCTTCCTCACGAACCGCTCTATACAGAAGCGGGAGGAGTCATTCCCTTGCTGGTCAAAGCGGCTGAGCAAGGTGGAGCAGTCGGTATCCGAGCAAATAGTGTTCGCGATATCAAGGAAATCAAGGAGGTTACAAACCTTCCAATCATTGGGATAATAAAACGAGATTATCCACCGCAAGAACCCTTCATCACTGCTACTATGAAAGAAGTTGATGAATTGGCAGAACTTGATATAGAGGTCATTGCTCTGGATTGTACCAAGCGTGAACGCTATGATGGTTTGGAGATTCAAGAGTTCATTCGTCAGGTTAAGGAAAAATATCCTAACCAGCTTTTGATGGCTGATACAAGTACTTTCGAGGAAGGATTGGCAGCCGTTGAAGCAGGAATTGACTTTGTCGGAACAACCTTATCAGGATACACATCTTACAGTCCTAAAGTGGATGGTCCCGATTTTGAATTGATCAAAAAACTCTGTGATGCTGGTGTAGATGTCATTGCAGAAGGAAAAATTCATACACCAGAACAAGCCAAACAAATCCTAGGATATGGAGTGCGAGGTATTGTTGTTGGTGGCGCTATTACTAGACCAAAAGAGATCACAGAACGCTTTGTTGCTGGTCTCAAATAACACAATCTCAAAACAGAGGAGAGTGGTGGATGCGTCGGATAAAATGAAAACGTATACAAACGCAAAGAACTCATTATCCAATATGGATACGCTTATCAATTAGGAGAATACAAATGAAATTTAGAAAACTAGCTTGTACAGTACTTGCGGGTGCTGCGGTTCTTGCCCTTGCTGCATGTGGTAATTCTGGCGGAAGTAAAGATGCTGCAAAATCTGGTAGCGATAGCGGAAAAACAGAAATCACTTGGTGGGCATTCCCAGTCTTCACACAAGAAAAAACTGGTGACGGTGTTGGAACATATGAAAAATCAATCATCGAAGCGTTTGAAAAAGCAAATCCAGATGTAAAAGTGAAATTGGAAACCATCGACTTCAAGTCAGGTCCTGAAAAAATCACAACAGCTATCGAAGCAGGAACAGCTCCAGACGTACTTTTTGACGCACCAGGACGTATCATCCAATACGGTAAAAACGGTAAATTGGCTGAGCTGAACGACCTCTTCACAGACGAATTCGTCAAAGATGTTAACAATGAAAACATTGTACAAGCAAGTAAAGCTGGAGACAAAGCTTATATGTATCCAATCAGTTCAGCACCATTCTACATGGCTATGAACAAGAAAATGTTGGAAGATGCTGGAGTTGCAAACCTTGTAAAAGAAGGTTGGACTACTGATGATTTTGAAAAAGTTTTGAAAGCGCTTAAAGATAAAGGCTACACACCAGGTTCATTGTTCAGTTCTGGTCAAGGGGGAGACCAAGGAACACGTGCCTTCATTGCAAACCTTTATGGCGGTTCTGTAACAGATAAAGATGTAACAAAATATACAACTGATGATCCTAAATTCGTCAAAGGTCTTGAAAAAGCGGCTAGCTGGATTAAAGACGGTTTGTTGAACAACGGTTCACAATTTGACGGTGGAGCAGATATCCAAACTTTGCCAACGGTCAAACATCTTACACAATCCTTTGGGCACCATCTCAAAACGGTATCCAAGCTAAACTCTTGGAAGCAAGTAAAGTAGAAGTGGTAGAAGTACCATTCCCATCAGATTCAGGTAAACCAGCTCTTGAATACCTTGTAAACGGATTTGCAGTATTCAACAACAAGGACGACAAGAAAGTTGCAGCATCTAAGAAATTCGTTCAATTCATCGCAGATGACAAAGAATGGGGTCCAAAAGACGTTGTTCGTACAGGTGCTTTCCCAGTTCGTACTTCATTTGGCAAAGTTTATGAAGACAAACGTATGGAAACAATCAGTGGTTGGACTCAATACTACTCACCATACTACAACACTATCAACGGTTTTGCTGAAATGAGAACACTTTGGTTCCCAATGTTGCAATCTGTATCAAATGGTGACGAAAAACCAGCGGATGCTTTGAAAGCCTTCACTGAAAAAGCTAACGAAACAATTAAAAAAGCTACAAAACAATAAGCACTAAATCAGATTGACTCCTCCCTTTTCCCTGTGCATAGTCTATGTAAGAAAAGGGAGGATTTTGTTTGAAATGTAAGGAACTGTCACGAAATTAAAATGAAGTTCTTACATAAGTGAATCTTAAAAAATTTCATTTTGATTTTAAAACAGTTTAAGAAAATCTAAAATATTTTATTTGTGAAAGAGAGGTGCCGACTGTGAAAGTCAATAAAATTCGTATGCGGGAAACAGTGATTTCCTATGCTTTCCTAGCACCAGTATTATTCTTCTTTGTCATCTTTGTATTGGCTCCTATGATTATGGGATTCATTACAAGTTTCTTAACTACTCAATGACTAAATTTGAGTTTGTGGGCTTGGACAACTACATTCGCATGTTTAAAGACCCTGTCTTTATGAAGTCTTTAATCAATACCGTGATTCTGGTTATTGGATCTGTACCAGTTGTTGTTCTATTCTCACTCTTTGTAGCATCTCAGACCTATCATCAAAATGCCATTGCCAGATCCTTCTACCGTTTCGTCTTCTTCCTTCCTGTTGTAACAGGTAGTGTTGCCGTAACAGTTGTTTGGAAATGGATTTATGACCCACTATCAGGGATTCTAAACTTTGTCCTTAAGTCAAGCCACATCATCAGCCAGAACATTTCTTGGTTGGGAGATAAAAACTGGGCTTTGATGGCGATTATGATTATCCTTTTGACTACATCTGTTGGTCAGCCGATTATCCTTTATATCGCTGCTATGGGGAATATTGACAATTCATTGGTAGAAGCAGCTCGGGTTGATGGTGCGACTGAATTGCAAGTCTTCTGGAAGATTAAATGGCCTAGCCTCCTTCCAACAACACTTTACATCGCAATCATTACAACAATCAACTCATTCCAGTGTTTTGCCTTGATTCAGTTGTTGACATCTGGTGGTCCAAACTACTCAACAAGTACACTTATGTACTACCTTTACGAAAAAGCCTTCCAATTGACAGAATACGGCTATGCCAACACCATCGGTGTCTTCTTGGCAGTCATGATCGCTATCGTAAGCTTTGTTCAATTTAAAGTACTTGGAAACGACGTAGAATACTAAAGAAAGGAGACAGCTATGCAATCTACACAAAAGAAACCTTTAACAGCTTTCACTGTTATTTCAACTATTATCTTGCTCTTGTTGACCGTGCTGTTCATCTTTCCATTCTACTGGATTCTGACAGGTGCCTTCAAGTCACAGCCTGATACCATTATGATTCCGCCACAATGGTTCCCTAAAATGCCAACCATGGAAAACTTCCAACAACTCATGGTGCAAAACCCTGCTATGCAGTGGATGTGGAACTCTGTGTTTATCTCATTGGTAACCATGTTCTTAGTTTGTGCGACCTCTTCTTTAGCAGGTTATGTACTAGCTAAAAAACGTTTCTATGGGCAACGCATTCTATTTGCAATCTTCATTGCAGCCATGGCGCTTCCAAAACAAGTTGTCCTTGTACCATTGGTACGTATCGTCAACTTCATGGGAATCCATGATACTCTTTGGGCAGTTATCCTGCCTTTGATTGGATGGCCATTCGGGGTCTTCCTCATGAAACAATTCAGTGAAAACATCCCAACAGAATTGCTTGAATCAGCTAAAATCGACGGTTGTGGTGAGATTCGTACTTTCTGGAGTGTAGCCTTTCCAATTGTGAAACCAGGATTTGCAGCCCTTGCAATCTTTACCTTCATCAATACATGGAATGACTACTTCATGCAGTTGGTTATGTTGACTTCACGTAACAATTTGACCATTTCACTCGGTGTTGCGACTATGCAGGCTGAAATGGCAACCAACTATGGTTTGATTATGGCAGGAGCTGCCCTTGCAGCTGTGCCAATCGTAACAGTCTTCCTTGTCTTCCAAAAATCCTTCACTCAGGGTATTACTATGGGAGCTGTTAAAGGATAAGAAAAGTAAACTAGTATATCAAGATGGCGGAAGTGGTCTTGATATGCTATGGAAATAAAGAGTTATAAGTGTCTACAAAATGTTGGGTATTTGTCTACCATAAAGATTTTGTCAGACACTTATAAACTTAAGAATGATTTTAGTTGACTATCAGAAACGAAGGAAAGAGTATGATTTTTGACGATTTGAAAAACATCACCTTTTACAAGGGAATTCATCCCAATCTAGACAAGGCTATCGACTATCTCTATCAGCATCGTAAAGATTCATTTGAACTAGGTAAGTATGAGATTGACGGAAATAAAGTCTTTCTAGTTGTTCAGGAAAATGTCCTCAATCAAGCTGAAAATGATCAATTTGAGCATCATCAGAACTATGCAGACTTGCATTTGCTGGTAGATGGGCATGAATATTCGAGCTACGGTTCACGTATCAAAGACGAGGCAGTAGCATTCGACGCAGCGAGCGACATTGGCTTTGTTCATTGTCATGAACACTACCCACTCTTGTTGGGTTATCACAATTTTGCGATTTTCTTCCCAGGAGAACCACACCAGCCAAATGGCTATGCAGGCATGGAAGAGAGGGTTCGCAAATATCTCTTTAAAATTTTGATTGATTAAAAATCAGGAGGAGCAAACATGGCACAAAAAGGAGTAAGCCTTATCAAGGCAGCATTTGATACAGATAACTTTCTCATGCGTTTTAGTGAGAAAGTCTTGGATATCGTGACAGCCAATCTTCTTTTTGTCGTCTCTTGTTTGCCCATCGTGACGATTGGAGTGGCTAAAATTAGTCTCTACGAGACTATGTTTGAGATTAAGAAGAGTAGACGCGTGCCTGTCTTTAAAATCTATCTAAGAGCTTTCAAGCAAAATTTGAAACTAGGTCTTCAGTTAGGTCTGCTTGAGTTGGGCATTGTCTCATTAAGCCTTCTAGACCTCTATCTCTTCTGGGGGCAGACAGCTATGCCTTTCCAAATGGTAAAAGCTATTTGTCTAGGCGTTCTTATCTTCCTCACTATCGTGATGTTGGCTAGCTATCCCATCGCTGCGCGCTATGATTTGACTTGGAAAGAAGTGCTACAAAAAGGACTTATCTTGGCAAGTTTTAACTTTCCTTGGTTCCTTCTCATGTTAGTTATTCTCTTTCTCATTGTGATGGTTCTTTATCTGTCCGCCTTCAGTTTGCTTTAGGTGGCTCAGCCTTCCTGCTTTTTGGGTTTGGACTCTTGGTCTTTATCCAGACTGGATTGATGGAGAAAATTTTCGCAAAATACCAATAGCATGGCTTGCTTCTGAAACTACTTTCAAGCCATAAACATTTCAAAATTCACATCGAAACTAAAATCTAAGTGTACACAAGATATTGAAAGCGTTTTTCACAAGGTGTATACTAAACACGTAAAGAATAAATCCTGCTGTTAGCAGAAAAAAAGAAAACTTAGGAGAAAATCTATGTCAGATTTAAAAAAATACGAAGGTGTCATTCCAGCCTTCTACGCATGTTATGATGATCAAGGAGAAGTAAGTCCAGAGCGTACGCGTGCCTTGGTTCAATACTTCATTGATAAAGGTGTTCAAGGCCTCTATGTTAATGGTTCTTCTGGTGAATGTATCTACCAAAGCGTTGAAGACCGCAAGTTGATTTTGGAAGAAGTGATGGCAGTTGCCAAAGGTAAATTGACCATTATTGCTCACGTTGCTTGCAACAATACCAAAGACAGTATGGAACTTGCTCGTCATGCTGAAAGCTTAGGAGTAGATGCCATTGCAACGATTCCGCCGATTTATTTCCGCTTGCCAGAATACTCAGTTGCTAAATATTGGAACGATATCAGTTCTGCAGCTCCAAATACAGACTACGTAATTTATAACATTCCTCAATTGGCAGGGGTTGCTTTGACTCCAAGCCTTTACACAGAAATGTTAAAAAATCCACGTGTTATCGGTGTTAAGAATTCTTCTATGCCAGTCCAAGATATCCAAACCTTTGTGAGCCTTGGTGGCGAAGACCATATCGTCTTCAACGGTCCAGATGAACAGTTCCTAGGTGGTCGCCTCATGGGTGCCAAAGCTGGTATCGGTGGTACTTATGGTGCTATGCCAGAACTCTTCTTGAAACTCAATCAATTGATTGCGGATAAAGATTTAGAAACAGCGCGTGAATTGCAATACGTTATCAATACAATCATTGGCAAATTGACTGCTGCACATGGAAATATGTATGGTGTCATTAAAGAAGTCTTGAAGATCAATGAAGGACTGAACATTGGTTCTGTTCGTTCACCATTGACACCAGTGACTGAAGACGATCGTCCAGTTGTAGAAGCAGCTGCAGCCTTGATTCGTGAAACCAAGGAGCGCTTCCTCTAATTCATAAGGAGGTATTTATGACACACTACGTTGCAATTGATATCGGTGGAACCAACATCAAATATGGTTTGATTGACCAAGAAGGCCAACTTGTTGAATCGCATGAAATGCCAACAGAGGCGCATAAGGGTGGACCTCATATCTTACAAAAAACCAAAGATATTGTAGCCAGCTATTTAGAAAAAGGCTCAGTAGCAGGTGTTGCTATTTCTTCTGCTGGGATGGTGGACCCTGATAAGGGGGAAATTTTCTACGCTGGGCCTCAAATTCCTAACTACGCAGGAACCCAGTTCAAGAAGGAAATCGAGACTAGCTTCTCTATTCCTTGTGAGATTGAAAATGATGTCAACTGTGCAGGTCTTGCTGAGGCAGTATCTGGTTCAGGCAAGGGAGCGAGTGTCACCCTTTGCTTGACCATTGGAACAGGTATCGGAGGTTGCTTGATTATGGATGGGAAAGTCTTCCATGGATTTAGTAATTCCGCCTGTGAAGTCGGTTATATGCATATGCAAGATGGAGCGTTCCAAGACTTGGCCTCTACAACAGCCTTGGTGGAGTATGTAGCAGCAGCTCATGGAAATCCAGTTGACCAGTGGAATGGCCGACGCATTTTCAAGGAAGCCACTGAAGGCAACAAGATTTGTATGGCTGGTATTGACCGGATGGTAGACTATCTAGGAAAAGGTCTGGCAAATATTTGCTATGTGGTCAATCCAGAAGTAGTCATTCTCGGTGGCGGTATCATGGGACAAGAGGCTATCCTCAAGCCTAAAATTCGAAAGGCTTTGAAAGATGCTTTGGTACCAAGTCTGGCTGATAAGACGAAATTAGAATTTGCTCATCATCAAAATACAGCAGGTATGCTGGGCGCCTACTATCATTTCAAGACAAAACAATTCTAGTTTGGTTTAACCAAACTAGGATTTTCTTACACGTTTTTGTCTACGATAGCCATTGAGTTTTTTATTTTCCCAATAGCTATTAAAGATTTTCTCCTTGCTTTCACGATTGATTTCCAAAAAGTAGGCATAAATCAAATCAATAAAGAAGAGCATAGGAAGTTGAGCGGATATTCGTTGGATGTAGGAAGGCTGGCTGTGACTGGCTACAAGAACAGTCTCCGTATAGGCCTGACTATCTTTATTGGGAACACTTGTAAAGAGTACAGTTTTTGCGCCCATCTCTTTCGCGTCTAATAGACTATCTAGAATAGAAGGAGTTGAGCCAGAAAGTGAGAAACCAAGTACTAGACAATTTTCATCCATAATGCTGGTTGTCCAGGCAAAACCGTCTTGGTCGGTTAAAGCCTCGCAGACCACACCCAGACGCATGAAGCGCAATTTCATTTCACGAGCGACAAGTCCAGAACTACCTGTTCCAAAGAAGTAGACACGATCAGCATCTTCGATTAACTGGGCGATTCGTTCTAGTTGTTCTTCGTCAATCAAGTCCTGTGTTTGTTCCCGCATGTGACTATAGCTTCGAAGAACTCGGTTGGTTAAAGGACTATGATTGTGAGAATGAGTCTCCTGTTTCTTTGCTTGGTGCTGGTATTGGAAAATAAATTCTCGATAGCCTGTAAAACCACACTTCTTAGAAAAGCGGGTCAGAGCAGCTTGAGAGATATGTAATTTTTGAGTGACCTGTTGGGAGGAAAGGTCATCTTGAATGGTTTCAGCTTGCAAAAAATAACGAGCGATTTCTTGTTCTAAATCTGTTAGTGCTTCAAAATGAAGATCGATAATGGATGCAATGTCTGGCTTATTCATGGGGCTCCTTTTCATGAGTCAACCGCTTAGAAGTTGACAATTCCCTAACTATTATTATCATTATATCATAGAAGAATAGATAAAAACATAAAAAGCCATTTTCAATTAAAAGTCAAAAAAAGGTATCGATTTTTCTAAGAGTTTCTCCTTAAAATATGATACAATGAAGAGTAATAATCTTCTTTCAAGTTTTATATTTTTTAGTGAAAATGGGATAGAAGATGGAAATTTTTCTAGAAATGAGACATGGTTGTATGAGAAAATTTAATAGTCATTCGATTCCGATTCGGCTTAATCTACTATTTGGAATAGTTATCTTGCTTTTCATGACGATTATTGGTCGTCTTCTTTATATGCAGGTATTAAATAAAGACTTTTATGAAACTAAATTAGCATCAGCAAGTCAAACGAGAGTGACAACTAGTTCGGCTCGAGGACAAATCTACGATGCAACGGGGAAACCTCTTGTTGAAAATACCATCAAGCAAGTTGTGTCTTTTACAAGGACTAACAAGATGACGGCAGCTGAACTCAAAGAGACTGCAAAAAAACTTCTTACTTATGTGAATGTCAGCTCTCCTAATCTTACAGACCGTCAGATTGCTGATTATTACTTGGCTGACCAAGAAATTTATAAAAAAATAGTCGATGCTTTGCCACGTGATAAGCGTTTGGATTCGGATGGAAATCTTCTTTCGGAAGCAACTCTTTACAACAATGCGGTGGAAAGTGTTGATGTGAGTCAGCTCAACTATACGGATGATCAGAAAAAAGAAATTTATTTATTTAGTCAGCTAAATGCTGTTGGAAATTTTGCTACAGGAACAATTGCAACGGATTCTTTAGATGATACACAGGTTGCTCTTGTCGCCTCGGCATCTAAGGACTTACCAGGAATTAGCATTTCTACTTCATGGGATCGAAAAGTCCTAGACACTTCTTTGTCTTCAATTGTAGGTAGTGTATCAAGTGAAAAATCAGGTCTTCCAGCAGAGGAAGTGGATGCTTATTTGAAAAAAGGCTATTCTCTGAATGACCGAGTGGGAACTTCTTATCTTGAAAAGCAGTATGAAGAAGTACTGCAGGGAAAACGTTCTGTTAAAGAAGTACATCTTGATAAACATGGCAACATGGAAAGTGTTGAAAATGTAGAGGAAGGAAGCAAAGGAAACAACATCAAACTAACGATTGACCTAGCTTTCCAAAATGGGGTTGATGATCTACTTAAGAGTTATTTTAATTCGGAGCTGGGTAACGGAGGAGCTAGATATTCTGAAGGAGTGTATGCAGTAGCACTTAATCCTAAAACAGGGGCCGTCCTTGCTATGTCTGGTATTAAGCATGATACTGAGTCAGGTAAATTGAGTTCAGATTCCTTAGGGACAGTCACCAACGTGTTTGTACCAGGGTCAGTAGTTAAGGCCGCTACCATCAGCTCAGGTTGGGAAAATGGTGTTTTATCAGGAAACCAAACCTTAACAGATCAGCCTATTGTTTTCCAAGGTTCAGCTCCAATTAATTCTTGGTATACATTGGCATATGGATCTTTTCCTATTACAGCTGTGGAAGCCTTGGAGTATTCATCTAATACTTACATGGTTCAAACCGCTCTTGGAATCATGGGCCAGACCTATCAACCAAATATGACGGTTGCAACAGGGCAATTAGAGGCTGCTATGGGTAAATTACGTTCGACCTTTGGAGAATATGGACTTGGAGCTTCGACTGGAATTGATCTTCCAGATGAATCGACAGGATTACACCAAAAGAATTTGATCTGGCTAATTATATTAATAATGCTTTTGGCCAGTTTGATAATTACACACCGATGCAATTAGCTCAGTATGTCGCTACCATTGCAAATAATGGAGTTCGTCTAGCTCCTCACATTGTGGAGGGGGTTTATGAAAATAATGAGCAAGGTGGCTTAGGCAATTTGCTTCAAGAGACGACTAGCAAAGAAATGAATAAGATTAATATCTCAGAATCAGATATGTCTATTCTGCAACAGGGATTTTATCAAGTTTCACATGGTGGTAGTGCTTTGACAACTGGTCGTGCCTTTTCAAATGGTGCAGCTGTATCTATTAGTGGAAAAACAGGTACCGCCGAAAGTTATGTTAATGGCGGTCAAAAAGCCAATAATACTAACGCAGTCGCTTATGCACCAACCGATAATCCTCAAATCGCGGTCGCAGTCGTTTTTCCTCATAACACCAACCTTACAAACGGTGTCGGACCTTCCATTGCGCGCGACATTATCAATCTTTATCACCAACACCATCCAATGAATTAGAAAGGAACATATGCTGTATCCAACACCTATTGCCAAGCTGATTGATAGCTATTCAAAGTTACCAGGTATCGGGATTAAGACGGCTACCCGTCTGGCCTTTTATACTATTGGAATGTCTGATGACGATGTCAATGAATTTGCTAAAAATCTCCTTTCTGCTAAGAGAGAGCTGACCTATTGTTCTATTTGTGGTCGTTTGACTGATGACGATCCTTGCTCTATCTGTACCGATCCAAGTCGTGATCAGACAACGATTTTAGTTCTCGAGGATAGTCGAGATGTGGCGGCTATGGAGAATATCCAAGAATACCATGGACTCTATCATGTCTTGCATGGACTCATTTCTCCCATGAATGGTATCAGTCCGGACGATATCAATCTCAAGAGCCTTATGACTCGTCTTATGGATAGTGAAGTTTCAGAGGTAATCGTAGCAACCAATGCCACAGCAGATGGCGAAGCAACTTCCATGTATCTTTCACGTTTGCTCAAACCAGCTGGCATCAAGGTTACGCGCCTAGCACGAGGCCTCGCTGTGGGAGCGGACATTGAGTATGCGGATGAAGTTACACTCTTACGAGCCATTGAAAATCGGACAGAGCTGTAAGTCTAGACAAATTAACAAACTCAATTCATTTATATAAAAAATCAAGGAGACCGATATTTTTTATCGTTCTCTTTTTAAATATATTGAAGACCGGTATCAGGTTCAAGTTTCAAAAAAGAAGCAAATATGATATACTAAAGAACGAGCATTCTATTAGAATTAGGACAAGTAATATGAAACAAACGATTATTCTTTTATACGGTGGGCGTAGTGCAGAGCGTGAAGTCTCTGTTCTTTCAGCTGAAAGTGTCATGCGTGCGGTCAACTATGATCGTTTCACAGTTAAGACTTTCTTCATTAGCCAGTCTGGTGACTTATCAAAACTCAGGAATTTAGCCAGACTCCTGGTCAAGAGGACCGTCTCATGACCAATGAAACCATTGATTGGGATAAGAAAGTTGCACCAAGTGCCATCTACGAAGAAGGAGCAGTGGTCTTTCCAGTCCTTCACGGTCCGATGGGAGAAGATGGCTCTGTTCAAGGATTCTTGGAAGTTTTGAAACTGCCTTACGTTGGTTGCAACATCTTGTCATCTAGCCTTGCCATGGACAAAATCACCACCAAGCGTGTGTTAGAATCTGCTGGTATTGCCCAAGTTCCCTATGTGGCCATCGTTGAAGGGGATGATGTGACTACTAAAATTGTCGAAGTGGAAGAAAAATTGACTTATCCAGTATTCACTAAACCGTCAAACATGGGTTCTAGTGTCGGTATTTCTAAGTCTGAAAATCAAGAAGAACTTCGTCAAGCCTTGAAACTTGCCTTCCAATATGACAGCCGTGTCTTGGTAGAGCAAGGAGTGAATGCCCGTGAAATCGAGGTTGGTCTCTTGGGCAACTACGATGTCAAGAGTACGCTACCAGGCGAAGTAGTCAAGGATGTTGCCTTTTATGACTACGATGCCAAGTATATTGACAACAAGATTACCATGGATATCCCAGCTAAAATCAGTGATGATGTGGTAGCTGTCATGCGTCAGAATGCAGAAACTGCCTTCCGTGCCATTGGTGGCCTGGGTCTATCTCGTTGCGATTTCTTCTATACAGATAAGGGAGAGGTTTCCTAAACGAGCTTAATACCATGCCAGGTTTCACCCAGTGGTCTATGTACCCACTACTTTGGGACAATATGGGAATCAGCTATCCAGACTTAATCGAGCGATTGGTTGATCTTGCTAAAGAAAGTTTTGACAAGCGAGAAGCGCATTTGCTATAAAAATGAAAGAGAGGGTAGAAACCAGAACCATCACTGCAAGGTGATTTTAGTTCTCGGATTTCAACCCTTTTTAAAGGAGTAGAAATGAAATTAACAATTCATGAAGTGGCTCAAGTTGTAGGAGCTAAAAATGATATCAGCATTTTTGAGGACACCCAGTTAGAAAAGGCAGAGTTTGATAGTCGTTTGATTACTACAGGGGACTTGTTTGTGCCCCTCAAAGGTGCGCGTGACGGTCATGACTTTATCGAAACAGCTTTTGAAAATGGCGCTGCTGTAACCCTGTCTGAGAAAAAGGTCGCAAATCATCCCTATATTCTAGTAGATGATGTTCTGACTGCCTTTCAGCAACTAGCAGCCTACTATCTTGAAAAAACGACTGTTGATGTCTTTGCGGTTACGGGTTCAAATGGCAAGACAACGACCAAGGATATGTTAGCTCACTTGCTATCAACAACTTACAAGACCTACAAAACACAAGGCAACTACAATAATGAGATTGGTCTTCCTTACACAGTTCTCCATATGCCTGAAGGAACAGAAAAGTTGGTCTTGGAGATGGGACAGGATCACTTGGGAGATATTCATTTCTTGTCAGAATTGGCTCATCCAAAAACAGCCATCGTGACCTTGGTTGGAGAAGCCCATTTGGCCTTTTTCAAAGATCGTTCTGAAATTGCTAAAGGAAAAATGCAAATTGCAGACGGGATGTCTTCGAATTCCTTGCTCTTGGCACCAGCAGATCCGATTGTAGAGGACTACTTGCCAACTGATAAAAAGGTAGTTCGTTTTGGGCAAGGAGCAGAGTTGGAAATTACCGACTTGGTTGAGCGTAAGGATAGCTTGACCTTTAAGGCCAATTTCTTGGAGCAAGCCCTTGATTTGCCAGTGACTGGCAAGTACAATGCCACCAATGCCATGATTGCATCCTATGTTGCCCTGCAAGAAGGAGTGTCAGAGGAGCAAATTCGTCAGTCCTTCCAAGGTCTTGAATTGACGCGTAACCGTACTGAGTGGAAGAAAGCAGCCAATGGAGCAGATATCCTATCAGATGTTTACAATGCCAATCCAACCGCTATGAAGCTGATTTTGGAGACATTTTCTGCCATTCCAGCCAATGAAGGTGGCAAAAAAATCGCTGTCTTGGCGGACATGAAGGAACTTGGTGACCAGTCTATTCAGCTTCATAATCAGATGATTTTGAGCCTTTCTCCAGATGTGCTTGATACTGTTGTTTTCTATGGAGAAGACATTGCTGAATTAGCCCAATTGGCTAGTCAAATGTTCCCAATCGGCCACGTTTACTACTTCAAGAAAACAGAAGATCAAGACCAATTTGAAGACCTAGTCAAGCAGGTCAAAGAAAGCCTTGGAGTCCATGATCAAATCTTGCTCAAAGGCTCTAACTCTATGAATCTAGCTAAGTTGGTAGAAAGTTTAGAAAATGAAGACAAGTGATTTTGCTAAGTATCTTCAAAGAATGATTGCTCTTACAGATACTGGACTAACCTTTACAAAGGATCCTTTTGACCGTGAGCGCTACGAAGACTTGCGAAGTCTGTTATCTGAAATGTTGAATCAGGTATCAGACCTTGATGCAGACGAAGTGGCAGAACTCTTGAAACCGACCTCCGCTTATGCGACTCCTTTAATGGACGTCCGTGCTTGGATAGTTGAGGATGAAAAAATTTGTCTGGTTAGGGGACAAGGAGAGAATGATTGGGCTTTGCCAGGTGGCTTTGGTGAAGTCGGCTATTCTCCAACAGAAAATATTCTCAAGGAAATTGAAGAAGAAACCGGTTTTGAAGCTAAAGTAGAAAGACTACTAGCTGTTTTTGATACAAATCGTTTCCAACTACAGAGCAAGCAATATGCAAAGTTTGTTTTTGAATGTAAGCTTCTTGATGGACAATTCCAAAAAAATCAAGAAATTGCTGACCTTCAATTTTTTGCCATTGACCAACTGCCAGCCTTATCTGAAAAACGCATTACCAAGGAGCAAATAGAGATTCTTTGGCAGGTTTATCAAGGTCAGAGGGAGCAATATCTTGATTAAGAAGATGATTATCGTATTTCTAAATCCATTTTTGACAAATAGCATGGTATAATAAAATGCAGGAAAATTTTGAATCATGAGGAAGACTAGATGAATTTATGGGATATTTTCTTTACGACCCAAGCAACAGAACCACCCAAATTTGACCTTTTTTGGTATGTCAGTATATTTACACTTTTAGCCTTAACATTTTTTACAGCCTATCGATATCGTGAAAAGAAGGCTTACCAACGATTTTTCCAGAGTTTACAGGCAGTTCAGTTGATCCTCCTTTATGGTTGGTACTGGATCAATCATATGCCGCTATCAGAAAGTTTACCTTTTTACCATTGCCGTATGGCTATGTTTGTGGTGCTTTTGCTTCCTGGTCAGTCTAAATATAGGCAGTATTTTGCATTGTTGGGGACATTTGGGACACTAGCAGCCTTTGTTTATCCAGTGCCAGATGCCTATCCTTTCCCACATATTGCGATTTTATCCTTTATCTTTGGGCACTTAGCTCTCTTGGGGAACTCTCTAGTTTATTTATTGAGACAGTATAACGCGCGATTGCTGGATGTGAAGGGAATTTCTCATGACCTTTGCACTAAATGCCTTAATTTTTGTGGTCAATTTGGTGACAGGTGGAGATTATGGATTCTTGACTAAACCACCATTGGTTGGAGACCATGGCTTAGTAGCCAATTATTTAATCGTTTCCATGGCCTTATCAGCAGCGATTACGTTGACAAAGAAAATCTTGGAACTATTTTTAGAACAAGAAGCAGAAAAAATGATTGCAAAGAAAGCTTGATTTTAAGCTTTCTTTTTTTCATGAATCTGATTTTTTATAACTTGTTTGGAAAATAAAAAAATTTGATGAGCGAATGTGAAAAAAAGGTAAGTAAATTTAGGAAAAACTAAGCACGATTGGATTTTTTGTGTTATAATATTCTGTGAATAGCTATGCCCTATTTTAGCTATATTGAATAGAAGTTTGAAACTTGGAAGAGAGAGGATGCGATGTAATGGCTAGAGATGGTTTTTTTACAGGCTTAGATATCGGAACTAATTCGATTAAAGTATTGGTTGCCGAGCTTAGAAATGGTGAACTTAATGTAATTGGTGTAAGTAATGCCAAGAGTAAGGGTGTAAAGGATGGGATTATCGTCGATATTGAAGCAGCAGCAACTGCTATCAAGTCAGCTATTTCCCAAGCAGAAGAAAAAGCTGGCATTTCCATCAAATCAGTGAATGTTGGTTTGCCTGGAAATCTTTTGCAAGTAGAACCAACTCAAGGAATGATTCCAGTTACATCTGATACAAAAGAAATTACAGATCAAGATGTCGAAAATGTTGTCAAATCAGCTTTGACAAAGAGTATGACACCAGATCGTGAAGTCATTACTTTTATTCCAGAAGAATTTATCGTAGATGGTTTCCAAGGTATTCGTGACCCACGTGGCATGATGGGTGTTCGTCTTGAAATGCGTGGTTTGCTTTACACAGGTCCACGTACTATTCTTCACAATTTACGTAAGACAGTTGAGCGCTCAGGTGTTCAAGTTGAAAATATTATTATTTCACCATTGGCTTTGGTTCGTTCAGTCTTGAACGAAGGAGAGCGTGAATTTGGAGCTACTGTGATTGATATGGGAGCAGGTCAAACAACTGTTGCTACAATCCGTAACCAAGAACTCCAGTTCACAAATATTCTTCAAGAAGGTGGAGATTATGTCACAAAAGATATCTCTAAAGTCTTGAAGACTTCGCAAAAACTTGCTGAAGGATTGAAATTGAACTATGGAGAAGCCTACCCTTCACTTGCAAGTAACGAAACCTTCCAAGTTGAAGTGATTGGTGAAGTAGAGCCTGTAGAGGTTACAGAAAGCTACCTAGCAGAGATTATTTCAGCTCGCATTAAACACATTTTTGAACAAATCAAACAAGAGTTGGAAAGAAGACATTTGTTGGATCTTCCAGGTGGGATTGTTCTGATTGGTGGAAATGCTATTTTACCAGGTATTGTAGAACTTGCACAGGAAGTCTTGGCGTTGGTGTCAAACTCTACGTTCCAAATCAAGTTGGAATCCGTAACCCTGCCTTCGCTCATGTGATTAGCTTGTCTGAATTTGCTGGTCAATTGACTGAAGTACATTTGTTAGCACAACGAGCAGTCAAGGGTGAGGATACTTTGCGTCACCAACCAATTAATTTTGGTGGAATGATTCAACGTGTTACGCAGGTAGCACAACCGACCCCTATTCAACCAGTTCAAAATACTGAGGTAGAGCAATCAGCTTCTACGAACGTAGTTGCTCCGAAAGAAGATAAAGTATCTTCTCAAAATAAACCAAAAATCGCAGATCGCTTCCGTGGTTTAATTGGAAGTATGTTTGATGAATAAAAGAGGAAAAATAAACTATGACATTTTCATTTGATACAGCGGCTGCTCAAGGTGCAGTTATTAAAGTAATCGGTGTTGGTGGAGGTGGTGGTAACGCCATTAACCGCATGGTTGACGAAGGTGTTGCAGGCGTAGAATTTATCGCAGCAAACACAGATGTACAAGCTTTGAGTAGTACAAAAGCTGAGACTGTAATTCAGTTAGGCCCTAAATTGACTCGTGGTTTGGGTGCTGGCGGTCGACCTGAAGTTGGTCAGAAGGCAGCTGAAGAAAGCGAAGAGGCCTTGACTCAAGCTATTACTGGAGCAGATATGGTCTTCATTACTGCAGGTATGGGAGGTGGCTCTGGTACTGGTGCAGCTCCTGTTATTGCCCGCATTGCTAAAGATTTAGGTGCGCTTACAGTTGGTGTTGTGACACGTCCTTTCGGTTTTGAAGGAAGCAAACGCGGTCAGTATGCTGTAGAAGGAATCAATCAACTTCGTGAGCATGTAGATACTCTATTGATTATTTCAAACAACAACTTGCTTGAAATTGTTGATAAGAAAACTCCGCTTCTTGAAGCTCTTAGCGAAGCAGATAACGTACTTCGCCAAGGTGTTCAAGGGATTACTGACTTGATTACAAATCCTGGTTTGATTAATCTTGACTTTGCCGATGTGAAAACAGTTATGGCAAATAAAGGGAACGCCCTAATGGGGATCGGTATCGGTAGTGGTGAAGAACGTGTGGTAGAAGCAGCTCGTAAGGCAATCTACTCACCACTTCTTGAAACAACTATTGACGGTGCTGAGGATGTCATCGTCAACGTTACTGGTGGACTTGACTTGACTTTGATTGAAGCAGAAGAAGCTTCAGAAATCGTCAACCAAGCGGCTGGCCAAGGAGTGAACATCTGGCTCGGAACATCAATCGATGAAAATATGAAAGATGAAATCCGTGTTACAGTTGTAGCGACTGGTGTTCGTCAAGAAAATGTTGAAAAAGTAGTTGGAGTGAAAACTTCTAATAAACCTGTACATCGTGAACCTTCACATGTTCAACATGTTGAACGTCATTTTGACATGGAAGAGACAGCTGAGTTACCAAAAACTAGTTCTCGTCGTTTTGAAACAAATCAAACCTCTGCATTTGGTAACTGGGATTTACGTAGGGAATCAATTGTCCGTCAGACTGACTCAGTTGTTTCACCAGTTGAACGTTTTGAAGTTCCAGTTTCACAAGATGAGGATGAGTTAGAAACTCCTCCATTCTTCAAAAATCGTTAATAAATGAATTTAGAAAAAAATACTGAATTGATTTTTCAGCAAATTGCTGATGCGAGTCAAGAAGCCGACCGTAATCTAGATTCTGTTTCAGTTATTGCAGTGACAAAATATGTAGATGTCCAAACAGCGGCGGCATTGCTTCCGCTTGGCGTCCAACATATCGGTGAAAATAGAGTTGATAAATTTTTAGAAAAATATCGTGCTTTAAAAGATTTCCCAGTCACTTGGCATTTAATAGGGACACTGCAGAGACGGAAAGTGAAAGAAGTAATCCCTTTTGTGGATTACTTTCATGCTTTAGATTCTTTAAAATTAGCTCAGGAAATTCAAAAAAGAACAGATCATGTTGTTAAGTGTTTCTTGCAAGTTAATATATCTGGAGAAGAGAGTAAGCACGGATTTTCAAAAGATGAATTACTAGAACTTTTGCCTACTTTGGCTGAGTTAGATCAGATTGAGTATGTTGGTTTAATGACCATGGCTCCTTTTGATGCAGATAGTGATGAGTTGAAACGGATTTTCAAGGAAACACAGAATTTGCAAGCAGAAATTAGGGAAAAACAAATCTCTAATATGCCGATGACAGATATGAGTATGGGAATGAGTCGTGATTTTAAAGAAGCGATTCAGTTTGGCTCTACTTTTGTTCGAATTGGTACAGCATTTTTTAAATAGGAGAGAGCTATGTCTTTAAAAGATAGATTTGATAGATTTATAGATTATTTTACAGAAGATGGAGAAGAAACAACTAGTTATCAACCTCAACAAGAAGAGGTGGCTAGCCCGTCAATTTCAGCTTCTAAAGAATTACCAACACCTATTCAGTCAGCACCAGTGAAAGACGCTAATATTACTCGTTTACATGCGCGTCAGCAGGAGTTAGCCATGCAAAGTCAACGTACAGAAGATAAGGTGACAATTGATGTTCGCTATCCTAGAAAATATGAGGATGCAACTGAAATTGTTGATTTACTAGCTGGAAATGAAAGTATTTTGATTGATTTCCAATACATGACAGAAGTTCAAGCCCGACGTTGTCTAGATTATTTAGATGGTGCTCGTCATGTTTTAGCAGGTAATATGAAGAAAGTTGCTAGTACAATGTATCTATTGACTCCTGTCAATGTCGTTGTGAATATTGAAGATATCAAACTTTCTGATGATTCACAAAGTGCTGAGTTTGGTTTTGATATTAAACGAAATAGAGCAAGATAATGATTTTTTTAATCCACTTAATCCAAAATGCAGTGAGAATTTACTCATTCATTCTAATAGCATTTGCTCTTCTTTCATGGTTTCCAAACGCCTATGATAGTTCATTAGGTCGTCTAATCATCAGCCTTGTTCGTCCAGTTATAGAACCTCTTCGTAAACTGAATTTACAATTTGGTGGTCTCGATTTTACTGTCTGGGTAGCCATTATTCTAATCCAATTTATTGGAAGTTTTCTAATTCGGATCTTGTTGTTTCTATGAAAGTAGATCACGAAATCTATCAACATTTTTCGCATGCTGATATTCCATTTATTGATAAAGGATTGGAATGGATTAAGAGGGTGGAGGACACTTATGCTCCTATTCTCACCCCATTTATCAATCCTCATCAGGAACAGATACTAAAGGTTTTAGCTAGAACTCATGGATTAGGATGTCAAAGTAGTGGTGACATACTTCAAACAGAGTCCATTCGTCTTATTCTGTATCCAGACTACTTTAAACCAGAACTAGCAGATTTTGAGATAGCCTTATTGGAAATTGATTATCCGAGTAAGTTTGAGAAACTAAGTCATGGTAAAATATTAGGAACAATCATCAATCAGTTAGGAATTGACCGTAAATTATTTGGTGATATCTTGGTAGATGAAAAGAGAGCACAGATTTTTGTTAATCGTCATTTCATTCCCCTCTTTATAGACGGGATAAAAAAGATTGGCAAACTTCCTGTATCGCTGGAGGAACGTCCTTTTACCGATAGGGTTATATCTAAAATTGACTATAGAGAACAAGAAATTTTAGTTTCGAGTTTTCGATTGGATGCCCTCTTATCAAGTGCCTTGAAATTATCTAGAAATCAAGCTTGTCAACTGATAGATAAAAAATCTGTCCAAGTAAACTATCATCTGGTTGAAAAAAGTGATTACCAGATTTCAGTTGGAGATTTGATTAGTGTGAGAAAGTTTGGACGTCTGAAAGTTGTTAGAGACAATGGTCAGACTAAGAAGGATAAGATAAAATTAAGCATTCAATTATTATTAAGTAAGTGAGGAATAATATGCCAATTACATCATTAGAAATTAAAGATAAAACCTTTGGTACAAGATTTAGAGGTTTTGATCCAGAAGAAGTTGAAGAATTTCTTGAAATTGTTGTTCGTGATTATGAAGATTTAGTTCGAAGCAATCATGATAAAGAGTTGCATATCAAGAGCTTGGAAGAACGTTTGTCTTACTTTGATGAGATGAAAGATTCTTTGAGTCAATCAGTATTGATTGCTCAAGATACGGCAGAGCGTGTAAAACAAGCTGCTCAAGATCGTTCTAATAATATTATCCAACAGGCAGAACAAGATTCACAGCGTTTGCTTGAAGAAGCAAAATATAAGGCTAATGAGATCTTGCGTCAAGCTACTGATAATGCTAAGAAAGTTGCTGTTGAGACTGAAGAATTGAAGAACAAGAGCCGTGTCTTCCATCAACGTCTCAAATCTACAATTGAGAGCCAGTTAGCAATTGTTGAATCATCAGATTGGGAAGATATTCTGCGCCCAACAGCTACCTATCTTCAGACAAGTGATGAAGCATTTAAAGAAGTTGTTGGTGAAGTTCTTGGTGAGCCAGTATATTCACAGCCAGAAGAAGAACCAATCGATATGACTCGTCAATTTACACCTGAAGAAATGGCTGAGTTACAAGCTCGAATTGAGGCTGGTAATAGAGAATTAGCTGAATTTGAAGCTCAACAACATCATTATGTGGAAGAACATTTAGAGCCAGTTGAAGTCGAAGGCCCTTCATCGAATGAGGAAGATACAAATAAAGAATCTGTCCTTATCTTATAATGAATAGTGATATGTGAGAACAATATCTTATCCTTATATTTCCAGCGAGCAGGAGATGGTGTGAGTCCTGTAATCCCTATTGATAAGATTATCCTCTCAAAAACTCAAGTCTGAAGCTAGTAAGATTTGACGTTCCCCACGTTACGGGATAAGAGGAAAAAAAGCTGAGTCTTTTTTTCGAATAAAAGGTGGTACCACGATTTTTCGTCCTTTTTGGAAATCGTGGTTTTTAATTTGTTATTATTTATAAAGGAGATACCATGAAACTCAAAGATACCCTTAACCTTGGGAAAACAGCTTTCCCAATGCGTGCAGGACTTCCTACTAAAGAGCCAGTTTGGCAAAAGGAATGGGAAGATGCAAAACTTTACCAACGTCGTCAAGAATTGAACCAAGGAAAACCTCATTTTACTTTGCATGATGGCCCTCCATACGCAAACGGAAATATCCACGTTGGACATGCTATGAACAAGATTTCAAAAGATATCATTGTTCGTTCAAAATCTATGTCAGGTTTTTACGCACCATTTATCCCAGGTTGGGATACTCATGGTCTGCCAATCGAGCAAGTTTTGGCAAAACAAGGTGTTAAACGCAAAGAAATGGACTTGGTTGAGTACTTGAAACTTTGCCGCGAATACGCTCTTTCTCAAGTAGATAAGCAACGTGAAGACTTTAAACGTTTGGGTGTTTCTGGTGACTGGGAAAATCCATATGTGACTTTGACTCCTGATTATGAAGCAGCTCAAATCCGTGTATTTGGTGAGATGGCCAATAAAGGTTATATCTACCGTGGTGCAAAGCCAGTTTACTGGTCTTGGTCATCTGAGTCGGCTCTTGCTGAAGCGGAGATTGAATACCATGATTTGGTTTCAACTTCTCTTTACTATGCCAACAAGGTAAAAGATGGCAAAGGTGTTCTAGATACAGATACTTATATCGTAGTCTGGACAACAACTCCATTCACCATCACAGCTTCTCGTGGTTTGACTGTTGGTGCAGATATTGATTACGTTTTGGTTCAACCTGCTGGTGAAGCTCGTAAGTTTGTGGTTGCTGCAGAATTGTTGACTAGCTTGTCTGAGAAATTTGGCTGGGCTGATGTTCAAGTTTTGGCAACTTACCGTGGTCAAGAGTTGAATCATATCGTAACAGAACACCCATGGGATACAGCTGTAGATGAATTGGTTATCCTTGGTGACCACGTTACGACTGATTCTGGTACAGGTATCGTCCATACAGCCCCTGGTTTTGGTGAGGATGACTACAATGTCGGTATTGCTAATGGTCTTGAAGTCGCAGTGACTGTTGACGAACGTGGTATCATGATGAAGAATGCTGGTCCTGAGTTTGAAGGTCAGTTCTACGAAAAGGTAGTTCCAACTGTTATCGAGAAACTTGGTAACCTCCTTCTTGCTCAAGAAGAAATCTCTCACTCATACCCATTTGACTGGCGTACTAAGAAACCAATCATCTGGCGTGCAGTTCCACAATGGTTTGCCTCAGTTTCTAAATTCCGCCAAGAAATCTTGGATGAAATTGAAAAAGTGAAATTCCACTCAGAATGGGGTAAAGTCCGTCTTTACAATATGATTCGTGACCGTGGCGACTGGGTTATCTCTCGTCAACGTGCTTGGGGTGTTCCACTTCCAATCTTCTACGCTGAAGACGGTACAGCGATTATGACTGCTGAAACTATTGAACACGTAGCTCAACTCTTTGAGGAACATGGTTCAAGCATTTGGTGGGAACGTGATGCTAAGGACCTCTTGCCAGAAGGATTTACTCATCCAGGTTCACCAAATGGTGAGTTCAAAAAAGAAACAGATATCATGGACGTTTGGTTTGACTCAGGTTCATCATGGAATGGAGTTGTTGTAAACCGTCCAGAGTTGACTTACCCAGCAGACCTTTACCTAGAAGGTTCTGACCAATACCGTGGTTGGTTCAACTCTTCACTCATCACATCTGTTGCCAACCATGGCGTAGCACCTTACAAACAAATCTTGTCACAAGGTTTTGCCCTTGATGGTAAAGGTGAGAAGATGTCTAAATCTCTTGGAAATACCATTGCTCCAAGTGATGTTGAAAAACAATTTGGTGCTGAAATCTTGCGTCTCTGGGTAACAAGTGTTGACTCAAGCAATGACGTGCGTATTTCTATGGATATCTTGAGCCAAGTCTCTGAAACTTACCGTAAGATTCGTAATACCCTTCGTTTCTTGATTGCCAATACATCTGACTTTAACCCAGCTGTGGATGCAGTAGCTTACGAAGAACTTCGTTCAGTTGATAAGTACATGACTATTCGATTTAACCAACTTGTCAAGACCATTCGTGATGCCTATGCGGACTTTGAATTCTTGACAATCTACAAGGCCTTGGTGAACTTTATCAACGTTGATTTGTCAGCCTTCTACCTTGATTTTGCTAAAGACGTTGTTTATATCGAAGGTGCCAAATCACTGGAACGCCGTCAAATGCAGACTGTTTTCTATGATATTCTTGTGAAAATTACCAAACTCTTGACACCAATCCTTCCTCACACAGCAGAGGAAATCTGGTCATATCTTGAGTTTGAAGCTGAAGACTTCGTTCAATTATCAGAATTGCCAGAAGCGGAAACTTTTGCTAATCAAGAGGAAATCTTGGATACATGGGCAGCCTTCATGGACTTCCGTGGACAAGCTCAAAAAGCCTTGGAAGAAGCGCGTAATGCCAAAGTTATCGGGAAATCACTTGAAGCACACTTGACAGTTTACCCAAATGAAGTGGTGAAAACTCTACTCGAAGCAGTAAACAGCAATGTAGCTCAACTTTAATCGTGTCTGAATTGACCATCGCAGAAGGACCAGCTCCAGAAGCTGCCGTTAGCTTCGAAGATGTAGCCTTTACAGTTGAACGCGCTGCAGGTGATGTATGTGACCGTTGCCGTCGTATCGACCCAACAACAGCAGAACGCAGCTACCACGCAGTCATCTGTGACCACTGTGCAAGCATCGTAGAAGAAAACTTTGCGGAAGCAGTCGCAGAAGGGTTTGAAGCGAAATAAGTTGTGTAACCACAAGGATTTCCTTGTGGTTTTTGTATATTCATAAATGAGAAGAAAAGCGGTTCAAATGAATTGAAGAATTCTGGTACTATTTTGGGACAAGTTAGAGAATTTATAGTATAATGATGGTTGTAGATTGAATATATCAAAATACATATAGAAGTATTTTTGTTTCTTGTAAGTTTATCATAGTGAGGAAGCAAAATGCTTCTTCTATTTTGAAATGGATAAAATAATAGAGAGGATATAGAATGAAAAAATTTTTTGGAGAGAAGCAGCATCGTTTTTCCTTACGAAAGTTAGCTATTGGCCTTGTGTCTGCATCTATCTCGAGCTTATTTTTTGTGTCCATTGCTAGCAGTGGAAGCGTATTTGCTCAAGAAAATGTAGCTGTTCACTACAAATATGTGACGGATACGGAGCTGAGTGGACAAGAAAAAGACTTGATTGTAAAGGATATTCCTAAAGTGGCTGAAGATACTGAGAGCACTTACTATCTAGTCTACCGTATGGATGAGAAAGCCCAACTAGGTCAGTTGCCTCATACCGGCGAGCACAGTAATCTGGTTACCGTTTTCACTGGTGGAGCCCTCGCTTCGATTGGATTCCTTATTTTTGTTGTTTCGAGAAAGAAAGGCAAGAAGAAAGCACTGCTGAAGGTTGTTTTGATAACAGGAATGGGGAGTGGCTTGCTTTCTTCGGTTCAGGCTATTGAAAATCAACTATTGCTCCAATATAATCAAGAATACCAATTATCCCAAGGAGATAGTCTGCCTTTGCCACGCGCCTTATCGGGTTATACCTACCTAGGCTATATTAAGCAAGACAAAGAGCTTAATCAGCAAGAAACTGCTACTAGGGATCAGAAACTAGAGGATACGGTTCAACCTCATTTTCAGACCAATAATGATGGACAAAAGTCAGGAGAAGAGCAGAAAGCTCAGTTTCCAGCAAGCCCTGCTGAGAAGCCAATCCCTTCTCAAGATTCATCCAATCCAAAACCGTCTGGTATTGCTAGTGTGGATCCTCAGGATGAAGTCTTGGCTGGTCGAGTGAACAAACCAGAGCTCCTATACAAAGACCAAGAGATTGTAACCAAACTAGACTTTTCAGAAGTGGTTCAAGAAAATCCAGATCTAACAGAGGGAACCATTCGTGTCAAACAAGAAGGTCGTGCTGGGAAGAAGATTGAACTTGTTCGCATTTTCACTGTTGAAAACCAAGAAATTTCCCGAGAAGTTCTCTTGACTAAGGTAGACGAAGCCTTACCACGTATAGTAGAAAAAGGGACTAAGAAGGCAGTTGTACCGAGTGAAATACCCCAGTCTGCAAGAAAAGGTGAGCCTGAGACCCATGCTTCCTTACCAGAATATAAAGGTGAGCAATCGGGAGCTATTGTAGCCCCTGAGACAGCTGAAAAGCCAGAATATAGAGGAACTCAATCAAGTGCTATTGTCGAACCTGAGCAAGTAATTCCACAACCAGAGTACAAGGGAATTCAATCTGGTGCCATTGTTGAACCAGAACAGATACCATCGAAACTATCTTATACAGGCACTCAATCCGGAGCGATTGTTGAACCAGAACAAGTAGCTCCACAACCAGAGTACAAGGGAACTCAAGCTGGTACCATCGTCGAACCAGAGACCCATGCCTCCTTACCAGAATATAAAGGTGAGCAATCGGGAGCTGTTGTAGCCCCTGAGATGGCCGAAAAGCCAGAATATAGAGGAATTCAATCAGGTGCTACTGTCGAACCTGAGCAAGTAATTCCACAACCAGAGTACAAGGGAATTCAATCTGGTGCCATTGTTGAACCTGAAAAGCAGGAACCAGAGGTTGGAGGTACTCAGTCCGGAGCGGTTGTTGAACCAGAGCAAGTAACTCCACAACCAGAGTACAAGGGAATTCAATCTGGTGCGATTGTTGAACCAGAGACTCATGCTTCCTTACCAGAATATAAAGGTGAGCAATCGGGAGCTGTTGTAGCCCCTGAGACAGCCGAAAAACCAGAATATACAGGCACCCAATCTGGAGCCATCGTCGAACCAGAACAGATACCATCGAAACCATCTTATACAGGTACCCAGTCTGGAGCGATTATTGAACCAGAGCAAGTAACTCCACAACCAGAGTACAAGGGAATTCAATCTGGTACCATCGTCGAACCAGAGACCCATGCTTCCTTACCAGAATATAAAGGTGAGCAATCAGGAGCTGTTGTAGCCCCTGAGACAGCCGACAAACCAGAATATACTGGCATCCAATCTGGAGCAATAGTCGAACCAGAACAGGCACCATCGAAACCATCTTATACAGGCACCCAATCGGGAGCAATAGTTGAACCCGAACAAGTTGCCCCTCTTCCAGAATATACTGGCAATATTGAGCAAGTAAAACCGGAAACTCCATTTGAAAAACTACAAGAAAAAGATCCAGAAAAAACACTTGAATTAAGAAATGTTTCGGATCTGGAGTTGTATAGTCAGACCAATGGTACTTACAAACAACATGTTTCTTTAGACAGTGTTCCAAGTAATCCAGACACTTACTTTGTTAAGGTAAAATCGTCGTCATTCAAAGATGTCTATCTACCTGTCGCTTCAATAACTGCAGAAATAAAAAATGGACAATCAGTTTATAAAATCATAGCCAAAGCTGAGAAACTCCAGCAAGAGCTAGAAAATAAATATGTCGATAATTTCACCTTCTATCTCGCAAAAAAGGCCACAGAAGAAACAACAACCTTCACTTCCTTTAGCAACCTGGTTAAAGCTATCAACAAGAATCTCTCTGGAACCTATCATTTAGCGGCTAGCTTGAATGCCAACGAAGTGGAGTTGGGACCTGATGACAGATCTTACATCAAGGGCACCTTTACTGGTCAGTTGATTGGTGAAAAAGATGGTAAGCGGTATGCTATTTACAACTTGAAAAAGCCTCTTTTTGAAAGCTTGAGAGGGGCCACAGTAGAAAAGTTGAGCCTAAAAAATATCTCTATTTCAGGTAAAGATGATATCGGTTCACTGGCCAATGAAGCTACGGATAACACAAAGATTAAGCAAGTTCATGTCGATGGTGTTCTGGCTGGGGAACGTGGTATCGGTGGTTTGTTGGCTAAGGCAGACCAATCAAGCATCACAGAGAGCAGTTTTAAGGGAAGAATTGTTAATACTTACGAAACGACTGCGGCATACAATATTGGTGGTTTGGTTGGTCATTTGACAGGAGGCAGAGCTTCACTGACTAAGTCAAAAGCGACAGTAGCCATTTCCTCCAACACCAATAGTTCAGATCAGACTGTTGGTGGGCTAGCAGGTCTAGTAGACCAAGATGCGCATATACAGGATAGCTATGCTGAAGGTGATATCAACAATGTCAAGCACTTTGGTAGAGTTGCGGGTGTGGCTGGATATTTGTGGGATCGAAAGACGAATGAGGAACAGCATGCAGGAAGATTGACCAATGTACTAAGTGATGTCAATGTAACCAACGGGAATGCTATTACCGGTTACCACTATAATGAAATGAAGGTGGCTAATACATTCAGCAACAAAGCTAATAGAGTCTACAATGTCACCTTGGTCAGGGAAGAAGTCGTCAGCAAGGAATCATTTGTAGAAAGAGGAACAATTTTAGATGCTTCTGAAGTGACTAATAAGAAAGCAGAAATCAATCCTCTCACTCCTCCAACAGTGGAGCCCCTTTCAACAAGTGGTAGTAAAGAAAGTGATTTCTAAGGTGAAGCATTATCAATCTCAGCGCGCCTTGGCTTATAAAAATATTGAAAAATTGCTACCTTTCTACAACAAGGCAACCATCGTCAAATACGGAAACCTAGTTAACGAGAATAGTCTTTTATATCAAAAAGAACTCTTGTCAGCAGTCATGATGAAGGATGACCAAGTCATCACAGATATTGTTTCCAACAAACAGACTGCAAACAAACTCTTGCTCCATTACCAGGATCATTCCTCTGAAACATTCCAGCTCAAGTACCAGACTGATTTTGCTAAGTTAGCAAAATATAGTCTAGGAGATACGGGGCTTCTCTATACGCCAAACCAATTCTTGTATAATCAAGAAACGATTATCCAGCAAGTTTTGCGAGAATTGAAGCAGGTAGATTATCACTCAGATGAGATCAGAAACACACTCGGTATCTCACCCAAAGTGAAGCAAACCGAGCTCTATCTAGAAGAGCAGTTTGCTAAAACGAAGGAGCATCTAGAGGACAGTCTGCGAAAACTCTTGTCAGCGGATGCTGGTCTAGTGGAAAATAATCAAGTAATGACAGGTTACATCGTAGATAAAATCAAGCGCAACAAGGAAGCCTTGCTTCTTGGTATGAGCTACTTAGAGCGTTGGTATAACTTTAGCTATGGTCAGGTTAATATTAAAGACTTGGTCTTGTATCACCTTGATTTCTTTGGCAAAGGAAATGCATCTCCGTTAGATACTTTGATTGAGTTAGGGAAATCAGGATTTAATAATCTGCTTGCTAAGAACAACGTTGATACTTATGGTATCAGTCTTGCCAGCCATCATGGAACGACAGATTTGTTTAGCACGCTAGAAAATTACCGAAAAGTCTTTTTACCAAACACTAGCAACAATGACTGGTTTAAAAAACAGACTAAAGCTTTCATTGTCGAAGAAAAATCCACTATTGCAGAGGTCAAAGCCAAGCAAGAGCAAGCAGGGACTAAGTATTCTATCGGTGTTTATGACCGAATTACTAGTAGTACTTGGAAATACCGCAATATGGTCTTGCCTCTCCTTACTTTGCCAGAAAGATCTGTATTTGTCATCTCAACCTTGTCTAGCCTAGGATTTGGGGCTTACGATCGCTACCGCAACAGTGACTACAAGGCTGGAGATGAACTCAATAAGTTTGTTGAAGATAATGCGCGTGAAACAGCCAAGCGTCAGCGAGATCACTATGATTATTGGTATCGTATTTGGATGAACAGTCACGTGAAAAACTCTATCGTACGATCCTGCTTTATGATGCCTATAAATTTGGTGATGATCATACTGAAGGAAAGGCTTCAACAATCGCAGACTTTGAGAATTCAAATCCTGCAATGCAACATTTCTTTGGACCAGTTGGTAACAAGGTGGTTCATAATCATCACGGTGCATACGCAACAGGAGATGGTGTCTATTATATGTCTTACCGTATGTTGGATAAGGATGGCGCTATTACGTATACCCACGAAATGACCCATGATTCCGATCAGGAAATCTATCTCGGTGGCTATGGTAGAAGAAGTGGTCTTGGACCTGAGTTCTTTGCTAAAGGCTTATTACAAGCGCCAGATCATCCAAATGATGCGACCATTACCATTAACTCAATCTTGAAACATTCAAAATCAGATAGCTTAGAAGGATCCCGTCTACAAGTCTTAGATCCGACGGAACGATTCAAAGATGCAGCCGATCTTCAACACTATGTCCATAACATGTTTGACCTCATCTATATGTTGGAATATCTTGAAGGGCAATCTATTGTTAAGAAACTGAATGTTTCCCAGAAAATGGAAGCTCTCAGAAAAATCGAGAACCACTATCTAACAGATCCTGCTGATGGCAATGATGTTTATGCTACTAATGTTGTGAAAAATTTGACAGAAGATGAAGCTAAAAAATTGACGAACTTTGATAGTTTGATTGACAATAATATTCTTTCGGCTCGTGAGTATCAGGCTGGCACTTATGAGAGAAATGGCTATTTTACGATTAAACTCTTTGCACCAATCTTTTCAGCATTGAGCAGTGAGAAAGGAACTCCTGGAGATCTTATGGGACGTAGGATAGCTTATGAACTCTTAGCTGCTAAAGGATTTAAAGATGGTATGGTCCCATATATTTCCAACCAATATGAAGAAATTGCTAAACAAAATGGTCAGACAATTAACCTCTACGGTAAAAAGCAAGGATTAGTGACAGATAAGCTTGTTTTAGAAAAACTATTTGGTGGTCAGTATTCATCTTGGGCAGCCTTTAAAAAAGCTATGTATCAAGAGCGCGTTGCTCAGTTTGATCGTTTGACTAAAGTTACTTTTAAAGATCCGACGCAATCGTGGATGAGCAATGCCACGAAAACCATTCAAAGAGTAAAAGAGTTGCAAGAACTCATGGACCAAGCTGTTTTACAGGATGCTACAGGTCCTCGTTGGAGTGACTATAACCCAGAAACTGACAGTGCAGTTCATAAACTTAAGAGAGCAGTCTTTAAAGCCTACCTAGACCAAACAAATGATTTTAGAACCTCTATTTTTGCAAATAAAAAGTAATAAATTATAGAAGTTCCTAATCAGGATGAGAGGACTTTACTTCCTGACTGTCAGAACTTGTCGATTTTAACTAGCTTTTTTGTGAAAAATTGTGTAAAATAGAATAGATAAACGAGGGGAAACCTCGGAAAATTTAAAGGAGAATCTATCTAATGGTAAAATTGGTTTTTGCTCGCCACGGTGAGTCTGAATGGAACAAAGCTAACCTTTTCACTGGTTGGGCTGATGTTGATTTGTCTGAAAAAGGTACACAACAAGCGATTGACGCTGGTAAATTGATCAAAGAAGCTGGTATCGAATTTGACCAAGCTTACACTTCAGTATTGAAACGTGCGATTAAAACAACTAACTTGGCTCTTGAAGCTTCTGACCAATTGTGGGTTCCAGTTGAAAAATCATGGCGTTTGAACGAACGTCACTACGGTGGTTTGACTGGTAAAAACAAGGCTGAAGCTGCTGAACAATTTGGTGATGAGCAAGTTCACATCTGGCGTCGTTCATACGATGTATTGCCTCCAAACATGGACCGTGATGATGAGCACTCAGCTCACACTGACCGTCGTTACGCTTCACTTGACGATTCAGTTATTCCAGATGCTGAAAACTTGAAAGTGACTTTGGAACGTGCCCTTCCATTCTGGGAAGATAAAATCGCTCCAGCTCTTAAAGATGGTAAAAACGTATTCGTAGGAGCTCACGGTAACTCAATCCGTGCCCTTGTAAAACACATCAAAGGTTTGTCAGATGACGAAATCATGGACGTGGAAATCCCTAACTTCCCACCATTGGTATTCGAATTCGACGAAAAATTGAATGTAGTTTCTGAATACTACCTTGGAAAATAATTATAAATGATAAAAGGCAGGATTTATTCCGCCTTTTTTTGTGAAGTTTCTCTCTATTTGTCTCACTTTATAAGGTGAGACGAATAGAGGAGATAATCAGTTTAGAATTTCGATATACTCCAGTCCCCAGCTTTCAATGGCATCTAGGACATCTTGAAATTTTTTCCCCATTTCAGTTAGACTGTATTCGACCCGTGGAGGAACTTCAGCATAGACCTTACGCTCCACGATTTTATCCTTTTCGAGCTGTCTGAGGTGTCGTGTTAGAATGGTTTGGGTAATGCCAGGAATCAGCCGTTGTAGTTCATTAAACCGCTTAGTTCCCGTACTGAGTTGATAGATGATGACTAGAGCCCACTTACCTGTTAGTACACGCTGTGTTGTGGCAAAAGGGCAAATTCCAAATTCACTGACTTTAGTTACCATTATTCCTCCAAATTTTTTAAAAAATTATTCTCTTATTTGTCAATAATAGTATCTTATTTGATACTAAATAATAATAAAGTGCCTACTTGTTTTTTTGTTAGTAGATGATAAAATTATATCATAAATAAAGAAACGAGGAGTAACTCATGTCAGTAAATTTAGAAATTTTTAACGCGTATAACAATGGTCTTATAACAGGTAATTTTCCAGCTGTTTTTGAGACTATGGCAGATGATATCATCTGGCACCAGCCAGGTCAGAATAGTACTTCTGGTACAGTGGTTGGAAAAGAAGCTCTTGGAGTCCACTTAGCTCAATTTTCAGAAAAAACAAACGGTACCTTTAAAGTATTGACTAACTGGGTATCTGATAATACTGACTTTGTAGCAGCCAGTGTGACCTTTGTCGGAACTCGCCCAGATGGTGAGGAACTCAACATGAACGGTATTGATCTTTTCCGCATAGAAGATGGAAAAATCAAGGAAGTTTGGCTCTTTTCATCAGATCAAGCAGTAGAAGATGCTTTCTGGGGTTAGACAGTAAATTAATCTAGAATCTGAAATGAAATTTGATGTATGGATCGTGATGATGAGCATTCAGCTCATACTGATCGTCGTTACGCTTCACTTGACGATTCAGTTATTCCAGATGCTGAAAACTTGAAAGTGACTTTGGAATGTGCCCTTCCATTCTGGGAAGATAAAATCGCTCCAGCTCTTAAAGATGGTAAAAACGTATTCGTAGGAGGTCACGGTAACTCAATCCGTGCTCTTGTAAAACACATCAAAGGTTTGTCAGATGACGAAATCATGGACGTGGAAATCCCTAACTTCCCACCATTGGTATTCGAATTTGACGAAACATTGAGCGTTGTTTCTGAATACTACCTTGGAAAATAATTTGTAAAAAGAAAGCCTAGGGATACCTAGGTTTTTCTTTTTATTCTAGTATCCAACTCTTTGAAAAAGCGTTATAATGATATTAAGAAGTAGTTAAAGAAGGTGAGGTTGATGATGGCTTATATTGAGATGAAACATTGTTACAAGCGTTATCAGGTTGGGGATACGGAGATTGTGGCTAATCGCGATGTGAATTTTGAGATTGAAAAGGGTGAATTGGTTATCATTCTAGGTGCATCTGGTGCGGGCAAGTCAACGGTTCTTAATCTTCTTGGGGGAATGGATACCAATGACGAAGGGGAAATCTGGATTGATGGTGCCAATATTGCAGATTATAGTTCCCACCAGAGGACCAATTATCGTAGAAATGATGTCGGTTTTGTTTTTCAGTTTTATAATCTAGTTTCCAATCTGACAGCTAAGGAAAATGTGGAGTTGGCCTCAGAAATCGTGATGGATGCCTTGGATCCTGAACAGGTCTTGACAGATGTAGGTCTGGCTCATCGTCTCAATAACTTTCCAGCCCAGCTTTCTGGAGGGGAGCAACAGCGAGTCTCCATTGCACGCGCAGTAGCCAAAAATCCTAAAATTCTCCTTTGTGATGAACCAACTGGAGCCTTGGATTATCAGACAGGCAAGCAGGTTTTGAAAATTCTCCAAGACATGTCTCGTCAAAAGGGAGCGACGGTAATCATCGTGACTCACAATAGCTCGCTAGCTCCTATCGCAGATCGGGTGATTCACATGCGTGATGCCACTGTTATGAGAGTAACAATCAATGAGCATCCACAGGCTATCGATACATTGGAGTATTAGCATGAAAAAAACATACCGAAAAGACTTGCTCCAGTCGGTGACTACTTCCAAGGGACGCTTTTTATCCATCTTGACCTTGATGATGCTGGGGTCTTTAGCTCTAGTAGGTCTCAAAGTGACTAGCCCAAATATGGAACGTACGGCTGAGGATTATCTCCGTAAAGCAAATACCTTGGATCTGGCCGTGATAGCTGATTATGGCTTGGACAAAGAAGATCAGGACGAACTAAAGACCCTTCAAGGAGCAAGTGTCGAGTTTGGCTATATGGCAGACCTAACCGTTGAAAATAGTGAAGAAGCGGTTCGACTTTATTCTAAGCCAGAGGGAATTTCAACTTTTCAAGTGACAGAAGGGCGACTGCCAGAAGCTGATGAGGAAATTGCCTTGGCAGATTTCTGGAAAGACCGCTATCAGATTGGGCAGACTATCACCTTTAGCAAGAAAGAAGAAGGGAAGAACGTCATAAATCCCAATCTTTCACCATTACTGGATTTGTTCAGTCGGGTGAGATACTTTCTCAAGAGGACTTGGGAGGGGCTAGTAGTGGAAATGGAAGCTTGGCTGGCTATGGAGTGATCTTACCCAGTCAGTTTGCCTCAGATGTTTATAGCATTGCGCGTGTGCGCTATGACGATTTAAAAAATTCGGATGTTTTTTCATCAGACTATAGAAGCAAACGAGATCAATATCAGGAAGCACTGCAAGACTTGCTGGCTGATAATGGTCAAAAACGATTAGCAAGTATCAAAACAAATGGGCAAAAGAGCTTGGAAGAGGGAAAAGTAGAACTCCAAACAGCTGAAAGTAACCTTCAAAAAGGCAAGAGTCAGTTAGAACAGGCTGAAAGTCGATTGAAAACGCAAGAAGAACAAGTGACCGCTTTGCCTGAGCCTCAAAAGAGTCAAGCCAAGGAGCAATTGACAAAAGCTAAGGAAGAATTGGCTACAGAAAAAGAAAAAATGGCTCAGACAGTGAGTAATCTAGCCAAGGAAAAAGAGAAGCTTGAACAACGCCAGAAAGAGCTTGATGAACTGGCAGAGCCTACTTACCATGTATACAACCGCCAAACCATGCCAGGTGGTCAAGGCTATCTCATGTACAGTAACGCTTCAGCAAGTATTCGTTCTGTCGGGAATATCTTTCCCGTGGTGCTTTTTATGGTTGCTGCAATGGTAACCTTTACAACTATGACTCGCTTTGTGGATGAAGAGCGTACCAATGCTGGTATTTTCAAGGCCCTAGGTTACCAGAATAAAGATATTGTTGCCAAGTTTGTCCTCTATGGTTTTCTTGCAGGAACTGTGGGAACCGTTTTAGGAACGCTTCTAGGACATTATATCCTTGCAGGCGTGATTTCGGATGTTATAACAGCTGGAATGGTCGTTGGGAAAAGTCAGGAGTATTTCTACTGGTCTTATAGCCTTCTTGCCCTGGCCTTAAGTTGGGTGTCCAGTGTCTTGCCAGCTTATCTAGTGGCACGGAGGGAACTACACGATGAAGCAGCCCAACTCTTACTTCCTAAACCTCCCGTTAAGGGATCAAAGATTTTGCTGGAACGCCTGAGCTTTATTTGGAGTCGTTTGAGCTTCACTCATAAGGTTACGGCGCGAAATATTTTCCGTTATAAGCAACGGATGTTGATGACCATTTTTGGAGTTGCGGGTTCGGTTGCTCTCCTATTTGCAGGTCTTGGCATTCAGTCTTCTGTGGGAGGAGTTGTCGATCGTCAATTTGAACAAATCCAGCAATACCAGATGATTGTAGCGGAAAAGAGCAGTGTAACGGAGCAAGAAAAAGCAGACCTAGAAAGTGCCTTGCAAGCTAATCCTATCCATGCTTACCAAAAAATCTACTCTAAATCCATTGAAAAAGATTTCAAAGGAAAAGCAGGACTTCAGACTATCACTATAATGGTCACAAGCAGAGAAAATTTCAAACCCTTTATCGCATTAGAGGAAAATGGCCAAGAGGTGGAGATCACTGATGGAGCAGTCGTGAGTCAAAAACTAGCTCAACTAGAAGGTGTTACGGTTGGAGATAAGCTGGAGCTTGATGGAAAAGAAATCAGGGTATCGGCTATTTCTGAAAACTATGTTGGACACTTTGTTTATCTCAACCGAGCGACATACGAACAAGTCTACGGTACCAGTCCGAAAGACAATACCTACCTAGTAAAATTAAAAGAATCAACACCATCCAATACGGAGAAAGAAGCTGCGGCCTTTATGAAAAAAACTGCTGTTTCTGGGGTGGTCCAAAATGCAACGGCTATCCACCTCTTTGAATCTGTAGCCAATTCTCTCAATAAACCATGGCAATCCTTATCCTTGTTTCCGTCTTGCTAGCCATTGTCATTCTTTACAATCTCACCAATATCAATGTGGCAGAACGTATCCGTGAACTTTCGACCATCAAGGTTCTCGGTTTCCATAATAAAGAAGTGACCCTCTATATCTACCGCGAGACCATGATGCTGTCCTTTGTGGGGATTGTTCTCGGTTTGGTAGCCGGCTACTATTTACATCAATTTTTGATTCAAATGATCTCACCTGCCACCATACTTTTTTATCCACGAGTCAGCTGGGAAGTCTATGCTCTTCCAATCGTCGCAGTGACTGTAATCTTAGCCTTACTGGGCCTCTTTATCAATCACCACTTGAGAAAGGTAGATATGCTTGAAGCCCTGAAATCAGTAGAGTAAGTCAATTTTTTAAAAAGTAAATCTGTTGACAAAGTCTCTGCTTCTTGGTAGAATAAGAACTGTCGTAAAGACAAATAACTTCTTCTTGGTTACAGGCATGCCAACCTGTCACTCGGATGAAGCCAAATAAAAAGGAGAAACATCATGGCAATCTCAAAAGAGAAAAAAAAAAATGAAATCATCGCACAATATGCACGTCACGAAGGTGATACAGGTTCAGTAGAGGTTCAAGTTGCTGTCCTTACTTGGGAAATCAACCACCTTAACGAACACATCAAACAACACAAAAAAGACCACGCTACATACCGTGGATTGATGAAGAAAATCGGTCGCCGTCGTAACTTGCTTGCATACTTGCGTAAGAACGACGTTAACCGTTACCGTGAGTTAATCAACTCTCTAGGACTTCGTCGCTAATCTTGCGTCTAAAACGTTTCTATACTTCGTTGGCTTCGGCTCGATGTACCATTAGTACAATCTTCGCCTCGTCGCCTAATCTATAAACGTTTTATCCAGCAAGATTGGAGCTCTCTGATATTCAGAGGGCTTTTTATGTTGTCACCGTACCTCAATATACTCAAGTATTATCTTTGGTTACGGTTCCTAGCACTGTAAGGTAAGTAAATCAGATCATCTCCCTTTCGGGAGATTTTTTTGTTTTTATCAAGTGCTTAGGCCGTGTTCAATTAACAAGATACAAAGGCCGTCAAAAGCACAAAGCAAAAATAGGAAAAGTGACGAAGAAACTTCAGTTTCTAGGAGATTTAATCTTTTTTGCCAAGTGCTTAGGCCGTGTTCAATTGAGCAGATCTTGATAATAAAGCTACTCTAAATGGGTAGCTTTTTCACTATAAGATTATTTTATTATCAAAATATAGTATAAATTAGGGCTTGTATTCAAAACATGGTATAATAGGCCTATATAGCTAAATGAAGTAAACCTAACACTAGGGATTGAGAAAAAGGATAGAAAAGTCATGTCAACAGTAAAAAGTGATCTAAATCTGGCTCAAACGTATGCGAGTCAGCTGAAATGCTTGTCAATCGTTAACAACTATCGCTGTGGCTAGTCAAGATGATCTAACGACTCTTCAAGGAAATAACAAGGCCCATCAATGTCTGACAAAGGCTCAAAATCTAGCTAGTCAGATTTCGGCTGCTGTAACCCTAACTTCAGAACGACTGCACTCTGTAGCGAGTGATTTTGAGGCGCTAGATGAGGCTGCTGCAAATGGTTTTAGGAGTCATACATGAGCAAGTTGGATGAGTTGAAGAAAAGAGAGCGAGAACTTTTGTACCAGCTAGAAGACAATGGAAAAGAGAAGTACCGCACCAAAGAACTGATAGAAATCTTTGAAGGGTATGATAGAGTTAGTCACCGTTATCAAAGTGATTTGTGGGAGGCAGCCTATCAAAGCCGATATGCAGGACAGTTGGAAGAAACGCTCCTGCAAAGAAACCAACTCAAAAACCAAATCCTTGAGGACCTTACTTACCACATGGATGATTTGAAAAAAGAAAAGTTCCGGTTAGAGGGAGACTTGGATGAGGTCTACTATGAAAGACGCAAAGAACTAGAAAGAGAGGAGGAGAAACGACATGGGCATTGATATGTACTTGGAACAATCACAACTACAAAGTTCGAGTGTAGCGACCATGTGCCAATCACAGATGGAGGCCTATCGGGATTTGCAATCAGCTATTCAAAAATTTTCAGAGGATACGGAGAGTTTAAAAGGCGATGCTTATGATTCGGCTAGAAGTTTTTTTGCAAGTGTTTTGCTGCCCCTGAGCAAAGGGGGACAACTCTATGCTGAGACCTTCTCTCAAGCTATCAAGAAACTACCAGAAGACTACCAAACGATGGTCGACACCAAGAGTTGGCGGGAGGATGATCTGCTTGATAAGATCCGCCAGGAAGAGCAAATGATTGCCTATTTATATGAAGTCAATCAATCCTTCTCCACCTTGAGCCTAGATAGCGAAAAAAAGGGAAATAATACGGAACTCATACGAGGTCACCAGGCTAATAAACGTATCTATGAAACGATTTTGAAAGACCTGCGTGCCTATGATAGCTACTCAGGAGGACTTTTCGATGATCTAGACAGTATCGATATACAGTTGAGTCGAGGACTTGCCCAGATCGAAACGAGCTGGGATGCAAAGACAGGGGTCTTTAAAATTCCATCTGACCTGACTTGGGTCAACTACCTGACTGCCTATGCTGATACAAAGGACATGCAACTCAGTCGTCAGGAAAAAGCCTTTGTCCAAACCATGATGGCAGAATACGGCTTTGATGCCGAGACAGCCCAACAGCTCTTGACCATCAAGCAGGGGATAGATAAGAAATTCCCAACCTCTAGCCAAGAGTTTCGAGACTATATCTTTTTGCGAGTCGTTGGTGCGGTCAACTATGATGGGTTTGAGTGGAATGAAACTGCGGGTCATTTGAAAACTTATTTTTATAATGTGACTGTTGGCAGTTCGATTACAGGAAAATCAAGGACAGTAGAAAAGCCGCTTCTTGAAATTTTTAAAGAACTTGGAATCAAAGATGAAACAGATGCCAAAAAATTGATTTATAATCTTAGACTGCAGCATGAGATGGCTGGTGGGAAATATGTTAATACCTCTGATATTATAGCTGAAGATAAGAAAAATGGAACAAACTTTTACGATTCGTATAAAAGAACTTATGAGGGGATTTATGGTGATAAGGGTAACTTTGACCAATTTTGGAACACCAAGCTAAAGGCCTATTCTAACAATGGAGCGGGTCATGCAGATTTTACCCACCAGTCCATCACTATGGCTACTCATCTTAATCCTAATCAAGTTCAGTTAGCCGATGTCTATGGCGGTAGAGAGCGTGTCAAGGACCTTTCAGGCTGGGAAGGAGACACGACTAAAAATGCTACGGATAAGAAACCAAGTATTGGCGAGGATGATTACAAGGCAGATTTGGACTCGGTCAACCTTATCGGCCGCATGCAAAAAGGGCAATCCTATGACCAAGCTATATCTTCTTACTATGCTGACCTTCAAAAGGATCCCACTCAGAGAGAAAGAGAATTCTTGAAAAATAAGGATTGGAAACAAGTCAGAAGTACTATCTATGCCAGTATCCTTCCATTAGAAGTTATGCAAAAAGGGGAAGATGTTATTAAAGCATATATTGAAAGTAACTATCAAGGTGTATCCAAGTTTTTAAACCGCTTGGAAGCCGTGGCGGAGTAGGAGGATGATGATGAAGAAAATATTCAGTTTATTGGCTTTAGTCTTACTAATTGTATTATCCTGTTTCTACTTTTTTATCAAACAACCTAAAAACATTTTTGATGAGATTTATCAGGAGACGGAGAAGACTTATCGGTCAAATAATATTTTAAGAAACATAGATGGCTTTGAAATTGATGATGTCTGGCCAAGTGATGACCCAAATATATCTAATAATCCGTTTGGAATTTACGACAACAAAATGACTCCTAGTAATTATTCTAAAATTAAAATTAGCTTTAATTTTGGAGAAGGTATTAAAGGGATGACGATTCGTTTTGAAAGAAAGACTAATTCGAATATTACCCTATGGTATTCGGCACACTATAATATAAAAAGGAAAGTACTTCAAAAGGAGCTTGCTATTTTTGAAGAGCCAAGGCAACCAGGTCAATTTATTGATGATGAAGAAAAAGTAAGAGAATATTTAAGAAAAAATAATATTTCCAAAGAAGATTTAGACAAACACTACGATGAAATCGTCAACCAGAAAGTCTTGAAGGACTGGTGCTCGATTTATGACAGTAAATACTCGCCAAGCAATTATGGTGATGTTAAGGTTGAAACCCAGTGGGAGAATTGGTGACAGGCCCCCAGATTTCACTTACCAGTCCATCACTATGGCTACTCATCTGAATCCTAGCAGTTTCCAATTATCCGATTTCTATGGCGGTAGAGAGCGTGTCAAGGATCTTTCAGGCTGGGAAGGAGACACGACTAAAAATGCTACGGATAAAAAACCAAGTATTGGTGAAGATGACTACAAGGCAGACCTAGACTCGGTCAATCTTATTGGTCGCATGCAGAAGGGGCAATCCTATGACCAAGCTATAACTTCTTATTACTCTGACCTTCAAAAGGATTCGACTCTGAGAGAAAGAGAATTTTTGAAAAATAAAGATTGGAAACAAGTCAGAAGTACTATCTATGCCAGTATTCTTCCGTTAGAGGTTATGGAAAAAGGAGAAGATGCTATTAAAGCATATATTGAAAGTAACTATCCAGGTGTATTCAAGTTTTTAAATCGCTTGGAAGCCGTAGCGGATTAGGAGGAAATCTATGAAGAAAATACTAGGTGTTTTAACAATAGTAGTATTACTTGTATCAGTTTGTTTTTACTTTTTTCCTAAACAACCTAAAAACATTTTTGATGAAATCTACCAAGAAACGGAGAAAACATATCGGTCAAATAATATTTTAAGAAACATAGATGGGTTTAAAATCAGACCCGATTGGCCAAGTGATGACCCCAATATTTTGTATACTCCGTTTGGATTATACAACAAAGAGAAAACACCGTCAGATTATTCTGAGATAGAAATTGGTTTTAATTTTCAAAACTCACAGAAGGTTTTGTTCATTTACTCTGAAAGAAGACTATCTTCCAATGTTAGTGTAAAAATATGGGGAAGCTACAATTATAAATTAGGTGTTTTGAGTAAAGAAGCCACTATAATAAAAAAAGAAAATAATTCCAAAGTATATATTGATGATCAATCAGAGGTAAAATCCTACCTAGAACAGTACGGTATCACTGCCAAGGATTTGGATTCTTATTACGACGAAATCGTCAATCAGAAAGTTTTGAAGGACTGGTGTACCATTTATGACAGTAAGTATTCACCAAGCAACTATGGCGATGTCAAGATTGAAACTCAGTGGGAGAATTGGTGACAAGGTGATAACATGAAGAAAATCCTCGGTTTAGTAGCTTTAGTCTTACTAGTTGTATTATTTTGTTTTTCCTTTTTTCCTAAACAACCTAACAACATTTTTGATGAAATCTACCAAGAAACGGAGAAGACCTATCTAGGAAATAATGTCTTTAACAAGTTGAAAGATGTTGAAGCACATAAATATCAAGAGTATAGTGATGATTCTAGATTTTATCCAAGTGTCGCCTATGAGGAAAATGCTTTACCAGATAGCTATGAGAAAATTGCTATAGATTTTAATTTTAAATCCAAAGCTCAATTAAGCTTGATTTCATTTGAAAAACGTATAGAGTCCAACGTGAATATAAAAATGTGGACTGTATATTCTCATAAAGAACGCAATTTAAAAAAATTTGTAAAAATAGGTTTAAAGAAAGCAGATACGCAAACTTATATTGAAGATGAGGCCCAAGTGAAATCCTACCTAGAGAAGTACGGTATTACAGCTAAGGACTTAGATTCTTACTACGATGAAATCGTCAATCAGAAAGTCTTGAAAGATTGGTGTTCGATTTATGACAGCAAGTACTCGCCAAGCAACTATGGCGATGTCAAGGTTGAAACCCAGTGGGAGAATTGGTGATAGTATGAAGAAAATCCTTGGTTTAGTAGCCTTATTCGTGATAATCGTATCATCTTGTTTCTACTTTTTTATCCATCAACCTAAAAATATCTTTGATGAGATTTATCAGGAGACAGAGAAGACTTATCGTTCAAATAATATTTTAAGAAATATAGATGGGTTTAAAATCAGATCAGGTTGGCCAAGTGATGATCCCAATATTTCGTATACTCCTTTCGGATTATACAACAAAGAGAAAACACCGTCAGATTATTCTGAGATAGAAATTGGGTTTAATTTTGAGTATACATCTCAATTAAGCTCGATTTCATTCGAGAGACAAGTAGGGCCAAACACGAGAGTTAGGATATGGAATAAATATACTTATAAAGACCGTACTTTAAAAAAAGTTGTGAGAATAGTTTTAAAGAAATCAGATACGGAAACTTATATTGAAGACGAAGATCAGGTAAAATCCTACTTAGAGCAGTACGGTATTACAGCTAAGGATTTGGATTCTTACTTCGACGAAATCGTCAACCAGAAAGTCCTGAAAGATTGGTGCTCGATTTATGACAGCAAGTACTCGCCAAGTAATTATGGCGATGTCAAGATTGAACCCCAGTGGGAGAATTGGTGATATAAAGATTCTCACTGATTATATAAACAGACAGCTCTCTGATTTTCAGAGAGTTTTTTATGTTATCACCGTACCTTGATATACTCAAGTATTATCTTTGGTTACGGTTCCTAGCACTGCAAAATCAACTATATTTATTTTTCTCAGCTTGTTACATAGTCGAAAATATGGTATACTTTTCATGAGAATTTTCTAAATTTTTAAGATTCTATCAAAGGAGGTTTGCATGCTTTCCAAATTTTCTGGAAGCCGACAAGACCAGCAATTTGTGTTACTTTTAGTTATTTTGCTAGGTATTTTAGGGATTTCTCTCTTTCTAGCAGTTTCAATGGGATCTGTTGCGATTGATCTAGGAGATACCTATCGGATTATTTTGAGCAGGTTAGGATTTCCTCTTGAGATAGGAGAGGTTTCCAAGTCTACTCTTGCCATTGTATGGAACATGAGATTCCCCCGAGTATTGTTAGGTCTGATAGTAGGGGCTGGTCTCTCTATGTGTGGTAGTGTGATGCAGTCCACAGTAAACAACCCCATCGCTGAGCCTTATGTCTTAGGAATTTCTGCGGGTGCAACTCTAGGGGCAACTTTGAGCATCATTCTTGGTTTAAAATTGGTGATTAGCCTTGGAGCTTTCCTTGGAGCTATTTTGGCAACAATCGCTGTCCTCATCATTGCCTCTATGCAGGGCAGGATGACGACTTCTAGTCTGATCTTATCAGGAACGGTGGTCAATGCTCTCTTTCTGGCATTTTCCAACTTTATTATCTCAGTTGGCGCTAATGCGGACAGTGTGATGACCATTAAGTTTTGGACCATGGGTTCGCTTGCAGGGACTACTTGGTCTGACTTAGTCCTGCCAACTATAGTAGTAGGATTGGCCTTTCTATTTTTCGCTACTCAGTATCGTGTTTTTAATGCGATGATGATGGGGGATGAGGCTGCTTTAACTTTGGGAATCCCCTTACGCTTCTATTGGTATCTTTACGTGACCGTGGTGGCTGTGCTGACAGCTGTCTTGGTGGCTACTTGTGGGATTATTGGATTTGTCGGTCTGATTACTCCACATTTAGCTCGAGGGTTAGTAGGAACGAATTACAGGAGGCTTTTTCCTATTGCGACCTTTCTGGGTGCCCTCTTTGTCATCTGGGCAGATGTACTCTCTCGTATCATCATTCCAAACGCTGAGTTGCCGATTGGTATTTTCACAGCCTTAGTAGGTGCTCCCTTCTTTATCTACATTGTTGGAGGTAGGCGAAGGGAGGTGAGGGGCTGATATGGACTTGATTTGTCAGGATATCCATTTTGGACTAGGAGAGAAAAAAATCCTCAAAGGAGTTTCTCTTAAGGTTGAGGGGCATCAATTTCACACGATACTAGGACCAAATGGAAGTGGAAAAACCAGCCTGCTTAAACTCCTCTATCGTCAGGAAAAGGCGGACAAAGGCTTGATAAGCCTAGATGGAAAGCCGCTGGAGCATTGGTCACTCAAAGAAACAGCCAAGCAAATGGCAGTTGTAACCCAGTTTAACCAACTGCAGTTTGATTGTACAGTTGAGGAAATCGTCTTGCTGGGAAGAACTCCCCACCTCTCTTTTTTAGAGAAGGAAAAGGAAAGGATTATGCCCTCGTTCAAGATGCCCTCGATAAGGTGGATATGTTCGAGAAGAAAACTCGTCTCTATTCGTCTCTGTCAGGTGGGGAGAAACAACGAGTCTTATTAGCCCGCGCCTTGGCGCAAGAACCGACTCTCTTGCTCCTGGACGAACCAACCAATCACCTGGATATCAAGTATCAGCTAGACTTGTTGGCCATTGTGAAGAATCTCAAGGTCAATGTTTTTAGCTGTCCTACATGATATTCAACTTGCTTGTCGCTATTCGGATTATCTCTATCTGATGAAAGAGGGAGAAATCCTTTACCAAGGGACTCCAAAGGAGACCATCACCCCTGAGTCATTGCAAACTGTATACGGAGTTCAAAGTCAGGTTACTTGGACCGAGGATCAGCAAGCTATGATTCACTATTTATAAGAATGAAAAGGAAAACAAGATGAAAAAAACACTAAGCATTTTACTCGTAACAGTAGCTACCCTAACTATGACAGCTTGTGGCAATACTACTACAGAAAAAACTACCACACAGTCTAGTACAGAAACAAGTCAAAAGGCCAGCACAGAGACGACTTATCCACTTACGGTCAAAACCTATGATGCTAAGGGAAATGAAGTCGAACAAGTCTTTGATAAGGCACCTGAAAAAGTTATCACCAACAATCTTTCAACCACTGAAATCTTATTGGAGTTGGGGTTGAAGGATAAAATTGTTGGCATGCTTAACCCTGATAATGCTGTGACGGACAAATACAAGGACGCGATTGCGACGATTCCTCAAATCGGTGATAAAAAAACAGTCTCACAAGAGACAGTCCTTTCTTATGAGCCAGACGCTGTGATGGGTCGAAACATGATGTTTTCTGAAAAATCCTTGGGGACAGTTAGCACTTGGAATGAAAATAAAATCCCAGTCTATACGCAAAAAGCTTCTCTCTCAACGATTCAGCAAGATTTAGGGAATATTGTAGAAGATGTCAAAAATCTTGGAATGATTTTCAATGTTCAGGACAAGGCTAATGAATACGCAGCCCAATTACAAGCTAAAATTGACGCTGTTAAGAAAGCAAACCCAGCAAGTCAAGGTGAAAAGAAAAAGGCTTTGATTATGGTTGCTTATAATGACGAAACCTTTGGTGCCTACAAATCTGCTTTGCAAGAGAGCTTGTTGAATCAACTTGGTTATACCAACGTTGCAACGGGAACATCAGGCTTGACCTTGGAAAATCTCGTGTCAATGGATCCTGAGTTGATTATCTATGTGACCAGCGACCGTAATAAAAAATTGGATGCTAACGCAGTAGAGTTGATGAAGGCAAATGACGTTTTGGAAAACGTTCCTGCAATTAAGAATCAAAAAATCATGACCATTTCTTACGATGAGTTGATGGACTATGGTCCAGCAGTGATTGATTCCCTTGAGAAAATCAATGACTTTATCAATAAATAATGAGTTTGATTGGGAGGGAATCCAAGTTAAGATCAGCCTTCCTTCGGCCTATGATCCCAACCAAACCTATCCAGCTATTCTCTTGAATGATGGAAACTTGGATTTCCTGTCTTCCATTTCAGAATCTGTGATTTTAGTGGGCTTGACCTCTAAAAATCGCCTAGACGATTACACTCCATGGAAGGCAGCTGCTCTGAGAGATAGGGCTCCAGATTTTGGCGGTCAGGCAAATGCCTATCATGGTCATTTATTTGGAGGTCTTTTAGACAAGTTGCAGTCACTTTATCGTCTGGACGAAGATCGCCTTGCCTATGGAGGTTACTCACTAGGTGGTTTGACAGCAGTATACAGTCTTTTCCATTTTGACAAGGTCTCCTGTATCTTCTCTATCTGCGGTTCCTTTTGGTATCCTGATTTTACGACGTATTGCAGGGAAGAAAAGTTGAAAAATTTAGATTGTTTACTGTATTTACAGAATGGTCAAACAGAAGGAGCCCATCATACCAATCGCTTGGCTCAAGCTCCAGCCTATGCTGAGCAGATTCATACTAGTCTTCAGCAACGCTATCCAACTGGTCAATTTGTCTTTCGATCCTTATGGGCATCATGAGCAAGTGGCTGAGCGATTTCTAGCCTTTTCCAACTGGTTGTCCCAAAAATGGAAAAATCGAATAAAGAATTATCCCTTGGCTTTTGCCAAGGGATAATTGTATTTTTTTAACCAAGAGCTCTCTCTTCTTATCTGGATTCCAGATAAAGCTTGCGATAAAGCTAAAGATAATCGTTAGGATACCAACAAACACTGCAAGGATAAGGGCAGGGATGCGGATAAACCACCAGAGTGGGTTTGGTTTCTTATCATTGTGCCATTGCTTTGGTTTCTTCGTCCAAACGTTGGAATTCTGCTTGGATACGGTCTGCAACCATTTCAATCCCTTCATCATTCATTTTTCTTGATGTCTGAGATATCGATAGGATTTCCAAAGTTCATATCCACACGTTCACGGCTAACCAAGCCTTTCAAGGTCATGGGACCGATGTAGGTAACCGGCATGATACGGACCTTGGCCATTTTGGCAATCAAGGCTACGCCCCCCTTGACATCATTTGAGTGACGGCTCCCGCTTGGGAACATGATGAGAGAACGGTCGCTTTTTTTGAGGACGTTGATAGGGTATTTGATAGCAGAAGCGCTAGGTTTTTCCCGGTCGATAGGGAAGGCGCCACACATACGAATCCACCAGCCAAAGATACGGTTGTTAAAAAGCTCTTTTTTGGCCATAAAGATGAACTGTTTTGGCTTGGTTGCAAAGGCCATGTAAACAGGATCCCACCAGGTACGGTGAGGTGCGACGAGGATATAGTTTTCGTCCCGGCTAGGGATTTTATCAGTATTGTGATAGTGGGCATTGCCATTGATGGACCACAAGATCAGCATGACTAGTCCACGCAAATAAGTATAAAACATGAGATCTCCTTCGATTGTATTGCTTTTATTATTATACCTTATCAAAAGACTACTGGCAAACTTTTTCAGTTATCAGCCAACAGTTTTAGATGGGATTAGAATTCTTTTAAAAAAAATGATATGATAGAATTTATGGATAAAAATAAGATAATGGGATTAACCCAAAGAGAAGTCAAGGAAAGACAGGCTCAAGGTTTGGTCAATGACTTTACCGCATCAGCCAGTACCAGTACTTGGCAAATCATCAAACGAAATGTTTTTACACTTTTTAACGCATTAAACTTTGTTATTGCCCTAGCGCTTGCCTTTGTACAGGCTTGGAGCAATCTGGTTTTCTTTGCCGTTATCTGCTTTAACGCTTTTTCTGGGATTGTGACTGAGCTACGGGCCAAACACATGGTGGACAAGCTCAATCTCATGACCAAGGAAAAAGTCAAAACCATTCGTGAGGATCAAGAAGTCGCTCTCGATCCAGAAGAGTTGGTTCTAGGAGATGTCATTCGTTTGTCTGCTGGGGAGCAGATTCCTAGTGATGCTCTGGTTCTGGAAGGATTTGCGGAAGTCAATGAAGCTATGTTGACGGGTGAGAGTGATTTGGTGCAAAAAGAAGTGGATGCCTTGCTTTTATCAGGGAGTTTCCTAGCCAGTGGCGCAGTTTTGGCTCAAGTCCACCATGTCGGGGCAGACAATTATGCTTCCAAACTCATGCTAGAAGCTAAGACAGTGAAACCGATCAACTCCCGTATCATGAAATCGCTGGACAAACTAGCTGGTTTTACTGGGAAGATTATCATTCCCTTTGGTTTAGCCCTCCTGCTAGAAGCCTTGATGTTAAAGGGCTTGACCCTCAAGTCGTCCGTTGTAAATTCGTCGACAGCCCTTTTGGGTATGTTGCCTAAGGGAATTGCCCTTTTGACCATTACTTCGCTCTTGACTGCGGTGATTAAGTTAGGCTTGAAAAAGGTCTTAGTGCAGGAGATGTACTCTGTTGAGAGCTTGGCGCGCGTGGATATGCTCTGTCTGGACAAGACGGGGACCATCACCCAAGGAAAGATGCAGGTGGAGGCTGTTCTTCCTCTGACGGAAACTTATGGTGATGAGGCTATTGCCAGCATTTTGATTAGCTATATCGCTCATAGTGAGGATAAAAATCCAACAGCTCAAGCCATTCGCCAGCGTTTCCAAGGTCAGGTTTCCTATCCTATGCTTTCGAATCTTCCTTTCTCAAGCGATCGCAAGTGGGGAGCTATGGAGTTAGAAGGGCTAGGAACGGTTTTCCTAGGAGCGCCTGAAATGTTGTTGGACACTGAAGTCCCAGAAGCTAGAGAGGCCTTGGAGAGAGGGTCACGTGTCTTGGTCTTAGCCCTCAGTCAGGAAACTAGATCATCACAAACCTCAGAAACCATCTGATATTCAGGCCCTGGCCTTGTTGGAAATCTTGGATCCGATTCGAGAAGGAGTAGCTGAGACACTAAACTATCTTCGTTCTCAGGAAGTGGGACTCAAGATTATCTCTGGTGACAATCCGGTTACGGTTTCCAGCATTGCCCAGAAGGCTGGTTTTGCAGACTATCACAGCTATGTAGATTGTTCAAAAATCACGGATGAGGAATTGATTGCCATGGCTGAAGAGACAGCTATTTTCGGACGTGTTTCCCCTCATCAAAAGAAACTCATCATCCAAACACTGAAAAAAGCAGGGCATACAACGGCCATGACAGGGGATGGAGTCAATGATATCCTGGCCCTTCGTGAGGCGGATTGTTCGATCGTAATGGCTGAAGGGGATCCGGCGACTCGTCAGATTGCCAATCTAGTTCTCTTGAACTCAGACTTTAATGATGTTCCTGAGATTCTCTTTGAAGGTCGTCGCGTGGTCAATAACATCGCCCATATCGCACCGATTTTCTTGATTAAGACCATCTATTCCTTCTTGCTTGCAGTCATCTGTATTGCCAGCGTTTTACTAGGACGGTCTGAGTGGATTTTGATTTTCCCTTTCATTCCAATCCAGATTACCATGATCGACCAATTCGTGGAAGGTTTCCCGCCATTCGTTCTGACCTTTGAGCGAAATATCAAACCTGTTGAGCCAAACTTCCTCAGAAGATCCATGCTTCGCGCCCTACCAAGCGCACTCATGGTCGTGTTCAGCGTTCTTTTTGTCAAAATCTTTGGGGCTAGCCAAGGTTGGTCTGAGTTAGAAATTTCAACCCTACTCTATTATCTCCTTGGGTCAATTGGTTTCTTATCCGTATTTAGAGCCTGCATGCCATTCACCCTCTGGCGTGTCCTCTTGGTTGTCTGGTCAGTAGGAGGCTTCCTAGCCACAGCTCTTTTCCCAACGATCCAAAAGTTGCTTGAAATTTCAACCTTGACTGGACAAACGTTGCCTGTTTATGGGATCATGATGCTGGTCTTTACCGTAATTTTCATTCTAACCAGTCGTTACCAAGCTAGAAAATAAAGAAAGACTGCAATCTGTGGATTGCGGTCTTTTTAGGTGCAGGAGTGCTAGCCGAAATATGGTATAATAAAAGGTAATAGAGTTTTGGAAAGTGAGAGAAGATGATTTCAAAGAGATTAGAATTGGTGGCGTCCTTTGTACCACAGGGAGCTATTTTACTAGATGTGGGAAGTGACCATGCTTATCTGCCCATCGAGTTAGTCGAGAGAGGCCAAATCAAAAGTGCCATTGCAGGTGAGGTTGTGGAAGGCCCCTACCAGTCTGCGGTTAAAAATGTTGAAAGTCACAATCTAAAAGAGAGAATTCAAGTCCGTTTAGCCAATGGCTTAGGGGCATTTGAAGAGGTAGACCAAGTCTCTGTTATCACCATTGCTGGTATGGGAGGCCGTTTGATTGCTACAATTTTGGAAGAAGGCTTGGACAAGCTAGCTAACGTAGAACGTTTAATCCTACAGCCTAATAATCGTGAAGACGACTTGCGTATCTGGTTGCAAGACCACGATTTTCAGATCGTAGCAGAAAGCATTCTAGAAGAAGCTGGTAAGTTCTATGAGATCTTGGTGGTGGAAGCGGGACAAATGAAGCTATCAGCCAGTGATGTTCGCTTTGGTCCCTTCTTGTCCAAAGAAGTCAGCCCAGTCTTTGTCCAAAAATGGCAAAAGGAAGCTGCTAAGTTAGAGTTTGCCCTTAATCAAATCCCAGAAAAAAATATTGAGGAACGTCAAGTTCTTGTAGATAAAATTCAAGCCATCAAGGAGGTTCTCCATGCTAGCAAGTGAAGTGATTAACGCGTATGAAGGCTTTTGCCCTCAGGAATTTTCCATGGAGGGAGACAGTCGTGGCCTGCAAATCGGTACTTTGGAAAAGAATATCCAAAGGGTCATGGTTGCCCTCGACATTCGTGAAGAGACGGTGGCTGAAGCCATTGAAAAGGGTGTAGATTTGATTATCGTCAAGCATGCGCCTATCTTTCGTCCAATCAAGGACTTGGTCGCTAGCCATCCGCAAAATCAGATTTACATTGATTTGATTAAGCATGACATTGCCGTTTATGTCAGTCACACCAATATTGACATCGTTGAGAATGGTCTCAATGACTGGTTCTGCCAGATGCTAGGTATTGAGGACACGACCTATCTGCAGGAAACAGGCCCAGGACGTGGGATTGGGCGTATTGGTGACATTCAACCACAGACTTTTGGAGCATTTGCTCAGCATGTCAAGCAAGTCTTTGGTCTTGATAGTCTTCGCATGGTGCATTATCAAGAGAATGACTTGCAGAAGGAAATTTCAAGAGTTGCCATTTGCGGTGGTAGTGGTCAGTCTTTCTATCCTGATGCTTTAGCTAAGGGAGCAGATGTTTATATCACTGGTGACATTTACTACCATACTGCTCAGGATATGCTGTCCGGTGGCTTGCTGGCATTGGACCCAGGCCACTATATAGAAGTGCTTTTTGTGGAAAGAATCGTTGCACTTCTTACTCAATGGAAGGAAGAGAAGGGCTGGTCTATTGATATCTTGCCTAGCCAAGCATCGACCAATCCTTTCCACCATATCTAGTTAGAAAGTGAAAACAATGAAAAAAGTCGCCATTATTGGAGCAGGGATTGTGGGGGCAACTGCAGCCTACTACCTCTCCAAAGAAGCATATTTAGAGATAACCGTCTTTGATCATGGACAAGGTCAAGCCACCAAGGCAGCGGCGGGAATTATCAGTCCTTGGTTTTCCAAACGACGCAATAAAGCCTGGTACAAGATGGCGCGCTTGGGAGCGGACTTTTATGTGGATTTGTTGGCTGATTTAGAAAAGTCAGGGCAAGAAATCGACTTTTACCAGCGTTCGGGAGTTTTTCTATTGAAAAAGGATGAATCCAAGTTGGAAGAACTCTATCAACTAGCTCTTCAGCGTAGAGAGGAATCTCCCTTGATAGGCCAGATAGCCATTCTGGACCAAGCATCTGCAAATGAATTATTCCCTGGTTTGCATGGATTTGATCGCCTGCTCTATGCTTCTGGTGGAGCTAGAGTAGATGGCCACCTCTTAGTGACTCGTTTGCTGGAAGCCAGTCACGTCAAGCTGGTCAAAGAAAAAGTGAGACTGACACCTGTATCATCAGGCTACCAGATTGGTGAAGAGGTGTTTGAACAGGTTATTTTGGCAACGGGAGCTTGGTTGGGGCACATATTAGAATCCTTAGGATATGAAGTGGATATTCGTCCTCAAAAGGGGCAACTTCGAGACTATCAGATTTCCAAAGACCTAGCATCTCACCCTGTTATCATGCCAGAGGGGGAGTGGGATTTGATCCCTTTTGCAGGTGGGAAATTGTCCTTAGGCGCTACCCATGAAAACGACATGGGATTTGACTTGACGGTGGATGAAACCTTGCTCCGGCAAATGGAGGATGCGGCCTTGCCATACTATCCAGCCTTGGCTGAAGCTACTACAAGAGGTGATCGTGTGGGAATCCGCGCCTATACTAGTGATTTCTCTCCATTTTTTGGGCAAATCCCAGGTTTAGCAGGTGTCTATGCGGCTAGCGGACTAGGGTCATCAGGTCTGACAACGGGTCCTATCATTGGTTACCACTTAGCTCAACTAATCCAAGACAAGGAGTTGACCTTGGACCCAATAAATTATCCAATTGTAAACTATGTCAAACGAGTAAAAAGCGAATGATACTCAATGAAAATCAAAGAGCAAGCTAGGAAGCTAGCCGAAGGCTGTACTGGAGTACGGCAAGGCGAAGCTAACGTGGCTTGAATTTGATTTTCGAAGAGTATAAGAATTTTACTGAAATTTTAGCCTACCCTCTAGGATGGCGAATGACATTCCCTATCAAAAATGGTAAAATAAGAAAAAATAATCCAAGAATCGAGGAAAAAAGATGCAAGAAAAGATTTTGGTAACGGGTGGTGCCGGGTTTATCGGAACCCATACTGTTATTGAGTTGATCCAAGCAGGTCATCAAGTCGTTGTGGTGGATAATCTTGTTAACAGCAATCGTAAGAGTTTAGAAGTTGTTGAAAAAATTACAGGAGTTGAGATTCCTTTCTATGAGGCAGATATCCGTGACACAGATACCCTCAGAGATATTTTCAAGCAGGAAGAGCCGACTGGTGTCATTCACTTTGCTGGTTTGAAGGCTGTTGGTGAATCAACACGTATCCCTCTTGCCTATTATGACAATAATATCGCAGGAACTGTCAGCCTTTTGAAAGCTATGGAAGAAAACAACTGTAAGAACATCATCTTCAGTTCTTCGGCGACAGTTTACGGAGATCCTCATACAGTTCCAATCCTAGAAGATTTCCCACTTTCAGTGACCAACCCGTACGGTCGTACTAAGCTCATGTTAGAGGAAATTTTGACGGATATCCACAAGGCAGACTCAGAATGGAATGTGGTCTTGCTTCGTTACTTCAACCCAATCGGAGCGCATGAAAGTGGAGACTTGGGAGAAAATCCAAACGGAATTCCAAACAATCTCTTGCCTTATGTTTCACAAGTAGCAGTGGGCAAACTAGAGCAAGTGCAAGTGTTTGGAGATGATTACGATACGGAAGATGGAACTGGTGTTCGTGACTATATCCACGTTGTCGATTTGGCCAAAGGTCACGTAGCGGCTCTACAAAAGATCCAAAAAGGTTCAGGACTCAACATTTACAACCTTGGAACAGGTAAAGGTTACTCCGTTCTTGAAATTATCCAAAATATGGAAAAAGCGGTGGGACGTCCTATTCCTTACAGCATCGTAGACCGTCGCCCAGGTGATATCGCTGCTTGCTACTCAGACCCAGCAAAAGCTAAAGCAGAGCTCGGATGGGAAGCAGAACTCAACATTACTCAAATGTGTGAAGACGCATGGCGTTGGCAAAGCAAGCATCCAAATGGATTTGAAGACTAAGATGATGATTTCAATCATTGTCCCTTGTTTAAACGAAGAGGAAGTACTTCCTCTTTTTTATCAGTCTGTGGAAGCACTAATTCCAGAATTGGAAGCAGAGATCGAGTATGTCTTTGTAGATGATGGCTCAAGAGATGGGACCTTGGAGCTTTTGAAGGCCTATCGACTGCAAAATCCTGCGGTGCATTATATTTCTTTCTCGCGAAATTTTGGGAAAGAAGCAGCTCTGTATTCAGGCTTGCAGCATGCAACTGGAGACCTAGTGGTCGTTATGGATGCAGACCTCCAGGATCCTCCTAGTATGTTGCTCGAAATGAAAGCCTTACTAGACCAGGATGCAGACTTGGACTGTGTTGGGACACGGAGAACCAGTCGGGAGGGAGAGCCCTTCTTTCGCAGTTTCTGTGCTGATCTCTTTTATCGCCTCATGCAAAAAATCAGCCCAGTAGCCTTGCCCTCGGGTGTCCGTGATTTTCGCATGATGAGACGGTCTGTGGTGGATGCTATTTTAACCTTAACCGAATCCAATCGTTTTTCAAAGGGCCTCTTTGCTTGGGTGGGGTTTAAAACGCACTATCTTGTCTATCCAAATGTTGAAAGACAGGCTGGCAAGACCAGTTGGAGTTTTAGGCAACTCTTTTTCTACTCGATTGAAGGGATTCTCAACTTTTCAGATTTTCCCTTGAGTATAGCCTTTGTAGCGGGACTCCTATCTTGTTTTATTTCTTTTATGATGACTGTTTTTGTGGTGTTTCGGACCCTTATCTTGGGGAATCCGACATCTGGCTGGACCTCTCTGATGGCTGTCATTCTCTTTCTTGGAGGGATTCAACTCCTGACTATTGGGATTCTAGGCAAGTATATCAGTAAGATCTATCTAGAGACCAAAAAAAGACCACTCTATCTCATCAAAGAAAAAAGCGATCTTTCTATTTTCGAAGGAAAAAATAAGCGAAAAAGACTATAATTTTACCTAGAAATATGCTAAACTAGTAGATGAAGGGGTTAAAGTGATAAAAAGAATTTACAAAATCAGTCTCCCTTTTAAACTATGACGGATCTTTTAGAAGTGCACGTGTAGGACAATTTTTGATGGCCTCCAGAACATCGCTAGACGCAGCGATTTCTCTTTGCAATTCAACTGGATCATCGTAAAATCGAACGATTCCATTATCGTGGTAATCGAAGAGTTCAGAATAGGTTTGGCAAAGCCCACAGGCGATGCATCGTTCAGGTATAAGTGTGAGTTTCATATTTATATTGTAATAAGAAAGTTTAAAAAATACAAGGAGTAAGGTATGGAAAAAGAACCATGGCAAGAAGATATTTATGAAAACAATGAGGAAGAATCAAGAACAGATCGTCGTCGCCGTAAACAAAAGGGGAAAGGCGTTGTTGCCAATCGTGTCTTGACAGTCCTAGCTAGCCTCTTCTTTGTAATCGTTGTAGCAATGGTTGTCGTATTGATTTACCTTTCTACCGGAGGAAGCAACCGCACAGCTGCCTTGAAAGATTTTTATGATTCTTCAGCACCTGCTAGCAGCTCCACTTCAAAAGTGGAAGAGTCTTCATCATCAAGCAACAAGGTAGAAGAAACATCTTCTTCTGAAACAACTCCGTCAGAAAGTAGCTCTGAAGAGCATACCGACGGTGAAGGAACAATTACTGTTCATCCAGGAGAGGGTGAAGCAGCTCTTGCACAACGTGCAGGAATTTCTATTGCCCAGTTGGAAGCTTTGAATCCTTCTCATATGTCATCTGGCTCTTGGTTTGCTAACCCAGGTGATGTGATTAAAACAAGATAGGAGCAGGTCATGAAGACAATTCAAATTGCTATCGATGGTCCAGCTTCGAGTGGTAAGAGTACGGTCGCAAAGATTATCGCTAAGGATTTTGGATACACTTATCTTGATACGGGTGCTATGTACCGTGCTGCGACTTATATAGCGCTCAAACACCAGTTGGACGCAGGAAATGTAGATCAACTTCTTGAGCTTCTTAACCAACACCCCATTAGTTTTGGACGTTCAGAAACAGGTGAACAACTTGTTTTTGTAGGGGATGTGGATATTACTCATCCGATTCGTGAAAATGAAGTGACCAACAAGGTTTCAAGCATCGCTGCTATTCCTGAAGTACGTGAGAAACTGGTTTCTCTCCAACAAGAGATTGCTCAGCAAGGTGGTATTGTGATGGACGGACGGGATATTGGGACAGTTGTATTACCACAAGCTGAACTCAAGATTTTCCTAGTAGCCTCTGTTGAAGAAAGAGCAGAACGACGACACAAGGAAAATATTGCTAAAGGGATTGAAACAGACCTTGAGACCCTAAAAGAGGAAATTGCGGCGCGTGACTACAAGGACAGTCATCGCGAAACCTCGCCTCTCAAACAAGCAGAGGATGCAGTTTACCTTGACACAACTGGATTAAGTATCCAAGAAGTAGTCGAAAAATTGAATCAGAAGCAAAAAAACGCATGTCCTAGTGACAGGAGAAGCAGGCTAAGGCTGAACTGCACCCCAAAAGTTAGACAGAAAAAATCTAACTTTTGGGGTGTTTTATTATGAAATTGAGTTATGAGGATAAAGTTCAGATCTATGAACTTAGAAAACAAGGATATAGCTTAGAGCAACTTTCAAATAAATTTGGGATAAACAATTCTAATCTTAGGTACATGATTAAATTGATGGATCGTTACGGAATAGAGTTCGTCAAAAAAGGCAAGAATCGTTACTATTCTCCAGAACTAAAACAAGAAATGATTGATAAAGTCCTACATGAAAACTGGTCTCAAGATAGAGTTTCTCTCGAATATGCTCTCCCAAATCGTGGTATGCTTCCAAATTGGCTGGCGCAATACAAGAAAAACGGGTATACTATTGTTGAGAAAACAAGAGGGAGACCAGCTAAAATGGGACGTAAACCAAAGAAGAAACCCGAAGAGATGACAGAGTTAGAACGTCTTCAAGCAGAAAATGAGTACCTGAGAGCGGAGAATGCTATTCTAAAAAAGTTGAGGGAACTCCGATTGAAGGAGGAAAAAGAGCTAGAAGAAAAACAGAAATTGTTCAAGGATTAGTAACAGAGTTTCCTTTAGATATCCTTCTAAACATTATGAAGCTTGCTCGTTCAACCTATTATTACCACTTAAATCAGCTGAATCAAGTAGATAAAGATCAAGCTATCAAATTGGAAATACAAGACATTTATAATGAGCATAAAGGAAATTACGGCTTTCGTAGAGTTACTCTTGAACTAAAAAATCGCGGATTTACAGTGAATCATAAGAAGGTCCAACGTCTGATGAAAGTCCTTGGTCTAACAGCTCGGATTCGTCGGAAACGCAAGTATTCTTCATACCAAGGAGAGATTGGCAAGAAAGCAGAGAATCTCATTCAACGCCAGTTTGAAGCATCAAGGCCAATGGAAAAGTGCTATACGGATGTGACAGAATTTGCCATTCCAAATAGCACACAGAAACTCTATTTATCGCCTGTTTTAGATGGATTTAACAGTGAAATTATTGCTTATCATCTTTCTACTTCGCCCAACTTAGAACAAGTGAAAGTCATGTTGGAACAGGCCTTCACAGAGAAACACTATGAAAATACCATTTTACACAGCGACCAGGGCTGGCAATACCAACACGATTCTTATCATCGGTTCCTAGAGAGTAGGGGAATCCAAGCATCTATGTCACGCAAGGGCAACAGCCTAGACAACGGTATGATGGAGTCCTTCTTTGGTATTCTTAAGTCTGAGATGTTTTATGGTTATGAGAAGTCGTTTAAATCACTTGAACAATTGGAACAAGTTATTGTAGACTATATTGATTACTACAATAACAAACGAATTAAGGTCAAACTAAAAGGACTCAGTCCTGTGCAATACAGAACTAAATCCTTCGGATAAATTAATTGTCTAACTTTTTGGGGTCAGTACAGGCTAGCCTGCTTTTTTTATCTCTTTGGGGAGCATTTGAAAACAGTCTTTTTGGGAGTTTTTTGATAAAATAGTAGTATCAATAAAAAGGACGGAAGTATGACAAAGAAAATCGTAGCCATTTGGGCCCAAGATGAAAAAGGTGTGATTGGTAAAGAAGATCGTCTTCCTTGGCATTTGCCAGCAGAATTACAACATTTTAAGGAAACAACTTTGAACCACGCCATCTTGATGGGACGAGTGACTTTTGATGGAATGGGGCGTCGTCTGCTTCCCAAACGCCAAACCTTGATTTTGACACGAAACAGTGACCAAGTCGTGGATGGTGCGCTCGTATTTCAAGATGTGAAGTCTGTTTTAGCTTGGTATCAGAGTCAGGACAAAAATCTCTATATCATTGGTGGAAAACAGATTTTTCAGGCTTTTGAGTCCTATTTAGATGAAATCATCGTGACACAGATTCATGCTCAGGTCGAGGGAGACACCTATTTTCCTGAGGATTTTGACTTGTCTCTTTTTGAGACAGTCGCAAGCAAATCTTATACCCGAGATGAGAAAAACGACTATGATTTTACCATCCAATACCGAAAGAGAAAGGAAGTCTAATGGAGCGCAGTATATTTGGATTTTTTACAGCTTTCTTGTGTGTAATCTGTATTTTAGCGGGAGCACAAGCTTTTCGTAAGAAGCGCTATGGACTGTCTGCCTTACTCTGGTTGAATGCTTTTACCAATCTAGTAAACAGTGTCCACGCTTTTTATATGACCTTATTTTAGATAGAATGAAAATTTAGAATGGAAGGAAATCATGCCTACAAATAGGAAAAATGATATGATGGTTTATTGCTCATTTTGTGGCAAAAGCCAAGAAGAAGTAAAGAAAATAATCGCTGGGAACAACGCCTTTATCTGTAATGAATGTGTGGAATTGGCTCAGGAAATCATTCGAGAGGAGTTGGCTGAGGAAGTCTTGGCAGACTTGTCTGAAGTACCAAAACCAATCGAGCTCCTCAATATCTTGAACAACTATGTGATTGGTCAAGATCGTGCCAAACGTGCCTTGGCAGTGGCTGTATACAACCACTACAAACGCATCAATTTTCATGATACTCGTGAAGAGTCAGAAGATGTGGATTTGCAGAAGTCAAACATCTTGATGATTGGTCCAACTGGTTCTGGGAAAACTTTCTTGGCTCAGACTTTGGCTAAGAGCTTGAACGTGCCTTTTGCTATCGCGGATGCGACAGCTCTTACTGAGGCTGGTTATGTGGGTGAGGACGTGGAAAACATCCTCCTCAAACTCTTGCAGGCTGCTGACTTTAACATCGAACGTGCAGAGCGTGGGATTATCTACGTGGATGAAATTGACAAGATTGCCAAGAAGAGCGAGAACGTGTCGATCACACGTGACGTTTCAGGTGAAGGAGTGCAACAAGCCCTTCTCAAGATTATCGAGGGAACTGTAGCCAGCGTACCGCCTCAAGGTGGACGTAAACATCCGCAACAAGAGATGATTCAGGTGGATACTAAAAACATCCTCTTCATCGTGGGTGGTGCTTTTGATGGCATCGAAGAAATCGTTAAACAACGTCTGGGTGAAAAGGTTATTGGCTTTGGTCAAAATAATAAGGCGATTGATGAAAACAGCTCCTACATGCAAGAAATCATTGCTGAAGATATTCAAAAATTCGGTATCATTCCAGAGTTGATTGGACGCTTACCTGTCTTTGCAGCCCTTGAACAATTGACAGTGGATGACTTGGTTCGCATCTTGAAAGAGCCAAGAAATGCCTTGGTCAAACAATACCAAACCTTGCTATCTTATGATGATGTTGAGTTGGAATTTGACGACGAAGCCCTTCAAGAGATTGCTAATAAAGCCATCGAACGCAAGACTGGGGCTCGTGGCCTTCGCTCCATCATCGAAGAAACCATGCTAGATGTTATGTTTGAAGTACCGAGTCAAGAAAATGTGAAACTGGTCCGCATCACAAAAGAAGCTGTCGATGGAACGGAAAAACCAATCCTAGAAACAGCCTAGAGGTGACTATGGAACTTAATACACACAATGCTGAAATCTTGCTCAGTGCGGCTAATAAGTCCCACTATCCGCAGGATGAACTGCCAGAGATTGCCCTTGCAGGACGATCCAATGTTGGCAAGTCTAGCTTTATCAACACCATGCTAAACCGCAAGAATCTTGCCCGTACATCAGGGAAACCTGGGAAAACCCAGCTTCTCAACTTTTTTTAACATCGATGACAAGATGCGTTTTGTGGATGTGCCTGGTTATGGTTATGCCCGCGTTTCCAAAAAGGAACGTGAAAAGTGGGGGCGCATGATTGAGGAGTACCTCACAACTCGGGAAAACCTCCGTGCAGTGGTCAGTCTGGTGGATCTCCGTCATGACCCGTCAGCAGATGATGTGCAGATGTACGAATTTCTCAAGTATTATGAGATTCCGGTTATCATCGTTGCGACCAAGGCAGACAAGATTCCTCGTGGTAAGTGGAACAAGCATGAATCAGCAATCAAAAAGAAATTAAACTTTGACCCAAGTGACAACTTCATCCTCTTTTCATCTGTCAGCAAGGCAGGGATGGATCAGGCTTGGGATGCAATATTAGAAAAATTGTGAGGGAAAGAAATGGCAAAAACAATTCATACAGACAAAGCTCCAAAAGCAATCGGACCATATGTTCAAGGGAAAATCGTTGGCAATCTTTTGTTTGCTAGCGGTCAAGTTCCTCTATCTCCTGAAACCGGAGAAATCGTAGGAGAGACCATTCAGGAACAGACAGAACAAGTCTTGAAAAACATTGGCGCTATTTTGGCAGAAGCAGGAACAGACTTTGACCATGTTGTTAAAACAACTTGCTTCTTGAGCGATATGAATGACTTTGTTCCTTTTAACGAGGTTTACCAGACTGCCTTTAAAGAGGAATTTCCAGCTCGTTCAGCTGTAGAGGTTGCACGTCTTCCTCGTGATGTAAAAGTCGAAATTGAAGTGATCGCAGAGATTGGATAAGCTAGTTGAAGTTTGGCTCTGCCAAACTTTTTTTGATATAAGGAGAGATAGATGACAAAGAAACAACTTCACCTGGTGATTGTGACAGGGATGAGTGGCGCAGGGAAAACAGTAGCCATTCAGTCCTTCGAGGATTTGGGATATTTCACTATTGACAATATGCCACCAGCCCTCTTGCCAAAGTTTTTGCAGTTGGTAGAGACCAAGGATGATGACCACAAACTGGCCTTGGTTGTGGACATGCGGAGCCGTTCCTTCTTTTCAGAGATTCAGGCAGTTTTGGATGAATTGGAAAACCAAGATGATTTGGATTTCAAAATTCTCTTTTTGGATGCAAAAGATAAGGAATTGGTGGCCCGTTACAAGGAAACCAGACGGAGTCACCCTCTAGCAGCGGATGGTCGGATTTTGGACGGCATCAAGCTGGAGCGCGAGCTCTTGGCACCTTTGAAAAACATGAGCCAAAATGTGGTGGATACGACAGAACTTACTCCGCGTGAACTTCGTAAAACCATTGCTGAGCAATTTTCGGACCAAGAACAAGCCCAGTCTTTCCGTATCGAAGTCATGTCTTTTGGATTCAAGTATGGTATTCCTATCGATGCAGACTTGGTCTTTGATGTCCGTTTCTTACCAAACCCATACTACCTCCCTGAACTCCGTAATCAGACAGGTGAGGATCAAGCAGTTTATGACTATGTGATGAATCATGAAGAGTCTGAAAGTTTCTATCAGCACTTACTCGCCTTGATTGAACCCATTTTGCCAAGTTACAAAAAGAAGGCAAGTCTGTTTTAACCATTGCAGTAGGATGTACAGGTGGACAACACCGTAGTGTTGCCTTTGCCAAACGCATAGCTGAGGACCTTGCTAAAAACTGGTCTGTCAATGAAAGCCATCGTGACAAAGACAGAAGAAAGGAAACGGTAAACCGTTCATGAGAAAACCAAAGATAACGGTAATTGGTGGAGGAACAGGTATCCCCGTCATTTTGAAAAGCTTGCGAGAAAAGGATGTTGATATCGCAGCCATCGTAACGGTAGCTGATGATGGCGGCTCTTCTGGTGAACTAAGAAAGAATATCCAACAGCTGACACCACCAGGAGATCTTCGCAATGTCCTGGTAGCCATGTCGGATATGCCTAAATTTTATGAGAAGGTTTTTCAGTACCGCTTTTCAGAAGACGCTGGTGCTTTTGCAGGTCATCCTCTAGGAAATATCATTATAGCAGGGCTTTCTGAAATGCAAGGGTCCACTTATAATGCCATGCAGCTGCTAAGTCTCTTTTTCCACACAACAGGAAAAATCTACCCCTCAAGCGATCAGCCTTTGACACTGCATGCAGTCTTTAAAGACGGTTCTGAGGTGGCAGGTGAGAGCCACATTGCAGATCATCCCGGCATGATCGACCATGTCTATGTGACCAATACCTTGGATGATGAAACGCCCCAAGCCAGCCGTCGAGTGGTCAATACTATCCTAGAGAGTGATATGATCGTCTTGGGGCCTGGTTCCCTCTTTACATCGATTTTGCCCAATATTGTCATTGAGGAGATTGGGCAGGCTCTCTTGGAGACTAAGGCTGAGATTGCCTATGTCTGCAATATCATGACCCAGCGTGGGGAAACAGAGCACTTTTCAGACAGTGACCACGTGGAAGTCCTCCATCGACACTTAGGTAGGCCATTTATTGATACGGTCTTGGTTAATATCGAGAAGGTTCCTAGAGAATACATGGATACCAACCGTTTTGATGAATATTTGGTTCAGGTAGAGCATGATTTTGCTGGTCTTTGCAAGCAGGTCCCTCGTGTGATTTCATCCAACTTCCTTCGTTTGGAAAATGGAGGTGCCTTCCATGATGGCGATTTGATTGTAGATGAATTGATGCGCATTATACAGGTGAGAAAATGAGTTTTACAGTTGCAGTAAAAGAGGAAATTCTTGGTCAACACCATCTCAGTCGTCATGAATTGTCTGCCATCATCAAGATGTCTGGCAGTATTGGTCTATCTAGTTCGGGCTTGACCTTGTCAGTTGTAACTGAAAATGCTAAGTTAGCTCGGCACCTTTATGAGTCCTTTCTCCATTTTTATGATATCAAGTCAGAGATTCGTCACCATCAGAGAAGCAATCTTCGCAAGAATCGTGTCTATACGGTCTATACAGATGAGAGGGTGCAGGAGCTTTTAGCTGATTTGCGACTTGCGGATTCCTTCTTTGGTTTGGAGACGGGTATTGATCCCGATATCTTAGCAGATGAGGAGGCTGGGCGTGCTTACTTATGTGGGGCCTTTCTGGCAAATGGTAGTATTCGAGATCCTGAGTCTGGCAAGTACCAGTTGGAGATCAGTTCTGTATATCTGGACCACGCCCAAGGACTAGCCTCTCTCCTTCAGCAGTTTTTGTTGGATGCCAAGGTTATTGAGCGCAAGAAAGGTGCAGTTACCTATCTTCAACGTGCAGAGGACATCATGGATTTCTTGATCGTGATTGGGGCCATGCAGGCGCGTGATAATTTTGAGCATGTCAAGATTTTGCGTGAAACTCGTAACGATCTCAATCGAGCCAATAACGCTGAAACAGCCAATATCGCTCGGACGGTTTCTGCTAGTATGAAGACCATCAACAATATCAGTAAAATCAAAGATAGAATGGGTTTGGAAAATTTACCCGTGGATTTGCAAGAGGTGGCTCAGTTGCGGATTCAGCATCCAGACTACTCTATCCAACAGTTGGCAGATGGCCTGAGCAATCCCTTGACCAAAAGTGGTGTCAACCACAGACTCAGAAAGATCAATAAAATAGCAGATGAATTATAAAACCACGAATCGTTGATCCGTGGTTCTTTTCTTATAAACTGGTCGAGTGTTTGGGTTGCACTTTTTGTTCTGGGTCAATGTAGTTGATGGCATTGTTGACAGCAGTTGGAGCTTCACCCAGTCCTGTAGCGATCAAATCAATCTTACCTTCATAGTGGCAGCAGTCTCCGATAGCATAGATACCTGCTTGGCTAGATTCTTGCTTGCTATTGACGATAATCTTATGACGGTTGAGATCTAGACCCCAGTTTTTAAGATTTCCGACAGAAGACTTGAAGCCGTAGTTGACAAAGAGGTGGTCTACCTCAATCGTTTCGGCTTCATCTGCTTTGACTTTGGTGATTTCTAGTTTGTCGAGTGTTTTTCCATCTCCGATAAGTTGGCTAGGAACGAACGGTGTCTTGATGGTTACAGATGATTCTTGAAGGGCTTGCACACTATGTTCCAAGGCACGGAAGTTATCTCGACGGTGAACAAGAGTAGTTGGTGCGATTTTTTCAAAAGCCAATGCCCAGTCAACTGCTGAGTCCCCTCCACCAAGGATGGTCACTTTCTTACCAGCGTATTGCTGGATATTGGCAACGTGGTAGTGGATATTTTCATAGTTTTCGACGCCATCTAATTCGAGTGGACGTGGTTTAAAGGCACCGCCCCCCATTGCAATGATGACGGTTTTAGTCAGGTGACTTCCCTTGTTGGTTGTGATGCTAAATCCGTCATCTTGTTTCTCAATCTCAAGAACCGTTTCGTTGAGGTGAACAGGTGTGTCAAAGCCATCTAGCTGCTCAAGTAAACGCTTGGTTAACTCTTCTCCAGTTAGATTTGGAAAACCTGGCACATCAAGGATTTGCTTTTCAGGGTAGAGGATGGCAGGCTGACCACCGAGCTGGGGAAGAGAGTCGATGATTTGGACTTTGGCTTGGCGTAGGTGGGCGTAAAAGGCAGCAAAGAGGCCGACAGGACCGCCACCTACAATGGTAATATCATAGAGTTGAGACATGATTTCTCCTTCGTTTTTTCTAGTCAGTTTATTTTATCATAATTTTGCTTAATTTAAAATGAAGTAGGATGGGGAAAAATGAGCAGAAAATGGTATAATAGTACGGAAAGTGTTTTGACAGGGAGGAGGCCAAGGATGAATTTTCAACAATTATCCAATTTACAATACTGGACGAGTTTGTTTTCAAGTCCTTGGACTATAGTCACCAATCTGATTGATATTCTCATTGTGACTTATATTTTATATCATTTTACTAAAGCTATTGCAGGCACCAAGATTATGATATTGGTCCGTGGAGTCTTAGTTTTTATTCTAGCCCAGATTCTTTCCAATATGATTGGTTTAACGACTATTTCCTGGTTGATCAATCAGATCATCACCTACGGGGTGATTGCAGCGGTGGTTATCTTTTCACCAGAGATTCGAACAGGTTTGGAGCGATTGGGCCGGGCTACTGATTTCTTCTCCAATGCCCCTATCAGTGCGGAAGAGCAGATGGTTCGTGCATTTGTGAAATCAGTTGAATACATGAGTCCTCGTAAGATTGGGGCGCTTGTAGTGGTTCAGCGAGTAAGAACCTTGCAGGAATACATCTCGACAGGGATCCCTTTAGATGCTAAAATTTCGGCTGAATTGCTTATTAATATTTTCATTCCCAATACTCCCTTGCATGATGGTGCTGTCATTATCAAGGAAGACCGGATTGCTGTAACTTCAGCCTACCTACCCTTGACTGAAGATACCGGGATTTCCAAGGAGTTTGGAACGCGTCACAGGGCGGCGATTGGTTTGTCGGAAGTATCAGATGCTCTTACCTTTGTGGTTTCGGAAGAAACGGGTGGAATCTCCATCACCTATAATGGAGTCTTTAAGCACGATTTGACCTTGGAAGAGTTTGAATCTGAATTAAGAAGAATCTTACTTCCAAAATCAGAGAAAAAGCAAGGTCTGAAAGAGCGTTTGCTAGGAGGATTGAAACATGAGAAAAAATAGTCTATACATCATTTCTTCCTTCTTTTTCGCCTGCATTCTCTTTATCTATGCAACTTTGACAAACTATCAGAATAGCAACAGTGCCAGACAGGTGCGGACGGAGACTTATACAAACACAGTTCTTAATGTCCCAATTGATATTCAGTATGACAGTGATCAGTATTTTATCAGTGGTTTTACATCTGAGGTGACGGTCTTTCTAACAGGGTCAAACAGAGTTGCTTTGGCGAGTGAGATGCAGGAAAGTACCCGCAAATTTAAGGTGACGGCTGATCTTTCTGATGCTAGTGTAGGAACCATCGAAGTTCCTCTGACTATTGAAAATTTACCGAGTGGTTTGACGGCTGTTGCGACACCGCAAAAGATAACAGTGAAGGTTGGTAAAAAAGCAAAACGAGACAATGTCATTGTTGTGCCGGAGATTGATCCTAGTCAGATTGATTCTCGCGTGAAAATCGATACAGTTACTGTATCAGATGAAAAAGTAACGGTTATTAGTGATGAGGAAACCCTCTCCAAAGTAGATCGTGTCATTGCCATCTTACCGACGAGTGAACGGATAACTAGAAACTACTCGTCCTCTGTTCCTCTACAAGCAGTCGATAAAAATGGAAATGTCTTACCAAGCGTCATTATGCCGTTTGACACAACTATGAAAATTACAACGAAACCAGCATCGTCTAGCTCGAGCTCATCATCAACGAGCTCCTCAGCTAGTAGTTCGTCTTCAACGAGTTCAGAAACAAAACCAGACTCGTCTAAACAAGAATAAACAAAATAGTAGAAAAGGATTATAATTTAAAATGAGTAAATATTTTGGGACCGATGGAGTCCGTGGAGAAGCAAACGTAGAACTGACGCCAGAATTGGCCTTTAAACTAGGCCGTTTTGGTGGTTATGTTCTTAGCCAACATGAAACGGAAGCCCCTAAAGTCTTTGTAGGACGTGATACACGTATCTCAGGAGAAATGTTAGAATCTGCCTTGGTGGCAGGTCTTCTATCAGTAGGGATTCACGTCTACAAACTCGGTGTCCTTGCAACACCAGCAGTAGCTTACTTGGTTAAAACTGAGGGAGCCAGTGCAGGCGTCATGATTTCAGCGAGTCACAATCCAGCCCTTGATAATGGGATTAAGTTCTTTGGTGGGGATGGTTTCAAACTTGATGATGAAAAAGAAGCAGAAATCGAAGCCTTGCTGGATGCTGCTGAAGATACTCTTCCTCGTCCGAGTGCAGAGGGCTTGGGGACCTTAGTGGACTATCCAGAAGGTTTGCGTAAGTATGAAGGTTACCTAGTTTCAACTGGAACTCCTCTTGAGGGAATGAAAGTGGCTTTGGATACAGCCAACGGTGCAGCAGCTACAAGTGCCCGTCAGATTTTCGCTGATCTAGGTGCCCAGTTGACTGTAATCGGGGAGACACCAGATGGTCTTAACATCAACCTAAATGTTGGTTCAACACACCCAGAAGCTCTCCAAGAACTAGTCAAAGAAAGCCAGTCAGCTATTGGTTTGGCCTTTGACGGAGACAGCGACCGCTTGATTGCTGTTGATGAAAATGGCGACATCGTTGATGGTGATAAAATCATGTACATCATCGGGAAATACCTTTCTGAAAAAGGACAGTTAGCCCAAAACACCATCGTAACAACCGTTATGTCTAACCTTGGTTTCCATAAGGCTTTGGATAGTGCTGGCATTAACAAAGCAGTCACTGCAGTTGGAGATCGCTATGTTGTCGAAGAAATGAGAAAATCAGGCTACAACCTTGGTGGTGAACAGTCTGGTCACGTTATCTTGATGGATTACAATACAACAGGTGATGGTCAATTATCAGCTGTCCAATTGACCAAAATCATGAAAGAAACAGGTAAGAGTTTGTCTCAACTGGCAGCAGAAGTGACGATTTACCCACAAAAACTGGTCAATATCCGAGTGGAAAATGCCATGAAAGAAAAAGCCATGGAAGTATCAGCCATCAAAGCAATCATCGAAAAGATGGAAGAAGAAATGGCAGGCAACGGTCGTATCCTTGTCCGCCCAAGTGGAACAGAACCCCTCTTGCGTGTCATGGCAGAAGCGCCTACAACAGAAGAAGTCAACTACTATGTAGATACGATTGCTGCTGTGGTTAAAGATGAAATCGGTATTGACTAAAGCTTAGAAAACTAGATGAAAATAAAAAAATATGTTACAATGACAGAGTAATTTGTATTTATTGGAGAGAAAAATGAACCTTAAACGAGAACAAGAATTTGTTAGCCAGTATCACTTTGATGCTCGTAACTTTGAATGGGAAAATGAAAATGGAGCTCCTGAAACAAAGGTAGACGTGAACTTTCAGTTACTCCAACATGACCAAGAAAACCAAGTGACTTCTTTAGTTGTTATCTTGAGTTTCATGATTGTCTTTGACAAATTTGTCATCAGTGGAACGATTTCCCAAGTTAACCATGTGGAAGGTCGTATTGTCAACGAACCAAGCGAATTTAACCAAGAAGAAGTCGAAAACCTGGCGCGTCCATGCTTGAACATGCTCAACCGTTTGACGTATGAAGTAACAGAAATCGCCTTGGATCTTCCAGGGATCAATTTGGAGTTTTAGTCATGAAATTAGCTGTCATTACAGATTCTTCAGCCTATTTAGAGGAGAAGACGCTGCAAAGAGAGAATCTATATATCTTGGATATTCCTGTCAATATTGATGGGGAGGAGTATGTCGAAGGTGTGAATCTGACTGCTGAGGAATTTTATCAAAAGATGGCTCAGTCTGCAGAATTGCCTAAGACCAGTCAACCAAGCATTGCCAAATTGGATGAGATTTTAAGTTCCTTGAAAGAAGAGGGCTACACCCACGTCTTGGGACTCTTCCTTTCGTCAGGAATTTCAGGCTTTTATCAGAATATCCAATATATGTTGGACGAGTACGAAGGTTTGACCATTGCCTTTCCTGATACCCATATCACAAGTGCTCCTCTAGGATTTATGGTGGAGAGTGTCTTTGAATGGGCAGAACAGGGCGATGATTTTGCTCAGATTCAGGAGAAATTGGCTATCCAAATAGCTGATAACTCCGCCTTTATCATAGTAGACGACCTTGATCACTTGGTTAAGGGAGGTCGTCTGTCAAATGGGGCGGCCATCCTAGGAAATCTTCTCAGTATCAAGCCCATTCTTTACTTCAATGACCAAGGTGTGATTGAAGTTTACGAAAAAGTTCGTACGGAAAAGAAGGCAACCAAACGTTTGGTCGAAATCATTAAAGAGTTGACAAAAGACGGGGACTACCGTATCACTGTCATTCATGGCAATGCTCCCCAAAAGGCGGCAGATTTGCGCCAACTCTTGATTGAGGGTGGTGTGAATTCTGAGATTCCAATTGTTAGCTTTGGTAGTGTCATTGGGACCCACCTTGGAGAAGGCAGTATCGCTTTGAGCTATACGCCAGTTGTCTAGATTTGTCTGGGCAGGTTTTGTATCTTAGCAATTGAACACGTCTGGAACCCTGTGTGAAAAAGATAGTTCTTCCAAGGAGTAGACACTCCTTGATCAGAACTCCTATTTTCACTTTATGTTCTTACAGGCTTTGTATCTTGATAATTGAACACGGACTACCTGCCTCTTGAAAAAAGATGCCTGTCTTGCCTTTCATGGAAAGTCAGCGCCATTCCTTATTTTTCATGGGCAACTAGCGTCCTTTGTATCTTGAATAGGAGTAGAGATGAGTATTCGAGTAATTATTGCCGGTTTTAAGGGGAAGATGGGTCAAGCTGCCTGCCAGATGGTCTTGGCTGATCCTGACTTGGACTTGGTTGCAGTTTTGGATCCTTTTGAGTCTGAATCAGAATGGCAGGGGGTTCCTGTCTTCAATGATAAGGCTGCCTTGGCTGGTTTTGAAGCTCATGTCTGGGTAGACTTTACTACACCAGCCGTTGCCTACGAAAATACCCGCTTTGCCCTTGAAAATGGCTTTGCTCCAGTAGTTGGAACAACAGGCTTCACTAGTGAAGAAATTGCAGAATTAAAAGCACTTTCCCGTAAGCAAAATTTGGGTGGTTTGATTGCCCCTAACTTTGCCTTGGGTGCTGTCTTGCTCATGCAATTTGCGGCCCAGGCTGCTAAATATTTCCCAAATGTGGAGATTATCGAGCTTCATCATGACAAGAAAAAGGACGCTCCAAGTGGAACAGCCATCAAAACAGCTGAGTTGATGGCAGAAGTTCGAGAGTCTATTCAGCAAGGTGCGCCTGATGAGGAAGAGTTGATTGCTGGTGCCCGTGGTGCTGACTTTGATGGCATGCGCATCCACTCAGTCCGTCTACCAGGTTTGGTAGCCCATCAGGAAGTCATCTTTGGCAATCAGGGAGAAGGATTGACTCTCCGTCATGACTCCTATGATCGCAGCTCCTTCATGACAGGGGTGAATTTGGGAATCAAAGAAGTTGTCAAGCGTCATGAGCTTGTCTATGGATTAGAACACTTATTATGAGATTAACGCAAATGCCTTCTGAATTTCAGAAGGCTTTACCAGTATTAGAAAAAATTAAAGAAGCAGGCTTTGAAGCCTATTTTGTTGGGGGTTCCGTCAGAGATGCCCTACTCAATCGTCCCATCCACGATGTGGATATTGCGACTTCTTCTTATCCAGAAGAGACCAAGCAGATTTTCTCTCGTACAGCCGATATCGGAATCGAGCACGGAACCGTCTTGGTTTTAGATGGAGACGAGGAGTATGAGGTGACGACATTTCGGACAGAGGATGTCTATGTAGACTATCGCAGACCTAGTGCAGTTTCCTTTGTGCGTTCACTAGAAGAAGACCTCAAACGCCGTGATTTCACAGTCAACGCTTTTGCCTTGGATGAGACAGGTGAAATTATTGATTTGTTCGATGGTCTCAAAGACTTGGAAAACCAAGTTTTGCGAGCAGTGGGTGTTGCTAGTGAGCGTTTCAACGAAGACGCTCTACGTATTATGCGTGGTTTTCGTTTTCAGGCCAGTCTTGGTTTTGAACTTGAGAGAGAAACATTCGAAGCGATGAAATCCTTGACTCCGCTCTTGGAGAAGATTTCTGTAGAACGTACCTTTGTTGAATTTGACAAACTCTTGTTAGCTCCATTTTGGCGTGTTGGCTTGTCTTCCATGATTGAGAGTCAAGCTTATGATTATCTCCCTGATATGGCAGGAAGTCAGGACAAGCTTAACAGACTGTTTGATTTGGAGACTGATTTCACCTTTGAGTCTTCTGAGCAAGCATGGGCGGCCCTCTTGTGGGTACTAGAAATTGAGGATGCTCAACCATTTTTGAAGCATTGGAAAACCTCACGTCAATTTGCCAAGCAGGTTCAGGATTTGCTGACTATTTTAGCTTTGCGTGAAAAGGGAGAATTGAGCAAGCGTGATTGTTACCGCTTTGACTTGGATTCCCTTCTACAAGCTGAAAGGCTTCGTCAGGCCCAAGGAAAAGCAGTCAATCCACAAGCCATTACAGAAACTTACCAGAGTTTGACCATTCATGATAAGAAAGAAATCCAAATCAATGGAGGTATTCTCATCAAAGAGTACGGCTACCAGCCTGGTCCAGATTTGGGAGAGATTTTAACAGAGATTGAGTTTGCCATTGTTGATGGAGAATTGGACAATGACCGCGAAGCCATCCATGATTACCTGAGGGAGAGAAAATGAGTGATTTTATCGTTGAAAAACTAAGCAAATCAGTTGGGGATAAGACAGTCTTTAAAGATATTTCCTTTATTATCCATGATTTGGATAGAATCGGTCTGATTGGTGTTAATGGAACGGGTAAGACCACTCTTTTGGATGTTCTTTCGGGAGTTTCAGGTTTTGATGGGGATGTCAGTCCTTTTTCAGCTAAGAGTGATTACAAGATTGGCTACCTGACTCAGGATCCAGAGTTCGATGATAGCAAGACGGTCTTGGATACGGTTCTATCTAGCGACCTCAAGGAAATCCAGCTCATTCGTGAGTATGAACTCCTCATGCTCAACTACACTGAGGACAAGCAGGCTCGTTTGGAACGGGTCATGGCTGAGATGGATTCTCTCCAAGCTTGGGAAATCGAAAGTCAGGTCAAGACCGTTCTCAGCAAGCTGGGGATTCAGGACTTGTCGACTCCAGTTGGGGAATTGTCAGGTGGTCTGAGAAGACGGGTTCAGTTGGCGCAAGTTCTCCTAGGAAACCACGACCTCTTGTTACTGGATGAGCCGACCAACCATCTGGACATTGCGACCATTGAGTGGCTGACACTCTTTTTGAAAAATTCCAAGAAGACGGTTCTCTTTATCACCCATGATCGCTATTTCCTAGACGCGTTGTCAACACGAATTTTCGAGTTGGACCGAGCTGGTTTGACGGAGTATCAGGGCAATTATCAGGACTATGTTCGTCTCAAAGCAGAACAAGATGAGCGTGACGCGGCACTTCTCCACAAAAAGGAACAACTCTATAAGCAAGAATTGGCCTGGATGCGCCGACAACCGCAAGCACGTGCGACCAAGCAGCAGGCTCGTATCAATCGTTTCCACGACTTGAAAAAGGAAGTTTCAGATAATCCTACTGAGACAGACTTAACCATGAACTTTGAGACCAGTCGGATTGGTAAGAAGGTCATCGAGTTTAAAGATGTTTCCTTCGCTTATGAGAACAAGCCGATTTTACAAGATTTTAACTTCTTGGTGCAAGCCAAAGACCGTATCGGTATCGTTGGTGATAATGGCGTCGGAAAATCAACTCTTCTTAATCTCATTGCTGGAATTCTTGAGCCGACAGCAGGTCAAGTCATCATCGGTGAAACAGTCCGTATCGCCTATTTCTCTCAACAACTCGAAAGCTTGGATGAAAGCAAACGAGTCATCAATTACCTGCAGGAAGTAGCAGAAGAGGTTAAGACTAGTGGTGGTTCTACGACTTCCATCGCTGAGTTGCTGGAGCAATTTCTTTTCCCACGTTCGACACATGGAACCTTGATTGAGAAGTTGTCTGGTGGCGAGAAAAAACGCCTTTATCTCCTTAAACTGCTCTTGGAAAAACCAAATGTTCTCCTCTTGGACGAGCCAACAAATGACCTAGACATTGCGACCTTGACAGTTTTAGAGAATTTCTTGCAAGGTTTGCTGGGCCTGTTTTAACAGTCAGTCACGACCGCTATTTCCTGGACAAGGTAGCGACCAAGATTCTAGCCTTTGAGAATGGCAACATTCGTCCTTTCTTTGGTCATTACACAGACTACCTTGACGAAAAAGCTTTTGAAACAGATATGGTCAATCAAGTTCAAAAGGCCGAAAAGGAAAAAGTGGTCAAGGTCAGAGAAGATAAGAAACGCATGACCTACCAAGAAAAGCAGGAGTGGGCAAGCATTGAAGCAGATATTGAGTCCTTAGAAAACCGTATCGCTGCTATTGAAGAGGAGATGCAGGCCAATGGTTCTGATTTTGGTAAACTTGCGACACTTCAGAAAGAGCTCGATGAAAAAAACGAAGAACTCCTTGAAAAATATGAACGCTATGAATATTTAAGTGAGTTAGCATGATGGAAGGAAAAGTCATTAAACGTAGTCCAAAGAAAATTATTTGGAATGCCTTGTTTGGCCTAGCTTCTGTGCTTTTCTTCTTGTTACTTCTCTATTATCTCCATTCGTATTCACAAAAGGGGACCAGACTTCATACGATAAGTCTTTTGTTAATGCTGCTTGTACTTTTTTGCGCCGGAGTCGTAGTTTATCAGACCTACAGACTGTTAAGCTCCGATAAGGAATATTTGAGATGTACTGTTCAAGGGTTTTACTACAAACCGAATCCAAAGAAAGCCAGTCATTTCTATGCTTGGGCTGATGTAGAGGACTTTTTCTTCTCTCGGATTCGAGGGAAGTATGGGGATTCTTATCGGATTGAAGTTTATTTTAAAAACAAGGATAATGTGAGATCCCAATCACTTCTAGCCCTACCGAAGAGAAGGTGTTTCTCTTTTCATCAGTCAGCAGATTTGATCATCCCTATCATTCTACTAGATGTAGGTCTTCCTGAAAGGGTATACGAGACCATGAAGTACTATGAGAGAGAATGGCGTATCGAACAAAATCGTCAAGCAAGAAAAGAGACAAAACAAGCTTCGAAAAGCAAATCTTCCAAACAGCTATAAGCCAGTTTAGCTTAAAGAAAATCAATCAAAAAAGCCCTATCCATTGGATAGGGTTACTGTTTGTCTTCTTTTTTTGTTTCCTGGTGGAAGATATTTTGCCAAGTTTCGTGGCGACGCCAGATACTGGTATGGACGATACCATCTAACTCATAGCAAATGAGCTTGGTTTTCTGACTAATGGAGGTAATCTGAATGTCCGTAATCGCAGCTTTAGGTTCTTTCTCAGCTTGATAGGAAACCTTATCCATCTGCTCTCCATCTTGGCGGATATAGATAAAGTCTTCAGATAGGAGTTCTTCCAGTTGATTGCCTTGGTCAATCAATTGCTCACGCATGAGTAGTTTTTTATAGACATTATCCAAAATTTCGTCTTCAGGTATAGGAGCAGGTTCGATATGGACATCGGTATCAAAGACTCCAAAACGATCTTCCAGCATAGATTCGACCTGGTCTGCAATTTCATGACTTTCATAGACTGATAGGTCGGGATTCATCTCCAACGTGATGTCAAGGTAGATATTACTACCGTAGGTACGACCTCTTTGGGACTTGACCTTACTAATCTTTGGAATCTCCATGATAGCCTTCTGATAATCTTCCAGCAGACGGTCGTCAAAACCATCTGAAAGACTGAAGGAAGACTCGATAAAGATATCATATGCTGTCTTTAAGATAAAGAAAGTGATGATGATAGCAACCAGTTTATCCACGATTGGATAGTTGAAGCTGCTGGCTAGGATGGCAATGGAAGTACCAAGCGAGGTGACTGCATCAGAAAGATTATCTTTAGCAGCTGCCTTCAGAGCCTTGGATTTGGATTTCTTACTGAGGCGAGTATTATAGAGATAAACGGTGAACATGACTGCCGCAGATAAGACTCCTAGAGTAGCACCCAGAGGGTCAATGTGTGTTTGTTCTCGACTGAGAATTTTTTGAATGGTGTCCCGCAGAACATCAAAGCCAACGTAGAACATGATGATGGAAGTGATCAAACTAGCCAGGTCTTCAATCTTCCAGTGGCCAAAACGGTGATCACGGTCAGCGGGCTGGCGCGCCATCCGAATCCCGATCAAGAGAGCCACATTTGCAATGATATCCGACACGTTGTTGAAACCATCGGCTACCAAACTGGAAGAATGAAGGAGGTGGCCAGTCGCCAATTTTGCCGCAGACAAGATCAGATAGGTCGAAATACTGATAATGGCCCCACGTTCCGCTAACTTGAGATTTGACATGGATTGGTTCATCGGACTTCCTTTCTAGTCGTATAATATTCTACCATTATACTGGTTTTCAAAGGAAAATTCAAATAAGGCAGTTTTTACTCTTTGAAAATTATTCAAATTTTGATATAATAGTACTACTCAAGGGAGTAGCTGGCAGAAACCTGTGATAGTGTCGTCATTCCGAATTGTATACTGCAAAGTATGCTTTCCGGCGCTATCTTAAACAGCGAGACTTGTTATGATTAACAGGTCTCTTTTTGTTTGTCATAAAACCAAAAGAGAGCTTGTTTTGCACACAAAGTCAAGGAGGAGACACATGTCAAAAGAACAAAAACGCCAAGCGTTTTATACTCAAAGTCCTGAAGAGGTCTTGAAGTCGGTTGAAGCAACTGAGCAAGGCCTTTCGTCAAGCGAAGCACAGAAACGCCTAGCTGAATATGGACGTAATGAACTCGAAGAGGGTGAGAAAAAATCTCTCTTGGTTAAATTCATCGAACAGTTTAAGGATTTGATGATTATTATTTTGGTGGCTGCAGCCATCTTGTCTGTCATAACTTCTGGTGGGGAAGATATTGCAGATGCCGTCATTATTCTAGCCGTTGTTATCATCAACGCAGCTTTTGGTGTTTACCAAGAAGGAAAAGCAGAAGAAGCCATCGAAGCTCTCAAGTCGATGTCTAGTCCAGCTGCTCGCGTTATCCGTGATGGGCACATGGCTGAGATTGACTCAAAAGAATTAGTGCCAGGTGATATCGTTGCTCTTGAAGCAGGTGATGTAGTACCAGCGGACCTACGTTTGCTAGAAGCCAATTCTCTTAAAATCGAAGAAGCTGCCTTGACAGGTGAGTCTGTTCCAGTCGAAAAAGACTTGACAGTCGATCTTGCTGCAGATGCTGGTATCGGTGACCGTGTCAATATGGCTTTCCAAACTCAAACGTGACTTATGGTCGTGGTCTTGGTGTTGTTGTCAATACAGGTATGTACACTGAAGTTGGTCATATCGCTGGCATGCTCCAAGATGCGGATGAGACAGATACACCACTCAAGCAAAACTTGAACAACCTTTCTAAAGTCTTGACCTATGCAATTTTGGTCATTGCCCTTGTTACTTTTGTAGTTGGAGTCTTTATTCAAGGAAAAGATCCACTTGGTGAGTTGATGACCTCTGTTGCGCTTGCTGTTGCAGCCATCCCAGAAGGACTTCCAGCTATCGTGACCATCGTTCTTGCCTTGGGTACTCAAGTTTTGGCAAAACGGAACTCTATCGTTCGTAAGTTGCCAGCAGTAGAAACACTTGGTTCAACTGAGATCATCGCTTCTGATAAGACTGGTACGCTGACTATGAACAAGATGACCGTTGAAAAAGTCTTCTATGACGCAGTCCTACATGACTCTGCTGATAACATTGAACTCGGCTTGGACATGCCTCTTCTTCGTTCTGTTGTTTTAGCGAATGATACTAAGATTGATGCAGAAGGAAACCTGATCGGGGATCCAACGGAAACAGCCTTCATCCAGTATGCCTTGGACAAGGGTTATGATGTTAAAGGATTTTTAGAGCAATATCCTCGTGTCGCTGAGTTGCCATTTGACTCGGACCGCAAGCTCATGTCAACTGTTCATCCATTGCCAGATGGGAAATTCCTAGTAGCGGTTAAGGGAGCTCCAGACCAACTCTTGAAACGTTGTGTTGCTCGTGATAAAGCTGGCGATGTCGCTCCGATTGACGAGAAGGTTACAAACCTCATCCATACAAACAACTCTGAAATGGCTCACCAAGCCTTGCGTGTCCTTGCAGGTGCTTATAAGATTATTGATAGCATTCCAGAAAACCTCACTTCTGAAGAACTGGAAAACAACTTGATCTTTACTGGTTTGATCGGTATGATTGACCCTGAGCGTGCCGAAGCGGCAGAAGCCGTTCGTGTAGCTAAGGAAGCAGGAATCCGTCCAATTATGATCACTGGTGACCATCAAGACACAGCGGAAGCCATTGCCAAACGTCTGGGAATCATCGATGAAAATGACTCGGAAGACCATGTATTGACAGGTGCAGAGCTCAACGAACTTTCTGATGAAGAATTTGAAAAAGTAGTTGGTCAATACTCTGTTTACGCGCGTGTATCACCAGAACACAAGGTTCGTATCGTGAAAGCTTGGCAAAACCAAGGTAAGGTCGTTGCTATGACAGGCGACGGTGTTAATGACGCCCCAGCTCTGAAAACAGCCGATATCGGTATCGGTATGGGAATCACTGGTACAGAGGTTTCTAAGGGTGCATCTGACATGATTCTTGCGGATGATAACTTTGCGACCATCATCGTCGCAGTTGAAGAAGGACGTAAGGTCTTCTCAAACATTCAAAAGACTATTCAATATCTTCTTTCTGCCAATACGGCTGAAGTTTTGACCATTTTCCTATCAACCTTGTTTGGTTGGGATGTTCTACAGCCAGTTCATCTCTTGTGGATCAACTTGGTGACCGATACCTTCCCAGCTATCGCTCTTGGTGTTGAACCTGCTGAGCCAGGTGTTATGACCCACAAACCACGTGGACGTAAGTCAAGCTTCTTCTCAGGTGGAGTCATGAGTTCTATCATCTATCAAGGTGTACTCCAAGGGGCACTCGTCTTGACTGTTTATGGTCTTGCTCTTGCTTATCCGGTCCATGTAGGAGATAATCAAGCCATTCACGCGGATGCCCTCACTATGGCCTTTGCAACACTCGGTTTGATTCAGCTCTTCCATGCCTACAATGTTAAGTCTGTTTACCAATCCATCTTGACAGTTGGACCATTCAAGTCTAAGACCTTCAACTGGTCTATCTTGGTATCTTTCATTCTTCTCATGGCAACAATCGTCGTAGAACCACTTGAAGGTATCTTCCACGTAACCAAACTAGACTTATCGCAATGGGCTATTGTTCTAGCTGGAAGCTTCTCAATGATTCTTATCGTAGAAATCGTTAAGTTTGTTCAACGTAAACTTGGTCTTGATAAGAACGCGATTTAAAAAGAAAGTCATCTTCGGATGGCTTTTTTTGCATTTGAGGGAAAGGACTAGAAGTTACCTCCTTTTGTGTTATAATAAAGTGAAGTTGTAAGGAGTGTAAGAGAATGGAAAAGAAAATTGTCCGAGATGTCTTATTCTTGTCGCAGGTCTCGAAACCTGCAAGTCAAGAAGACCTTTATCTGGCTAAGGATTTGCAGGATACCCTGCTGGCTAATCGCGAAACCTGTGTCGGTCTGGCGGCCAATATGATTGGTGTGCAGAAGCGCGTGATTATCTTTAATCTTGGCCTAGTTCCCATGGTTATGTTTAATCCGATTCTTCTTTCCTATAAAGGACCTTACGAGACAGAGGAAGGTTGTTTGTCTTTGACTGGGGTTCGAACGACGATTCGTTATGAAACGATTACGGTATCCTATCGCGATAGCAAGTGGCAGGAACAGACTATTACGCTAACAGATTTCCAGCTCAGATATGCCAACATGAACTGGATCATTTGGAAGGACGGATTATTTAGGAGGAACTCCGATGAAACGCATACTCTTTGAACTTGTTTTTATCGCAACGACTTGGTATATCTTTTTGCCCCCCTTCAATCTTACTAGCTGGGAATTCATCTTCTTTCTCTGTGGGCATCTGGTGGTGATGGGGATTTTGTTTAGTTTCCGCAAGGATACTAATCTTCTCAAAACTGTTCATGTACGTCATGGCAAGCCTGCTAACGAGCTCAATCTAGAAGGGTTCCATTTTAATAAATTAGGTGGAATATTATTACTGGTGGCAGGCCTCATCTTTGCCCTTGCTGGTCTGGTTAGCCTAGTGACCTCTAGCTTTTTCCAAGCAAAAAACTATGCTAATGTGGTGTCTATCACAGAAAAAGACTTTAAAGATTTTCCTAAGAGTGATACCAGTAAGGTTCCGATCTTGGATCGGAGCACTGCAGAAAAGATTGGGGACCGTTATCTGGGCTCTCTGACAGATAAGGTCTCCCAGTACGTCGCAGCAGACATCTATACCCAGCTAACAGTTGATGGCAAACCCTATCGGGTAACTCCTTTGGAGTATGCCGATCCCATCAAATGGTTCAACAATCAAGCCAAGGGAATTGGCGAGTATATCAAGGTTGATATGGTGACAGGGAATGCGGAATTGGTAGATTTAAAAACACCGATGAAGTATTCGGACTCCGAGTATTTTAACCGTGACGTCAAACGTCATCTTCGAATCAAGTATCCGACTAAGATTTTTAAAACCCCATCCTTTGAGGTGGATGATGAAGGCAATCCTTTCTATGTAGCAACCGTTTATCAAAAACAGTTTGGTCTAGGAGTCCCTCGTCCTTCATCTGTTATTATCTTGGATGCTACCAATGGCGAAACCAAGGAATACAGCTTGGATGAAGTACCAGAATGGGTGGATCGTGTCTATCCAGCAGAAGAAACCATCGAGCAAATTAACTACAACGGCAAATATAAAGACGGCTTCTGGAATGCCTTGATTTCTAAGAAAAACGTCACCCAAACGACAGAGGGTTATAACTATCTTTCTATCGGAAATGACATTTATCTCTACACAGGGGTGACTTCAGCAAATGCTGATGAAAGTAATCTAGGATTTATCCTTGAAAATATGCGCACTGGTGAAATCACCAAGTACAATCTAGCTTCAGCAACCGAAGAATCAGCCCGTGCTTCTGCAGAAGGAGCCGTTCAGGAGAAGGCCTACAAGGCTACCTTCCCTATCCTTGTTAATCTCAATGACAAGCCTCTTTATATCATGGGCTTGAAGGACAATGCAGGCTTGGTCAAGGAGTATGCATTGGTCGATGCCGTGGAGTACCAAAACGTTATCGTAGCAACTACGGTAGATGAACTCCTTAGCAAATATGCCAATAAAAACGACCTCGAGCTTGATAATGAAACGGTAGAAAACATCAAGGGAGTGGTTTCAGATCTTAAATCAGCTGTCATCAAGGGGGATACCGTCTACTTCTTTAAAGTTGATGGCAAGATTTATAAGGTCAAGGCTTCAGTGTCAGACGACCTTCCTTACCTCGAAAATGGCCAAACCTTCGAAGGTCAAGTTGGAAAAGATAATTATCTCAAGACCTTTAAAGTACAATAATACTCTTCGAAAATCAAATTCAAACTACGTCAGCGTCGCCTTGCCGTACTCAAGTACTGCCTGCGGCTAGCTTCCTAGTTTGCTCTTTGATTTTCATTGAGTATAAAAATAGGTTTTCTCAGTTCAAGGAGAAAAAAGATAAATTCTTATCTATCTTAACAAGCTTAGCTGGCACAGCCCTTGTTCTCGTGGCTATCTGGTTAGGGTGGCCAAAATAAACAAAGAAACCTCGGTGTGAACCGAGGTTTTTAAGATGAAATTCTTGGTCGTGATTGAAAAATATGCTACACTAACAATATGAAAATTTTAATCCCAACAGCAAAAGAAATGAACACAAACCATCCTTGTATCGAAGCGCTCCCTTTGAGGGAAGAAAGTCAGGCAGTCCTTGACTCACTGGCGCATTACTCAGCTAGTGAATTAGAGACTTTTTATAAGGTATCTGCCGAGAAAGCAGAAGAAGAGTACGGCCATATTCAAGCTTTAAAAGATCACAGGGCTAAACATTATCCAGCCTTGAAACTTTTCGATGGTCTCATGTATCGCCACATCAAACGAGATGGGTTAACCGAGGCTGAACAAACCTATCTTGAAAATCATGTCCTAATTACCTCGGCTTTATACGGTGTTGTCCCTGCCTTATTTCCCATGGCTCCTCACCGTTTGGACTTCTTGATGAAGTTAAAAGTTGCTGGTAAGACTTTAAAGAGTCATTGGAAGTCAGCCTACGATGAGGTCCTACAGGATGAGAACTTGATATTCTCACTCTTATCATCAGAGTTTGAAACCGTATTTTCGAAGGAAATTAGAGAAAAGATGGTGACCTTCAAATTTATGGAGGACAAGGCAGGTCAGCTGAAAATCCACTCAACTATTTCAAAAAAAGCCCGTGGCGCCTTTTTGACCGCCTTGATAGAGGGGCAAGTCCAAACAGTCGAACAAGCTCGCCAGCTCAGTTTTGCAGGTTTTGACTACCAACCTGATTTATCAAGTAACTTAGAACTCGTCTTTTTAAAACAAGTGTAAAGTATCTTTAATTCAAAATAATATAAGCTGTCCCCAAGAAGTCAACCTCTTAGTTTGACCTTTTGGGGGCAATTTTTTCGCTCTGTTGTAAAATGAAGTGCAACACAAAAGACATGTCTATCTGATATACTAGAGTTGCGAAAAACAGTATAAAGGAAGAGAAACATGTCCACAAACTATTCTACCACAAATCAATCATACAAGCACTTATCTGAAGCTGAGCGAGGAGAAATTGAAGCTTATTTAAGCGTAGGACTCAAACCTGTTGAGATTGCTCGTAGACTGGGAAGAAATCGCTCTACCATTACTCGTGAAATGAATCGAGGTTCTATAACACAAGTGAAACAAGTAAATAGACAGAAGGTCTATTATTAACACTATTATGCAGATGCTGCCCATAACCGCTATCGTCAGGCCAGAGAAGGCAGCTATTATCTGAAACTGGATCGTGTATCGGACGACTTTCTGACAAAATTTACAGAAGCAATGAGAGAGAAACCAAGGGTGCATAGCGTGGATACCTTTGTTCATATCTATAAACTCCAACATGTAGATGTAGTTGTTCCTTCAACCAAGACGCTCTATAACTATATCCATCAAGGTTTGTTAGAGATTAAGGCTATTGATTTACCAAGAGCAGTGCGGATCCGTAAGAAATTTAACAAGCGTCCCTCTACCAAGAAACATCTAGGAAAGTCAATTGAAGAAAGGCCAGAAGAGATCAATAATCGCTCCCGTTTTGGAGATTGGGAAATCGATTCTGTTCTGGGGGGAAAGACAGTAGGAGAACCTTCTATTCTGACCTTAGTAGAACGACAAACACGCTATACTGTCACAGAGAAACTCGTCGAAAAGAAAGCAGAGTATGTCAATCAAGCAGTCTTAGAGTGTATGAAACCTTATCCCATTAAGTCCATATTGAGTAAGATAGAGAGATTAGATCTCTTAAAACGCTTTAAAGAAGACCAAGAAAATTGGCAAAATGCCTAAGACATAGAAAATCAAGTAGTCACTAGGATTACCTGATTTTTTGTATGTAAGAAATAAAACAAAGGTTCCTAAGGGTAAAGAAAAATATAGGATAATGATAGAATGAGAGCCCTCTCTTTTTGGGGATATATTCAGACA